>Ga0310811_10013937_pt1 | contig 10475 bp, 8 predicted proteins | sample YCmetagenome_FD_207642 | JGI IMG/M metagenome (GOLD analysis project Ga0310811, IMG submission 207642) | Soil microbial communities from experimental microcosm in Duke University, North Carolina, United States - YC | ecosystem: Engineered > Artificial ecosystem > Soil microcosm > Unclassified ... | reverse complement strand
GCTCGGGCAAAGGGCGCCTCGCGCTCGTGCACTCGCTCGCGATGAACGGCGACTTCTGGAATCGCGTGACGCCTTATCTCGCGACGTCTGCCGACATTCTCGTCTACGACTGCCGTGGCCATGGCCGTTCGGAGAAGCCGAAAGGATCCCAGCCGATCGAACGTCACGCCGACGATCTGGCCGATCTGCTCGATGCCGTTGGCTGGAAGCAGGCCGTCGTCGCCGGCGCGTCCATGGGCGGATGCATCGCGCTCGCGTTCGCTGCACGCTATCCGGAGCGGCTTTCGGGTCTTGGCCTGATCGATACCACGGCGTGGTATGGCCCGAAGGCGCCGGAGCAGTGGGAGGAGCGGGGACAGAAGGGTTTCCGCGAGGGCATGGCCGCTCTCGTCGACTTCCAGAAGACGCGCTGGGTGACCGACCGCTTCCGCGAAGAAAATCCGCAGGTGGTCGACGAGGCCATCGCCGTGTTCCTCGCCAACGATCCGGCAGCCTATCTCGAAACGTGCCGCATGCTCGGGGCGGCGGACATGCGCAAGCTGCCGCATTTCTCGTTCCCGACGCGCATCGCCGTGGGTTCCGAGGACTATGCGACGCCGGTCGCCATGGCCGAAGCGACGCGCGATCTGATCCCGGGCTCCACGCTGACTGTGCTCGAAGGCGTCCGGCATCTGACGCCGCTCGAATGCCCGGACCTGATCGCCGCGGAGTTCAAAGCACTTCTCGGCGCGCCGTAGGCGGGCCGCTGACTTCGTCCGGCGCGCGATGCGCGCCGCAAACGCATCGCGGCGGCGCTTTCTTGCGCCGTCGCCATCGACATCTCCACGAAAGGCCGTTCAATGAGCACTCCCGCTGAGATCAAGGTCATCGCATTCCCCGGCGCACCGAACCTGCCGACATTCGCCGCTTTGGAGCAGGGCTATTTCAGCGAGGAAGGCCTTTCGGTCGCGCTCGCGACGACGCCCAGCTCTGTTTCGCAGATCGAGCGCTTTCACGCGGGCGAATTCGATCTCGCCTTCACCGCTTGCGACAACATCGTGGCGTACCAGGAAGGCATGGGCGCGGTGAAGTTCGAGAACCCGCCTGATTTTCGCGTGATCATGGGCGCCACGCAGGTGGAGCTCAGCGCGGTCGTGGCGCCGGAGATCAAGAGCGCCGCCGATCTGCGCGGCAAGTCGCTCGCCCTCGACGCAGTTGGAACGGGCTTTGCGTTCGTTCTGTACGCGATGCTCGAGGAACTTGGGCTGTCGATCAACGACTACGAGCGGATCCCGGTCGGCGCGACGCCGGAACGCTGGACGTCGGTCAAGAACGGCCAGCACGCCGGCACCATCACGATTGAGCCTTTCACCAGCATTGCGACCGCCGCGGGCTTCCGCGTGCTGCGTAAAAGCACCGAGACATTCCCAGCCTATCAGGGTGGCATCGTCGCCGCGCGGGCAAGCTGGGCGGCCAAGAACACCGACCGCGTGAAGGCCTTCATCCGCGGCTATCTCAAGGGCCTGGCCTGGACGCTGGCACCCGAGAACCGCGCCAAAGGCGCGGCCCTGCTGCAGGCCAAGATGCCCGAGATCAAGCCAGGCGTCGTCGACGCCGTGATGACCAGTCTTCTGTCGCCGCGCTCCGGCCTCACGCCGCGCGCGGAAATTCTCCGTGACGGCATGCAGACGGTGCTCGATCTGCGGTCGCGCTATGGCAGCGGCGGCAAACAACTGCGCGATGTCGACAAGTATCTCGATCTGTCGTTCTACAAAGAGGCGGCCGCCACACTGGCGTGAGGTGGAACGACGGGCGGTCCGGAGGAGGGTTGCCCCGCGCCAGTTTGTATGACAATAATACAAACCGGGTGGGGCGAGCGTTGGAAGCGGTGCGATGCTGAACGAACGTGCATTCAAGGCCGTGGGCCGGCCTCTGCCGCGCAAGGAAGACTTGCGCCTGATCACGGGCAAGGGCCGCTTCACCGATGACTTCAGTATGCCGGGGCAGGTCTGGGCCGCCATGGTCCGCTCGCCGCATCCGCATGCGCGCATCGTCGCCATCGATCCCAAGTCCGCGCTGGAGATGCCGGGGGTTCTCGGCGTCTACACCGGCGCCGATTGCGATCGGGATGGATTGAAGTCCATTCCGCACAATCCGGTGCCGTCGACAAATTTCGACGTCAAGCTGACCGGCCGCAACGGAACGAAGGTCTTCATCGGCTCGCACACGCTGCTGCCGTCCGACAAAGCCCGTCACGTGGGCGAGGCCGTCGCCATGGTCGTGGCGGAAACGCGCGACCAAGCCTATGCCGCGGCGGAGGTCGTGGACGTCACCTACGACGTGCTGCCCTGGGTCGCCGATACCGCGGCGGCGGCAGAGCCCGACGCGCCACGGCTGTGGGACGAGCTGCCCGACAACATCCTGGTCGACAGTTCGTTCGGCAAATTCGAAGAGACGGACGCCGCATTCGCCCGCGCCGAGCATGTCGTGACGATGCGGTCGCATGTTGGCCGTGTGACCGGCGTTCCCCTGGAGCCGCGCGCGGCGCTGGGTCACTACGACGCCGAGACCGGGCGCTATACGCTTTACGCCGGCAGCGGCGGCGCCGTGCGCCAGAAGCGTGAAATGGCGGAAGTCCTCAACGAGGACCCGGAAAATCTGCGCCTGCTGTCCTTCGACGTCGGCGGGAATTTCGGGACGCGCAATCGCGCTTACGTCGAGTTCGGCCTTGTTCTCTACGCCTCGCGGAAGCTCGGCCGTCCGGTGAAATTCCGCGCCGAGCGGTCGGAAGCGTTCCTCACCGACTACCAAGGACGCGATCTCGTCACCGAAGTCTCCCTCGCGATCGACAAGGACGGCAAGTTCCTGGCGATGCGGGCCTCGAATTTGAGCAATGTCGGCTCGCGTTGCGTCTCGCTGTCGCCGCTGAGCAAGGGCTCGGGCCTGATCACCGGCTCATACAACATTCCTTACGCGACGCTGCGGTCGCGCGCCGTCTACTCGAATACAATGCAGACGCAAGCCTACCGCAGCTCCGGCCGCCCGGAGGTGACATTCGCGATCGAGCGGCTGATCGACAAAGCCGCGCGCGAACTCGGTTTTGATCGGTTGGAGCTTCGCCGCCGCAATCTGGTGCGGCCGGACCAGATGCCCTACGTCAACGCCGTCGGATCGACCTACGACAGCGGTGAATACGAAGCGAACATGGATCGTCTGCTCGCCTTGGCCGATTGGCAGGGCGTGGAAGCGCGCCGCGCCGAAGCGAAGTCGCGCGGGAAGATCCTCGGTGTCGGCTTCGCCAATTACGTGGAATCGTCGATCGGCACGCCCAAAGAGCGGGCGGATGTGATTGTCCGGCGCGATGGCGTCGAGGTCGTCATCGGCACGCAGCCGGCCGGGCAGGGCCACGAAACGAGTTTCGCGCAGGTCACAGCCGATCTTCTCGGCGTGCCGTTCGAGAACGTGACCATCACCCTCGGCGACACCGATGTGGTGAGCGCCGGCGGCGGCACCCATTCAGGCCGCTCGATGCGCCATGCGAGCACCGTGCTGGCGCTGGCGAGCGAGGACCTGATCGCCAAGGGGCGGGCGCTGGCCGCGCATTGCCTCGACGTGCCGCTCGACTCCGTCATGTTCGAGGAGGGTGTGTTCCGTGTGGCCGATCGCAACACATTCCTGACCTGGTTCGATCTTGCCAATCGCGCCGAAGACAAAACTTTGCCCGAGCAGCTACGCGGCGGCTTGAAAGTTCGCCGCGACAGCGAGATGCATACACCGGTCTTTCCGAATGGCGCCTGCGCCTGCGAGATCGAGGTCGATCCGGAGACGGGCGGTCTCGATATCGTGCGCTACGCCACCGTCGACGATGTCGGCCGCTGCATCAATCCGCTCATCGTGCATGGGCAGACGCACGGCGGCATCGCGCAAGGCGTCGGACAGGCTTTGTGGGAGCAGTGCGCGATCGATCCCGGTTCGGGGCAGCCGACAAGCGGCTCGTTGATGGATTATGGCATGCCGCGTTTCGACAACATGCCGAGCTTCAAGACCCAGATCGTGGAAGTGCTGTCGCCGACCAATCCGTTCGGCGTCAAGGCGGGCGGAGAGGGCGGCACAACGCCGGCTCCGGCGGTGATCATGAGCGCCGTGGAAGACGCGTTGGCCGAATTCGGGCCGCTCGACTTCGAGATGCCGGCGACGCCGTTCAAGATCTGGTCGGCCATCCAAAAAGGGCGTGCCCGGCGCGGCTCGCCCGCAGCGGCGTGATAAGCGGGAAGGATCGATCGATGGCGAAGGTATCGATGACGGTCAACGGCTCGCCGGTCTCGCGCGAGGTCGAAGACAATATGCTGCTCGCGTTTTTCCTGCGCGAGACGCTGGGGCTGACCGGCACACACATCGGCTGCGATACGACGCAATGCGGCTGCTGCGTCGTTCACGTGGACGGCCGGTCGGTGAAGTCCTGCACCATGCTGGCCGCTCAGGCGAACGGCTGCGCGGTCACGACGATCGAAGGACTCGCACAGGGCGAGAAGCTTCACCCGGTGCAGGAGGCCTTCCACAAATGCCACGCCTTGCAGTGCGGCTACTGCACGCCCGGGATGATCATGGCCGCCACGAATCTCATCGAGACCTATGATGGCGAGCTGACGGAAGAGATCGTGCGCGAGGAGATGGAAGGCAATCTGTGCCGGTGCACCGGCTATCATAACATCGTCAAGGCCATCCTCGCGGCGGCTGACGAGATGCGTCAGCCGCGCAGCGCGGCTTGAACGGCGGATTATCCATGCATTCGCTCCGATATCATCGTCCCGGACGCGTCGAAGAGGCGCTCACTTTGTTCGCCAAAGGCGACGACGCGGCTTATTTGTCCGGCGGACATACGCTGCTGCCGACGATGAAGCAGGGCCTGGCGCGTCCGCCGGAGATCATCGATCTCGGTGGAATCCCGGCTCTGCGCCACATCACGAGCGGCGATGGACACATCACCATCGGTGCCACCACGTGTCATGCCGATGTCGCCGCATCGGAGGCCGTGATCAAGGCCATTCCGGCGCTTGCAGGCCTCGCCGGGTCGATCGGCGATCGTCACGTCCGCAATCGCGGCACGATCGGCGGCTCGGTCGCCAACAATGATCCGGCTGCCGATTATCCCGCCGCGGTGCTCGGCCTCGGCGCCACGGTCATCACCGATCGCCGCGAAATCCCGGCGGACGATTACTTTGTGGCACTCTACGAGACCGCGCTCGAGCCTGGTGAGATCATCACCAGCATTCGTTTCCCAATCCCGGACATTGCTGCTTATGCCAAGTTCCGCAGCGCGGCGTCGCGTTACTCGGTCGCGGCGGTTTTCATCTCGCGCGGTGCGCAAGGCGTGCGCGTGGCGGTGACGGGTGCAGGGGCGCGCGGAGTGTTTCGCGCGCAGAACATGGAAAAGGCGCTGGCGAAGGATTTCCGCGCGGAAGCGCTGGCGAATGTGCGGATCGACCCGGCGACATTGCTGGACGATCTCAATGGCAGCCCGGACTATCGCGCGCATCTCGTCGCGGTCATGGCGCGGCGCGCGATGGAGAATCTCGGGACGACGCAATCCTACAAATAGGATTGCGACTGCTGCCTCAGACGGAATGACAGGTACGGCCGCCACGAAGCCGAACGGCGCGTCAAGGCCATCAAGGAGAGATCTGCGATGAGTTCGTCGGCTGTTCAAAAGGCTCCGTCCAACCTGCAGGAGCACCTCGCGCTGCTGATAGAGCGCGGGCTCGTGACGCGCATCGATCGGCGCATCGACAAGGATTCCGAGCTGCACCCGCTCGCGCGCTGGCAGTTCCAGGGCGGACTGCGCGACGAGGAACGGCGCGCCTTTCTCTTCACCAATGTGGTCGGTGCGCGCGGCGAGAGCTACGACATCCCGGTGCTGGTCGGCGGGCTTGCGGCGTCGCCGGAGATCTACGCGACTGGCCTCGGCGTTCCCGTCGAAGAGATCGGCCGCGTATGGGTGAAGGCGATGGCCGAGCCGATCGCGCCGGTACCGGTCAACGAGGCGCCGTGTCAGGAGGTAGTGCTCACCGGCGCCGAGTTGACCAAGGAGAACGGTGGCTTGGCGACGCTGCCGGTGCCCATTTCGACGCCGGGCTTCGACTCCGCGCCTTATCTCACGGCCACGCTCTGCGTCACCAAGGATCCGGAAACCCATGTGCAGAACATGGGCACCTACCGCGCTGCGCTGAAAGCCAACGACCGGCTCGGCGTGCGCATGGCCTCGCGCCTGAGCGGAGCGGGCGGCTATCTGCACTGGGAAAAGTACAAGAAGCTCGGCCAGCCGATGCCCTGCGCGATCGTCATCGGTTGCGCGCCGGCTGTTCTCTTCACCGGTCCGCAAAAGCTGCCCATCGACGTCGACGAAATGGGCGTTGCCGGCGGGTTGATGGGCCGGCCCGTCCAAACCGTCCGCTGCAAGACGATCGATCTGGTCGTGCCGGCCGATTCCGAGATCGTCATCGAGGGCCTGATCGACACCGATCTCCTCGAGCCGGAAGGGCCGTTTGGGGAGAGCCACGGCCACGTCGCGCTCGAGGACTTCAACATGTCCATGCGCGTGACGGCCATCACGCGCAAGCGCAAGCCCTTGTTCATTTCGATCGTCAGCCAGGTGACGCCGAGTGAATCGTCGGTTCTGAAGCGGGTCGCTTACGAGCCGATGTTCCTGGAGCACCTCAAGCACGCACTCGGCGTCCGCGGCATCAAGCGCGTGGTCATGCACGAACCGCTGACCAACCTGCGCAAGGTCATCTTCCTGCAGTTCGCGCGCGGCACGCCGAAGACCGAAGTCTGGCGCGGCATGCAAGGCGCCGCGACGTTGCAGGCGCAGTGCGGAAAGCTGGTCATTGCGGTATCCGAGGACATCTCGCCCGAGAACGCCGACGCGATCTTCTGGTCATTGGCGTACCGCTCCAACTTCCTCGAGGACGTGCTCATTACTCCCTATCGTTCGAGCGGACACGGTCCGAAGTCCGGGCGCGCGGCGACCGAGGGGACGCTGCTCATCGATGCGACGCTCAAGCACGATATGCCGCCTTTGGCCCTGCCGGCCGAGGAGTACATGACCCGCGCCAAGGGGATCTGGGAAGAGCTCGGACTGCCGCGGATCGTGCCGCAGGCGCCGTGGCACGGCTATCAATTGGGCGACTGGTCGGAGCAATGGACCGATTTCGCAAATGCGGCGGTCGCCGGCGACTGGCGGCGAAATGGTGAATCGACTTATGGCCGGCGTCATGGGAATCTGAAGCCCGAAACTCCGGTTCGTTCGGTTGAAAAGCCGAAGACGTAGGCCGCGAGAGAAGGGGGAGCCGAGGGCGACCGAATGGCCAAGGGGGCGATCAAAGCGTCGAAGCGCGGCCGGCCGGCGTTGGCCGCTTCCGCGACGCTTTCCGTCGGCCCAGGCGAGCAGAAGTCCGGTCCGATCATCGGCGCGCGCTTGGGGCCGCTGCAGCAGCCGTCCGCACCCCTCAGGAACAAGATCATTGCCGCGATCCGCACGGCGATTGAAACCGGGGTGCTCGTTCCCGGCCAGCGCCTGATCGAAAAGGATTTGTGCGAGCAACTCGGCGTCAGCCGCACCTCATTGCGCGAGGCGTTGCGTGAGGTCCAGGCCGAGGGGATTCTCGAATACAATTCGAGCCGCAGCCTGTCGGTCAGCGCTATCTCGGTTGATGATGCGAAGAATATCTATCGTCTTCGCTCCGTGCTCGAAGCCTTGGCCGTCGAACAATTCATCGAGCAGGCGAGCGACGCTCAGATCAAGGAGCTGCTGGAAGAGAGCGAGCGGCTCAAGGCGGCGTACCGGAACGGCGTGCTCGAAGAAATCCTTGTCGCCAAGCGATCGTTTTACGACCGGATCTGTTCCGGCGCGAAAAACCCGATCGCCTTCGATATGATCAACCGCCTGGTGCTGCGGACGTCCAGCCTGCGCAAGCGCTCCCTCGTCCGCAAGGAGCGTCATCAGCAGAGCATCAAGGAGATCGATGTGCTGGTGAAAGCCATCCAACGCCGCGATATCGTGCGGGCGCGGGCCGCCGCGATCGAGCACGTCAACAACTCGGCTCTCTCGGCCTTGAAGTAGTCTGGCAGCGACGCCTGAGACGTTCTGCCGAGGTCGCGCAGGACCGCCTCGTTGAAAGGCGATCCGTCAAGCCGCTTCGGTCGATCTTGTCGCGACTTCACATCGGCTCAAAATGCGCCGACTTGAGAAGCTCGGTGCCACGCGCCAGATAGTCGCGGCCGAAGTCCTCGAACTGCTTTGGCGTTTCCGCCGCCGGCTCGATGCCGATCTTGGCGAGCTGGCCGCTGTCGGCCAGCGCTTTCACCGCGTCGTTGACGCTCGCATTCAGCGTGGTGACGAGATCGGCGGGCATGCCCTTCGGGCCCCACACGCCGTACCACGACGAATAGTCGAGGCCGGGCATTCCGCTTTCGGCGGCGGTCGGGATGTCAGGCGCGAGGTTGCTGCGCTTCGCTGACGTCATGGCGACGGCCTTGACGGCACCGCCGCGCGCCATCGGCAATAGCGCCAGGACCGGGTCGATCATGAGCTGAACATTGCCGGCGGCGACGTCCGTCAAGCCGGGCGACGTGCCGCGATAGGGCACGATGGTGAGATTGAGGTCGGCGAGCTTATTGAAGGCGATGATGGCCAGGTGTCCCGGCGCGCCGAGCGCCGACGTCGCGAACGTCCACTTGTTAGGGTCCTTCTTGGCGCTGGCGACGATCTCGGTGATCGTCTTCTCGGTATGCTGCGGCGCCATCACCAGGAGCATGGGCGCTTCGCCGGCGCGGGCGATGGGCGTGAAGTCGGTGATGGGATCATAAGGCGGTGCCTTCATCACGGCTCGCGCCATCACATGCGTGCCGGCGGAGAACAGGACGGTGTAACCGTCCGGCTCGGCCTGCTTAACCGCGACGCCGCCGATCGTGCCGTTGGCGCCGCCGCGGTTGTCGACGACGACCGTGTAGTTCTTCAATTCTTTCAGCTTCTCGGCGATGAGGCGGGCGAAAACATCGACGCCGCCACCCGGCGCGAAAGGGACCACCATGCGGATGGGACGCTTCGGGTAATTGCTCGTCTGAGCGAAGAGCTTTGCCGGGGCGACGGCGCCGCCGAGTGCCGCGACCGAGGATACCAAGAATTCACGCCGCCTGATCATCGCCTTCTCCACCCACGCTTCGGATTGCGAAAAAATTTTCTAATTTATGCGATCGTTATCGGCGGCCGTTCGGAGAGTCAAGAAAGGGCGAAAACTCCGCCAGTTTGTTGTATTTCAAGACGCTCAGGCACCCTTTAACCGCCGACCGCGCCGCCGCTCGCTTCCAAGCCTTTGGCGATCATTTTCGCTGTTTTGAGAAGAGGTTCGAGCGCGCGGGCGCGCAGTTCATCCGGCTTCATCCGGATGCCCGGCGCGGCCACGCTGACGGCCGCGACGGGATAGCCGTCACGATCCAGCACAGGCGCCGAGAGCACGGTGAGATCCAATGAAATGCGCGAGCCGCTCAGGGCATAGCCGTGCTTCCTGACGGCCGCGAGCCGCTTCTCCAGGTCGATCGGCGCATCGATTTCGCGAAAGTCGCGCTGCCTGGATGGTTGCTTGAGAACGCGAGCGAGATCGCCCGGCGGCAGAAAGGCGAGGATCGCCCAGCCGATCACGCTGCTGACGGCAGGAATGAGCGTGCCGACCCGGATATCGACGCCCAGACGCGTCAATCCCGCGCGGATGCGTTCGACATAGAGAATATCGCCGCCGTCAAGCACGCCGAGGCTCGCGGCCTCGCTGACCTCGTCGACCAGCGAGCGGAGCAGGGGGCGGGCAAGCGTCCTGATGTCGCGCCGGCCGATCGCGCGGAAGCCCAAGTCGAGCACCTTCAACGTCAGCGTAAAGCGTTTGCTCTCGACCTTGGCGACATAGTCGAGATTGACGAGCGTGTTCAGCATGCGGTGCGTCGTGCCGGGATCGAGGTTCGCCGCCACTGCGAGCTCGCTCAAGGTCAGGTCCGCTTCCGATGCCGCGATGGCCTCGAGCAGACGGAACGCTTTTGCGAGCGATTGCACGGAACTCTTGCCGTCCTTGCCGGCGGACATCTCCGCAAGCTTGCGCACCGTCTTCCTGCCGCGTTCCTTCATGGTCCGTCCTTGACATCGCCCATCGTGCCTGACACTTTATCACGCGAAAACTTTTTCGCAATCCGAACAAATCGCACGCCGGTTTGACACGCGGATCGCCGGCGGCCTCCGGCCGTCGAGACGAACGGAGACCTCATGAGCGGCACGTCACCTCATCCCGGCGCGAGCGGCCTGCGCATTGCTGTCGACATCGGCGGCACCTTTACCGATCTGGCCGCGTTCGATGAGGGCACGGGCGAACTCCACTTCGGCAAGGCGCTGTCGACGCACGGTCATCTGGTCAAGGGCATCGAGGACACCCTCGATGGCGCGCGGATCGAGGCCA
>Ga0310811_10013936_pt1 | contig 10475 bp, 9 predicted proteins | sample YCmetagenome_FD_207642 | JGI IMG/M metagenome (GOLD analysis project Ga0310811, IMG submission 207642) | Soil microbial communities from experimental microcosm in Duke University, North Carolina, United States - YC | ecosystem: Engineered > Artificial ecosystem > Soil microcosm > Unclassified ... | reverse complement strand
CCCGAACCGATGAGCGTGTGAAAGCGGTTGTGATAATCGCCCGAGGCGTAAAACTCGCCCCATTGCCACTTGTCCAGGTCGGCCACGGCCGGCAGGGCGTGCAGTCGCCGCTCGGCCTCGGTGGCCAGCGGCGTGTCAGGATGTTCTTTCTTGGCGGCCAGCAAAACCTTGCCGGCTTCGGTCCACCGATGCTGCCGCACCAACAGTTCGGCCTGCATCAAGGCCAAGTCCGTGGCCCCGGGCTTTTCTGCGGCCATCTGCGCCGCCAGTTCACTGGCCCGGCGGTTTTCATTCAGCCCCTGCAACGCGTACAAGCGCTGCAACTGCAAATTCCAGGACACGGGGCCCTGCTTCCGCTCCAGGTCATCAATGGCCTGCACCACCTCGCGGAACCGCTGCTCATCGGCCAAGTGATAAATAACGGCCTCATCCGAGGTCGGAGACGTCAGCGGCGCCGGGGTCGGCACAGGCATGGCCAGCGGCGGTTGGGTTTCGGGGGCCGGGTGGCTGGCGATCACGGCCTTTTCCAGCTCCGTGGCGGTGAGCGCCTCCAGATGTTGTCCCGCCTGATCCGCCACGGGCGTGTCAGGATGATCCGCCTGCAGTTGCCGCCAGATTTTTTCCGCCTCGCTTTTGCGGCCCACTTGCAGGAGCAGATTCGCCCGCAACAACGCCAGATCGGTAGCCTCGGGATGAGTGCCGGCCAGGGCCTCAGCCTGCCGCAGTGCCTCGTCGGTCTTTTGCAGGCTCACCAGTGCGTAAATCCGCTGCAGGGCCATGCCAAACGGCAGGTTGCCGTCCGTTTCCATTTCGTCTACCGCGGCAATGACCTCCTGGTATTTGAGGTCCTTGGCCAAATCATAGACGTGCTCCTGGGCCGCGTATAATTCCGCCTGGGTCACGTCGGCTTGCAACCGGGCGGCGGCTTCGGCGGCCGCCTGGGCCAGATCATGGTTGGTGGAATGCTGGAGTTCGGTGAAAACTTTCAGCGCGGCGTTGTCGCGATGCAGGGCGAGGTACTCGGTGCCCAACTTGAAGTAGGCGGACTCCCGGGCCGGCTCAAGCCGATGCAATGTTTCCAGCACGGTCACCGCCTCGGCATGCCGCCCGAGTCCGGCGAGCACCATGGCATAATCATACGCGGCCTGCGCGTCGTTGGGTTGCACGTCGAGGTACTGTTGAAATTCGTCCGCCGCGGCGGCGAACTTGCCCTGCTGGTTCAAGGCATACGCCTGCTGCCGCAATGCCTGGGCCCGGGTCGCGTCGGTGGTACTGCTGCTCGCAAACGGATTCCAGGCCAGGGCCGGCGAGGTCAGGAGCAAAAACAGACAAATGCCAATACTCGGTTTCTTCATGGCTGCGCCTTGTTGAGATGGAACACTTCGTAGTCGCCGTCGCCCCGGCGTTTCAGGATGCGGTTGCCGGACTTGGATTCGGGCGCGGCGTCCTCGGCAATCAGTTTTCCCGCGCGGTCAAACGCCTGCCAGCCGATGGTGCCCTGGTCATTTTGCCAGGTGGTGGGAAATTCCGCGGCGCCCGTGAGAAACACCGCCTCCGGCAAACACACCAGGTGATCGCCCTCCGCCAGGTCCAGGAACGGAACTTTCATCTGCTCCAGCAGTTTGACGGTTTGGATCAATCGCCCTTCGGACAAGTAGGCCGGAAACGAACAGCTCGCAATCGTACCCCGCAACCGCGTGAGCACCTCGGCGCGATGATAGAGGCGCACCAGGGATTCGCGCTGACCGGTCACCACGCCCAAGTTTTCCGGCACCACCAGCCGGCCGAATTCATCCCGCGCCGGGGCGGTGCCGGCAAACGTGGCGAGGGCGGTGGCATCCGAAAGCTGCATCCGCTCGAAGGCCGTGGAGAAACAGCTCGCGAATTCCGCATAGTCCGCCTGCGCGGCGGCGTACTGCGGGGTTTCCCAGGCCAGCGGGAACAAACCGCGCCACCACATTTCACGGACGCCCCGATAGACGCGGTCCTGCACCCGTTGCGGCGTATCATTGGTCAGCGGACGGTCTGCCACGGCGTCCCAAAATTCCGGTTCCGTGCCGGGCCGGTTCTGCCGGGCGGCGCGATATCCCTCCAGAATCAGGCGCCCCCCGTGCTGCTGGGCGTAGCGCAGGGCGGCCACGAATTCCGGCTGCGAATCCATTTCCAGCAACTTATGCTCCTCCGGATCCCAATACGCGGGGATCACCCCCACCACGAAAGGATGCCCGCGTTGGGCCAGGTAATCCACCATGTGCCGGAATTCCTGGTGGTCCTGCCGGCAATGGTACCCGTCAATCCGCAGACAAACCGCCGCAGCCGTCACCGTGGTAACACCGTAGAAATCCAGCAACTCATCGCTGAACAGGGCGCAGTTTTCCGTCTGCGTGGGTAGGCCGGCAAAGAAAGTGACCGCGCCCAGCGTCCAGCAGAGCGGATGCGAATTGGTCTGCCCCGCCGCCGGCTCGGTCACCGTCATGATGATGGTGGCGTTGGGGGCCGGCACCTGCGCCGGCAGCCAGGTGGCTAACGGCTCGGCCCAATCCCGGCCGCGATAATGAATTTGTTTGGCCGGCTGGCCCGCCGCATAAGGGGTCACCAGAAACTGGCCTTTGAATTCGGGCAACCGGCCCAATTCCTCGGCCCCGTAACCCACCCAGAGGACGGCATTGGTGCGGGCGGCCACCGCTTGCAGCAACGGCGCCGGCAACCGCGGCAGGGGCTGGGGACAAAATATCACCAGGTAATCGGCTGCGAGCATCTGGTTGGGATCCGCCGCGGTGACCGGCACCGCCGTAACCGTGGTGGCCACCCGGCGCAATTCCATTTTCAAAGCCGCCAGGTCATCGGCCAGCGAAAAGGCCTGCCGCGTGGCGGCATAAACCACCAAAGTTTTGGCCCCGGCACCCCGCCCCGGAGCCGGACAGCTCAAGGACTGCGCTGTCGCCGGAGATAGCGCAGTCAGACCAGTAACGAGGCAGAGGGCCAGAATCCAAGCCGGAAGTTTCATGGCTCGGAAAGCGAATTCTCCGCCGCAGCATGACGCCGGCGGCGGCGGGACATTTCCCACAGCAATCCCATGCGCACCACCACCAGCAAGGTGAGAACGGTGGCCGTGGTGAGGAAAATGATCTTATTAATGCGCGCGTCGCGGTGCGATTGAGATTCCGGCTCGCCCGTAATCTGTTCCACGGTGTCATCCGTGGTGGCAGCGGCGGGATCCGGAAGCATGGAGCGAATGGGTTCAGCCACCACATTCGTGCCGGGAGGATTTGTTTCCTGAGCCGACGCGGAATGTGACCCTGCCACAGCGGCCAGAGTCAGGAAGCACAGGAGCAGAAACATCCATTTAACCGCCCGTGTTCGAATATGCATTGTCGCAAACTGCCTTCGGTAAATACACCATGCCGTCGCATGGCACCACCCCATCCGGGAACTTAAGCACTACGAATTCTGAACTGGGGAAAATTGTAGAACAATTCACCCGTTAGGCCATATTTATTTGGCCGAAAATGAAGTTAGGACGGGACGTTCCCTTGCCGGCAGGTTCAGAATCCGGTCCGGCCGGCGGGTGTCGCGCTGGGAACGACAGGCGGGTCAGTTATTGGCGGGGGACATTTCCCGTTCCACCCAGGTATTGGCGGCCTGGGCGAGCTCGGTGGCGGACTTGAGGTTCAGCTTGCGCTTGATCTGCTCGCGATAGTACTCGATGGTTTTCACGCTCAGGTGCAATTCATCGGCAATCTGCCGGGTGCCTTTCCAGCGGCCGATCAGTTCGAACACCTCGATTTCCCGGTCACTGAGGCTGTCGGCGGGCGTTTTCTGGGCCTCGGTCCGGCCGCGGATTTGTTTCTGGAGTAACCGCCCGGCAAGTGCCTCGCTGACATAAAGCTGGCCGCTGAGCACGCGGCGGATGGCCACCAGCACCCGCTCCACGGGTTCGCTCTTCATGAGGTAACCCAAGGCCCCGGCCCGGAAGGCGATTTCGGCATAAATGGATTCGTCGTGAGTGCTGACCACCAGCACCGGCAGGCGCGGATACTGCGCCTTGACGTTGCGCATGAGTTCCAGGCCGCTGCTGTCCTTGAGCGAAATGTCCGCGATGACGAGGTCGGGTTTCCCGGCGGTGATGGCGTCCAGCGCCTGGGCGGCGGTATCGGCTTCGCCGCACACTTCCAAATCCGGCTGGCGGTTGATCAACTGGGAGATGCCAAACCGTACCACGGCGTGGTCGTCCACCAGTAAAATGCGGGCCTTGGAATCCGTTGGGGATGATTTTGTGTGATTCATGTGCGATGAACTGGCCTCTTTGAAAGCTATAATCGTTCCAAGGCTTAGGTTGTTTCCAATTTCACCCGGAAGTCTGCAAAAACTCCGGTAATCGCCCTCCGGCTCCGCGCAAGTTTGTCTTAATTCTGGATGGCGCCGCTGCAAACGGAACAGCCGGGTCACTTCCCGCATTCAAAACAGCTCGCAAAAGTCGGGGATGGTCAGAAAAAATGTCCCAGAGAAGTGGTTGGCATCAGCATTGCTAACTGGGAACTGTCGGTTAAAAAAAGATTTAAACTAGCGCATCCCATGAAAGCAATCTCATCTGTACTTGTAGTGGAAGACAATGCCATAGCGCTCAAGACCTTGTCTGCCCTGCTCTCCGCCCTGGGCGCGCAGACGGTGTGCGAAGCCGACAGCGCGGAAAAAGCCCTGGAATGCATCAAGACCCAGAGTTTCTCCCTGATTCTCACGGACTACCGCCTCGGCGGCATGAACGGCGTACAATTCATCGAGCAGCTCCGCGCCAACGGCAATGAAACGCCGGTCATCGTTCTTTCGGGCGCTCCGGACAAAACCGGGGTCATGCGCGCCGCCACCTACAATCGCGTGGATTTTTTCGGTAAGCCCTTCCGCATGGAAGAATTGGCCGGGGCCATGGACCGTTTGGTGGCCGCCTAAAGTTTTCGGTTGTTCATTGTGGTTGTTCGGTTCGTTGTTTGTTTGGGTCAGTTTGGGTTACTGGGTTGAAGCGCGGAACGCAAGTTCCGCGCTTCTTCTTTTGCCCCGAACCGGGCGCTTAAATCGCCTCCAGGGCGCGCTCCAAAATCCGCACAATCCGCCCGGCCGCCCGGCCATCGCCAAAAACATTGGAAGCTTGGGACATGTGGGCATAGGCCTGTTTGTCCCGCAGCAACCGGCGGCTTTCGCGGACAATCCGCCGGGCATCCGTACCCACCAGTTTCAACGCCCCGGCCTTCACCCCTTCCTGGCGCTCGGTGGTGTCGCGCAATACCAGCACGGGCTTGCCCAGTGCCGTGGCTTCCTCCTGCACCCCGCCGGAATCGGACAACACCAGGTAGGCCTGCTTGAGACAGGACAAAAAGTCATCGTAATCCAACGGCTCGCACAGGACCACGTTGGGCAGATTCCGCAAACGCGGCCGGATGGCCGCCCGCACCTTGGGGTTGGGATGCACGGGAAACACCGTCACCGTGTCCGGATGCTCCCGCGCCACGGTCGCCACCGCTGCCGCCACCGCTGCCATGGGTGCGCCCAAACTTTCCCGGCGGTGACACGTCACCAGGATGAGCCGCTGCTTCAAGCCGGCGGTGCCCACCAGTTTCTCCACCGGCGCCAACTGGCATCGCGGCATCATGTCGCGCAAGGCATCCACCACGGTGTTGCCGGTCAGGTAAATGGCCCTGGCGGGAATATTTTCCGCCCGCAACCGTTTTACTGCATCCCGGGTGGGCGCAAAATGCCACGACGCCACCGCGCCGAGCAAGGTGCGGTTCATCTCCTCGGGAAACGGGGAGTAAATATTGTGCGTGCGCAGCCCGGCTTCGATGTGGCCCACGGGAATCTGATGATAAAACGCGCAGAGCCCGCCGAAGAAGGCGCTCGTGGTATCGCCCTGCACCAGCACGGCGGCCACGCGATGCCGCGCGTAGAACCCGCCCAACCGCACCGCCAGCCGGCCCGACAAATCCCACAACTGCTGGCCCCGGCGCATCACGCGCAAATCATGATCCACGCGCAGCCCGAATCCGCCGAGGATCTGCCGTGTCATCTGCTGATGCTGCGAAGTGGAAATGGTCACCGGGCGCAAGGTCCGCGAGCGGGCCAGCGCCCGGATGACCGGCGCCATCTTGACCGCCTCCGGACGCGTGCCGACAATGACTGCCACGGGACGCCTGCTCATAATCGGGAGCGACTATGGCAAAAGCCGGTATCACGCACCAGCGGTTTCAACCATGAGTCCTGCTTGCCTGCTGCATTAAAACCTGTTCGCGCGCGCGCGCCGTTCTCCGTTCACATTTTTTTAATACCATCATTTTCCTGCAGTTACAGCGGGACCGGAAATTCCGTCCGCTTGACGCCTGCGCCCGCTCCACTAAACTCGGCTCATGTTGACAATTCGTGATTCTGACTTTACGCCCGCCTGAACCACATGAACCGCAAACCGTCCGTCGCCATCATTTTCCTCACCGTATTCATTGACCTCATCGGGTTTGGCATTGTGCTGCCCCTGCTGCCGGTGTTTGCCAAGGAACTGGACGCCAGCGGCCTGGTCATTGGCTGCCTCATGGCCGTGTATTCCGCCATGCAGTTCCTTTTTGCGCCGGTGTGGGGTCGCTGGTCGGACAAGGTGGGCCGCCGGCCCATCCTGCTCATCAGCACGGCGGGCGCGGCCGTTTCCTACGCCTTGTTTGCCTACGCCTGCGGGCAATCCGGCATGACTGCCCTGGTCCTGCTGTTTGTGGCGCGCACGTTCGCCGGCCTGTGCGGGGCGAACATCACCGTGGCCCAGGCGTACATCGCGGACATTACCCCGCCCGAGGAACGCTCCAAGAAGATGGGGCTGATCGGCATGGCTTTCGGGCTGGGCTTCATCTTCGGCCCGGCCATTGGTGGCCTGGCGCTGAAGTTTCTGGGCATGACCGCGCCCGGCTGGATTGCCGCCGGGTTCTGCACCTTCAATTTCATCTTTGCGTTCGCCCGCCTCCCCGAAAGCTGGAAACCCGGCACCCAGTCCGCCGCCCGGCCCCGCTTCGAGCATTTCATGGAGACCATGCGCCGGCCGGGCATTGCCGTGCTCATCTGGGTGTTCTTCCTCGCCACCTTTTGCTTCGCCGCATTTGAAACCACGCTGGGCCTGCTGGTCAGCCAGAACTTCGGGCTGAAGTTTGAAAACACCAAGGGGGTTTACACTTTTGACGCCAAGGTGGCCTACCTCTACGCCTATTGCGGCTTCATCGGCGCTTTCGTGCAGGGCGGACCGCTCGGGCGGATTGTGAAAAAATTTGGCGAGCCCCTGTTAATCACCCTGAGCCTGTTTCTGGTGGCGGTCAGCTTGGCGCCCATTCCCTTCATCAAAACCTGGCCGCTGTTGCTGTTCGTATTGGCGGTTCTTGCCATCGGCTCCAGCCTCACCCGGCCGCCGGTGTTTGGCATGATTTCCAACCTCACCCCCGCCGCCGAACAGGGCGCCACCATCGGCGTGGCCCAGAGCATGGGGAGCCTGGCCCGCATTGGCGGCCCCATCTTTGCCGCCTCCCTGTTGGATCTGCACCCCGCCCTGCCCTATCTGATCTGCGGCGGCATCTCGCTCGTAGCCGCGTTCTTTGCCTGGCAGTTCTTACACCGGAGGGTCATTGCAAGAAACATTCTAACGCAGAAATAATTCCGCTGCCGCATCGGCAAACCGCAGCCCCTGTGGGGTGAGCTGAAACCGCTGGGCATCGTGTTGCGCCCAGCCACGCTCCGTCAGTTGTGCCATCTCGCCGGCCCACTGCTCGCGCAAATCGAAGCCCGTGGTCTCCCGAAAATCGGCAAACGGCCACCCCGCGTTCATGCGCAACCCAAACGCCGCAATCTCCCCCGCGCGCCGCAACGGCGGCAGGTTGTCGTGCGATTCAATGGCGCGCCGCCCCTTCTCCAGTTGCTCGCAATACAACTGCGTGTTGGCCCAGTTCTTCGTCCGGCCCCCGCGCACATAACCCGTGGCGCTCGGGCCCAAACCGTAGAAGGAACCGCCGCGCCAGTAATTGACGTTGTGCTTGCAGGCAAACGTGGGAATCGGCGTCAACGCGGCGCCGTTTACCGGCGCCCCCGCCCGGTAGTCGCGGGCGAAGTTGGCCACCTCGTACTGGCGGAATCCGGCGCCCGCCGCATGCGCCAGCAATTCCTCGTACATCGCGCAGGCCAGATCCTCATCCACCGCAAATTCCCCCGCCTGCAACTGGGCGAACAGCGGCGTATCGTCCTCGTAAATCACCTCGTAACTGGACAAATGCTCGCTGCCCAGCGCCAGCGCCTCGCGCAGCGTGGCCCGCCAGATGTCCAGCGTCTGCGTGGGGATGGCAAACATCAGGTCCACGTTCACATTGTCAAAACCGGCCTGCCGCAAAATCTCAAACGACTTGAACACCATCTCCCGGCTGTGGACCCGCCCCAACCGGTCCAGCAACCCTTCATCCAGCGACTGCACCCCCATGGAAATCCGGTTCACGCCAAAATCGCGGAACAGCCGCGCCTTGTCCGCCGAGACCGTGGCCGGGTTGCACTCGATGCTGAATTCTTCCGCCCCCAGCAGGTGCAACCGCTCCATCGCCCGAAAGATCGTCTCCCACTGGCGCAGATTGAGCAGCGACGGCGTACCGCCGCCGCAGAAAATGGTCCGCGGTTTCAAATCCGCCGCCACCAGTTCCAGCTCCCGCACCAGGGCCGCGACATAGCGGTTCACCACCTCGCCCTGGGCCGCCTCGGAGTAAAACGCGCAATATTCGCACTTGGCCGCGCAGAACGGCACATGCACATACAGGCTGGAAACCGGCGAATCTATTTGGGAATCAATCATTTAAAAAATAGTTTTCCGAGCCACCTGCACGAAAACAAAAAACCTCCGCCATGGAGGCCGGAGGTCTTTTAAGAGAGCCGCGGATAACTGCGGGAATCAGAGCGCCTGCCGCTGCACATTCTCCGCTTTCGGTCCTTTGTCGCTGGCGACCACGTCAAAAACGACAGATTCGCCCTCGTTCAGGGTTTTGAAACCACTACCTTGGATGGAGGTGTGATGCACAAAAACATCCTGCCCGGTTTCCTGGATGATGAAACCGAATCCCTTTTTGTTATCGAACCATTTGACTTTGCCACTGGCCATATATGACTCCTGATTTTTTGAGTGCGCGGCCTGATAAAGAAAAAGACACCGTGCGATCCACATCGCCGGTGCCTACGTTCACTTCATAAAAAGCCACATACGCCTCAATTCGGGGCCGATAGTATGCACAAGCTCCCGAAAAGTCAAGCATCAGTTTTGTTGAATTCTTATGACTTTTTGCTCTTAGCCGAAACGATGCCGCAGAAATGGCGGGAGCAACCTGCCGGTCGCTGCCTTCCGCGCTTTCAGGGAAATACCATACTGCGGTGTTTGAACCGCAGGGTTCCGGCTCAGTCCAACTGCATGGCCTGGTCCAATAATTGGGGCAAATAACTCAGCAACGCCGCATCCCCCACCTGCATGACGCCGGGGAGTTCGGCCAGGGCGGCAGGCGCGGGTTTGGCGGGCGCGGGTTTCTTGCTGTCGGCGGCAAAACCAATGACCGGCAGGTGCTGCGTGGCCGGGTTTTCCTTGAGCCGGGTGATGGCCTCCTGAATCCGCCCTTTCACTCCGCCCAGGTCGGCGAAAACCACCATTGGCTTCACTTCTTCGGCGGCCGCCTGCAACCCCTCCACCGCCGTCACGGTTTGGACGCGGTACTGAATATCCTGCAGCCGGTTCACCAATTGGGAACCCGGCAGCAGGCGCTCATAAAAAACCAATGCCAGCGGCTTCGTCACGGGCGGAAAAAATGGGCCAACGCCGCCGGAATTGCAAAAGATTTTGCGGTCCGACACAAAAAATTTGCTTTGCGCTTGCCCCCGGCGGCCAACCCGTTATCAGTCTGGGCCATGCTATTGTTTCGTGCCAAGGTGCTGGACTCCTGGCTGCCGCAGGTCCGCGCCCACCTCCCCGCCGTGCTGGTGGATCACGCCCATCTGGAACGCAAGGCCGCCACTTCCGCCATCAACCTGGAGAAGTATCACGACCTCTTCCCGCACGTGGATGAGCTCAACGCCATTGCCATTGAGGAGCTACAACACTTCCAGCTCGTGCTCGGCCTGCTGCGCCAGCGCGGCATCCCCTTTGCCCAACCCCAGCCCAGCCCGTGGATCAAGGGCCTCATGCAATCCATCCGCCCCGGCGTGCGCCACCAGGTCATTGACCACCTCGTCTGCTGCGCGCTTATCGAAGGCCGCAGTTGCGAGAAATTCCAAATCCTCGGCGAAGCCCTGAAAACCGACGACCCCGAGCTCGCCCAATTCTACGCCAGCCTCGTGGAATCCGAAGGCAACCACTACGCCACCTACATCCTCATGGCCCGCGCCGTGGACGATGCCGAAACCGACCGCCGCCTGGATTTCTATCTCGACCTCGACGCCCA
>Ga0310811_10013935_pt1 | contig 10475 bp, 8 predicted proteins | sample YCmetagenome_FD_207642 | JGI IMG/M metagenome (GOLD analysis project Ga0310811, IMG submission 207642) | Soil microbial communities from experimental microcosm in Duke University, North Carolina, United States - YC | ecosystem: Engineered > Artificial ecosystem > Soil microcosm > Unclassified ... | reverse complement strand
AACGCATCCTCTGAGATGTTTGATGCGGTTTGCAGCGCAGCGATGGATCAGGGGACGATTCGATTGCCATTCGACCTGACGGAGGTAGTCGACAACTCTTATAGAGAGGCGTACGCGGACCAGTGGCGGAATGGCGCAGTATCGCTTCTTTCAATTCCTTACTATTTCATTCGACCTCTGCTTCCCGTCGGGGCTCGGCGGCACCTGCAGAAACTTTATCTTCGGGGATGGGACAAGCTGGCGTTTCCGCGATGGCCAGTGGATTTTTCCGTCGACAACCTGCTCGAGCAGTTGCTCGTGATGGCGCTGAAGACTTCAGGCGCCAAAGAGATTCCATTTATCTGGTTCTGGCCTGACGGACACAAGGGCTGCGCCCTAATGACGCATGACGTCGAGACGGAGACGGGTCGGGCTTTCTGCAAGACTCTCATGGATATCGACGACTCCTATGGAGTGAAGGCTTCTTTCCAGGTGATTCCTGAGGAGCGCTACGTCGTTAGCCCGGAGTTTCTCGACGAGATTCGGCAGCGGGGACACGAGGTTGCGGTTCACGATCTGAATCATGACGGGCATCTCTACAAGAACAAGGAACAATTTGTGGAGAGAGCGGCGAAGATCAATGCCTATGGCAAGAAGTATAAGACTGATGGTTTTCGCGCAGGGGTGCTCTACCGCAAGCAGGTCTGGTACGACGAACTGGATTTTGCATATGACATGTCCGTTCCGAACGTGGCGCATCTGGATCCTCAACGGGGTGGCTGCTGCACGGTGATGCCGTACTTCATCGGGAACATCCTGGAGATTCCGGTGACTACCATTCAGGACTACACGCTTTTCAACATTCTTGGTGATTACTCGACGCAGATCTGGAGGGAGCAGACACGGATGATCTGCGAAAAATCGGGGCTGATGAGCTTTATCATTCATCCCGATTACGTGATCAAGGATCAGGAGCGGGTGGTCTATGAGGAATTGCTGCACCATATGGTGGATTTGAGTGAACAGAAGTCGGTCTGGCTCTCGACTCCGAGCCAGGTGAATCAATGGTGGCGAGCCAGAGCGAAGATGAAGCTCGTTCAAGGGCAGGATGGCTGGGAGATCGAGAATGCGTCTGACGGACGCGCGCGAGTTGCTTACGCCAGACTCGATGGCGATCGTCTTGTCTACGACCTGGAGCGGCGTGCACCCGCCAAACACGCGGAAGTGAGTGAGCCTGTTCTGCAGACGCGGTCAGCGGAGAACTGAAGGAGCGGTTTCAACCGCATCAGTTGTGGAACCAGCCAGGTCTCATCAGGATGAGTTTCTTAGGATGAGGCGAATCGACAGTTGTGATCCAGAACTAAGTGACAATTGAGAAAGCGAAATGGCAACCATTCCCCAGACGCCACGCACAATTGAGGTCAAAGCGCCAGTGCAGAGCCAGAGGGTCGGCGCACTTGTTGTTGGCGGCGATCATCCCGGTCTCGCAATCGCCCGGAGCCTCGGGCGGCGCGGCATTCCGGTGTACATCATCGATGACCAGTACTGCATATCGTCTTTCTCGAAATATGCGAGCAAGGTCGTACGGGTTGAGAGCATCCTGGACGAGCGAAAGACCGTAGCCGCCGCTCTCGAAGTTGGCCGCCGCTACAATCTGCGGGATTGGGTGTTGATTCCAACCCGCGATGAGAATGTCGCCGCATTTTCGCGATATCGGGAGGAACTAGCGCGGTTTTTCCGAGTCACGACGGGCGATTGGAGCAGCGTTGAATGGGCGTGGGACAAGAAGAAGACTTACGAACTGGCTGAAAAGCTGGACATTCCCTGTCCCAAGACGTTCAATCCCAGATCGATCGATGAGGTGCCAGCTCTCTTTCCGCGACTGCCCCTCGCCATCAAGCCGGCGGTGAAAGAGAACTTCTTCTACGCAACCGGCGCGAAGGCATGGCGTGCCGATACGCCGGAAGAGCTGATGTCGCTTTACGCGAAGGCAGTGGCCCAGATCAAACCGGAGGAGATCCTGATCCAGGAGATCGTGCCTGGCGACGGGACGACACAGTATTCCTACTGTGCATTCGTACAAAATGGCGTTCCTGCTTCTGTTTTGACAGCTCGCCGCGTCCGCCAACATCCGAGGGAATTCGGCCGGGCAGCCACTTACGTGGAGACAATTGATGCGCCGGAGATCGAGGCGCTCTCGGAGCGCTTTCTGCGCGCAATCCAGTATCACGGGGTAGTGGAGATTGAATACAAGCGGCACGCAAAGACCGGTGAATACAAGCTGCTGGATGTGAATGCGAGACCGTGGGGATTCCACGCCATCGGTTCAGCAGCAGGCGTGGATTTTCCATACATGATCTATGCCGATCAGATGGGGATGGCGGTAGAGCCGGTGAGGGCCAAGGCCGGAGTGGGGTGGCTGCGGATGGTCAGCGATATTCCGACGGCTTTGTCGGATCTGCTGCATGGCAGCTTGAGCTTCACGACGTATATCCAATCACTGCGGGCGACGAGGGTGGAGTCAGTGTTCAGCGCGGGAGACCCATTGCCATCTCTTGCTGAACTCGTCATGTTGCCGTACCTTGCCGCAAAGAAATACCTGAAATTCAAGAAGTAGTAAACACAGGAACTCTAAAAACAGCATGTCTCAACTGGTAATCGAATCCGGACGCATCGAGCGTCAATACTGGCGAGATCTATGGCGGTATCGTGAACTCTTCTTTTTCTTCACGTGGCGCGACTTGCTGGTGCGTTACAAGCAGACCGTCGTCGGGGTGAGCTGGTCTTTGATTCGTCCGTTGCTGACGATGGTGGTTCTTACAATTGTCTTCGGGAAGCTGGGAAAGATGCCGGCGGGCAAGGTGCCATATCCGCTGCTGGTATTTTGCGGGATGCTGCCCTGGCAGTTTTTTGCGGCAGCGATTACGGAGTGCGGAAATAGCCTTGTCACGAACTCCAACATGATTTCGAAGGTCTATTTTCCACGGCTGGTGATCACGGTCAGCAGCGTAATGACAACGCTGGTGGATTTTCTTATCTCAGCAATCTTCCTAGTAGTCTTGATGATCTACTTTCATTACGCGCCACACGCCACTCTCCTGCTACTGCCGCTTTATGTCGCGCTGATGGTGGCCGTGTCCTTCGGCGTTGGATTGTGGATTGCCTCTCTGATGGTCCAGTATCGCGACTTTCGCTTCATCGTTCCATTCGTGGTTCAATTCGGCCTGTATATTTCGCCGGTGGGTTTTCAGACTGGTGTGATCCCGATGCGATTCCGTCTGCTTTACTCGCTGAATCCGATGGTTGGGATCATCGATGGCTTTCGCTGGTGCATATTGGGCCCGGAGAGCAGGATCTATTGGCCAGGGCTCGTTATCGCAGTTGCGGAAGTGGTGGTCTTTGTCGCGTCAGGCATCTGGTACTTCAGACGAACCGAGCGGATCTTTGCGGATGTGATATAGCGATGAAAAGCGATTACATATCGAAGGTGGAAGATTCGCGGCTCGCGATATCGATTGAGAACCTCAGCAAGCAGTATTTCATTGGACAGAATCGAGCCAAGCAGGACGGCATGCGCCATGTGATCGAGAGGGCGTTGCGTGCTCCGTTCAAATGGCTTCAATCACGAGGGCAGAAAAATACAGAGGACGTGGAGTTCTGGGCGCTCAAGGGAGTGTCGGTCCAGATCAAGCAAGGTGAAGTGGTCGGCATCATTGGGCGCAACGGAGCGGGCAAAAGTACCCTGCTGAAGATCTTGAGCCGAATCACGATTCCAACTGAAGGCAGGGTGACGATCGATGGGCGAATCGCCAGTCTTCTTGAGGTCGGAACAGGGTTTCACCCGGAACTGACGGGCCGCGAGAACGTGTTTTTGAATGGCGCGATTCTGGGAATGCCGCGGGCTGAGATATTGCGCAAGTTCGATGAGATTGTGGAGTTCTCGGAGATAGGGCAGTTTCTTGACACGCCAGTGAAGCACTACTCCTCGGGAATGTATGTGCGACTGGCTTTTGCGGTGGCCGCTCATCTCGATCCAGAAATCCTGATCTGCGACGAAGTGCTGGCGGTAGGCGACGCGGCATTTCAGAAGAAATGTCTCGCGAAAATCAAGAGCTTCGCTGGAAGCGGAAAAACTGTTCTTTTCGTCAGCCATAATCCTGAGACAGTTCGAAGTCTCTGTCCGCGCTCGATCTGGCTGAAGGACGGGCGAGTTCAGAAAGATGGCTCTACAGAAGAGGTATTGGACGGCTATTTGGATAGCGTGGCGCGCGGGACTTCATTTACGTGGGAAAACCCAGATTACGGGCTGACCATTCACAAAGTCATCATACGAAACACAGACGGAGAAGAAACCAGGCGGTTCTATCCCGGGGACGATCTCGTCGTCGATGTTTTCTATGAGGCGAAGAAGCGCATTGAGAGGCCGCTTGTTGCGATTGGCGTGCTTGGGGTCAGCGGATCCTGCTTCACATCGAATATGCTGCTCGATGGGAATAGTCCCGATTCCTTTGAGGGAGTCGGCAAGATTTCGTGCACCTTCAAGTCCATTCCGCTGCTGCCGCAGAACTACACGGTGAAGCTTGTGGTCCGAGCATCGACGGTTACAGACATGATCGTTCCATATGAGGAAGTGGGCTCCTTCACTGTCATTGGGGATCTCGCGGAGTACGGCTTCAAAGGCGACTACCTTCAATATGCAGCGCGTTCAACTCCGGTGGTGGTGCCTTATGAGTGGTCAATGCCGGATGGGCGGACCGTCCCAGTCGCCTTGAATCGCGTTCAGGAGCACCAACTCACGGAGGGGGTCGCAGAGAGCCTGGATTGAACCGCTTTGATGCCGCTGGTTTTTCGAAGCTGAGCGCGACAGAGCCTCACAACTGCTTCCATTGAAAATGCGAGATCGAACTATAGCCATCATTCCCGCACGAGGCGGCTCCAAACGCGTGCCTGGAAAGAACATTCGCCCGCTCGCAGGGAAGCCCCTGATTGCGTACACGATTGAAGCGGCTCTGGAGAGCGCGCTCTTTCATCGGGTGGTGGTGAGCACCGATTCAGAAGAGATCGCGGGTGTGTCTCGAAAAAGCGGAGCGGAGGTTCCATTCCTGCGGACGCCGGAGATTTCTGATGACGTGACTCCGATCTCTGCGGCAACGGCTGATGCACTGGAGAGATTGGATCCGGACGGGACGGAGTACCAGTTTGTTGCCCAACTGATGGCGAATTGCCCATTGCGGAACGCAGAGGATTTGGTTGCGAGCTACAGGCAGTTTGCTGAAACGGGTGCAGAGACGCAGTTATCGGTAGTCCGCTATGGATGGCAGAATCCGTGGTGGGCGATGAAGCGCGATGCGAGCAGTTTCGCGCTTGATCCTCTGTTTCCGCGCGAGATGAGCGCGCGCAGCCAGGATTTACCGGAGCTGTTTTGTCCGACAGGCGCGATCTGGTGGGGCAAGACGAGTGTCATCCGAGAGAAGCGGACATTTCACATCCCTGAACGCACAGGATGGGAAATTGATTGGCAGCACGGTGTGGACATCGATACCGCCGAGGACATGGAGTTCGCAGAAGCACTGCTCAGCCTGAAATGCAAGCGCGGATAGCGCGGGGAACCCAGCTTAGACATTTCCAATGCACGCACGCGGCAACAAACTCGGAGTTTACACGACGATCTATCCGGCGGTGCTGAAGTTTCTGCCGGAGTGGTACCAGTCCGTTCAGGCTCAAACTGACGCGGACTTTGAACTCTGGATCGGACTGGACGGCCTCAACCAGAGCGATGTGGAAGCTTCGCTGGGCGTCGGCCTGAGCGCGCACTGGATCGAGGCGACAGGTAATTCGACTCCGGCGCTGGTGCGGGATCGCGGACTGAGGCAGATGACCTCGGCCAATTTCGATGTTGTGCTGGTCGACAGTGACGATGTGCTTCACCCTACCCGCGTTGCCGCGGCTCGGCAGGCGCTACGAGACAGCGATATCGCCGCTTGCGCCCTGGAGATTGTCGACGAGGCAGGCCAGCCACTTGGTTCGAAGTTCAATCTCGATCCTGCGATGAAGCCCTCGCAGGTGTTGCCGGCCAACAACGTTTTCGGTTTCTCAAACTCGGCTTACCGGTGTGAGTTGCTGGAGCGGTGCCTTCCGATTCCAGCGGATGCAGTCCTGGTGGACTGGTACATCGCTACACGAGCATGGCTATTCGGCGCCGAGTTATCGTTCGACCATAGCGTGAGGATGAAGTATCGCCAATATGGCGCAAACACGGCGCGGGTGCGGCTGCCATTCTGGGCAGATCAGATTCTGTCGGATTCAGCGCTTGTTCGAAGGCATTTTCAGCTTGTTCTGACGTCAGGGAGTCAAGAGCACTTTCTGCCGGGCCGGTGGGCCGAGTTGCTCCGAGTGGCGCGGGACATTGAGCAATTCGAGCGGTATATTAATCAAAGTCCCGCCAATTTGAATGCATATCTGGACTCATTGAACCGGGCAGTGAAACAGCCGATTTGGTGGACGTCTGTGGCGTATCCACCGTTGGCGCACATGTGGAAACAGGAAAAGAGCTTATGCAGACAGTGAAGTTGGGCAATGTGGAAGTCGGCCCCGGGCACCCGCCGTACATCATTGCCGAGGTGGGTTCGAATCATAACGGAGACATGAATCTCTGCCGCGACCTGATTGACGCAGCGGCGGAGACAGGCGCGCATGCGGTGAAGTTTCAATCGTGGACTGACAAGTCGCTCATCGCAGAAGAAGAGTACGAGCGCAACACTACCTATTCTGATAAGAAGAAGCATTTCGGCTCCTTGCGCGAGATGGTGACTGCCTATCAGCTCACCGCAGAGCAGCACGCTCAAGCGCATGCGCGCTGCAGGCAGAAGGGCATCGCGTTCTGCTCGACTCCATTTTCACCGGAGGAAGTGGATCTGCTCGAGTCTCTCAATGTGCCGTTCTACAAGATCGCTTCGATGGATGTGGTTCACCTTCCGCTGCTGCGATATGTGGCTCGGAAGAAGAAGCCGGTGGTGATTTCGACGGGAATGGCCACGATGGGCGAGGTGGAGCAAGCCGTTGATACGATCCGAGCGGAAGGCAACGATCAGATCGTCCTTCTGCATTGCATCTCAATCTATCCGCCCGAATACGAGACGATTCATCTGCGGAATATGGAGACGCTGCAGCGGGCATTCGAATGCCCGGTGGGGTTCAGCGACCACACGCTTGGAACGGCAATTCCCCTGGCGGCGATAGCGATTGGAGCATGCATCATTGAGAAGCACTTCACGCTCGACCAGGATATGGAGGGGTGGGATCACGCGATTTCGGCGAATCCTGAGCAGATGCGAACCATCGTGCAAGAAGGGAAGAACATCGTTGCAGCACTGGGGAGCAGCCGCCGCACAGTAAGCGATGCCGAGATGGAGAAGCGGAAAAAATTCAGACGCAGCCTCGTTATGCGGCAGGCGCTGAGCAAGGGGCATGTTCTCAGCGAGAGTGACTTCGATGCGAAACGGCCTGGACTTGGAGTAGCACCCGATCAAGTTCAGTATGTTGTCGGGCGTACTCTGGCGTGCGATATGGCAGAAGACCAGGTGCTGCGCTGGAGCAATCTGCTGTGAGATCTGAGCAAAGCTCGGGCAAACCACTTGTTCTGCTGGGGTCTGGAGGGCACGCAAAGGTGCTTCTCAGTACGCTTCTGCAGAATGGATCTCGCGTGATCGGGTTCGCGGATCCGGATCGATCGCACAAGCAACTGCTTGGGGTTCCGTACCTCGGCGACGATGAGGCCGTGCTCGCGCATGATGCGGCTGAAGTGATGCTTGTGAACGGCGTTGGCTCCGCAGGGTCGATTGCGAATCGCCTGAGAGTGTATGAGTACTTCCGTACCAGAGGGTACGTGTTTGCGTCCGTGGTTCACTCAACCGCGATTATCGCTCCCGAGGGAGAATTGTCTGAGGGAGTGCAAATCATGGCCGGAGCGATCCTTCAGCCGGGATGTGTCGTGCAGGAAGACTGCATCGTCAACACCGGTGCACGCGTGGATCATGACTGCATCATTGGTGCTCATGCACATGTAGCGCCCGGAGCTGTGCTGAGCGGTGGAGTGCAGGTGGGTGCGCGCGCGCATGTTGGCGCAGGGGCAACGGTGATCCAGAACGTGAAGATTGGCGATGGCGCGATTGTAGGTGCAGGAGCCGTTGTGTTGTGTGACGTTCCTGCGTCCTTCACTGTGGTTGGTGTGCCGGCACGTCCTATTCCGGTGAAAGCGTAGACGAGATTTGAAATGACCGTTCGACCTGTTTACATCGTTCACTGCATCGATACTGAGGGACCTCTGCACGAGTCCCTCACGGCCACGTTCGATCGTTTACGCGACATCTTTCACCTGGAACTGGAGCCGAGCGAGGCGACACTGCGGAAATTGCAGGCAGGCACGCTTGATTTGAACGGCATCGAGGCTGCTGTTCAGCGTGTCGTTGATCCTCACTTACTTGCGTATAACGATACGTGGGATAAGGTGGATGCGATGCTTGCGCGAATCATGTCTGAGGAGTTCCGCAAGAGACTCCCTGATTCGGCTGGTGAAGGGTGGGTTTACAACTGGTTTTGTGTGGATCACGTCGACTATGATGTAAACCCGCGCCGTCGCGACATGGGATACCACAATGTGTTTGAGCACTACAGCTGGCTGCTCAAGCAGTACCCTGGATGCCGCGATGGACTACATTTCCATTACCATCCGCACTCGTTCGGGAGGGAAGCGCATCGATCGGCCACTCACTGGTGGGCCAACTCCGACAGTCTCTATCAAGTGCTGTCGCGAAGGGTGATCGATCATCTGTGGTTTCCAGCAGCACACAGGCCTGGCTTTCACGTGATCCGGCCGGACAGCCATTGGTTTCTTGAGCAGTACATCCCGTTCGATTTCTCGAATCAGTCGATGGCGCAGACAGGAACGGACTCACAGCAGTTCGGCGTAGCGGGCGGCCGCTTCGGGGACTGGCGCCGGGCCGTGGCAACCTGGGAGCCTTATCATCCGGCTGCCGATGACTATCAAGTGGCGGGTTCATGCAGACGCTGGATTGCGCGTTGCCTGAATGTGGGTACGCGCTATCGAGTGATTCGCGAGCAGGATGTTCGACAGGCGTTCGAAGAGGCGGCCGAAGGAAAGCCTGTGGTTCTGTCTATTACGAATCATGACTTTCGCGATATGGCGCCGGATGTTGAGGGGTTCTGCAAGATGCTGGAGACGGTGGCACGGGAGTTTCCGCAGGTGCCGTTTTTCTACTCGGAGGCACTGAGTGCGTTGAGGTCGGCGCTGGAAGTCCGACCGGAGCCGCCCTGCGAGCTTGAATGCACGATTGAGACTGTAGATGGCTCTGCTGCTGTGCTTAAGGTGAGCTCAAAAACGCCGACATTTGGACCTCAACCATGGCTGGCGCTGAAAACGGCGAGCGGCGAGTACCACTTCGACAATTTCGATATCGATGTTCCTTTTCATCGGTGGCAGTACGTTTTCGATCAGGAGACTTTCCCACTTTCGGCATTGAGTGCGATCGGTGTAGCAGCCAACAATGCATACGGAACAACAACAGTGGTGCGAATCGATCCTGCAACGCGGATGAGCGCGACGAAGCGATGGAACCTACCCGCCGAGGTCCCTGTCGAAGCGGCGGCGCAGCGCTGATGGATTCGCTTTAAGCAACAAGGGTCCGACAATATGAACGACCTCCCCGGCAAAATCGATCTGAAATCCGTGACGTTCTCTCCGGCTGCTTCCATTCGCGATGCGGTGAAGGCGCTGGATGCGGCGGGCACGGGCGCACTGGCTCTCTGCGATGCGGATGGCAAGCTTGCTGGAATGCTCTCTGACGGAGACCTGCGGCGGGCCATACTTCGCCAGCATTCGCTTGATGATATGTGTATTGCGATTGCCTGCACGAAGCCGATCATGGCCAGCAGTCCTGTGACGGCGTCGCAAGCGTTGCAGCTGATGAACGAGTTCGACATCCATCAACTCCCGGTGGTGGATGGAAGCGGCGTGCTGGTTGATTTCCTGCTCCGCAAGGATGTTGTCGAAGAGTATCAGCTTGAAGCAGAATCTCGCGACCGGCTTAAAAAGGTCTGCATTTCTTCCGATGCGTCCATCGCTGAGGCAATTGCGCAGCTGAACGATGCCGGGACTGGGGCCCTGGTGGTATGTGACGTTGAGAACAAGCTGCGGGGACTAATTGCGGATGGCGACATTAGAAGAGCGGTGATCCGGCGCATTCCGTTGAGCGATCCCTGCGAAAGTATCGCGACGTTGCAGCCTGTGTGCGCGTCGGAGCCTATTTCGCCATCGGATGCTCTGCACATTATGAACGAGCACGATATCCACCAACTTCCGCTGGTGGATGGGGAAGGCCGCATTGTCGATTTTCTGCTACGCAAGGACCTGCTACCGCAGGCGCAGCAGGACATGCAGGCAGTGGTGATGGCTGGAGGTTATGGAAAGCGTCTGCTTC
>Ga0310811_10013934_pt1 | contig 10475 bp, 6 predicted proteins | sample YCmetagenome_FD_207642 | JGI IMG/M metagenome (GOLD analysis project Ga0310811, IMG submission 207642) | Soil microbial communities from experimental microcosm in Duke University, North Carolina, United States - YC | ecosystem: Engineered > Artificial ecosystem > Soil microcosm > Unclassified ... | reverse complement strand
GCCATGCGATCGAGGTGCCGGTGATCGCGCGCGGCGGCGCGCTCTGGGCGCGCGTCTCGCTGCAGGTCTACAACGACGCCTCGGACGTCGAGCGCTTCGCCGACGCGGTCGACGCGCTGTGAGCACGCGCGTGAAGACGATTCCCCTGCGGCGGCGGCTGTTGCTTCTCGGTGCCGCAGCGATCCTGCCGCTCGCGCTGATGTCGGGCGTCGCGCTGCAGGCGCTGCTCGAGCAGCAGCAACGCCGGGCCGAGCAGTCGACGCTCGACCTGGCACGCGCGCTCGCGACCGCGGTCGACACCGAGCTGCGCCTGACGGTCTCGTCGCTGCAGTCGCTCGCGCTCGCCGATCCGTTCGCGTCGGCCGCCGTCGGCGACCTGCGCCAGGCGCACGGCGTCGCGCGTCGCGTCGTCGCGTCGCGGCCGGAGTGGCTCGCGCTGCTGCTCGCCGCTGCCGACGGCACGCAGCTGTTCGACAGCGGACGCGAGTTCGGCGCGCCGCTCGCGCCGCCGACCGAGCCCGACAGCCTCGCTGAGGTCGCGCGCACGCGAGCGCCCGTCGTCGGCCAGCTGCGGCGCGGGAGATCGGGCAACTGGGGAATCCCGGTGCGCGTTCCGGTGCTGCACGACGGCGAGGTGCGCTACGTGCTGACGGCGGTGGTGCGGCCGGAGGCGGTCCTGCGCGTCGTCCGCCAGCAGCGCATCCCGGACGACTGGATCGTCTCGGTCTTCGACAGCCGCAACATGCGCGTCGCGCGCTCGCGCGATCACGAGAGCCGCCTCGGCGAGCTTCCGGCGGCGACGCTCCTCGCGCTGATTCGAAACACGGCGGGCAGCGAGGCGATCGGCGAGACGTCGACCGTCGAGGGCGTTCGCGTCCAGACCGCGATCGCGCGGCTGCACTCGACCAACTGGACGGTCGCGATCGGCATCCCGGCTTCGGTCCAGGAGATCGCGATGCTCGAGTCGCTGGTCGCATACGGCGGCGGCATCCTGCTCTCGCTCGGCCTCGGCGGCATGGCCGCGTGGCGGATCTCGCGCAACATCGTCGAGCCGATCGCGCGCCTGCGCGCCTCCGCGCTCGCGCTCGGCCGCGGCGAGCCGGTGCACGACGCGCGCGCCGACGTGAGCGAGGTCGAGGCGGTCTCCGACGCGCTCGTCGCCGCCGCCGCGCAGCGCCGCCAGAGCGAGGCCGAGCGCGAGCGGCTGCTCGACGCCGAGCGCGACGCGCGCGCCGCCGCCGAGCGCGCACAAGCGCGGCTGCGCCAGCTCGTCAGCGCCGGCGCGCTGCTGTCGCGCTCGCTCGAGGAGCAGACCGCGCTCGCCGCGATCGGCTCGGTGATCGTCCCCGACATCGCCGACATCTGCCGGATCGACCTGCTCGACAAGGACGGCGTCCTGCAGCGAAAGCTCACGCGCCATGTCGACCCCGAGCGCGAGGCGGCGATGCGCGAGTTCGTCAGCACGCACGCGTCGAGCAGCGAGTCGCCAGGGTCGTTCACGTGGGCGGTGGCGACCGGCAAGACGTTCCTCGCCAACCTCGAGCCCGGCGATGCCGAGCGCTTCACCGATCCGGACTTTCGCCGCTTCGTTCTCGATTTCGGCCTCGGTGCCGCGTGCGTCGTTCCGCTCGTCGCGCGCGGCCGCACGATCGGCGCGATGTGCGCGCTGCAGGCCTCCTCGCGCCGCCGCTTCAGCGAGGAGGACGGCGCCGGGATCGTCGAGCTCGCGCAGCACGCCGCGCTCGCGCTCGACAACGTGCGCCTGTTCGGCGAGTCGCGCGACGCACTGCGCGACGCCGAGGTCGCCAACCGCGCGAAGGACGAGTTCCTCGCGATGCTCGGCCACGAGCTGCGCAACCCGCTCGCGCCGATCGTCACCTCGCTCGAGGTGATGGCGCGCCGCGACGCGCCCGCCGACCACGAGCGCCAGGTGATCGAGCGCCAGGTCGCGCACCTCTCGCGGATGGTCGACGACCTGCTCGACGTCTCGCGGATCGCGTCGGGCAAGATCGAGCTGCGCCGCGAGCGCGTCGACGTCCGCGACGTCGTGGCGCGCGCGCTCGAGCTGACGCAGCCGGCGCTGCAGGGCCGCCGGCCGCCCGACGTGCGCGTCGCCGATGCACCGGTCTGGGTGAGCGGCGATCCGGTGCGGCTGACCCAGGTCGTCTGCAACCTGCTCAACAACGCTGCCAAGTTCTCCTTGCCCGAGCAGCCGATCGTCGTCGAGCTGCGGAGCAGCGCCGACGAGGCGCGGCTCGCGGTCGTCGATCACGGCGTCGGGATCGCGCCGGCGCTGCTGCCGCACGTCTTCGAGCGCTTCGTTCAGGGCGAGCAGCCGCTGCAGCGCGCGAGCGGCGGGCTCGGCCTGGGCCTCGCGATCGCCAAGAATCTGGTCGAGCTGCACGGCGGCACGATCGCCGCCGAGAGCGCCGGCGAGGGTCGCGGCGCGCGTTTCACGGTGACGTTGCCGCTCGCCAGCACAACGTCGCTCGCGCTGCCGCCGCCGGCGCCGCAGCGGCTGCCGGCCCACGGCCGCCACGCGCGCATCCTCGTCGTCGACGACAACGACGATGCCGCGCAGTCGCTCGCGCTGATCCTGCGCCTCGAGGGCAACGAGGTCGCGGTCGCGCGCGACGGCCATGAAGCGCTCGCGCTGCTCGACGAGTTCGTTCCGGAAGCCGCGGTGCTCGACATCGGCTTGCCGAAGATGAGCGGCTACGAGCTCGCCGCGGCGCTGCGCGCCGACCCGCGAACGCGCTCGATCGCGCTCATCGCGCTCACCGGCTACGGCCGCGGCACCGACCGGCAGCGCGCGCTCGACGCCGGCTTCGACGAGCACCTCGTCAAGCCGGTCGAGCTCGACGCGCTGCTGACGACGCTCAACCGCCTGCTCGCCGACGCAGCGGCCATCGCCGGCTGATCTCGCGAGCGCTAGCGGATCGAGCGCAGCAGCGGCGCGAGGTCGAACCGTCCGGTGGCTTCGAGCAGCGGCGCCCAGAGATCGCCGACGGCGGCGACGCGCGCCGGCATGTTGCGCAGGTCGAAGTCGTCGATGCGCGCGCCGGCGTCGAGCTCGTCCCACGTCAGCGGCGCCGAGACGGTGGCGGCCGGCCGCGGCCGCGGCGAATACGCCGAGGCGAGCGTGCGCCCCCACGCGTTCTGGTTGTAGTCGACGAGGACGCGGCCCTCGGGGCGCTTCGCGACCTTGTATTCGGCGGTGACGACGTCGGGGCGCAGCGCCGCGAGCTGGAACGCGAAGCGCTTGGCGAAGCGCCAGACGTCCTTCTGCGTCGGCGCGCGGACGATCGCGACGTAGACGTGCAGCCCTTTCGATCCGGTCGTCTTCACGATCGGCCGCATGCCGAGCCCTTCGAGGCCGGCGCGGACGAGCCGCGCCGTCTCGACGACGCCGTCCCACGTCGCGCCCGGCACCGGGTCGAGGTCGAAGTGCAGGTAGTCGGGGCGGTCGACGTCGTCGCAGCGCGCGTACCACGGGTTGAGGTCGATGCAGCCGAGGTTGACGACCCAGAGCAGCGACGCGAGGTCCTGGATCATCGGGAAATCGATCACGTTCCCGGATGCATGCGCGATCGAGCACGTCTCGATCCACTCGGGCCGCGGCGTCGGCGCGCGCTTCATGAAGAACGGCTCGCCGTCGGCGCCGTCGGGATAGCGCTTCATCACCATCGCGCGGTCGGCGATGTGCGGCAGCAGCGCGTGGGCGACGTCGGCGTAGTACTGCAGGAGGTCGCGCTTCGTGATGCCGAGCGCTGGCCAGAACGGCTTGTCGAGGTTGGTGAGGCGGACCTGGCGGTCGCCGATCGCGACGTTCGCGTCCTTCCCGCTCGGCACTCGGAACGCGAACGGCCTGACCGGCGCGGTCTGCTTGGTGCGGCTGCGCGACCCTGTCGCCGTGGCTGGCGGCGGTCGCTCCGCGCGCGGCGCCTTCGCCGGCGTCGACGCCTTCGACGGATGGTGCTCGCGCGTCGCGACGCCCTGCTTCGGCTGGCCCATTGACAGTCTCCGGCGCTCCGATCGCCGCACGGCAAGGATAGGCGAAGCGTCGCGCCCGCAGCGTCGACGGCGCTGATGCATTCCTGATGCCGACGCTGCTACCCTCGTCGGATGGCCAACGCGCTGACTCCTGCCGAACGTGCAAGCGTGCGGCGCGACGTCGTCGGTGTCGTCGTCGCGGTCGCTGCCGCAACGGCCGTGTCTGCCGTGCTCGAGGGCGTCGTCTCGCTGACAAGCCAGGCGATGGTCTACTTGTTCGCCGTCGTCGCCGCGTCGTACGCGCTCGATCGTGTCGGTGCAATCGCGTCGGCGGTCGGCGCCGTCACGGCGTTCAACTTCTTCTTCGTCCCGCCGCGCTTCACGCTCGAGGTCGAGCATCGCGACAACCTGATCGCGCTCGCTGCGATGCTTGCGGTCGCGTTGCTCGTCAGCACGTTGTCGGCGGCGCTGAAGCGCGAGACCGCAGCGGCGCGCGCGAGCGACACTCGCTCGCGTCAGCTTCGCGAGCTCGCGGCGGCGCTGCTCGCGGCCGAGGGCGAGCACGACGTGCTGCGCATCGGCAGCGGCGCGCTCGCGCACGCGTTCGCCGGGCCGGTCCACCTCGTCGCCGCGCGCGAAGGCGTCGTCGGCGATCACACCGGCATCGCCGACGACGTCGCACGGGGCCTGCAATGCTGCGTCGGCGAGGCCGCGGTGCTCGGCCCGGGCACCGGTCGCTGGCCAGGGCTCGACGCCTGGTACGTTCCGCTCGGTCCGCGCGGCAATGTCGTCGGCGCCGCTTGCGTGAAGCCCGCGGTCGCCGCCGATGCGGTCGGCCGCGAGCACGCCGAGGCGATCGCCGCGCTGGTCGCGCAGGCGATCGCGCGCCTTCGGCTCGCTGCGGCGAACCTGGAGACGCGGGCGGCGCTGCAGCGCCAGCACTTGCAGAGCACGTTTCTCGCTTCGGTCTCGCACGACCTGCGAACGCCGCTCACCGCGATCGTCGCCGCCGCGTCGTCGCTGCAGCAGCAGCGGTCGCGCCTGTCGGCGGCGGAGCAGGAGCGTCTGCTCGCCGCGATCGTCGCGGAGGCGAGTCACCTCAGTGCCGTCACCGAGAACACGCTGCAACTCGTTCGCCTCGCCGCTGGCGGCGAGGCCATGCGGCTCGAGTGGCAGTCGGTCGAGGAGATCGTCGGCAGCGTCGTCGCCCGGCTGCGTGCGCGTCCGGATGGCGAGCGCATCGGGGTGCGCATCGCGCCCGGTCTGCCGCTCGTCCGCGGCGACGCGACCTTGCTCGGCCAGCTCGTCGCCAACCTGCTCGACAACGCGCTCAAGTACAGCGACGGGCCGGTGCGGCTCGTCGCGTGCCGGCTCGGCAAACGGCTGCTCGTCAGCGTCAAGGATCGCGGGAGTGGCGTCCGCGAGGGCGAAGCCGAGCGCGTCTTCGAGCCGTTCTACCGCGGCGGCGGCCGCACGGCGGCGACGCGGGGAGCGGGGCTCGGGCTCGCGCTCTGCAAGGCGATCGCCGACGTCCACGGCGGCTCGCTTGCAGTCGGCGCGCGGCCCCGCGGCGGCTCGCGCTTCACGCTCGCGCTGCCGATCGAGGCGCAGCCCGAGGCGGCGCTCGTCGCATGAGCGCTCTCGCATCGCGGCCGGCAAGCGCGTCATGACTCTGTCGGTGCTCGTCGTCGAGGACGACCGCGACATCCGCGACGTCCTGCGGGCGTCGCTCGCCGCCGAGGGGTTCGACGTCCTGACCGCGGTGTCGCTGAGCGAGGCGACGGCGCTGCTCGATCACGCGCGCGTCGATCTCGTCGTCCTCGACCTCGGCCTGCCGGATGGCGACGGTGCCGAGCTCGTGCGCCGCATCCGCCGCTCGAGCGCGCTGCCGGTCGTGATCGCGTCGGCGCGCCACCAGGACGTGGAGAAGATCGAGCTCCTCGACGCCGGCGCCGACGACTTTCTCACCAAGCCGTTCGCGGTCGGCGAGTTGCTCGCGCGCATCCGCGTCGCGCTGCGCCATCGCGGCACCGCCGTGCAGCCGGCGGTCACGCGCTACGACTCCGGCGGCCTGGTGATCGACCTCGACGCGCACCGCGTCGAGCGCAACGACGAGGCGCTGCACCTGACGCCGACCGAATTCCGGCTCGCGGCGTGCCTGGTCCGCGCCGACGGCCGCGTCGTCACCCACCGCCAGCTGCTAACCGACGTCTGGGGCGCCGAACATGTCGACGACGTCCACTACCTTCGCCTGTACATGGCGCAGCTGCGCGCCAAGCTCGAGGACGTTCCGTCGGAGCCGCGCCACCTGCTGACCGAGACGGGCGTCGGCTACCGCCTCGCGACCGACTGACTTATGCGTTCCTGACGCCCCGCGGGCTAGAACGGGCGGCAACAGGGAGGCAGATGTGGACACCGAAGGCGCGCGGCGACAAGGGCTCGGCGGACTCACCCTGGGCGCGCTCGGCGTCGTCTACGGCGACATCGGAACGAGCCCCCTGTACACGACCAAGGAGATCTTCTCGCCGGGAACGGGTGTCCCGCTCGACGCCTGGCACCTCATCGGCGCGACGTCGACGGTGTTCTGGGCGCTGATGCTCGTCGTCACGCTGAAGTACGTCGTCCTCATCCTGCGCGCCGACAACCACGGCGAGGGCGGCATCATGGCGCTCACCGCGCTCGCGGTGCACGCCGCGGGATCGACCGCGCGTCGCAGGGCCGTGCTGCTCTCGATCGGCGTCCTCGGCGCTGCGCTCTTCTACGGCGACAGCGTGATCACGCCGGCAATCTCGGTGCTCGGCGCGGTCGAAGGGCTCGAGGTGATGGCGCCGGGCCTGAAGCCGTGGATCGTACCGATCGCGGTCGCGATCCTGGTCGCGCTGTTCATCGTGCAGCGCCACGGCACGCGTCGCGTCGGCAACGCGTTCGGGCCGATCGTCCTGGTCTGGTTCGCTGTCCTCGCGATCACCGGCGCATGGCAGATCGCGCAGCAGCCGGCGGTGCTCGAGGCGCTCGATCCGCGCCGTGCCTACGCGTTCCTCGTCGAGCGCGGGCCGGGACTCTTTCTCGCCGTCGGCGCGATCGTGCTCGCGCTCACCGGCGCCGAGGCGCTCTACGCCGACATGGGCCACTTCGGCCGCCGGCCGATCCGGCTCGCGTGGAGCGCGATCGTGCTGCCGTCGCTCGCGCTCAACTACGCAGGCCAGGCGGCGCTGCTGATGGGCGACCCGGGCGCGCTCGAGAACCCGTTCTTCCGCCTCTTTCCGAGCGCGTGGCTGGTGCCGGCGCTGATTCTCGCGACGCTCGCCGCGGTGATCGCGTCGCAAGCGGTGATCTCGGGCGCGTATTCGATGACGCGGCAGGCAATCCAGCTCGGCTTCCTGCCGCGCATGCGCGTCGATTTCACGTCGGCGAGCGCTGCCGGCCAGATCTACCTGCCGGCGGTCAACTGGACGCTGATGCTCGCCGTCGTCGTCGCCGCGATCGGCTTCGGCAGCGCGTCGGCGCTCGCCGCCGCGTACGGCATCGCGGTCACGGTGACGATGTTCATCACGACCCTGCTCACGTTCTTCGTCGTCCGCCAGGGCTGGCACTATCCCTTGCCGCTCGCGCTCGCCGCGACCGGCTTCTTCCTCGTCCTCGACGGCTTGCTCGTCGCGTCGTGCGCGGTGAAGTTTGTCGAAGGCGGCTGGTTCCCGCTCGTCTTCGGTGCCGGCATCTTCCTCGTCATGGCGACGTGGAAGTCGGGCCGCGACCGCCTCTTGGCGCAGGGGCACAAGGACGATCTCGACCTCGACGCGTGGATCGCGACGCTCGCCGACGAGCGGCTGCCGCGCAGCTCGCGGACCGCCGTCTATGCCGTCGCCGACACGCAGCGCGTGCCGCAGGCGCTGCTCCACAACCTCAAGCACAACCAGGTGCTGCACGAGCGCAACCTCGTCCTCAACGTCGCTTTCGCCGAGGTGCCGTTCGTCGAGCCGGCGAAGCGCGCGGCGGTGACTGCGCTCGGTCACGGCTTCTGGCGCGTCCAACTCCGCTACGGCTTCATGGAAGTCCCCGACGTGCCCGCCGCGCTCGAGCGCTGCAGCGCGCAGGGCCTCGACATCGACGGCTTTCAGGTCTCTTACTTCCTGAGCCGCGAGATCATCGTGCCGAGCCCGCGCGCGACCGTCGCGCGCTGGCGCCACAAGCTGTTCGCTGCGATGTCGCGCAACGCGAGCAGCGTCGCCGAGTTCTTCCGCCTTCCAGACAACTGCGTCGTCGAGCTGGGCACGCGCATCCAGCTCTGACTTGCGCCGCCGGATCCATCGACGGCCTCGCGCGGCGAAACGAGACGACGGGCATAGACTCGTTCTCTCGTGTTCGCACGGGATCGGGACCGCAGGGCCGTCCCGATTCCGCACCGAGCAACACGCATCAGCGTTGGTGCGCCTCGGTTCGGGCGCGGGTGGCGGGTGGCCGATTTGCGGAAGTAGAGGAGGAGGGCCGGCCGTTCAGGCCAGGCCCGGGGGACATGGAGGAAATCGGCCACCCGCCGCCCGCGCCCGCGTGCGAACGACGAACCACGAACGACGCGAACCAGAGACAACCCGATGAGAACTCAGAAGACACTGCGCTTCGAAACCCTCGCCGTTCACGCCGGTCACGGGGTCGACCAAGCAACCGGCGCGGTGACGCCGCCGATCCACCTGTCGACGACGTTCGAGCGCGCCGCCGACGGCTCGTATCCGCACGGCTGGATCTACGCCCGCAACCACAACCCGAACCGCGACGGCCTCGAAGCGGCGCTCGCCGCGCTCGAAGGCGGCGCGGCGTGCGCGGCGTTCGCTTCCGGCCTCGCCGCCGTGACGGCGGTGCTGCACGGTCTGGCGCCCGGCGACCACGTCGTCGCGCCGAGCGACATCTACCACGGCACCGCGAATGTGCTGAAGCACCTGTTCGCGAAGTGGCGGGTCGACGCGACGTTCGTCGACATGACGAGCGCCGACGTCGTCGCGCAGGCGCTGCGGTCGCAGACGAGGCTCGTCTGGATCGAGACGCCGTCCAATCCGCTCTTGCGCTGCGTCGACATCGAGGCGACCGCGGCGCTCGCGCACCGCGCCGGCGCGCGCGCGGTCTGCGACAACACCTTCGCGTCGCCGGCGCTGCAAAGCCCGCTCGCGCTCGGCTGCGACCTCGCCGTCCATGCAACGACCAAGTACCTCGGTGGCCGCAGCGACGTCATGGGCGGCGCGGTCGTTGCGCGGGTCGACGACGCCGCGTTCGCCGACGTTCGCACGGCGCAGCTCTACGGCGGCGCGATCCCGTCGCCGTTCGATTGCTGGCTCGTGATGCGAAGCCTGCCGACGCTGCCGGCGCGGATGCAGGCGCACTGCGCCAACGCGCGCCGCGTCGCCGAGTTCCTGCAGTCGCACCCACAGGTCGAGGCGGTGCACTACCCGGGGCTCGAGACCAGCCCGTTCCACGCGCTCGCGCGCCGCCAGATGCGCGACTTCGGCGGCATGCTGTCGTTCGAGGTCAAAGGGGGCATGGAAGCTGCGATGGCGGTCGCCGCCGCGGTCGAGATCTTCACCCGCGCGACGAGCCTCGGCGGCGTCGAGAGCCTGATCGAGCACCGCGCGTCGATCGAAGGCCCGGAGAGCAAGACGCCGCAAGGGCTGCTGCGGGTCTCGATCGGCCTCGAGCATCCCGACGACCTGATCGACGACCTGGCGCAGGCGCTCGCGCGCGTCGGCTGACGACGCGCGCGATGGCCTCGCCAACCGGCGCGTCGCGATCGACAGACGTCGGACGCGTCCGCGCCGCGCTCGCGCTCGTCGTCGTCGCGCAGTGGCTCGGCACGTCGCTCTGGTTCAGCCCCGCCGGCGCCGCCGACGGATTGATGGCCCGGCTTTCCATCGGAACCGCGGCGTTCGGCTGGCTGATCGCAGCGACGCAGCTCGGCTTCATCGCCGGCACCGTCGGCTTCGCCGCGACCGGCACCGCCGACCGCTTCGCCGCGAGCCGCATCTTCACGCTCAGCTGCGTCGTCGGCGCGACCGCCAACGCGGCGCTCGTTGTTCCCGGCGTCGACTTCGCGTCGGCGTGGGCCATCCGCTTCGTCGTCGGTCTCTCGCTCGCCGGCATCTATCCGCTCGGCATGAAGATGATCGTGCAATGGGTGGGCGCGCGTCCGGCGGCTGCGCTGGGCTGGCTGGTCGGCATGCTGACGCTCGGCACCGCGATGCCGCACGGCGTGCGCGCGAGCGACGCGGCGTGGCCGTGGCAGGCGGTCGTCCTCGCGTCGTCGGCGTTCGCGATCGTCGGCGCCGCGGTCGTCCATGCGCTCGGCGATGGTCCGCACGGCGCCGTGCCGCGCGCCCGCACCGATCTCGCCGCCGGCATCCACGGCGTCCGCGCCGCATTCGCGGTGCCGGCGTTTCGCGCGTCGGCGCTCGGCTACTTCGGCCACATGTGGGAGCTCTACGCGTTCTGGAGCGCGG
>Ga0310811_10013933_pt1 | contig 10476 bp, 22 predicted proteins | sample YCmetagenome_FD_207642 | JGI IMG/M metagenome (GOLD analysis project Ga0310811, IMG submission 207642) | Soil microbial communities from experimental microcosm in Duke University, North Carolina, United States - YC | ecosystem: Engineered > Artificial ecosystem > Soil microcosm > Unclassified ... | reverse complement strand
TTGTTGTCGCACCTCACAACCCCAGATGGGGCCAGGGGACCGTCCTGGATGCACAGCTCGTCGGCGAGATGCAGTTGCAGGATGGCCCCACCTATCAACTCAGCCCAAAGAGCGTCGGCCAGCGTCTTTCGATCAAATTTTCCGACGGCAGAACCAGGACCCTCCTTTCATCGAGCACGAAGATTCAAAAGGCATCCGATGCCGTTGCATCAAACATGAATGAGTCATTGAAAGCCAAACCACATGGGTGACACAGGTGGGTCAGGCGTCGCTGGCGTCTTCGTCGTGATTGGCATATTTGCCGTCACCATCCTGCTGGGATTAGGGTTCCTGATCCTGTCTCTCGGTAAATCCAGCAATCCCCACGGCCAGGTCGACCCCGCGCAAACCGATTCCGAGGAGGATTCGAGACCGGCCATCGTCCCCGAGCGAGACCGATCGGACTATCGGCTTCTTTTGGGAGTTCTCCTGACTCCCCTTTTGATATTTTGCGGATGGTTCCTCTTCGAAGTAGCAAAGGCATCCATAGAATCCACCCTTCACAGGATTCAGGACGAGCATAGAGCCAGACCGCATCAGGAGTCTCGAAACTAACCGTCTCCCTTGCCGGCCCTGACCAGGCCGCTCCAAGCCGAAATGAACCCCGAGCCCGAGAAACAACCCGGCTTCCCCGTCAGCCAGATCTATTCGTCGAACATCGATCCCTACGACATCCAGCTCCATGCGAAATCAGCCTCGCTGCGCACCAAAGACGGACGGGACATCTTCATCGGGAACGCCACGTTGACCTACGGCAGCATCGTCCTCTCCGCCGAGGAGATTCACTACACCCACGCCACGCGCACCGCGGAGCTTTACATTTACAACAAGGACAATCTCCCGGTCAGATCCGCCACCATTTCCCTCATTTCCGACGAGAGCCAGTCATGAAGCAGAGTCTCCCCATCCTCGCGGCCATCCTCATCGTAGGATCCTCGCCATCCATCGCTCACTCCGCAGCCAGCCGGCCCTCGATCGAGAGCCTCGTCAGCACCCTGAGGAACCTCCCGCGCCACACCTCGTTCCGGAAGGTCAACTCCTGCATGAAAACCTTGATCAAGATCGACCCCCGGAACGCCTTCAAATATTTCGTTCACGGATCCATCGCCGTGGGCGCGAGAACAGAGGTCGTCCGGCTTTCTTCACGGGCGATCCTCGCCGTCCACCGCTCCCATTTATCCTCGGGAAGAAAGGCCGTGATCACCCGAAAGATCCTCACCGCATTCCAGGAAAACGACATTTGCAAATGCGCCCCGCCCGGGGCCGTTGTCCCAACTCCTTCGCCCACCCCCTGAGCCTGCCGCGGAAGTCCATTGACCGCCTCCCATCCCGTAAATCCTGTCAATCCTCTCCCGCAGCCGCAGGCCCCCGCGAAGACGGGGCTGCTTAGTTTACACTCGGAAAAACCGACCCAGGAATGAACGAGCCCATCACCACCCCGGAGCAATATCTCCACAACCACTGGCCGGTCGCCCTCATCCTCCTCGGCATCTGGGCCTGGATCTCTCTGTCCATGATCGCCACCCTCTGGATCCGGCATCGCCACACCACCCTTCCGCGCAAGCTCATCTGGACCGTGATCCTGCTTGTCCCCGCCGTGGGCTGGGTCCTGTACCTCGGTATCTTCCACACCCCGCCCCCCAACAAACCCGGCGAGACCTGCACCGGCGGTAACTACAGCGGAGGCGCCGGTCACTTATAGCATTTGATCGAAACGACCGGGTCGGCGACACATCTCCAAAATGACCTCTTCCCGCAAACTCGAGTGGATCGTCATCTGGCTCGCGACCATCGCCGTCTTCACCTTTGGCGCGAAATTCTTCGTGGATCGAAATATCCCGGGATTTTTGTACGCCGCAGGTGGATACGTCGCATTCATCGTCTTGTCGTTTCCCGTTTTCCGATACTTCCTCCCATCCGACCGTCGGAGACGAGATCCTATTCCTTGGGACAAATCAGCGATCACCGCCGCTGATCAGCTTTCGGAACTTGTGGCTATCATCCCTTCCCTCTCCGTCACCAAGAGCCGGGATGGCAACCAACTTTGGACCACTGCTCAAAAAGGCACGCACGGCACATGGTCGTTGGGCGTGGAAGCCCGCGACGAGCGGATCGTAGGCTACTACATCCAGTTCAAGCATCTCCATAGCACGACCTTCGACTACGGAGAATCTCGGGGTGAGATGGAGTCGGTCTTCATTTCGACGTAAGGCCCACTCTCCGTTCCCGCCGCACGCCATCCCATGAATAATACCCAAGTCTCCCTCGGACCACTGACCCTGCAGCTGCCCCTGCACCGCCAGCCCATCCAGCAACGGCGGACGAAGGCCATGTTCGGCGTGAAGGCCACGGTCACCACGCCCTTTTCCGAGATCACCATCCGCAATCTCTGCCTCCTGCTCATGATCGCGTTCACCTGGCCTGCGAGCGGTGACGATTTCGAGGTGAAGACGCCCGTCGAGATCTCGCCGACAAAGACCTATTTTTCCAAACTCACCCAGGCGCAGGTCGAGAGCGCCCCGGCGTGGGAGCCCGGCATGAAATTGCCCTTCAGCTTCCCGAAAGCCATTCGGATCGCCCGGCACCAGCTCGCCTCGCTCACCGATGACGAGCACCTCTGGTATGTCTCGGAGATCTCGGTCGGCTCGCACTACACGATCACCCTCTGCAAAAACTCGCTGCACGCCGACTACCACCTCGGAGTTCCCGTCGAGGGACTGGCCTCGATTCCAATTTCAAATCTAGGCGTACCGGGGAAGATCATCCCCGCGCCATCTCTATCTGACGCCTATTCCAGCCTGCCCTACGTGGCTCGATTGAACTACGAGCCCGATGGCAACGCCTTCGCGATCCACCGTGGAATGGAGGATACGAACGTCCTGGATCGCCGCGCCATTTTACACGCTCCGGCATGGGAGCCGTCCGCTCCGCTCCCGCTCTCGATCAAGGACGCTCTCACCCTGGCCCGGAAAGCCCTTGCGACCTATGTCGCGGACGCCACCTCTTGGGAACTATTCTCCTGGGAACTGAAACTTCTCCCAGGCACCACCGACCGGTGGTACCACAGCTTCTATTTTGTTCTTCCCGCCGGGATCAGGCCCGTGCGAACCGCCTCCGGAGAAGCGGTCCTGCTTGTCACGATGGACGGCGTCGTGAGCAAGATCGAGCCGCTGTACGCCAGACGCCACCCTTCGGCTGCGACCAGATGAGCTATTCCATCCGCTGTAGCTTCGCCGATCAGACCTCTTCAGCGGAAGCCCCGTTGCCGGAGCTCGTCACCGACAGCTTCCAAATCCTTGGAGAGGCCATTCGCAAATTGATCACTCCGTCAGCACAACTTTTCACCAAGCCATCCACCTTCGAGGGCGACCTTGATTTCCACGTTTCGGACGACCTCCAGATCGGGTTCTCCGATGCCCGCGAAATCTGCGAAGCAGTCCCCATGGGAGGGCGCGGCTCCCGCCAAGCCGACTTCAACACCGCCTCACAGAACAATTGGCCGGTCTCGGAACCGAGCCAACGACCGGAGTTCCCCCTCACTCTTGGCTAAAATCCTCTCGGCTCTCCACAGCCCTCCCTGCCGCCTTCACAAATCCCCCATTCCCCAGCACCGTGAATCCTCATGCCACTCCCGAAGTTCCCGTGAACCGGCTCAAACTCTTTGCCGGCGGCGTGCTCGCCTTCCTGGCCATGCTCATCATTGGCGGATCCATGCTGGAACCTCCTCCGAAGCATCCTCAAGAGATTGGGATCATCGTCCTCGCCGCCGTCACCTTCCTCTCGGTCGTCATCCTTCAGTTCCTTCTGTGGCGCTTTATCGTTCCCTCTCGGATCGCGAAGGCTCTCGAATGCAGGCCACCGGTCAGGCCCAAGCCAAAGCCCAGGCGCCGCTTTCTTAACGGCACCATCTCCTTCGGCTATCTCTGCGTGGCCATCTACTGCGTGCAGTTGGCCGGCTATCTCCCGCCCGATCGCCAGGATCCCACCGCCAGAAACTTAGGTCTGTTTATGGGGCTGATCTTCATCGGCCTCGGCATGGCGGCCCAGCTGCGCGACGCATTTTCCAAGCTCGCAAAAATGGCCGGTCCCGACACTCCTGCACCACCGACTGATCAAGCAATCGCGCAGACGCTGCCTTCTTCATAGACCAACCTGTCTCACATTATGACTCCCTTCACTCTCAGCGTCATCTTGATCCGGCTCTGCGCCCTCTTCACGCTGGCCGTCTCCGTTTTCACGTTTGTCGCATCCTACGTGACCTTCGAAAACTTCGCACCCAACGTCCCCACCGAGGCAAATGCCTTCGCGGTGCTTCAAACATTCTTCCTCGTCCCCATCCTGCTTCTGATCTCCAGCGCAGGCCTCTACATCCTCGCACGGCCAATCGCGAAATTCATTGCGAGAGACCTCTGACCTCGCTCCGGGACCGCCATAGAGGTCACTCCATGATCCTACACTGCACGGCCGCGGAAAACTATCCCCACGCCGGGACGATCGAGGTCGACTCCGCCCCTCTCTACGCCGCCCGGATGCTCACCAATAAGTACGCCTTCGAGGTCCTGGAAGCAGGCCACCGTTTGTTCGAATCGCAACCGTTCAGCCATTCCCGGTGGCAGGAGTTTCTCGGACATGGAGAGCATCGTCTGCTTATCCCCGGAGCGGAACCTGTTGCCATCCTATACTCCGGCCCATTTGGATTTCGCCGCTCGGTCAGAATCCGGGATCAAATTGTGCCCTTTCCACGTAGGAAAACCTTCAGCCTCCTCGGTACCGAGTGGAGCCGCGAAAAAAAGACGCTCCACGTTCGAAACGTCCCGGAGGAATTGCTGCTGCCGATCGCAGGGCTTTCCTATTATTGGCTCGCCCGTTTCCTCATTTCCTCGAGTTCTTGAGATCATGAATCCCTTCACCTTCAGTGCAGCTCGAATCTCCGAGCGATCCATGAAAAAAGCCACCATCGTAGCTCTTTGTCTTTTCGGTCTCGTTATCATCACGCCCGTCGCGTTCGTCGCGTACACGGCCGCAACCATCATGGAACCGCATATCATCCGCCCCACGGCTACGACTGCCGCAGGGAAGGATGCAAAGGCGGGCTACGTCTACGATCAAAAGACGCATGTGCTTCTGGTCACCAGCGATCAGGACATGGTTGTCGTGTGCGATCCCGGCGTCGCCTTTAAATATGAAGTCATCTGGGTGGTGCCCCATTCCCGCACGGGCGGCGACTCCGCCTTTTTGGAGTCCCGCTACGCTCTTTCGGAATTCACCAGAGCCGACCAGATCTTCTCCACCGAGTCGGCCATCCCGCCAAAAATCCTTAAGACCGCGAACGGCCCTTCCTGGAACTAAAGCCCTGGACTTATTCTCCGCGGCATCTGCGGTGCCATCTCTCCGACCCCATAAGAAGACCTTGTCGGTCCCCTTTCGGGCACGACCCGCCCTTTCGCCGCCCTGGAATTTCCAGCCAGCTCCCGTTAATCCTGTCAATTCTGTCAATCTTGTTTAGTTCACACTCAGAAATGAGACCAAAGCTCATCGACACCTTCATCGCCGGCGCCCTCTTCGCGCGGATCTTCGAGATTCTCCCGCGGGTCCTCACCACTCACCTCGACTCCGGCTGGTGGGGCGCAGCCATCGGCATCGTCGTCCATGCCGCATGTGCCGGCGGCATTCTCCGGTTCGGGAGGCCATTCGTCTTCGCCACCCTGGTGATCAATCTCATCTACGCCGTCCTCTCCTCCTACATGCTGTGGACCCTGGCCCGGATCTCCGCCCCGCTCACCACCGCATACATCCCGATCGTCGCCTTCTACGTCCTGCTCAGCATCCTGCTCACCGTCTCCCTCAGCGCCACCCAGGGACACGACGCGACCAATCCTGAAAATCGATAAAAACCGGCACGGATGAGAAATCCCGCTTATTGTTTTTGCATCGGCGCCGCATCGATCGTACCCGGTCGCTACGTCGTCATAAAAGCCATCGCCGCATCGCTTCATCATTCTTCATGAAACACTCCATCGCCGTTGCCTTCATCGCCGCTCTCTCGCTGAATCTCGCGCAGGCCGATCCTGCTCCCGGGACCGACTCCGCCACCCAAGGGGCCAACCAGATCACCGCCATCGCCGGCTCCCTCATCGACCAGGTGCAAAAGCACCAGAAAGACTATTCCAAAAAAGCCTCCGATCTCATGAAGCGCACGGAGGACCTGCTCGACCTCCAGGAGCAGCAGGCGAAGCGCTTCGGCAAGATCCTCGATACCTGGGAGCGGCAGCAGAAGGAATACCAGGCCTACCTCGACACCCTGCCGAAAAGCCCGGCGCCAAAGCCCGCCGCTCCCGCGAACTGAGCGGAGGGAAAGCCTTGCATGAAGCTGGCCGCCGTCCTTCTTTCATTGTTCCTGTCCGCCTGCACAGGAATCGGATCGAAGCCACTGCCCTTTCGAAAGAGCACTCCTCAACTCACGGAAAAAGAAGTCGTCTGGATCGCCAACCGCTACCTGAAAATTAGATTTTTGCGTCATTCGAAATTCACCCCCTCCCAGTGGGTGATTTCCAAACCCAGCTACGACCAAAAGACCGGCGAGTGGCTGTTGATCTACGACCTCAAGCACAACCACGCCCCCGGAGGCTCTTTCGGCATCTATATCAACGACGCCACCCTCGACTTCGAGTACCAGGGCGGAGCATGACGGCACGAACACCCGAATCTTTCAAATGATCGTCATGACAACCCGAACCGCCACCGGGACGTTTTCATGAAATCTCTCTTCATTGCCCTCGCCATTGCACTCACCGGCTGCTCCGGCTGGATCAACGAGGCCACATACCAGGTCTCCGACCTCCCGGCCGCCTTTAACACCGCCGACGTCCTGCACCACGCCGGCTATCGTCTGAAGAAGACATCGCGCACCGATGGCGCCCAGCCGATCGTGGAGCAAACCTTCACCCGCGCGCGATACCCCGAGCTCACCGCTCGTACCTTCTCCGACCACAGCGCTTACTATTCGTTTTTGGAGTCCGGGGTCCCTCCCTTCGAGTGGCCCTCCCCCAACTTCCAGCGAGGCATCGCGGATTTGTTGAAAGAGCTGGAGAAAGCGGGCATCCGGAAAGACCAGATCCTGCACATCTCCGGGCCGGCCATTCCCACCTCACATCCTTGAATTCGGAGATTTCACCTCCCCTCCCAAAATGAAAACCCATCTCATCTGGGCTCTCATCGCCTTGGCCTGCATCTTGATTGGCGGCGGAATTCAAAAGCTGCGAGACTCGACCACCCTGAGTGGCGATGCATCGATCGCCGGACAAACGCTGGCAGACCTGTCCCGAGCCATCGAAAACGCGAAGACGACAACCGGCACCTATCCCGACTCGATCAAAGATCTGAAAGTGACGCCGACGAGCCCCGAGTCGTCGGCGGAACTGCTTAAGAAGGTCCTTTATTTCAAAACCCACGAGGGCTTCGTCGCCTTCGTCGGCGTTCCAATGGTCGTCTACATACGTCCAGGAACGAGTGCCATATTTCAACTCGAGTCACTTCATTGAGGCTCAAGCTTCGGGGCCACAAAAAGAACATCCCAATTACCTTAAGCCTCACTCACTGCAATCAAGGCAGACCGCCCAAACCACTCCTCGACGGAAAATTGAATCAGCCCGACACACTTCCACGGATCCAGACTCGCTATCATCTCGCGATTGCCTTGCTCATTCTTCTCGGCGTTCTGATGTTTGCCGCCGTCGCGGGAGCAAGCGTTTGGTTTGAGGTCATCCACACCGCCGAACTTTCCAATCGGATTTGGTGGGCGGTATTTGCCCTGTTCTGCGTCTATATGGCGATTACCGGATCGAGACTGGTCCCGTTCCTCTTTGTAACCATCGCCCTCGACTCCGAAGGACTCACCATCGTCAAAGGCACATCGAAAACTCTGTATCGTTGGAGCGACATCACCAAAATCTCCTATCATAACCGGATTCAGATTTTGGATGTCTACGCTGGAAAACGCATCTTGAGCATCGACTACTACCTCAAGGATTTTTCATCCCTCTCGTATACCCTGGACTACTACACAGGCTCCTCCCGGCCGCTATCTCTCTAGACCTTATGCTCGATATCCTCATTGATCTCTATCAACAGGGCCGCATCCGTGACGCCGAGGCAACGGCCAGAAAAGCCGATTCCAAGACTGGCGATCTCCAGGGCGACCTCCAGAAGCTCTCCGACCGCCTCGATCGTCTCGCCCTCATCTCCCAGGCCATGTGGGAGCTCTTGAGAGAGCAGACCAACCTGTCGAACGACCAGATCCTCGCGAAAATCCGCGAGGTCGATCTGCGGGATGGCAAGGCCGACGGCAAGATCGGACGCCGCATCTTCACCTGCAAAAATTGCGGCCAGAAGGTCAGCTCCTCGCATCGCCACTGCATCTACTGCGGCGAGCCCGCCCTCGCGCCCGAGGTCTTCAACACCGCGTAGGAGACGTCTCCCCGGTCAACAGACCAACCAAGGATGGCACCGATCACACGGATGGGTGCCAATCCACCTGGACACGGTATTCTCTGCGCCATCTGTTTCCTGACCGCCCTCACTCTGCTGAGCGTGATCATGGCCATCTGGTCCCGGAAGTGGCCGTCCACGCAGGGACGCTTGATCGAGGCCGTGGTGACGCCCGAGCTCTCCGGTGGCCAATACGCCGAGTCCCCCTCCGTCACCTACGAGTATGAGGTCGGCGGACGCACGTACCGATCATCTCTCATCCATCCCACCGGCGATCTTTCCTGGAGCACCAACATCCCGGGCTTCAGCTCTGCGAGCCTGCAACTCGACGACATCATCAATTGCGGGGAGCCCACCGTCTTCTACTGCCCCCTCTTCCCACGGTACGCCTGCCTGAGGCCCGGCGGCCTTTCGACCTCGCTCTTCTGGGCCGTACTCGCGACCATCTTCTGGATCATCGCCCTTAGCACGAGCCATTGACCATGCAGTCGCCCCTTTTCCCCCCTGGCAAATTTCTTTCGCTCCTGTTCGCCTGCCTCGCCCTATTGTCCCCTCTCGTCGCCAGAGCGGAGATCAAGGGCTACGTGGTTTTCGAAATCGACCGAGGCCCTTACCAGCTCAGCAAAGGCAGCACTCCGGAGATCAAGCGGAGCTTCAAGGTGGCCTTGTCCGACGAATTCCTGGCGCGGTTCCGGCACAAGGCCGGCCAGAACAGCTCCGGCACGGGATTCTGCTTCAATGGCGGGAATCTCACGAACGTTCCCGACAGCACGCGGTTCATGTGGTGGATTCGGCAGTCCAGCGACGGCCGCTGGGCGATCAACGTATGGGGCAAAGGATCCGAAATCATCGACGGCGTAAAAATCAGTTCGTGGAATCCCGGATCTTCCCAATCGCTGCTGATCAGGAACTGGGAGGATCTCGATATGTCCTCCATGCTCTCCTACGACGGTGCGGATTCTCACGGCCTGAATGTCGCCTTCACCGTGCGGTATGTGCCGGCAAAGGACCTCCCGCAAGAAAAGCAGATTCCCACGATCCCCGTGCACGGAGAGAACCGTTCCGAGCTCATCAAAGGCGACGATCTCTCTCATTGCCCGATCGGCGCCTCCTGCAGCTTTCAGGAAGGATGAACCGCCCATCTTCCAGCAGTCCAAATCCCACCTCACCCTCGTTATGATCGATCCACTACCCACCACCACCGCCTTCGAGCTGCACGGCTACCAGATCACGCGGGAGCACGGCATCGTACGCGGCATCATCGTCCGCTCCCGCTCCATCGTCGGGAACTTCGGAGCCTCGCTCCAAACCCTCATCGGCGGAAACATCACCATCTTCACGAACCTCTGCGAGCGCACCCGTCAGGACGCCTTCGACCTCATGCTCACCCACGCCCGGCAGGCCGGTGCCAACGCCGTCATCGGCGTGCGCTACGACGCCACCGAGGTCATGCAGGGCGTCACCGAGGTCCTCTGCTACGGCACCGCGGTGACCGTAATTCAGAAGACCGCCCCGTAAGTCTTGGCTGGTTCGTGCCCTCCCGATCACCTCTCACGACCCCAGAAAACATCCCCAATTCTACAGACCGCGATTGCCGACGTGTCTCCGTGCGACCCATGAAAAAGATTTTGTTCCTTTGTTCGCAAAACAAGCTGCGAAGCCCCACGGCCGAAGCGATTTTCGCGAATCAAGCCGGCATCGAGGTTGACTCGGCCGGGCTGAACAATGACGCGGTCACGCCCCTGACCGTCGCACAACTCGAATGGGCAGACCTTATTCTCGTCATGGAGAAGTCCCATTTGAACCGGCTGAACCGAAAATACCGGCCTCACCTCAAAGGCAAAAGAGCCTTCGTCCTCAACATCCCGGATGAGTACGACTACATGGACGAGGCGCTGGTCGACCTTCTCAAGACTCGATGCGCGCACTATCTTCCCGCCACTTGAGCAA
>Ga0310811_10013932_pt1 | contig 10476 bp, 7 predicted proteins | sample YCmetagenome_FD_207642 | JGI IMG/M metagenome (GOLD analysis project Ga0310811, IMG submission 207642) | Soil microbial communities from experimental microcosm in Duke University, North Carolina, United States - YC | ecosystem: Engineered > Artificial ecosystem > Soil microcosm > Unclassified ... | reverse complement strand
TGCCGCCAGGGGCGTTGAGATCGATCGTCTCGAACGGCCCCATGAAAGCCCAGCGCAGGCCCAGACCGTCGCGAATGCCGATATCGACATCCTCAGCCCCGGCATAGCCATCTGCCACCAGGCGGAAAGCTTCCTGCAGAAGCGCCCCCTGGAGGCGGTTCATGACGAAACCGTCGATCTCGCGCTTCATCATGATCGGCGCATGGCCGGCCGCCCGCATGAAGCGGCCCGTGCGCTCTACCACCTCATCCGCGGTCCAGGGGGCCGGCACGACTTCGACCGCCGGGATCAGATAGGGCGGGTTGATGGGATGGACGACGAGGCAGCGGTGCCGCCCAGTCAGACCCTCCGTAAAGGCGGAGGGAAGCAGGGCCGATGTTGAGCTGGCAAGGATCGTGTCAGGCGCGGCCAGGGCGTCAAGTTCCCGGAAGACACCGATCTTGGTGTCAATCTTCTCGGGCGTGTTCTCCTGCACATGCACGGCATCGGCCAGGGCTTCAGCCAGGGATTGTGCCGGCGTCATGCGCCGGCGCAGTTGCGCCGGCGCCTGCCCGTTGAGGAGGCTGTTGCGGTCGAGATCCTCCAGCACCGAATCGACGAAGCCGAGAGCGGCCTCCGCCGCGCCGGGCAAGGCGTCATAGAGCGCCACCTCATAGCCGGCGCGCGCGAAGCTGATTGACCAGGCACGTCCGATCAGCCCACTGCCGACAACGGCGACTTTTTCAGCCATGGCGATATTCCTTTTCTCGCAACCGCTATCGCGTCGACCGTTCGCGCAACGCCAGCACCGCACCGAGCACGACAAGGCCGAAGATGATGTCGCGGACGGCATGGGGAAGATTGGTGCCGTCCAGAAGCGTCTGCAGCGCCGTCATCAGCAGGGCGCCGCCCAGCATGCCCAGATAGTGGCCGCGGCCGCCCGTAATCAGCGTTCCGCCCACCACCACCACGGCGATGGAGGGCAGCAGGTAATCATCCCCCATGCCGAGGCTCGCCTGGCCGCTGAAGCCGGTGAGCAGCACGCCGACCAGGGCGGAGCAGAAGCCACTCAGCGCATAGACCAGAACCAGGGTGCGCGGCACATTGACGCCGGAAAGCCGGGCCACCACCACGCTGTTGCCGATGGCATAGACGCGCCGGCCGAAGACCGTGCCGCCCAGCAGCACGACAGAGCCGAGAATGAACAGGATGATAAAGAGAACGACAGGTGCCACGCCCGCGACATGGCTGGTCATGAACCAGTGGAGCCCGGAGGAGGAGAAGCCGCTCGGCGTGCCGTTGCTGTAGACCAGCGCCGCTCCTTGCAGAATGCCGTTCATGGCAAGGGTGATGACAATGGGTGGCAAGCCCAGCACGACGATGCCGAGACCGTTGACGACGCCGATAAGCGCGCCGAGCACCAGCACCAGCGGAACGACCCACAGTGTCGCGATATTGGACCCGCTGATCAGGCCGGCGGCGAGAATGCCGCAGAAGCCGATCACCCAGGGCACGGACAGATCGAGGCCGCCGGTCAGGATGACAGTCCCTTGGCCCAAAGCCAGAATGACCAGGAAGGAGCTGAGGACGATGAGCGTGTCGTAGTAGGACCAGCGGCTGATCGTATCCGGCCGCAAGATGGCGGTGACGATCAGCACGCCGGCGACGCAGACATAGGCCGGCAACGCGAAGCGCAGCCGTTCCCGGTTGCGCTGCATCCAGGTCACGCGCGGGACGGCCATGCGGCGGACAGCCGGGGCACGCCCTGCCTGGGGCACCGCTTCCCACTCGATTTGCGAGGGCAGCAGCCCGGCGCGCCAGGCAACGACCGTGCGGCGCAGGCGGGACAGGCTTTGTGCGACCAGGGAGTCCCTGTGCAGAGAGGAGACGAGGACAGCCAGGACCAGGACAATGCCCTCGGCGACGGAGCTGTAATAGGCGGCGACATTGAGGGCCAGCAGAATGTTGACCATCAGCATCAGCGTATAGGCGCCGAAAATCGCCCCAATCAGCCCACCGCGGCCGCCGCCCAGAACCGTGCCGCCGAGGACGGCTGCCGCAAAGGTTTCCAGCAGCAGCGGCTCGCCGATCAGGGGATCGCCGGAACCGGTCTGCGCGCTGATGAAAACCCCGGCCGCGCCATAGAACAGGCCGGCGACGACATAGGTCAGAAATTTCGTGCGGCGGACGCCGATGCCGGCGGAGCGTGCGGAATCCTCGTCACTGCCGATCGCATAGATGCTGACGCCAAACCGCGTGCCCTTGAGCAGGAGCCACAGGACTGCCGCCGCGACGATTACCAGTAGGGAGGCCGGCAGCAGGTTGGGAATGACAGCGCCGGTAAAGAAGTTCTTGAACCCGTCGGGAATTGTGCCGCCCGGTGAATCGAGAACCAGCACCGTCACGCCCCGGATGAGAAACATCGAGGAGAGGGTGACGACGATCGGCTGCAGGCCGAGGACGGCGATAAAGAAGCCGTTGAACGCCCCCACCGCGCCGCCGATGCCGACGCCGAGCAGGCCCGCGCCGATCTGCGAGCCGATGTCGGCTCCCATCTGCGTGACGAGCACGACATTGACCAGGGAGACGACCGCCCCGACCGACAGGTCAAAACCGCCGACCAGAATGACCAGCGCCTGCCCCATGGCGGCCAAGGCGAGCGTCGCCCCGCCGCTCGACATGAAGCTCGCTTCGAAATAGCCGAACGTACCGCCGCTGAAAACCGTTGATAAGACCAGCAGCGTTACAAAGACGGCGGTGATGATCAGGGCGCCGCGATTGCGGCTGAAGAACAAGCCGGCCGAGGAGGCCCGGCGGCGCGCCGGGGCCGCCGAAACGAGAGTTGACATCGACATCAGGCTACCGCTTCCGGAATTTTACGTGGCGTCCTCGCACCGCCCAGGGCAGGCCGCATGATGGCTTCCTCGCTGATCGCATCGCCGCGCAATTCGTCCACGACAGTGCCCCCATACATCACCAGAACACGATCGCAGAGATTGACAAGTTCGGGGATTTCACTGGAGCAGAATAGAACGGCGCCTCCGGCTTTCGCATAGTCACGAATAAGCACATAGATTTCGTGCTTGGTTCCGACATCAACGCCGCGTGTCGGATCATACATCAGCATGATCCGGCTTTCCGCAAGCAGCCATTTGGCGATGGCGATCTTCTGTTGATTGCCGCCGCTGAATGCCGAAACGCGGGTATAAAGCGCGCGCGGCTGCACCTGCACCACATCCAGCACGCGGGCGACTTCTGCCGCTTCGGCAGCCGTGTCAACAAAGCCGAAGCGCTGACGCCGGTCGAGCGTGGCGAGCGCGACATTGCTCTGCCCGTCGAGTTTGAGCAGCAGGGCTTCCGTCTTGCGATCCTCCGGCACCATGCTGATGCCGATATGCGCGCGCACGGCATCGCGAGGGGAAGACAGTGCCACCGGCTTGCCGGAAACCTCGATCACGCCGTCGGAGGCCGGCACGGCACCGAAGCAGGCCAGAAGAACCTCCAGCTGCCCCATGCCTTGCAAGCCGGCGATGCCCAGCACTTCGCCAGGCCGCAGATCGAAGGAAATATCGTGCACGCGATTGCCGACGGAGAGATGCTTGGCCGAAAGGGCCGGCCGGGTTGTGGCCGGCACCGCCGGTGGACGGGGAGGAAAGGTGGAGGCCAGCGACCGGCCGATAATCATCTGGATGAGGTCATCATCGCTCATCGCATCGACCCGGCCGCCACCGACATCGCAGCCATTGCGCAGAACTGTGAGATTCTCGCAGAAGCGCCGCACTTCCGGCATCCGGTGGGAGATAAAGATGATGGTCGTCCCCTGCGCCTTGACACGGTCGATGACATCGCCAAGCCAATCGATGTCCCGCCCGGAGAGCGTCGAGGTCGGCTCGTCCAGAAGCAGAATGCGCGGCTCGCGGAACACCGCCCGCGCAATCTCGATCTTCTGCCGCGTGGACAGCGACAGCTCCGCCATGCCCCGGCGGGGGTCGATATCCTCCAGCCCGAGCGAAGCGAGATGCGCGTCGACGCTGCGCAGCCCCTCGCGCTTCCGCAACTGTCCGAAAGGGGAAACCGGCTCGTAGAGCAGCAGCATATTCTCCGCGACCGTGAGGTCGCGGATCTGCGTCATCTCCTGAAAGGCGGTCTGGATGCCGAGTGCCTGCGCCTGCCGGGGCGTACGCAGGCGGCAATCCTCTCCGAAGATGCGCAGGCGGCCGGCATCCGACTGGACCAGACCGCTGAGCATCTTGACCGTCGTCGATTTGCCGGCACCATTCTCCCCGAGCAGGGCATGGACGGTGCCCGCGCGCACGGAGAAGGACATCCCGTCCAGCGCGACCGTCGCCCCATAGGTTTTGCGAACCTTCTCGACGGCGATCGCGATATCCGTAGTCATCGGCTTGTCCTTGCTGTCCTAGGGCTCATTCCTCAGGCTTGCCGGTCAGCGCGCCCTGCACGCCCACCTCGGGCACGTCCGGCGAATAGATCGAGGCGAACCAGCCTGGGTTGGGAATGAGAGCGGGCTGGAAGACGTTGCAGCCTGCCTTCATTTCCGCCCAGCTGCCGGTCTGGCAAAGCTTGGCGTTGTCGTTCGTCACGAGCAGCTGCGGAATGAGGGTGAGCTGGGGAATGGACTGGCCCTCAAGTTTCTGGACCACGCGCTTCAGCGCGAGCGCGCCGGAGAAGTTCTGCGAGCCGGAAGACATGCGGCGGGCGCCCATTGGACGATAGGTGCCATTGGCGCCATCGACCTTGGTGCCAACCGGCAGCATTTGGATACGGCCGCCGTTGGAGGCTTCGCCGCCGCAGGGTAGAAGCTTGTCATCTGCGATGCCGGCCTCTTTTTGCATCGAATTCGCCGTGTAACAGCCAGCCTGCATGAGAACCCCGTCGATCGTCGACCAGGGATGCGTCGCGATGATCTTCGAAAGCTCCGTCCGCGCCACCGCCTGGCTCCACATGCCATTGGCCTGGGCCACGATGTGGATGTCCGGATAGTTCTTCAGAATATCCAGCTCGCCCTGCTTGCGCAACAGATCGACCGAGGTGCCCGGCACCCCGTTGATCATGATGATGTTGCCCTTGCCGTTCAGCTGCTTGACCAGCCAATTCGCCTGGTTTTTCCCCCACTGAAGCTGGTCGATATGGAAGTTATACGCGCAGGGCTCGGAAATCACCGAATCATAGGCGGCAACGATGACATGGCGGGCGCAGGCATTGCGGACGACGGCGTTCAGTGCCGTAGGTGAGATGGGATAGACGAGAATGGCGTCGGCCCCCGCCTGCACCATGCTATTGATCTGCTGAATCTGCTTCTGCGCATTCGGGCCGGCCACCTGAATATGGAGCTCGACTTTGTCACGCATCGACTTCGACGCCGCAAGGGCACGAATCTCATTCTCCGCCTCGGCCTGCCAGTCATTGCCGATATAGCTCATGCTGAGATAGATCTTGAACTTCTTGTCGGTGGCATGAGCCGTCGCCACCAGGCTGCCGGCCGCCGACACAGCCATCGCGGCGGCAAGCACGCCCCGCGATATCGTGTTGCACAGGCCTCTTTTGAACGAGCGCATTGCAGTCCTCCCTGCCCCGATTGTGTCGGGTTGTTATTTGCAGTCTGGCGGTTCCATTTTTTGACGTGGCCCGCAGTTGCTGTTTTCAATACCACATCATACATAAGGGACGTCGTCAATCGATCTGTGATCACAGATGGCGCCTGGCGAGCGGGATGAGGAGCGGAGGATTGACGAAAGAACTGGCGACGATCGACGTCACGACCGTGCAAGAACGTGTTTACCGCGAACTCCGGCGGGCCTTGCAGCAGGGGCGTCTGGTTTCCGGTGAATCGCTGACCGTGCGCGCGCTCGCGCGCGCGGTCGGCACAAGCGAAATGCCGGTGCGCGAAGCGCTGCGGCGGCTGATCGCGGAAGGCGCTCTGGTTCAGGTGCCGAACCGCTCCTTTCAGATCGTTCCCATGACATCGGAACGGCTGACGGAGCTGACGCGCGTGCGCGTGGCGCTGGAAGGCATGGCGGCCCGGCTGGCGGTGACGGCGGGCGGTCCTACCCTGGTCGCGGACCTCACCTCGCTCAACAGCGAGATGCGCCAGGCGATCGATACCGGCCAGTCGGATGAAGATGTCCTGAGAGCGAATCAGGAGTTCCATTTCACCATCTATCGTGCGGCTGCATCCCCCCAGCTGTTCGAATTTATCGACATGCTTTGGCTGCGCAGCGGTCCTTATCTCGCCGACACCCTGCGCCGGGCCGAGGATTCCCGCGGCCTCTTCCGTAACGGCACCGTGGTGCATGAACGCCTGATCCGCGCCATGGCGCGGGGCAATGCCGAAGCGGTGGCCCGTGCGCTGGCCGCCGATCTGGAACTTACGGCAGCGGCGGCCATGAAGCATCTTGCGCCTGGCAAAAAAGCGCGCCGCGCCGCATCTCTTGTCGCGTGACTACTACGGCGAGCGGGGCGCGCGGTAGCTTTCGAAATTGCCGCAGACACCGACCGACTGGCCGGACACATGAGGCGCACGGCTGGACGCCAGGAAGACCGCCATATCCGCAATTTCCTCCATCTCGACCATGCTGTGCATCGAGACGTTGTGCAGAACCGTGGGGATATAATCCTCGTAGGACAGGCCCCGCGCCCGCGCCTGCTCCTCCATGACACGCCGACCGCGCGGACCATTGACCAGGCCGGGCAAAATTGCATTGACGCGAATATTGTATTCGCCCAGTTCGACCGCCAGGGAATCGGTCAGGCCGCGCGCCGCATATTTGCTGGTCGAATACGGGGATCGCAGCGGCATGCCGAGCCGGCCCGCGGTGGAAGACATATTGAGGATCACACCGGAGCGCTGCCGCTTCATCAGCGCCGCCGCCCGACGTGCCATATAGAACAAGCCGTTGATATTGACGCCGATGGTCTGCGCCCATTCGGCATCCGTCACCTCATCCACCATCTTGGTGGGGCCGGAGACGCCGGCATTGTTGACGAGAATGTCGAGACCGCCCAATTCAGCCTCGACCCGGTCGTAGAAAGCGGCGACCTGCGCCGGATCGGCGACATCGGCTTCCATGGCCGTCAGCATCGGGTGACAGCCCTGCAGCGCATTCAGCGCAGCGCGGTCGACATCGCAGACGAAGACGCGAGCCCCCTCGCTGAGAAAACGATCTGCAATGACACGGCCGATGCCAGCGGCGCCTGCACTGATGACGACACGCTTGCCCGATAAGCCCAGATCCATCCGACGCTCCTCTTTATCTTTTGTGCGCTGCACGAGAGCAGCGGCAACCCTCGATCTGCGTCGAGTATTCATCGGAAGGCTCACACGGTACTCGTGGAACAGTCAAGATTACATATAGACGATCGGTGATCACAGGGCTTGAATTGTGGCGAGGGGCGCGTATCGTTGTCGCCGGCGCTGCCCCTGGGCACGCGGCGGCAAAAATAACGATTTAAGCATAGGGAAGAACGTCATGGTTGAGATCCGCCTTCTGGTGGACAGCCACAACCACCTCGGTGAAGGGCCACTTTGGGATGTGGAGGAACAGCGTCTCTACTGGATTGACAGTTCGGCCGCCGAAATCTGGAGCTGCACGGCGGACGGCGCGGATGTGACGCTGCACTACGTCCCCACGCATATCGGCTCCATGGCCCTGCGGGAAAAAGGAGGCGCGGTGCTGGCCCTGGCCAACGGCTTCAGCCTCTATGACTTCAAGACGCAAAGGTTGACCCATATCGGCGACCCGGAGGCCGACGAGCCGGAAAACCGGCTGAATGACGGTAAGGTCGATCGGCGCGGCCGCTTTATCGCGGGCTATATGTCCTACGATCATGACCGGCAGGATGCCAATCGCGGCCAAAGGCCCGTGCGCAACGCAGCGTTGTACCGCCTCGATCCGGATCTGACGATCACCCAACTGGATCGCGGCATCAAATGCTCCAACGGGCCATGCTGGAGCCCCGACAACCGCACCTTCTATTTCGCGGATTCCTATGACAATGTGATGTACGCCTATGATTATGACATCGAGACAGGCGGTGTCTCAAATCGGCGCTTGCTCAGCAGCACCCATGACTATCCGGGAACATTTGATGGCTCCACGGTGGATGCGGAAGGCTATATCTGGAACGCCCATGTCTTCGGCGGTCGCATCATCCGCTACGCGCCGGACGGCAGCATCGACCGCATGATCTCGTTTCCGCTGCGCAACCTGACGAGCGTGATGTTCGGGGGACCCGATCTCGATATTCTCTACGTCACCAGCATGGGGCGGCCAATCAAGGGGGTGCCCCAGAGGGAAACCCATGCGGGCAGCGTGTATGCGGTATATGGTCTTGGCGTAAAAGGGTTACCCGAACCGCGCTTCGCCGGCTAACAGCGTTCAATCCAGCGAGAAGGGATATAAACCCTCATGAAAATCACCAAGTTGGCGGATGGCCTGGGCTGGCCGGAAGGGCCGTCGCCACTGGCCGATGGCCGTCTCATTTTCGTCGAGACCTATCGCAGCCAGGTATCGGTCTATGAAGCCGGGCGCGGGGTTTCTCAGTTTGCTTATGTCGGCGGCGGGCCGAATGCCGTGCTGGCCGCCAGCGATGGATGTTGCTACGTCACCCAGAATGGTGGCGTCATCGGACCCTGGCGCGCCCGCGATCAGCGCCCGCCCTGCATCCAGCGCATCACACCGGAAGGCAAGGTCGAGATACTGGCAACCGAGATCGACGGTCACAAGCTGCGCGCTCCGAACGACCTCGCTTTCGGGCCGGACGGCGTGCTATATTTTACCGATCCGGGCGGCCCCTTCGATCCCGTCAACCGGCCTGACCGCTCACGCCTTTTTGCGCTGAATCCGGACGGCACCGGCCGCATGCTGGAAGAGCTGGAGCCGGTCTATTCCAACGGCATCGTGGTCGAGGCCGGTGGCAGCATCGTCTGGGTGGAAAGCTATACCGGCGCGGTGAAACGGCGCGGGACGGACGGCCGCATCACGCAGCTCTGCATCCTGCCGGAGAAAGGCAAGCCGGATGGGCTCAAGATCGCAGACAATGGCGATTTCTACATCACCGCGCTGATCGCCGAAGGCGTCGATGTCGTGGCGCCTGACGGCAGCTACAAGCATCTTCTGCAGGTGGGGCGCGTGCCGACCAACTGCGTCTTCGTCGGCAATCGCCTGTATGTCACCGATGGCGGCCATCTGGGGCTTTCCCCCGATCCTGAAATGGCCGGCGTGCTCTGGCAGATCGACCTCGATGGCGTTTTTGGCCTGCCTCTCTTTCCGGGCGGCATCGACCGCAGCGTGGTCACCGGCTAGAGCGGGGTGCGGCGCTTCCACCGCCGCCGATGATCAGTTCGTCGGGCTGCCAGCCAGATGCCAGCCAATGAGCTGCAGCCGCAAGTCCAGGCGCGGCATCTGGTTCATCTGCAGCCCCAGGATATCCTCGATCCGCTCGACGCAATTGAGCAGGGTGTGGCGATGGATATCGAGCAGCCGCGCCAAGGTCGAGACGTTCCAGTCGTTTTCAAGAAGAGAGGCGAGTGATTGGACCAGCGCCACCTGGTGCCGGCGGTCACTTTGCAGAAGTTGGTCGATGGATGGAAGCAGTAGGGCACGACTAGCAGATAAATCCGACCGCATGATCGAGAGTCGTAGCTGTCGGGTGACTCTTGGTCTGTAAGGTTGGTGCGGCTGCCTTCGTTCGCAGGCGATGTGGCGGCGGCACTGAGATGACAACAGAGGCCACGAAGGCCCCTTCATCCTGTTCGCAGCAAAGACCGGATGGACCCTTCGAGCGCTCGCGCCGCGGCATTGGCCGCGGGAGACACCGTGCGGACGAACACGACGATTTCCGATGGGGGCAGGGGAGAGAGGTCGAAGCATGGTCCTACGTCGATCATCGTCCTGCCGTGCCCACGCCCATGGGTGAGACGTCAAGCCCCGCCCGGACGCGGCAGGGTGGCCCCAGCGTGACCAGTGGGATCGCGCCGTCAACCCGAGCTTCCTCGGTCGCCGATCGCCGTCCCCAGAGGGCCACTCCAAGCGCTTCCCCTTTAGACCCGCCGGCCTCGCGACGGATGATGAAAGCTTCGAGCTTACCTTCATCGAAGGCTGCACGGACCTGCTGAGACCGGCCCATAACGTAGTTTGATCGCGCTGCTCGCAGGCAGTGCTGCACGGACGGAGCAGATAACGTGCTCCAGCTCCGTGCCAAAGCGTGTTGGCGCTCGCCCCAAAGGGCGAAGCGCGTGATCGGCGCGCTGTCAAAGCGCGCAGCCTCGTCATTCGCCGCCATCCGCGCCTTCGCCTTGGCCAGAAGGCGACACCGTCTGCGGTCGGGCGGATGAACCGCGGAGTGCGGTTTAGCACTTGCGGCCCATGCAACTTCGCGTTTGGCACTTTGCCGGAAGTCCCAGAAAGTAAGTTAGGCTGGCGCTTTACGCTCCTCGCGGACAGACCTAGAGTCGACCGCTGCCCGAGACGCTTTTGC
>Ga0310811_10013931_pt1 | contig 10476 bp, 10 predicted proteins | sample YCmetagenome_FD_207642 | JGI IMG/M metagenome (GOLD analysis project Ga0310811, IMG submission 207642) | Soil microbial communities from experimental microcosm in Duke University, North Carolina, United States - YC | ecosystem: Engineered > Artificial ecosystem > Soil microcosm > Unclassified ... | reverse complement strand
CGCGGGACGACATATGCGCGAGCGCGGCGGCGGCCGTATCGTCAACGTGACATCCCCAGCTTCCCGCATGGCGTTGCCGAACTACCTCGCCTATGCGGCGAGCAAGGCTGGCGTCGATGCTGTGACGCGCGCAGCAGCGATCGCGCTGGCGCCATACCGCATCACCGTGAACAGCGTCGCGCCCGGGATGATGGACACTGAAATGCAGCGCATCACCGAGCGTCAGCTCGCCTCGATCGAAGGGCGCAGCGACATAGACGCGTTCCTGGATGAGCGCACACGGCGCATTCCGCTCGGACGACGCACGGACTGCGAGACGGTCGCCAGCGCGATCGTCTGGCTGGCGCTGGATGCGCCTGATTACATCACGGCCGAAAGGCTGAACGCGTCGGGCGGGTTGGATAAAGACTGATCGACCGCTGGGCGGAAACTCAGCCGGGCGGTTTGTCGAGCCCATCTGCACGCGACGCCGCATAGGCCGCTTTGAACAGGGGCGTGAATCGCCATAGCTCGCTTTCCGCGATGTGGTTGCCATCCGCATAGACGGAGCGGCCGTCGATGACATACCCGCACGAATCCGCATTACACAGCGCTTTGCTCACCGGAACGAAGGTGATGTCCTTCTCCTTCTGGAAGTGCGAGATCGCAGCGCCGAACATGTCCTCAAATTCTCCGAGCGGCAGTGCCGTCGGGTGCCGGACCGGCCAGCCGAATGCCAATTCCCGGCTGGTAATCGATGCGACGTCCCAGTCTGGTCGCGCAATCGGCCCCACCAGGATCACCTTCTTGCCGGCCTGCTGGATCCGTTGGATCAGATCGTCAATCCCACCCACCAACTCATCAGCACCCACGACCTTGCCGCTCGAGTCCCGCAATGGCTCGGGAGAGCTCCAGGTGAATGCCAGGATCACCACTTGCAACCGTGGCAGCGCCAGGACATTGGCCAAGTTCTGTTTGGCAACGGCCGCGCAGGCCGGGGTATAATTGACGATGAGAGTTGGCAGACAAAGGTTTATGGGCACCAGCAGGCCGGGGGTATCGTGCTCGGCGAATATCGCCGTCCAGGCTGGGGCGTACATCTGCGCATGGGAATTCCCCAGCAGCACCGCTTTGGCATCGGCTGGATTGCGCGAGGCCAGGTTCATCGGGCAGGCGCGGTTCAAACCGAGGCTCAGGTATTGTGACGTGGGGCAGCGATATTCGGTATCCACTGCTTCGTTGAGCATAGCGGCCTGCGCATTCAGACGGCTGGGCAATCCTTGAAAGAACAGGATCAGGGCACCCGCACAGGCCAAGGCCAAGGCACCTGACCCGGAGAACCACACCACCGTTCTGAGCGGCATCTGACGGTTTCGGAAAGGCCGCTCGACGAACCGCCAGGAGCCATAGGCACACAACCCGATCGCGACGATTTCCAGCGCCACGACATAACTCGGCGTGCCGTTCACAAAATAGTAGTTGACCAACACGATCATCGGCCAATGCCAGAGATACAGCGAATAGGAAATCAGGCCGATGAAGACGATCGGACCGTAGCTGAGCGCGCGATTGATCTTGGGTTGGGAGTGTCTCCCGGCCAGTACGATGAACGTCGTGCCGATCACCACGGGCAGCGCGACCGGTGTGTCGGTAGTCAGTTTGATCGGCTCCACCAAGCCGATCATCATCAGCATGAATCCGGTCCATGACAGGATGGCAGCGTGCTTGGACGGCACGATGAAGCGGCTCGGCAGCAGCGCGACAACTGCGCCGCAGCCAAGTTCCCATGCGCGCGTCGGCAAAAGGTAGAATGCCGGACTGTCTCCGCCGATGTGGATCAGGAAGATGTTGAGAAGCAGCGAGCCAACTGTGGTGAGCGCAATCACGTAGATGGTCGATCGCGGTGCCCGGCGTGCCAGCAGCACCAGCAGCAAGGGAAAGAAGATGTAGAACTGCTCCTCGACGCCCAGCGACCACGTGTGCAGCAGGGGCTTGGTCGCAGAGGAGCGGCTGAAATAGTCCGTGTCACGCCAGAAGTAGATGTTGGCCACGAAGGTCAGCGTTGCGGCCAGGCTGCGGCAGTAGCCAATCAGATCAGCAGGCAGGAGAATGGCTGTCGCCGCGATCGTCGTGACGAACAGGACCAGGAGCAACGCCGGCATAATGCGGCGAACACGCCGCTCGTAAAATCGCTTGATTGAGAATTGTCGTACCTGGGCCTCTCGCCAGATAATCGATGTGATCAGGAATCCAGAAAGGACGAAGAAGACATCAACCCCGAGAAAGCCGCCGGCGAGAACTCGGTGCCACATGTGATAAATGATCACGGACAAAACTGCAATGGCGCGCAGGCCATCAAGATCAGGGCGATACTGATCCTTCGTCATGCGATTCCCTCGGAGAGCAGGCGGACAGAATCTATTGCCTTTGTCTGAGCGTGCAAGCTGATTTCTGGAGATCGCACTCTCTGGCAAGAGCTGAGGACAGTTGTTCGAACCCTGATTATATCAGCAGCGGTTTGGTTACTTGCAGCGCGAATGAACCTTCAGGCCATCATACGGTGATGCCCGCGTCAGAGGCGGCGATTGGTGGCAAGTGCTCAGCCGGGCGGTTTGCCGGTCTGCAACGCGGAACGGGCGCGCGGGCACGGATAGGTCTTCATGAAATAGCGCATCACGCCATCCGCCGCCGGCTCGCTGTTGAAGCGCGCATTGGTGCTGTCCCAGGCGATCAGTAACTGAATCGTCTCGAGGCGCGTCGGCCGCTCCATCGGCAGGCAGACGCGGCGATTATGCCGTCCGCCCGACCATCCCGTATCCACCAAATGGAAATCCAATACGCCAGAAATATACCCCGCGCAGAGCCCGAGGGATGTCTCGAAAGTGGCCGCGTTGCGGTCCGTGGTGCACAACCGGATCAGATCGCCGAACGTGCTGATGTCGTAGGCCGGCTTACCTGCCAGCAGCGATGGAGCCGGGCTCGACGCCGGCGGACCAGAGGCAGGCTGCGCGGCCGCGGTCCCTGCGATCACGGCCAATGCAAGACCAGTCAAGGCAATACGCATGGCGCACCCCTATCGGTTCACCATGCCCCCTAGCACAGCCGATCGGTCACTGTACGCGTGCCGCCGTCACCCTCCCGTGACGCACGGACATTCTACCACCGTCGCTGATCGCAGGGTTCCGACTCAGTGCTGACGTGACAGGCTGACTTCGATGGCGTGCGCAGGCGGCTCGCCGCGCCGCGCCATTTCATCAATCTCCCGCTGCGCCGCCCGTTCCGCTTCTGCCCGCGCGGCATCCGCCTGATGCAGTTGGATCTCCTCCACGACGCGTACAGCTGATTGGGCCATCGCAAGTGCCGCCCGAGCCGCGGCGGTGTCAGCCTCAGCCTGCTCGACGGCGCGCTTGGCCTCCCGCTGCCGCGGGCGCATGCGACGCAGCCAGGCCGCGAACGCCTCCACTTCGGCGTCCCCGGCGCCAAGATCGCTGACCACTTCGGCTTCACGCTCGATTGAAGCGTCGATCACCTGGACGGCGGCTTCCGCCTCGGCTTCCGCCCTCAGGCAATCCGCCAGGTCTCGCCGCGATTGGTCCACGGCGACCTGCCGCAGCCGCAACAATGCTTCCAGCGGATCCCGTTTCATGCCGACTCCATTGCGGCGCGCAACGCCGCGAAGCTGCCTTCTATGTTGGTATACTCATCACGGCCCTGGCGCAGCATGGCCTCGATGCGCGGTGCCAGCGCCACCGCCTCATCCACCGCGGGGTCGCTCCCGGTACGATAGGCGCCGAGCCGCACCATGTCGGCCATGTCGGAATACACAGCCAGCAGGGCCCGCGCGCGCCGTGCCAGCGCATTTTCCTCTGGCGCGTTGCAGCCCGGAACCGCCCGGGACAGCGAGCGGAGCACGTCCACGGCCGGATAGCGCCCGCCCTCGGCGATCCGCCGATCGAGCACGACATGGCCGTCGAGAATACCGCGCACCGCGTCGGCCACCGGCTCATTGTGATCGTCACCCTCGACCAGCACGCTGAACAGGGCGGTGACATAGCCTGGCGCCGCGTCGTCGCGATCCAAGCCGGGGCCAGCGCGCTCAAGCAGACGGGGCAGTTCGGCGAACACGCTGGGCGGATAGCCGCGCGTCGCCGGCGGCTCGCCCGCGGAAAGGCCGATCTCCCGCAGGGCCAGGCAGAAGCGGGTGATGCTGTCCATCAGCAACAGCACCGACTTTCCCTCATCGCGGAAATATTCGGCAACGGTCATTGCCGCATAGGCGGCCTCGCGCCGCATCAAGGGGGGCGAGTCCGAGGTGGCGACCACGACCACAGAGCGCGCCAGCCCTTCGGCTCCCAGATCGTCTTCCAGAAACTCCCGTACCTCCCGGCCACGTTCGCCCACCAGCGCCAGCACCGCGACGTCACAGGCTGTGTGCCGCGCCATCATCGACAGCAGCGTGGACTTGCCGATGCCGGAGCCGGAGAACAGGCCAAGGCGCTGACCTCGGCGGCAGGCGGCGAAGCAGTTCAATGCGCGGACTCCGACGTCGAGACGCGGCCCAAGCCGGGCGCGCCTCGTTGCATCGGGGGGCAGGGGCCTCACGGGACGCGCTCGCGCGCCCGGAGGCAACGGTCCACGCCCATCGAGTGATCGGCCGAGCGGATCAAGCACCCTCCCCAGCCAGCCGTCGCCCACCATCAGCGTACCGCCGCACGAGGCGCGTGTCGGATCGGGACGAAACAAAGCCGCGCTGCCCGGACCCAAACCATCCAGCGCGCCAAAGGGCATCGCTTGCGCCATCCCCTGCCGGAAACCGACGATTTCGGCGGGCATGCCGGCGCCATTGCGTCCGGCCAACAGCAGCCGATCGCCTACGGCGACATGCCCCGCCAACCCATCGATGTCGATAACGAGGCCGGACAGGCCACGCACGCACCCTTCAATCTGGAAGGCGGTGATGTCACGCAAGCCGGCACTGCAACCAGCCGCTCGCTCAGCCAGGCTAGCCAGACGTCTCACTGCACAAGGCCTGATTCGTATATCGGGACTGATTGCAAAAAAGCGACATCGGATTCGCCTTTTATTCCCGGATCATTAGAAACCTACAGCCAAATGGTGAAAATACTCTAGCTAAATACACGCCAAAGTGGTAAACAGTTTCTGTGCTATACCAAGGGAAGCAAGGCGATGCGCATCCTGCTTATCGAAGACGATCTGATCGCGGCGCGCGGCATCACGCTGATGCTGAAATCGAGTGGTGCTGTGGTGGATCATGCCGACACCGGTGAAGAGGGCCTCGAGCTGTCGCGCCACTATGACTACGACATCGTGATCCTGGACCTGATCCTGCCCGACATCGAGGGCTTTGAAGTGGTCCGCCGCATGCGCATTGCCCGCAATGATACGCCGGTGCTGATCCTGTCCGGTCTGTCGCGGCCGCAGGTCAAGGTAAAGGGGTTGGGGCTCGGCGCCGATGACTTCATCACCAAGCCGTTCGACAAGGCCGAGTTGATGGCACGCATGCAGGCGATCATCCGCCGCAGCAAGGGATTCAGCCAACCGTCGCTCCGCGTCGGACCGCTGCTGCTGAACCTCGACAGTCATGAGGTGAGCGTGCATGGCGAACTCGTGCATCTGACAGGCAAGGAATACTCCATCCTCGAACTGCTTGTGCTGCGCAAAGGCATGGTGCTGACCAAAGAGGCATTTCTTAATCACTTGTATGGCGGCATGGATGAACCCGAGATGAAGATCATCGACGTGTTCATCTGCAAGCTGCGCAAGAAGCTCGCCCTGGCAGGCGCAGAGAACCTGATCGGCACCGTGTGGGGCCGTGGCTATATGATCAGGGAACCAGTGGGCAGCGCGACACTGACGCCAGAGGATACCGCCGCGGGGAACGAACTGACGGCCGCCTGATCGGTGGTCAGCCCGATCGGCGGTAAGGCAGCCGTCGGGCCAGCCAGCAGCCGACGTCCACCCCGGCGACACGACCAGTCGAATCGCGCTGGAACGCCAGCGTCCAATCGCCGGGGGGCGTGTGGTCGAGCGCGCGTGGACATGGCAGCACCCACACGTCGCCGCCCACCGCGCCGAGCAATTCCATGCGTCCCTGACCCAGGAAGCCTGAGAAACCGCCGTACAGCACGCCGCCGCCGTCTTCGACGGTCAGCGCTGCATCGAGTTCTTCGCAGTGGTAGCGGCCGGCCACGTCGGTGGCTGCATTGCCATCGAGCCGCCGCAGCCTTGTGCTTTGATTGTCGGACGGCCGATCCATCCATAGGCCGCCATCGCTGAAGCGCAACCTGTCGCCGTCGCTGCTGGCGGTGCCGTCGGCGTGTACGTCCAGCACCTCCGGGAAACTTCCGTAACGGAGCAGGATCCGTCCACCGGCCGCCGGCTCGATCCGCACCGACAGTCCGGTCTCAGGCTCCGTATATGCGCCGAGCCAATCGGGCAGTGGCCCCGGGTCCGGCGGTTGCGGACGGTCCTCGCCCAGCACCGCGGCCAGCACGTCTGTCGCTGCCTCATGCGCGTGAGACAGGTGGTTGAACATCACCACGACCGAGACACGCTCCGACGGCACATACAGCCGGTGACTGCGCCAGCCGCGGAGCGCCCCACCATGGCCGGTGGCGGCGCGCCCGAGCACGGACAGGCGGCTCAACCCGAAACCGTACTCCGATGGAGTGCCGTCAGCGAAGGTGACCGGAACCGAGAGCCGGCTGTACAGCGCGTCCGGTTCGTCGCGGGTCGCATCGATGTGGCGTTCCCAGGCGATCATATCGTCCAAGCTGGCACCGAGACCCGCGTCACCGGTCCACACCACGCGGTTCTGAGCGGCGCGGAAGCCGCTGACCACGTTTCCCTCGTAGCCTTCAGTGCCATCAGGCATGGCGCGCGTGTCCGCAGCCAACAGCGCGGTCTCCATGCCGGCTCGATCGAACACGCGCGATCGCAGCAGGTCAGCGAAGCTGCGTCCGGTGCGGTCGGCCACGATGTCGGAGAGCATACGGAAGTTATGGTTCACGTAAGAGTAGCGCGTGCCAGGGGTAAACTGCAGCGTACGTGTACTGCCGATCACGCGCGCGGCTTCCGTGTCGCCGAACGGCGCCTCGGCCGGCGAGCCGTGCAGCATGGCGACTGCCCAGTAGTCGCGCAGGCCGGATTGGTTGTTGCAGAGTTGCAGCGCGGTGGGCGGCGGCACGTCGAGTTTGGCAAGTCGCGCCTTGACATCGGCATCCAGCACCGAGGGATCCGGAAACGCATCCAGCACGACTGCACAGGTGAACTGCTTGGTGATGGAGCACATGCGGAACAATGTGCGCGGGGTAAACGGGATGCGGCGCTCGGCGTTGGCGTAGCCCCAGGTATGGCGCAGCACCACTTCCCCATTGCGCAGCGCCGCGATCGCCCCGCCGGGGCCGGGATAGGTGCGCGGGATGGCAGCGGAGATGCGATCGAGCCGGGAGACGAGCGATGACATAGGGCGCACTGTCGCGAGTGTGGGGTAAGACGTAAAGGTGTACGCGCTGACCAAGGGCTTGCCCGCCCCGTCGATCCCCGTCACTCTCCCATCATAATACGGTAAAAAACCACAGGGAGAGAACGATGAAGTTGCCGCTCGTGCAGCGCTGTGCCGCTGCGTGCCTCGCTCTGATTGCCTCCACTGCGATCGCGGCTGCCGCGCCTTACATGATCGTTGGCAACGACGAAAAGCCCGGCGGCAACGATGCCCAGGGCAAGCCAATCGTCAATCCAACCGGCAACGACAGTGTGCTGATCGTCGATGTCGCCAAACCCGAAGAGCCGAAGATCGTTGCCACTCTGAAGTTAGAAAACTCCATTGTCGGGCCGCCAGTGAATATGGCCATTTCACCCAATGGCGCGATTGCCCTGGTAGCGGATTCGATGACTGTCGTCGATGACAACGGTGCGCGCAAAATGGCACCCACCGACAAGCTGTTCGTCATCGACATGAAAGCCAACCCGCCGAAGCTTGCGCAGACACTGACGCTCGGCAAGCAGCCATCGGGCCTGTCATTCAGTCCGAAGGGAGATCTCGCGCTGGTGTGCAATCGCGCCGACGGCACCCTCAGTATCCTGAAGATCGACGGCAGCAATGTGACACAGACGGGCACCGTTCAGATCAGCCCTGGCGTATCGCAGGTCGTGTTCACGCCGGACGGCAAGCACGCGCTGGCGCTGAAATCGCCGGACAACAAGGTGGCGGTGCTGGACGTTGACGGTGACAAGGTGACCTACAACAAGCTGGACATCACCACCAATATTTTCCCCTACAACATCGTCGTGTCGCCTGATGGCAGGCTGGCAATCACCGCCGACAACGGCAATGGCGGGTCGTCCGATGGCAACGCCGACACTGCGACGGTGATCGACCTCGAAGGTCCGCATCCGCACGCGATCGCGCATGTCACCGTCGGTGATGCGCCCGAGGGATTGGCGATCAGTCCGAAAGGGAACCTGGCTGCGGTGCTGAATGTGGACGGGTCGAACATGAAGCAGGCCTGGTTCTATCATCCGACCGGCAGTGTCACGGTCCTGCACATCCAGGGCACGACGGTGACACCGATCAAGACCGTGAAGGTGGGCGCGTTCCCCGAATCGGTCGCCTTTACGCCGGATGGACGCTATATATACGTCGGCAACTACACCGATCAGGACTTTTCCATCCTGAAGGTGGACGGCACGAACGTGACGGACACCGGCAAGCTCTTCAAGGTGCCGGGACATCCGGCGGCGATGCGCATGGGACCCTGAGCCTTTCGGCTCAGTTTCCCACGGATACGACCTGCGAGAACGGCACCGACAGCGCGCCGAGTTCCAGAGCCAGGCTCCCGCTGGACTGGCTCTGTACGCCCGTCGCAGTACCGATGACATTCGTACTCACTGCTGAGGTGGTGCCATCAACACCCGCCGCCACCACCGCGACCTTGTAGCTGCCATCGGGAACCGCCGCTCCTCGGCTGTTGGTGCCGTTCCACGTCCAGGTGTTGATGCCTGCCGTCGACATCATCATGTTGTCGCTCAGCTTGTTGCCAGTGCTGTCATAGATCAGGATGTCGACCGGCTGCGCCGTCCGCGTGGTGAACTGGATTGTCCCCTTCCCATTCTGCAGCGGCACATGATCAGACGTGACAGTCACCTGTTTGCCGCTCATGGCAGAGGCCTGCATGACCTCGCCTGCCTGGGTGAGCTGGATCAACTGCGTCAGGCTGGTGTTCGTGTTGATCTGCTGCTCGACGCCGGAGAACTGCACCAGTTCGCTGGTGAACTGGTTGGTATCCATCGGATTGGTCGGATCCTGGTTCTGCAACTGCGTCATCAGCATCTTGAGGAAGTCGTTGAAGTTTGACGACAGCGACGCGAGCGCTGTGTTGCCAGAGGAGCCGGAAGTGCCAACGGATCCAGCCGTCGACGCGATCGCAAGTGCGTTGTTCTGCTGGGCCGTGACTGATGCGAGACTCATGGCTCGTTGACCTTTCAGGCGGTGATATCGAGGCCGGCGCGCAGCCATCTCGTCGGCGTGACGGTGATGGCCCCCAGGTCCTCATTGTCGTCCGTTGCGCCAGATGTGCCGGTCTCCGGTTGCATCGGCCGCCCGCCCTGGCGCGACGCGCTGTGCGAAAAGTCACCTCCCATAGCGGCGGAGGAACCTGTCGGCGTCGGTGCCATCGCGGTCTCGGTGCGCGCCGCCGGCTCTGGGGTCACGACGTGGAAGGTGACGCTGCGCCCCTCCGCGGGCACACCGGCCTGGTCGAGCGCTCGCTGCAACTGCGGCTGATCATGGAGCAGCAACTGCAGCGTTTCCGGGCGTTCGACCGTGATCGCCACGCGTGCCGGTGCGTCGTCTGTCGGGCGGTCGATCTGGATGTGCACTTGCCCGAGTTCCGGCGGCTCGAGCTTCATCGTCAGCCGTTGCGCACCGTCCGGTGTGTGGCTCATCGACACGAGGGCCGGCGTGATCTGCGCGACCGGAGAAGGATGCGGCGTGCCAGTTGTGGCGGTCGGGCTCGTCGGCGTCTGCACAGAGGGGGTGGCAGGCAGTGAGGGCACTGGAGCTATGGATGCTGCAGGGGCTGTGACCGGCGCCGGCTTCACGTCAGAATCCGCCGCCGGCTGCTGATGCATCGTCTCTGCATCGATCAAGGCGGTTGGCTGCGGCGCGTCGGTTGGTAATGCAGGCGGCTTTTCCGGTGCATTGGAAACCGGCAAGGCGCCGGCTGGCGATGTCTGTTGTGCGGCCGCGTCCGTGGGTGCAAGGGCTGCCGGCGGTGGGGGCGGAGGCTCAGTTGCCGGTATCACCACAGGGAGCGGCAAAGCCGGTTGCACGACTTCGGCCCCGCCTGCCGATGCTGGTGCCGCTGTCTCGGTGTTGCGGCGTACTGTGCTTGCCGCGCGGGAACGCCCGGTCGTCGCGTCGGGCGCTGACCATGTCTTCGGCAGCTCCGGACCGGGAGCATCGATCGCAGGTGG
>Ga0310811_10013930_pt1 | contig 10477 bp, 8 predicted proteins | sample YCmetagenome_FD_207642 | JGI IMG/M metagenome (GOLD analysis project Ga0310811, IMG submission 207642) | Soil microbial communities from experimental microcosm in Duke University, North Carolina, United States - YC | ecosystem: Engineered > Artificial ecosystem > Soil microcosm > Unclassified ... | reverse complement strand
TTTATTTGCTGCGGAGTGCTTTTGGGTTTTAATCTGGGAATTTGGAGCTATGCAGCTTTCTTTTTACCACCGAACACAGACCGCAACGGATTGGCAGAGATGTTGGCGAGTATTTGTTTGGTAGTTGGTTTGATTTGGGTGACAGTGATGCGAGCCGAGATGCGCCGAAAGACTGATGCAAATGACAAACCAGACGCCTAACCAGTCGCCGGAGCCAACGTGGTTGGGCGCATCAGTTTTGCGCTTGAGCGTTTGGATTCGCCACGTCACAGTTCCCACGTGGCTCAGCTTTTTCCGTTAGGCAATGAACACACCACAGAAAATAGTCGGATTTGTTTTACAGTGCTTGGCAGTGGTTTTGTTTGCCCTATCCACTGCTGCTCTCTGCGTTTCGGCATTTGCTCTTCTCAGAGTGACCACTGGTTCCACTGTCAGCCTGCATCTCGATCTCGTCAGTTGCTTGTTACCGTTTCCGCTTTGGTTTTTGGGTGCTGAGGTCAGGCGCGGTTCAGAGTTGGCTGTCCGAGTGACGAAGGTCGCCATGATTTACCTTTCTGCAATTGGTTTGTCCGAACATGACGATACCGTGGCCTAACCAGTCGCCGGAGCCAACCGCCGTTGGCGCTTGCAGTTCCGCTATCGCGGTTCACGTCACAAGTCGGCGGTGGCTCAGCTTTATTCGTTAGGCCACAAGCGTTCAGTTTGGATTTGGCGTTTTGAGTTGCGAAAGATTTTGGTGGTTCGATTCGTTTGTAGTTTGTGAGATTCAAGACGCGGAGCGGATTTGAAGTTTCGAGCGCATCAATGCGGAGCGTGTTGGGAATTTCGCACGTTGACTTTAGCGCGGCTGACGCCGCTCGATCACGTTTGAGCAGGCGCAGAACCGAGTGCTTTGAGCTTATTTATTTGCGGCACACTATTGATTTGTTATCGAGTGACGCGGGAAGCATGACCATGTGGCCTAACCAGTCGCCGGAGCCAACGGGCGATAGCGCCAGCGGTTTATCGCAAGAGCGCTGGGTTCGCCACACGTCAGTTCGCCCGTGGCTCAGCTTTTTTCGTTAGGCTGCTTACGCGTATGGCATCAAAAGACACACAAAAGCGCATCCGTAGCCGCTGGATTGCTCACGGCAGCAGTTGGGCGGAGTTCGAGGATTTGTTAGTTGGTGACAGAGACGGATTGATTGCTCTTCGCCAAGCGATTGACGAGGCGTTGGACAAGGGAGAGGGCAGTTTGCGTGAGAGCGATTCAGAGTTTTTGGCGGTTAGAGTTGTTGACAAGCATCCCGACCAAGACAAGCCCGGCCAGTCTTGGCGGAGTCAGATAGGTTCCTTTGCCGCACTCTGCTTATTCGTGTTTGTGGTGGTTTGCTTTATTTATGGTTGTTACCGTTTGCCAGATGTTTTCAAGTAGCCAGCAGCCTAACAAGTCGCCGGAGCCAGGCGGGCCTTCGCCTCGGCGGATACGATGGTTGTATTCATAATTTTCGGTTCAACTTTGGTTTGATTTTTGTCCGGCACTTTCGTTGTTACGGCTGCCCCTTGCACGCGCAAGGAGAACAGCGTCCCATTTCCAATACAATTAACAGGTAACATTTCCGGCCATCCATTTTGCGCTACTGATGGCGCATTATTGCACCCGACGTGGTTTAGCGTTCCACCATGCTGACGATGAAGGCGCAATACAGTTTGGGAAATGCGGAGTCGTATTTTCGTGAACACCTGGGCGTTGGTGATTACTACATGAAAGGGCAGGCGGTTTCAGGCCAATGGTTTGGTGAAGGAGCGAGGGAATTGGGATTGTCAGGGGTCACGACGGAAAAGGAGTTCTTGAACTTGTGCAACAACCTTCATCCACAGACAGAGGAGCAATTGACTCCCCGAATGAATTCAAAACGCGTCCGGGTGGATAAAGATGGAAATGTGCATGAATCAGCCAATCGCCGGGTGTTTTATGATTTCACGTTGTCACCGCCCAAATCGGTATCCATTGCGGCACTCGTTGGGAATGACCAGCGGATCATCGAGGCGCATGATGAGGCGGTTCAAGCGGCCCTGCGTGAACTGCAAATTTACGCTGCCACCCGGGTTCGCAAACAGAATCAGTATGCACATCGGGTGACAGGCAATGTGGTGGGCGCAGTGTTCCGGCATGACACGTCACGCGATTTAGACCCACATCTACATAGCCATTGCATCCTGTTCAACGCCACCCTCGATTCAGTTGAAAATCGTTGGAAAGCATTGGAAGCCTGTGAAATGGTCACGGCACAGAAGTTTGTCAGGAATGTTTATTATCACGAACTGGTCGGATCGCTCCAACGATTTGGCTATGGCATTGAAAACAATCCGCGCGGTGATTTTGAAATTATTGGTGTCGGCAAGGAATTGATTGACCGGTTTTCCAAGCGTCACCGTCAGATTGATGAAAAGACGAGGGAACTTTTGGAACGTGAACCGGACAAGGCCGGTCAGAACATCAAGGTCATCCGGGCCAATATCGCGCACAAGGAACGGGCGCGGAAGATCAAGGATGTCGGCATCGTCAAACTGCAATCCATCTGGAACAAGCAATTGTCATGGAAAGAGCGGTGGCAGATCAGCCGCTTGGACAAACAGCGATCACCGGAGATTTCACAGAAGATGACAGCGGAACAGGCGGTCAATTGGGCCGAGCAGCATCTGTTTGAACGTCGGTCGGTCGTCCATGAGCATGAACTGTGGCGTCATGCTCTGGAACATACGCGCGGTCAAACCATCTCCCTGCCGGAAATTAAAGCTGTAACCCGGAAACGTGAATATCTCCACGACGAACAATTTCAGGGCAAGATCACCAGCCGCGAAGTCTTTCAACGTGAGTTTAACATCGTTCGCCTGGCCCAACACCGGATGCGCCAATACGAACCGCTCGCGGCCAATTATCAGCCGTCAAACCGTTCGCTGGATGATGAACAGCGCAAGGCCGTCGAACACATTTTATCCTCGCGTGATTTCGTCACCCTATTTCGCGGCGGGGCAGGAACGGGCAAAAGTTTTACACTGCGGGAAGTCAAAGCCGGGCTCATTCAGGCTGGTCATACCGTCCAAGTCCTCGCACCACAACGCCAGCAGGTCGCCGATCTGGAACGGGACGGCTTTACCGGCGCTCAAACCGTCAGTGCTTTGCTCAAGCAACGATTCCTGACACGCGGGATGATTGTTTTGGTGGACGAGGCCGGACAAATCGGCGGGCAACAGATGTTGGAACTGCTCTCGATGATCCAGACAGTCAAGGGCCGGGTCATTCTCTCCGGGGACACTCATCAGCACGGAGCGGTCGAGGCATCGGATGCCCTGCGCGCCATTGAACAATATTCGGGTCTTGGCTGCGCGGAACTGACGAACATCCGCCGTCAAAATCCTAGAGCGGCAAAAACTCGGGCGGCACGGCATTGGCTGGAACAATATCGGCTCGCCGTGAAGGAAGCGCAACAGGGCAAACTCGGCTCATCCTTCGACCGGCTGGATAAACATGGGGCCATCGTCCATTGCACACTGTCGGACCAGCAGGAAAAACTTACGGAACATTTTCTGGAACTTTTCAAAAATCAACAATCCACCGTGGTCGTGTCACAAAGCTGGTCGGAAATTCACAAGGTTAATGAACAAGTCCGGCTCGGCCTGAAAGCGCGGAAGCTGATCGGTGAAGCTGAATCAACGGTCACGGCATTGGAGCGGCAGGATTTGACCGACGCGCAAAAACGCGACAAACGGTTTTATCAGCCGGAATCCGTTTTGGTGTTCAACCGTCCGACGACCGGGTTCAAATCCGGCAGCGCGGGAAAACTGCGCGGCATCACCGACAGGCATCTGCTGATTGAGGCCGACCACCGCATCCGGCCCGTTCCGTTCAAGGAATTGGATAAAATCACGGTTTGCCAGCCGAAAGAGGTTTCACTGTCCACCGGCGACCGCCTGCAACTCAAGGCCAATGCCCCAAGCCAGGATGGACGCCGGCTTGCCAATGGTGAACTGGTGACGGTGAAGGAAATTCATCAGGACGGACGCATCGCTTTGAATGATGGCCGGATGCTGCCGAAAAATTACCGCCAGTTCGTGCGTGGCTACGCGGTCACGTCCTACGCCGCCCAGGGCAAAACCGTGGATTACGTCTTGTTCTCAGATTCGGCAGTCAAAGCGGCCACGAATGAGCAGCAATGGTATGTCACGATTTCGCGGGGACGCAAAGGCGTGAAGATTTTCACGGCGGATAAAATCCAGCTTCGCCAGAACATCGCTCATTCCGGCCATCGGACGCTGGCGCTGGACATGAGCAGTTCCGCCCAGGAACTGGCCAAGATTTGGGGCCGCGACATTGCCTACGTCCTCAATGTTCAGCAGGCGCAACGCCAATTTTCCGAACGGCAGGCCGAGGCTCTCCGGCAGGATGCGGCGGCTGGGCAATCGCAAACCGCGAAGCAAACTGAAACTGTCAAAACAACCGAGACGGTCGGGCAAGAGATTCCAAAAGCACAAATCGTGCGGCGGCGCGTTGAAATCCCGCCGCAACAAACCCAACAAAAAAGCAAAGGCATGAGAGTATGAGAAATGAAAGTCCATGTTTTAAGATCAAGACGGGCGTCAACCAAAGTCCCACCCCGGTGGAGAATTTACGGCTGGAAATGGATGCAAACAGTTTTTACCTGCTGCCGTGTCACCATCTGGAGCTCGTCAAATTTGAATCCGGCGAAGAGCAGGACACGCTCACACTGTCATTTTTGAAACGCACGGTCATTATCACGGGCAAAAACCTGCGTGATTTGGGGCTGGCCTTGCAAGACCGCTGCGTTGAGTTCATCAAACCCATGCCGGTGTTTGACCGGTATTCATCACTGGCGATAAAGGAGGGTTCGGTCAAGACCATTGAAATCACGGAAAACAAGGAGCCGGCTTGAAAATCATGCCGCTTTGGTTTGGCGGTTCGGAACATTGGCGACCGGCGCAAAACTCACCAGTTTGGCCATGCTCGTCGAATGTTGATTGCGCAAATGGCCATACACCTTCATCGCCAATCCGCCGCCGTCCTTGTGACCGAGCCAGCGGGAAACCGTGGGAATATCCACGCCGCTTTCAATGCACCGCGTTGCGAACAGATGTCGCAAATCGTGATGGGTCAAATGACTGATCCCCAGCTTTTTTACCGCTGCTTCCATCGCTTTTTGACACTCGCCCACCCGCATGACGCGGGCAGCGGGCAATTCTTCACCGCGCGTTTCACGCAGCCGTTCCAAAAGCTGGCGCATTTCAGCGATCATCGGCACGCGCCGAATTTCACTGTTTTTCGTGCCTTCCGATGAATCGCCGCGCACCACGATTTCGTCCTTCTTAAAATCACAATCCGCCCAGGTGATATTCCCCGCCTCGCCCAAACGAAATCCGCCGTAAGCGAGAAAACGAACCAAGTCAGCGCAATCGCGGCTGAACCGCCCGCCGGCATTCTCAATCATTTGCACCATCTCGACAAACTTGGCGTTGTCCGGCAAATGCAATTCCTTCGGCTTGATCGCCCGGCGGACAATGTGGCGTGCGGCATTCTCGTAAATCACTCCGCTCTCCATCGCAATGTCCAAAACCATCCTCAAAACCAATGCCGTGTTGTTGAACGCCGTCGCGCTGCCTTTGTATTTCGCGGCCCAGTCCAGACAATTCTGTTTGGAGAGGTCACGCACGTTGGCTTTTTCCAAACCCGGCCACGTCCGCAACAAAGATTCGATGCGTTGGGTGTAGTAGTGCTTGGTTTTTGATTTGATTTCGGTGTTGGCCACCAGCCGGGCACGATAAATTTCCAGCGCATCGCTGAAATTCATCTGGCCGCGCCCACGTTGCAGCGCCAATTGCCGCTGCGCCCCCTGCCGATATTTTTTCTCTTCGTCGGTCAACCGCAGCTTGGCCACGGACAAAACATCGGTCTTGAGGCTTTTGCGGATGAGCTGACCATGAACGCGAACCCGAAGAAAATAGACGCCGCTGGGAAGATAGCGAATGAGATTGGCGAAGGAGGTCTTTTGCCAGAGCTTGGTTTTTTCAGCCCCGTCTTTTGCTGCTGCTTGGCTCTTTTTCACGCCAGCAGTATACAATATCAGTATCAGATTTTCAAGCTGCCCGGCTTTGAACCATATAAAACCCTTTATTTAGTGGTGCACCCATGAGGAGTTGAACCTCAAACCTGCTGATCCGTAGTCAGCCGCTCTATCCAATTGAGCTATGGGTGCAGCCAAAAGAAAGGAGTGGAAAAGTATCTGACCGGCATCTCCAACGCAAGATTTTTCAACGTGAAATCCAAATGGCTCCGTCGGATGGAGGGCATGTTTTACTGCAAATTCAAACAAAACTTCCTCTTTATCACCAGATCCCCAGTTCAACGAGTTGCTCGGTCGCCGCCTGCGGCCAGCCGCGATTTGCCGCCGGACTGGCGGGGCTTGGATGCAGTATTTTACCCAGCTTGATTTTTATCTTTTCTGCGGCCACCTCGCCACGGGCGAAGGCAAATCCACCAACGCCAACCAGCCATTCGGGTTCGAGAATTTCCAGCATGCGCCGCAGATGCGCGTCGCAGACGGCAAAGAGCCGGGCTTGTTCGGCGGCAGGCAATTTGTCCGGCGTGAAGTTGCGTCCGCTGGCTTCGCAGAAAACCAGCGGGCAATAATTCACCACCAAGTGGCGGGCGAAGAATTTTTCCGGCGTGACGAACCGTTCTGCAAACAACTGCCAGAGCCGGCGTCCGCTGACTTCGGAACGCAAACATTCAAAACCGAGCACCGGCCGCTTGGGATGTTCTTGCGCCGGCTTTCCGATCATCGCGGTAATTTTCATCCAGTCGCGGACAGCCGCGACTTCGCCAAAGGGAACGCCCGTCTGCGTCATGCCAAACGGACCAGGATTCATGCCCAGAAAAATCACACGCTTTTTGCCGCCGCCAAATTTCCGCAGATACATTTCATGCGCCGGCCAGGCGTAGTCCAGCGGATTGTAAATATGCGTGATCGGCGCGGAGAATTTTAACCGTCCGACCCGGGCTGAAAGCTCCCGCGCGGCAGCAAGGAGCTGTTTACGAATAGCAGGCGATTGAGTTGACACCGAATTGGGAGAACTGGTTACTGCTTTTGATAACCTTTGTTGACCAAAGTTTTGATCCAGCCATCAACAAGATCAGTCAAGGTCTGGCCGTCATTGTTCGCTGCCTGGGTAATTTGAGGCTCGTAGATGAAAGTGGATTTGGTCTCACTTAAGATGAAGTCACCCGTGCTTTCATTGGGATAAACGTGCGTGGTGGTGGCGGAAAGACTGCGGGGGAACGAAACGTATTGTTTGCCGCCGACGAGCAATCGCGTATTGAGTCCTTTGTGCAAATAAGACCAAAGGTGGGGATTCCCGGCTTCATCAATACTCTGCCCCGCCTTACCCCACAAGGTGAAGGTCTGTCCGTGGTTGCCGGGAATGGTGAGCATCAAATAATTGGCGAATGGGCTGACCCAGTATTGTTTTTTCCCCTTGATGTTGCCCCAGCCGACAAAAACGCCATTGGTGGCAGATGGATCAAAAATAAACTGTCCGGAATAATTGTAGGAAGGAGACTGGCCAATGGTGGTGATTTTTTCAATGCCGGTGTAGCGGTAAACCAAGATATTTTGGGCCGTCACCAGAACCGGAGCATTGGAGCTGGTGGCTTCTCCGGCAGGCCCGGTGACCTTCACGGAATAGTCTCCCGCCTGCCAGGAATGAAGATTGGTCAGCACCAAGGTGGCATTTGTCGCTCCAGATAGATTAGTTGCATTCAAGCTCCATTGATAACTGAACGGCCCCGTGCCACCCACGACCACGGACAAATCAACCTCGCCACCTTGCGCCACCATCTGGCCTTCGGGTTGCGTGACGATGAATGGCGCGACCGGGCCTCCAAACGACGACTTGTTTTGATATATCGTGATGGTGCTGTCGTAGTAGTTGCAGAAAATAATGTCCGGCCGGCCATCGCCGTTGAGGTCACCGGCGGCAACTCCCCATGCATTCCAACCGGTGCCAAAATCCACGCGTGAATCCAGCGATGAACTGGCAAAACTTCCCAGCGTGCTGTTGTTTTGGAAAATAGACATGAAACTGGATAATTCGCCGACTGCGGAAATATCCGGCTTGCCGTCGCCGTCAAAGTCTGCGATAGCGACCCCATGCGTCCAGCCAGGCGTCGGAAAATCAACACGCGGCGAAAAAGAGTTGGTTGTCAGCAATCCGCTCGAACTGACGTTGCGGTGGACACTGACGAAAGAACCCTGCGTGGATCCGGTCACCAGATCAGTTTTACCATCTCCATCCAGATCCGCAACCGTGATGGCATCGGGATTGGCTCCGGCGGCGAGGTCAACATGCGGGGCAAATGAATTGGCTGTGAACAATCCATTGGAGATCTGATTTTGAAATATAGAAACCATGGAATTATCATAGTTTACAACCGTGATGTCCGGCCTGCCATCGCCGTCCAAGTCCGCAATGGTGGCTTCATAAGGTCCGCCGGGGCAGGCAAAAGTCATCGGCGGAGCAAATGAATTGGTCGTCAGGCTGCCAGATGTGCCGATGTTCTTTAAAATAGAAATGGTGCTGTCCCCGTAGTTAAGCGCCACGATGTCCAAACGTCCATCGCCGTCCAAGTCGGCGGCGGTGGCAAAGCGGCAGTCACCGCCCGCAGGCAGGCTGAAAATCGGCTCAAATGAATTGATGGTAATGCTGCCGGGCGAGGCAATGTTATGAAAAACGGACACGGTGTTTCCGTAAATCTCGCATATCATCAAATCCAACCGGCCGTCGCCGTCCAAGTCAGCCACATGCAATTTGTAGGCGTTGTCGCCGCTGCCGGCCGGCAAAGGCAGATCAACCCGGGGCGCAAACGTGGCGGCATCCAGTGGTGCTCCGTTGCTGCCTGTGTTGCGGAAAATCGAAACGAATCCGACACCTAGCAACGCAATGTCCGGCCTGCCGTCGCCATCCAAGTCGGCAATGGCAGAAGAGATCATCTTTGAGGGGGCATCCAAGTTAAAGCCCGGAGCAAAACTGCTGCTGGTGATGTTCGATCCATTGCCTACGAAAGTAGGTTCGAACAACTGGCTTGAACATGCGGTCAATCCACCAACCGTAACTGTAACCGGACCGAAGGTTGCGCCAGCGGGGACTGTCACCATTAAATTGGAAGCGTTGGCCGAAGTGACGGCGGCCTGGACCGCGCCAAAATAAACCACATTGTTTGATGATACTGCATCAAAATTTGTGCCCGTGATGGCAACCAAGTCGCCAATTGATCCTGACGTTGACTTGAGATTATAAATCACCGGCAAGTTTGGTGGAACGGGGACAGATGTGCATTTGCCCGCACTGTCGGCGTTGAAGATTGCAGCTATCTCGTCCGGTGATAATGCTCGATTATAAAGGCTGATTTCATCCAACAACCCAGACCAATAAGGCCCGCCTGGGCGATTACCCAGATAAAGGTCATAACTGGTTTCTGGAGTGAATGATCCTAAATCTACAGCCGCCACAACTTCGCCATTCAGGTATATTTTGCCCGCCCCCGAATCCTTGTCGTAAGTAAGCGCAACATGCTGCAAGTGATTCGAGACAACAATGCCGGGGCCAGAAAAGATTATATGATCCAAACCACCGGTATCTTTGATATTGGCATATAAACTTCCGGGTGTTAAATCCCCACCACTACCAGCCGAAATCCAAAAATGCGTCCCCCATCCATAATCAGTGCTGCCGGTATTCCATTCCACGATGGGGCGCTGGGAATCTAATATTGCTGGATCAATCCAGCCTTCAATCGTAAACCCACCGGATAGCCCAACGTCCAAGCTCGGGCTGCCGGGCACCAAAACATAGCCACTTGTTCCATCCAGAGAAAAAGCCGGCCCTACTTCTCCAGGCATAAAACTTACGGTTCCCGACAAGATCCCATTGTTGGCCCCTACTAGGTCGTTTGCGTTTCCGTCCCCTGGCCACCAACTCACCAATCCTGGGGGTGGCGCGACACATGATTGAGCAGCTAAATTTCCGATGAGATTGACGGCCATGATGGCCAACGCGAAGAAACGAATCACCCTACTCATAACGAATTGTTCCCTTTATAAAGAATTTGTTTGGATTGTTGATTTAATTCAACCCCTTCAATATGTTTTGGTCAACATAATAAATGCCTGCGCATCAAAAGCGTAGTCGTTTCGGTTTCCTTGTTCATGGCCTGACGTGCTGTAGTATTATTCTGGACAGACATACGTCAACACACCTTCAACCCATAACGTGGTCCGACGGCGAGCAACAGCATCCTCACGCCGAAGACTTGAGAAAGATTTTTCGAGGTCAGCACGCCAGTCTTTTTGCCGGTCGCCAACACGCATCCGCTTTTGAGCATCAGCACATGCGAAAATACGGGCATGATTTCCTCCACATGATG
>Ga0310811_10013929_pt1 | contig 10477 bp, 6 predicted proteins | sample YCmetagenome_FD_207642 | JGI IMG/M metagenome (GOLD analysis project Ga0310811, IMG submission 207642) | Soil microbial communities from experimental microcosm in Duke University, North Carolina, United States - YC | ecosystem: Engineered > Artificial ecosystem > Soil microcosm > Unclassified ... | reverse complement strand
TTTGAAGGGGAATAGCCATGTCTTCCGCCGCCAGCAGCCGTCCGACGCGCGTGCGCCTTATGGTTCTCGCGATGGTGGTGATGGTCTATTTCATCACCTATCTGGACCGGGTGCTGCTCTCCAACGCACTGCCGGTGATCCAGAAGGAGTTCGGCTTTTCCATCGCGTCGATGGGCCTGATCCTGGGTTGCTATCAGTGGGCTTATGCCCTGTTCCAGATTCCGGGCGGCTGGTTTGGTGACCGGGTGGGTCCACGGCTTGCGCTGGCCAGTGTGGTGATCTGGTGGTCGGTCTTCACTTTCATCACCGGCTTTTCCATGTCGGTGACCATGCTGATGGTCTGCCTCTTCTTGATCGGCATGGGCGAAGCGGGCGCCTTCCCCATTTCCAACCGCGCGCTGTCGCGCTGGATGCTGCCGGCTGAGCGCGGCATGGCGCAAGGCTCCACCCATGCCGGTTCGCGGCTGGCCGGGGCGCTGACGCCGATGCTGGTTGCCACCCTGATCGGCATGTATGGCTGGCACATGCCGTTCTACCTGTTCGCCGCGATCGGCATTGTCTGGGCGGTTGTCTGGTATCTCTGGTATCGCGACGTGCCGCGCGAACATCCCGGCGTCAATGATGCAGAGCGTGAGAGGATCGAGGCCGCACTAGGCACCGCCTCCAAAAAACGTCCGCCCATCCCCTGGAAGCTGATCCTGAGCAGCCGCCAGATGTGGGTGCTGGCGGCGATGTATTTCTGCTACGGCTATTCCATCAATATGTTCCTGGCCTGGTATCCCAAATATCTGGACGGAGCGCGCGGCTACACCCTGGCCGAAATGGGCTTCTTCGCCAGCCTGCCTTTGGCGGCGGGTGTGGTGGGCGACATCATGGGCGGGGTGATGTCGGACGCCATCATCCATCGCACGGGCCGCATCAAATTCGCCCGCTCATCTGTCTCGATCTTCGGCTTCCTTCTGGCGGCGATCTGCGTGCCGCTGGCCGTGCTGGAACCCGACCGTTACATCAGCGCGGCTCTGTTCGCCGGTGCGGTGTTCGGGCTGGAACTGGTGGTGGGCAATGCCTGGGCCGTGACCCTGGACATCGGCGGCAGCTTCGCCGGCTCCTGCTCGGCGGTGATGAACACCTTCGGCAATATCGGCGGCGCCATCGTCGCCACGGCCACAGGCTTCATCGTCAATGCCTATGGCTGGAACGCGGCCTTCTATGCGGTTTCGACCCTGGCGGTGGTGGGGGCGATCCTGTTCACCCAGATCGATGCGGGCCGCAAACTGGCGCCGGATTCGACCAGTCCGGTCGTCTGAAAAAACGGCCAAATCCCTGCGAAAAGCCCGTCCCGGCGACATACGGGGCGGGCTTTTTTGCGGGGTTCACTTTTCCGCGGAATTGGCTATGGTCCCCGCCCCATGGAACCATTCAAGACGCTTGCGGGCGTTGCCGCCCCCCTGAACATGATCAATGTCGACACCGACATGATCATCCCCAAACAGTATCTGAAGACCATCCATCGCACCGGACTGGGCAAGGCCCTGTTCGACGAGATGCGTTACAACACCGATGGCAGCGAGAAGCCCGGCTTCGTGCTCAACAAGCCGGCCTATCGCAAGGCCCAGATCCTGGTGGCGGGCGACAATTTCGGCTGCGGCTCAAGCCGCGAGCACGCGCCCTGGGCGCTGCTGGATTTCGGCATCCGCTGCGTCATCGCGCCCAGCTTTGCCGATATCTTCTACGGCAACTGCTTCAAGAACGGCATCCTGCCGATCAAGCTGCCGCAGGAACAGGTCGACAAACTGATGGATGACGCCGAACGTGGCGCCAATGCCGTCATCTCCATCGATCTGGAGAAACAGGAAATCCGCGGTCCCGATGGCGGCATGATCAAGTTCGACGTCGATGCCTTCCGCAAGCAATGCCTGCTGAACGGCTGGGACGATATCGGCCTCACCATGCGCGCCGAGGACAAGATTTCGTCCTTCGAAAAGCAACAGCATACCCAGGCGCCCTGGCTCTAACCCGCGCCTCCAGCCTTAAAGAGATTTCCAATGAACGAATACAAGCTCCTCTTGATACCGGGCGACGGTATCGGCCCGGAAGTGATGGACGCCACCATGCGGGTGGTGGGCTGGTTCGGGCAGAAGGGCCTGGCCTACAAGACCGAGGACGCGCTGCTGGGCGGTGTCGCCATCGATACGGTTGGCCGCCCCGATCCGGATGAGACGATTGCCAAGGCCAATGCCGCCGACGCCGTGCTGATGGGCTCGGTGGGCGGTCCCAAATGGGACGGCCTGCCGTTCGAAAAGCGCGCCGAGCGCGGCTTGTTGCGCATCCGCAAGGACATGGCTGTTTATGCCAACCTGCGTCCGGCACTGTGCTTCGACGCGCTGAAGGATGCCTCCACCCTGAAGCCGGAGATCGTTTCGGGCCTGGACATCCTGATCGTGCGCGAGCTGATGGGTGGCGTCTATTTCGGCACGCCGAAGGAAACCACCAACCTGCCGGACGGCCAGAAGCGCGCGGTGGATACCGGCGTCTATACCACCAGCGAGATCGAGCGGGTCTGCCGGGTCGCCTTCGACATGGCGCGGCTGCGCGGCAACAAGGTGCACAGCGCCGAAAAGTCCAATGTGATGGTCACCGGCGTGTTGTGGAAGGAAGTCATCACCGCCCTGCACAAGCGCGACTATGCCGATGTCGAGCTGCATCACATCCTGGCCGACAATGCCGCCATGCAGCTGGTGCGCAATCCCAAGCAGTTCGACGTGCTGGTGACCGACAATCTGTTCGGCGACGTGCTGTCGGACGAGGCAGCGCAGCTGACCGGCTCCATCGGCATGCTGCCGTCGGCCTCGCTGGGCGACAAGAAGGCCAACGGCCTGCCGTCGGCCCTGTATGAACCCATCCATGGCTCGGCACCGGATATCGCGGGCCAGGGGCTAGCCAATCCGATTGCCTCCATTCTCTCCTTTGCCATGTGCCTGCGTTATTCCTTCGGCCTGAAGGACGAAGCGGCGCGTCTGGAAAAGGCGGTCGATACCGTGCTGGCCGAAGGCTTCCGCACCGGCGACATCATGCAGCCGGGGATGAACAAGGTCGGCACGACCGGCATGACCGACGCGATCCTCAAGGCTCTGGGTAAGAGCGCTTAATTCTCGCCCTCCCCTTGAGGGAGGGCCGAAAAATCGAACGCGAAGCGGAGATTTTTCGGGGAGGGGTCATGTTGCATAGGCAACCCCTCCCCGAAATTTGTTCGCGCGGATCGCGCTCCCAAATTTCGACCCTCCCTCAAGGGGAGGGTGAAAAAAGGGAGCTAGTCGCCTTTCAATTCCCGCCGCGCCTGATGCAGCAGCGGTTCGGTATAGCCGGACGGCTGCTCCTTGCCCTTGAACACCAGATCGCTCGCCGCCTTGAAGGCGATGCCGTCATAGGCCGGCGCCATCGGCTGATAGAGCGGATCGCTCGCATTCTGCTGGTCCACGATCCTTGCCATGCGCTTCAGGGTTTCGGTCACCTGTTCGGGTTTGCAGATGCCATGCTCCAGCCAGTTGGCGATATGCTGGCTGGAAATGCGCAAGGTGGCGCGGTCTTCCATCAGGCCGACATTGTGGATGTCGGGCACCTTGGAGCAACCCACGCCCTGGTCCACCCAGCGCACCACATAGCCCAGAATGCCTTGGGCGTTATTGTCCAGCTCTTGCTGCACTTCCTCCGGGCTCCAGTTGGGCCGGTCGGCCAGCGGGATGGTGAGGATGTCCGACAACTTGGCGCGCGGGCGTGATTTCAATTCGTCCTGCCGCGCTTTCACATTGACCTGGTGATAGTGCAAAGCATGCAAGGTGGCGGCGGTAGGCGACGGCACCCAGGCGCAACTGGCGCCTGCCGTCGGATGGCCGATCTTGGCCTTGAGCATGTCGGCCATCTTGTCGGGCATGGCCCACATCCCCTTGCCGATCTGCGCCTTGCCCTGGAAGCCGCAGCTGAGGCCGATATCGACATTCTGGTCTTCGTAAGCCGCCAGCCATTTCGACGTCTTCATGTCGCCCTTGCGCACCATGGCGCCGGCATACATGGAGGTGTGCATCTCGTCCCCGGTGCGGTCCAAAAAGCCGGTATTGATGAAGACGATGCGGTCCTTGGCCGCACGGATGCATTCTTTCAGGTTGGTGGTGGTGCGGCGCTCTTCGTCCATCACCCCCATCTTGATGGTGTTGCGCTCCAGCCCAAGAATGTCTTCGACGCCGTCGAATATCGCGCTGGTGAAGGCCACTTCATCGGGGCCATGCATCTTGGGCTTGACGATATAGATGCTGCCCTTGCGGCTGTTGCGGCGCTTGCCCCTGATGTCATGAAGCGCAATCAGTGAAGTGACCACGCCGTCCATCAGGCCTTCGCCGATCTCGCTCCCGTCGGGCAGCAGAATCGCGTCGCTGGTCATCAGGTGTCCGACATTGCGGATGAAGAGCAGGCTGCGGCCGGGCAGGGTGACAGCTCCGCCATTCGGCGCAGTGTAGGTCCGGTCGGGATTGGCGGCACGCTCCAGCGTCTTGCCGCCTTTTTCGAACTTGGCCGTCAGGCTGCCGTTCAACAGGCCCAGCCAGTTGCGGTAAGCGCCCACCTTGTCGTCGGCGTCCACCGCGGCGATGGAGTCTTCGCAATCCATGATGGTGGTGATGGCGGATTCCAGCACCACATCGCTGATGCCGGCCTTGTCGGTCTTGCCGATCGGGTGGCTGCGGTCAACATGGATTTCGATATGCAGGCCGTTATGCGCCAGAAGGATCTGGGACGGCGCCTTGGTGTCGCCGACATAGCCCTTGAACTGGGCCGGATCTTTCAGTGCCGGATTCAGTACGCCATTCTCGACGGAAAGGCCGGTGACATCTTTCCAGGAGCCGCTGGCCAGCGGCGCGGCCTTGTCCAGGGCTTCGCGCGCAAAGGCGATCACGGCATCGCCGCGCTTCTGGTTATAGCCTTTGCCGGACGCCAGATCGCCCTCTTGCGAAATCGCATCGGTGCCGTAGAGCGCATCATACAGGCTGCCCCAGCGCGCATTCAGCGCATTCAGGGCAAAACGCGCATTGGTCAGCGGCACCACCAGCTGCGGCCCGGCCACGGTGGCGATTTCCGGATCGACATTCTGGGTACCGATTTGGAAATCGGAGCCTTCGGGCTTGAGATAACCGATCTCCTTCAGGAAGGCGGTATAGGCGGCTGCATCGATCGGCTTGGCGGGGTTGGCCTTGTGCCAGCCGTCGATCGCGGCTTGCAGCCTGTCACGCTCGGCCAGAAGCGCCTTGTTCTGCGGCATCAGACGGGTGGCAAGGGCGGCAAAGCCGGCCCAGAATTTGTCCGGCTCCACGCCGCTGCCGGGCAAGGCTTCCTGGTTGATGAAATCGTGCAATTCACGCGCGATCTGGAGGCCGTGAACCGAAATCCTGTCCGTCATGGGGGGTTCTTCTTCGCTGAGGTGGGCTGAGCACTTACAAGCCTAAAACGCCCAGCCTTAAACGAAAAGGCCGGACCTTGCGGCCCGGCCTTTTTGTCACGCGGTTGGTGCGCATCAATGTGGTGGGATCATCCAGGTCCAGAAATGCTGCTGGCAGAAGACCAAAATGCCCAAGAGCACCGTGAAGACAATGGAATGAATGAAGGTGCGCCGGAAGATCGCGGATTCGTGCCCCTTCAGGTCGCTGACCGCCACGCCGGTGGCAATGTTCTGCGGCGAGATCATCTTGGCGAAAACGCCGCCCGACGAATTGGTGGCCGCCATCAGCACAGGATCGAAGCCTAGCCTGTTGGCAGCAACGACCTGCAGGTTGCCGAACAGGGCATTGCCGCTGGAATCGCTGCCCGAAAGGAACACGGCCAACCAGCCCAGGAAGGCCGACAGAAGCGGGAACAGCACGCCCGATTCCGCCACACCCAGGCCCAGCGTGTAGGTCATGCCCGAATAGTTCGCCAGATAGGCCAGGCCCACGATCGCCGTAACCGTCAACGACGGCAGCAGGATCTGCTTCCAGGCCGTGCATACCGCCTGGAAGAACTTCGAGATGCCCACGCCGGTGGCCAGCGCGGTCAGGATCGCGGTCACCAGGATGGCGGTGCCGGTGGCGAGCGGCTGATAGCTCCAGACCGCGGCATAGGGCTTTTCATACAAGGTGATGAAGACCTGGTTGTGCAGGCCCGGCCACTGGATCAGCTGCTGACCCCAGGTGGCGACCTTGAAATGGGTCCAGACCATGACCACCGCGCACATGATCAGCCAGGGCAGCCAGCCTTGCCACAAGGGGACATTGGCGTGGGGCGAATTGGGATCCTCCACCGGCTTGACCAACGCATATTCGGCGTTCGGTGCGGGCTGCCATACGCGCAGGAAAAGCACCGTGGCAATCAGCGACGAGCCGGCCGAAATCACGTCGGTCAGTTCATAGCCCAGATAGTTCGAGGCCAGGAATTGGCCCAGCGCAAAGGCGCCGCCCGCAACCAGCAGCACCGGGAACAGGGCGCGAACCGACTTCATGCCGCCATACATGGCCATGACATAGAAGGGCAGCAGCAAGGCAAAGAAGGGCAGCTGGCGGCCCACCATCGCGCCCAGGGTGGGGGCGGGCAGGCTGGTGACGCCGGCGAGTGTGGTGATCGGGATACCCAGCGAGCCGAAAGCGACCGGGGCGGTGTTGAAGATCAGCGCATAAACCACCGCATCCAGCGACTTGAAGCCCAGCATGATCAGCAGCGAGGCGGTGATGGCGACCGGCGCACCGAAGCCCGACACGCCTTCCAGCAGCGAGCCGAAGCCATAGCCGATGACGATCAGGACAATGCGCTTGTCATTGGGAAGGTGCGCAAGCACCCAGCGGCGGAAAGCGTCGAAACGCCCCGACAGGACCGCTGTATTATAAAGGATCAGAGCAGCGAACACGATCCACATGATCGGCCACAGCGCGAAGGCCACGCCGGCGGCGGTTGCATCCAGCGCCAGGCCCATCGGCATCTGCCAGACGGCGACGGCGACGATCAGGCCCGTGATCAGGCCGGCAAGGGCGGCCTGATAGGCGGGCCGCTGCAGCAGGCCCAGCATCACCAGCACCACCACAATCGGGATCGCAGCGACCAGGAAGGACAGGAGCAGGCTGCCGCCCACGGGGGTCAGTAGTTGATGAAACATCTCGCGTCTCCGTCTGATGGCGCGCAGGTCGCGCCCGTTCCCCACAACTTTGCGAATTGGCCACAGCCCGGGGGGCCGGTGGCGTCCGGTTCCTCATGTCGGCCTGACGGCCTTGCAGGTTGGGATTTTGGCCGCGCGGGGAAAAACCGGAGGAGAATCCGGCCCCATTACCCCCGTGTAACGCCCTCAACTCCCCTTATTCTTGGGAAGCGTTAGACCAAAAAAAAGCGTTTCGGCCAAGGCATTTAAAACGGTGCAGTGCACCATTTGACGCTGTCACAAAGTGAGGGGTGATCACACGTTCCAGGTCGAGGCGACGTGCTCGGGGTCTTCCTGCGAATTCCGCTCGGACATGAGAAAGCTGTAATAGCCGCAGCCGCCGCCGGGATATTCGCGGCAAATGGTGGGGCGGGCGGTGTAAATCGTGCAGCAGCGCTTTTCAGTGTCGAAGAAGCGGCAGATCTTGCCGAAATAACGGTCAGCCTTGCGGCGCATGGCATAGGGCTCCTCGCCGTCCACCTTGGTGAACTTCTTGCGCGCCTCTTCAAAGCCCAAGCCGAAATGGTCAGCCAGCCGCTGCACATCGCGCTTCTTGAGCGGGATAAGGGGATAGGAGCAGCAATAACCCGGGCATTTCGCACAATTATAAGAAGCCACTGATAACCGCCTGAAAATCGCTGCAATGCCTCTGTTAGCATGAACGCACGATGCCGCCATGTGGCTCCCGGCCATGGCGACTCCGTGACGCGCATCCCTTTGCGCCCCGATCTATGAACGGTATCAAGACGCGATGGCCAACAAGCCGATCTTCTTCGACGCTTCCGGACGCCGCGCCGCCCGTATCAAGATACTGGCCTGGACCGTAGGCCTTGCCTTGCTGGTCATTTCGGTGGGCTTTGCCGCCAGTCTGGTGCTGGCGCCGCCGGTTTCGGGCTTCAACCTGCCGGGTCATGTGGTTTCCACCAATCCGGCGGTGGAGCGGCGGGCCCAAAAGCCGGGCCTTTTGGCCCGCGCCGAGCGGCTTGCGGCAGCGGCGCGCAAACGCCGGTTGGAGGAAATCACCCGGTTGCACCGGGCCCAAGGCGCCCTTCCGAGCCGGGACCTGCCCGCCATCCTCAAGCCTCAGGACGGACGGCCGCTGGCGATCGGCTTTTATACCAATTGGGGCGGCAAGGATGATCCCAGCTGGCCGTCACTGAAACGCACGTTGAAGACCCTGGATTGGGTGGTGCCGGTCTGGATCACCCTGGATGGGCCCGACCTGAAATTCCGCACCTGGATCGACAAGCGCGGGCTGGACTATATGCGCGCCAACAAGCCCGGCGTCGCGATCCTGCCCATCATCCAGAACGCGACGGGCGGCAAGTGGGATGGTGAGGGGCTGGCCAAGCTGGTGGCCGACCGGGCGCGCAGCGATCAACTGCTGGACCAGATCACCCGCTTCGTTGCCGCCAACAAGTTCCAGGGCGTGACGATCGATTTCGAGAGCGTGCCCCCGGGCGCGCATAAGGACCTTGAAGAATTCCTGTCGCGCCTGTCGGCGGCCTTCGCCCCGCACGACTGGATCATCGCCCAGGCCGTGCCCTTTGACGATGACGACTGGCCTTACAAGACCTATGCCGACATCGTCGATTACACCATCCTGATGGCCTATGACCAAACCGATGAAAATGGCGAGCCCGGAGCCATAGCCGCCCAGGACTGGTACGAGCGCATCCTCGACAAGCGGATGAAACAGCTGCCGGCCGATTCCACCATCGTTGCCATCGGTTCCTATGGCTATGACTGGGTGAAGGGCGGCAGGACCCTGGTCGACAGTTTCGAAGGCGCCATGACCGCGGCGCGCGACAATGGCGCCCAGGTGCAATTTGATCCCGCCACCAACAATCCGCATTTCAGCTATCAGGATAATGACGGCACACATCAGGTCTGGTTCCTGGACGGGGTGACCGCCTTCAACCAGATGCATGCCGCCGATCCCTACCGGCCCGCCGGCTATGCCTTGTGGAAACTGGGATTTGAGGATCCTTCCATCATTCCCCTGATGGGCCGGCCTTATAACAGTCCCGCCCCGCAAAGCCTGCGCCACATCGCCAACAATCTGGAGAATGTCGATTATGACGGCCAGGGAGAGTTCCTGCGGGTGGAGGGCGACCCAGCGCTGGGCGTACGCAGGCTCACCGTCGAACAGGGCACCGGCGACATCATCGATGAGAGTTATGACAGCCTGCCCACCAGCTACATCATCCGCCGCGGCGGCAGGGTGCCGGGCAAGCTGGCGCTGACTTTCGACGATGGGCCGGATCCGGAATGGACGCCTGCGATCCTGAAAATCCTGCAGGACAAGCACGTACCCGCCGCCTTCTTCATGATCGGCTCCAATATGGAGGCTCATCCCGGCCTGGTGCAGCAGGTATTGAAGGAAGGCCATGAGGTAGGCAATCACACCTATACCCATCCCAACCTGGCCGACACGCCGGAGGCCGCGGTCAGGCTGGAGCTGAATGCCACCCAGCGATTGTTCCAGGCGCTGACGGGCCGTTCGCTGACATTGTTCCGCTCGCCCTATCTCAGCGACTCCAATCCTTCCGACGCCGATGAACTCGAACCGATCAAGCATGCCCAGGCGCTGGGCTATATCGAGGTCACGTCCAATCTGGACACGCTGGATTGGGAATTGCCGACCGTGCCGCAGATGATCGCGCAGGTATACAAGGCGCTGAACAGTCCCAATCCGGACCTGCGCGGCAATGTCGTCCTGATGCATGACTCCGGCGGCGACCGCAGCAAGACGCTGGTGCTGTTGCCGCAGTTGATCGATTCCCTGCGCGCCAAGGGGTATCAGTTCGTGCCGCTGTCGGAGTTGGTGGGCAAGACCCGCAACGAGGTGATGCCGCGCCTGCCGCTGGACATGTCGCTCTATGCCGACCGGGCGGTATTCCTCAGTCTCAGTTATTTTTCGCAATTCCTTTATTACTGCTTCCTGGGCGCCATCGTGCTGGGGGTTGCGCGGCTGCTGGCGCTGGCCGGGTTGGCGTTTTGGAAGCGCATCAAGGGCGATGGCACGCCAATGCCCGGCACGGGCACGCCGCAGCAGGTGACGGTGCTGATCCCCGCCTTCAATGAAGAGAAGGTGATCGTCGCCACCATCGAACGGATTTTGGCCAGCGACTATCCCAATCTGGAAGTGCTGGTGATCGACGACGGGTCCAAGGATCACACCGCTTACATCACCCGTTCGCATTTCCGGGAGGAACCGCGGGTAGGCGTGATCTCCATTCCCAATGGCGGCAAGGCCAATGCGCTGAA
>Ga0310811_10013926_pt1 | contig 10478 bp, 9 predicted proteins | sample YCmetagenome_FD_207642 | JGI IMG/M metagenome (GOLD analysis project Ga0310811, IMG submission 207642) | Soil microbial communities from experimental microcosm in Duke University, North Carolina, United States - YC | ecosystem: Engineered > Artificial ecosystem > Soil microcosm > Unclassified ... | reverse complement strand
CGCGACGAGGCGCGGTCCAGTCGCGGCGGGGTCCTGATGTACCCGACCGGGGTGCCGCTCACGGTCTCCTGGGATCGCTTCGACATCCACGTGCTGGACCTGCCGGTGGCGGTGGTGGCCGATCAGGCCGCCAGCCAGAGCGGTATCGACCCGGCCGATCTGCGGTTCGAGGCGATGACGCCGGTCTCGCCCGCCATGGCCCGCTACTGGCGGGCCAGTGTGGGCATGGTCAACCGGGAACTCGTCGCGCCGGAGACCGCGCTGGCCAACCCGCTGGTGCTGGCATCGGCGCTGAGCATGCTCGCCGCCGCCGCGCTGAGCACGTTCCCGAACACGACGATGACCGCGTTCGAGGCACCCGGACCGGGCCGGGTCGCCCCGGCCGCGCTACGCCGCGCGACCGCCTACATCGAGGCCCACCCCGACCAGCCGATCACCCTCACCGACATCGCGCGCGCCGCCGGCCTCAGCGCCCGCGCGCTGCAACACGCCTTCAAGCGCCACCACAACACGACCCCGCTGGGCTATCTCGCCCGGACACGGCTGGCGCGGGCCCATCGGGACCTGCAGGCGGGCGACCCGACCAGCGGGGACACCGTCACTGCGATCGCCCAGCGGTGGGGATTCACCAACCCCGGCCGCTTCGCCACCACCTACCAGGCCGTGTACGGACATCGGCCCCGTCACACCCTGTACACCTGAACCGTCCATCCACCCCCACGAGAGCGGCAGGCATGTCCGCACCGACCGTCACGACGACCGCCCCGGCCCCGGCGTCCGAGAACCCCGCGACCGCGACCGTGGCGACCCTTGCCACGGCCTTCAGCACCGAGGACCCCGAACGGGCCCACGCGTACCTGCGGACGACCTACGTCGATCACACGATGCGCATCACCGGTAGCCCCGAGGGCTTCAGGATGCGCCACATCCACTACGACGCGGGCTCGTTCTCCAGCGGCATCCTCGCCCACAGCATGGCCGTGGAGAACCGCGACGAACCCCTCGGCTACCTGCTGATCGGCCAGGTGCTCGAAGGGCGGCTCGAGCGCGAGGCGCCGGACGCCATGTTGCGGCTCTCCCCGGGGGAGACCCTGCTGTTCTCCTCCCCCGACCAGCCGTTCACGGTCCGGTGGGACGCGGTCACCATGCGGATGACCCGCATCAACCTCGATGTGCTCCGCGGCCTGACCCCGGGTGACTCCCCGCTGCCCCGGTTCACCGGCCTGCGCCCGACCACGGCGCCCCAAGCTCGACACCTCGCCAAGGTGCTGAACTACGTGGCCTCGGACGTGCTCCCGAACCGGGAGGCCATCAGCCACCCACTGGTCGTCGCCGAGACCGCGCGGCTGCTCGCCACCACCGTGCTGAGCAGCTTCGCCAACACCATGGCCACCGGGTCCGACCGGCGGGACCGCGCCGACGCCACACCCGCCGCGCTACGACGCGCCCTCACCTTCATCGACAACCACGCCCACACGCCCATCACGCTGGCCGACATCGCCGACGCCGCCCGGGTCACCCCGCGCACCGTCCAACTCGTCTTCCGCCGCCACCTGGCCACCACCCCGACCGCCCACCTCCGTCGCGTCCGGCTCGACCGGGCCCATCACGACCTCCACACCGCCGACTCGACCCGGGGCGCCACCGTCACCGCGATCGCGCACCGGTGGGGATTCAGCAACCCCGGTCGCTTCGCCACCGAGTACCACGCCGTCTACGGGCACTCGCCGGGCCACACCCTGCGAGCCTGAGCGGGACCGCCCGGCCTACCGCGTGGGCAGCCCGACCGTCGCGGATCCGGTGGACAGCAGCTCGCCGTCGAAGGTGGTGAGCTCCAGCGCGATCCGCACCCGGCCCCCGGGCAGGGCCTCGGCGACGGTGCCGTTGCACCAGGCGGTCTCGGTCAGGAACATCGGCCGGTGGAACCAGACGTCGAGTTCGGTGAGCTCTCCGTGGTCGCCCATCCAGTCGGTGACCAGGTGCGCGAGCCAGGCGATGCGCTGGCTGCCCAGGTCGATCCCGGCGGGCATGCTGAGCTGGCGGGCCATGTGCGGGTGCCAGTGCATCTCCTCGGGCACCACCGCGATGTTGGTCTCGGGGTCGCGCTTGACCGACTCGGGGAAGCGGCTGGTGAAGTTGTAGAGCACCCGGTCGGTGAGGTTGAAGAACGCCGGTGCGCCGATGAAGAACGCGGTCAGGCTGAGCAGCGTCAGCGGGCCCTTGACCAGCGTCGGCAGCTTCTCCCCGACCCGGACCTCGTCGGCGTGGCGGGGCAGCGCGCCGCGCCGGTTCGCCGCCTCGGTGAGGTAGTGGCCCTCGATGTGTTCGATCTCGTCGGTCGTGTAGCGGCGCGGGGTGAACCCGCCCCACCTGCCCTTGGACGGCTCGATCGCCTCGGGCTCGATCCGCGCCGAGTTGTCGATCATCGCGCCGATCCGGTCACCGGTCTTCGCGTCGAAGCACTCGTGCCTCTCGATCTGCAGCACGAACGGGCCGTCGGGGTCGGGGTGGTAGGCGCGGGCCGCCTCGGCCGCCGACCGGACGTCGTCCTCGTCGGCCAGCGAGTCGCCGTCGACGCGGTCGGTGGGGTCGACGATCCCGATCCGGGTGCTGGTGCTGCGGAAAGTGTCGCCGGGCCGGATCGGGCGGTCGAAGCGGAACTGGGCACCGGCGTAGATGGCCTGCATGCCCGGGAACCCGCCGCCCTTGCTGCGCACCGGGGACTCGCTGGGGAAGAACATCGGCGACATGAAGGCCGTCCACAGGAACGTCGGCGGCGCGACCAGCCCGCCAGGGGGATCAGCGGAGTACCCGGGGTCGTACCACCGCGGGTTGTCGTCGCCGACCGCCATCGCGAAGTAGCGGATGGTGTCGGCGGTGATCTCGTTCCAGTGCTGCCGGGCCGGGCGTTCCTGGCCGATACCCTTCCTGGCCTGCACGGACATCTCGGGGGTGAGCTTGAGCGATCCCATTCAGCCGTCGCCTTTCCTGTTGTCCGCGTTGTTCCAGCCGTCCCACGGCGCGACCCAGGCGGCGTTGCGGAACGCGCCGGGACGCTGGCCGGTCAGCTTGGTGAAGGAGTCGTAGAACGCCCCGATGTCGCGGTACCCGACATCGGCGGCGACCTCGGCCACCGTCAGCTGAGAGTTCCGCAGGAGGTCCTTCGCCGCCTCGATACGGATCCGCCGCAGGTACTCGCTCGGGGAGTCCCCGGTGGCCGCCCGGAACCGCCTGGTCAGGGTCCGGGTGCTCATGGTGAAGCGGTGCGCGAGGTCCTCGATGCCGGTCACCTCGCGGTGGTTGGCCTCCAGCCAGTCCTGGATCTTCAGCACGTCGTCGTCGCCGTGGTAGCGCTGGCCATCAAAAGCACTGCAGGCGCTTCTGTACGCGCGCTGGGAGTCGTTCAGCGCCCAGGCCGCGATGGACGACGCGATGGACGGGCCGTACCGCCGTTCGATCAGGGTGACCAGCAGGTCGCGGCCCGAGTCCAGGCCGACGGCGCAGTAGATGCCGCCGGCGTCGGTGATCGCGCGCTGGGGCTGCAGGTCGACCTCGGGATGGTGTTGCCGGAACGCGCGGGCCTGAGCGCGGTAGGTGGTGGCCAGCCGCCCGGTGAGCAGCCCGGCCTCGGCGAGCAGGAACGCGCCGGGGCCGTGCCCGATCAGCTCGGCACCCCCGGCGTGCCGGGCCCGGAGCCAGGGCAGGACGGCGCGGTTGGCCTCGGCACCGGCGGCGAGCTCGGTCCAGTAGCCGGCCACCCACACCAGTGCGCAGTCGTTGATGTCGCCGATCGCCCGGTCGGCGCCCAGCCTGAGGCCGGCGCCGCAGTCGACCGGCTCACCGTCGAGGGTCGCCAGCACCACGTCGTCGCGCTCTCCCCCGCTGGTCCGGGCCGCTTCGGTCGCGGCCATGTACAGCAGTTCCTTGGCGACGACCACGCTGCTCGCCATCGCCGACACCGGCGCGAAGACGACGAGGGTGGCCACGTCTGGAGCTTGTCAGGTCCCGGCGCCGCGCGGGACCGCACCGTCGAGGTGGTGTCCGGTCAGGCCAAGAAGTTGGCCCGCGCGCCCATCGTGGCCACGACCGGTGCGGCATAGCGTTTCGGCAGAGACCGAACCGAGCAGGCTGCGGCCAGCGGACACCGAACCGAGCAGACCGAACGAGGGGGTCGCCGTGCTGAACCTGGGATACCGCATCTTCGATGCCGACAACCACTACTACGAGACCCGCGACGCGTTCAGCCGGCACATCGACCCCGCCTACCGCGACCGGACCTTCCACGTGCGGACGAACGAGGCGGGCACCGAGCAGTGGTTCATCGGTGACCAGCCGTTCGGCTACTTCCCGCACTGGAGCTTCGACACCGCGGCGAAGCCCGGCGCGCTCAAGGAGGTGCTGCGCAACATCAAGTCCGGGGTGATCAGCAGCGAGAAGGCCGAGGTCCCGATGGACCCCGCGTTCCAGTACCGGGAGCCCCGGCTGGCCCGGATGGACGAGCAGCAGGTCGAGTCGGCCGTGCTGATGCCGACCCTCGGGGTCACGGTCGAGCACGTGATGAAGCACGACGTCGGCCTGACCTACGCCACCCTGCGCTCGTTCAACCGCTGGCTGGACGAGGAGTGGGGCTTCGACCACCAGGGTCGCATCTACACCACCCCGATGATCTCCCTGCTGGATCGCGACGAGGCCGTCAAGGACCTCGAATGGGCGCTGGCCCGGGGCGCCCGGGTCATCCACATCCGGCCGGGCCCGGTGGCCGGACGCTCCCCCGCCGACACCTGGTTCGACCCGTTCTGGGCGCGGGTGGACGAGGCCGGGGTGGCGGTGTTCATGCACTCCTCGGACTCCAGCTACAACGAGCTGTACTCGCAGGCCTGGGGGCACGACCCCAACCCCGGGGTGTTCAACGCCGACGCCTTCCAGTGGGCGATGTGCATGGTGGAGCGCCCGATCATGGACACCCTGGCCTCGTTCCTGTTCTGGAACTTCCAGGGCCGCTTCCCGAACGTGCCGCTGGCCTCGATCGAGAACGGCTCCGGGTGGGTCGACTACCTGCTCAAGGTCATCGACAAGGGTCGCGGGATGGGCCGCAACGGCTCCTGGCCCGGCGGCCAGCTCACCGAGCGCCCGAGCACGATCTTCCGGAACTCGATCTACGTCAACCCGTTCCACGAGGAGGACGTGCGGTCCCTGGTCGGGCTGATCGGGGCGAGCCAGGTGCTGGGCGGCTCGGACTACCCGCACGCCGAGGGGGTGTTCTCGCCACTGGAGTTCACCGACGCCCTGGAGGGGCTGCCCGACGACGAGGTCCGGCTGATCATGCGGGACAACGCCCGCCGGGTGCTCGGGCTCGACGCCACCGTCGCGGCGTAGCGGTCGATGACGATCGAGCGTGTGGTCGCCGACATCCTGCGGACCCGGGCGGAGGACGGTCCGGAGGAGCCGCTGGTGGACTGCGGCGCCGGCTGGCTGACCGTCGGCGAGGTGGATGCCCGGTCCGACCGGCTGGCCCGCGGGCTGGCCGAGCGGGGCCTGGGCAAGGGCGACCGGGTGGCGCTGATCTCGGCCAACCGCGAGGAGTACGTGCTGCTGTTCTTCGCCTGCGCGAAGCTCGGCGCGATCCAGGTTCCGCTCAACACCTTCCTCAAGGGTGAGCTGCTGCGCTACCAGCTCGCCGACAGCGGCGCGAAGATGCTGATCGCCGACCGGTCGGGGGTGCAGGTCGCGGCACCGCTGCTGGCCCACACCGACATCAACCAGGTGGTGCACATCGACGGCCCCGAGGACCGGGCCGGGGACGAGCCGCAGCTGTCCCGCACCATCTCCAGCTGCGGCTACGCCGACCTGCTCGCCGCCTCCGGCCCGCCGCCGAGGGTGACGCTCCGGCCCGCCGACCTGCTGGCCATCATGTACACCTCGGGCACCACCGGCCCGTCCAAGGGCTGCATGCTCAGCAACGGCTACTACTCGGCCTCCCCGGTGGCGCTGCGCGAGGCCGGGATCATCGCCGAGGACGACCGGATCTTCTGCTGCTTCCAGATGTTCCACCAGTCCGCGCACTCGGTGCTGATGCAGGCCCTGATGACCCCGGGCGCGTCGGTCTGCTTCGAGGAGTGGTTCTCCGCGTCGAACTTCCTCGCCCGGGCCAAGCAGGAGAAGGCGACGGTGATCTGGGCGCTGGCCTCGATGGGGATCCCGCTGCTGGCCCAGCCACCCGGCCCGGATGACGCCGGGTACGCGTTCCGGCTGGCGGTGATCGCCGGGCCGATGCCGGTGTCCGCGCAGGAGGAGTTCGAGCGCCGGTTCAACACCCCGGTCACCGGCGAGCTCTACGGCCAGACCGAGTGCCTGGGCATCACCATGAGCCCGGTCGGCGGCCCCCGCAAGCGCGGCACCCTGGGACGGCCGTCGCCGCACCTGGAGGTGAAGCTGGTCGACGACGAGGACGTCGAGGTGCCTCCCGGCACGGTCGGTGAGATCGTGCTGCGGCCCCGCGACCCGAACGCGACCTACTCCGGCTACTGGAACAAACCCGATGCCACCGTGGCCGCCTGGTCGAACCTGTGGCACCACACCGGGGACAGCGCCCGGGCCGACGCCGACGGGTTCCTCACCTTCGTCGACCGCAAGAAGGACTGCCTGCGCCGGCGCGGGGAGAACGTGTCCTCCTTCGAGCTGGAGGCGGCGATCGCCACCCACCCCGACATCACCGCAGTCGCGGTGTGCGGGGTGCCCTCCCCGCTGGGCGAGGACGACATCAAGGCCTGCATCGTCTGGACCCCGCCCAGCCCGCCCACACCCGACGAGCTGTTCACCTTCTTCAAGGAGTCGCTGCCCTACTTCGCCATCCCCCGCTTCGTCGAGCTGCGGGCCTCGCTCCCGGTCACCGCGGCCACCGGGCGGGTCACCAAGCACGTGCTGCGCGCCGAAGGCATCACCCCGAGCACCTGGGACCTCGAGGAGCTCGGCTTCAGCGTCGCCCGCGCCGAGCGGCGCTGACACCCCGCTCCGGCCGACGCCGACCCCGGAAAGGACACCCCACCACCCATGACCACCGAGGATCTCGCCCGAGACTTCAGCCTCTACGACCCCGAGATCGTGCGCGACCCGCACCGGGTCTACGACGAGCTGCGCGCCAAGTGCCCCGTCTCGCACAGCGACCGCGACGAGGGCTTCTGGATGGCCACCCGCTACGACGACGTGGTGGCCGCGACCAAGGATCCGGCCACCTACTCGTCGCGCTACATCATGATCCCCCGGCTGAAGTTCGGCCCGGACTTCGTCGAGCGCCCGCCGATCACGCTCGACCCGCCCCGCCACACCTACTTCCGGCGCCTGCTGCAACCTCTGTTCACCCACGTCCAGGCGCAGAAGTGGGAACCCGCGATCCGCAAGGTCTGCCGCGACGCGCTTGCTCCGCTGCTGGCCGAGGGCCGCTGCAACGTGGTGACCGGCTACGCCAAGAAGATCCCGCTCGGGTTCACCTGCGAGCTCATGGGTGTGCCCACCGATATGGAGCCGCAGTTCACCACGTGGTGCCACGACATCGTCGAGTCCACCGAGATGGAGGGTGTGCTCGGCGCGGTCGGGGCGATCGTCACGTTCCTGTCCGAGCAGGTCGAGATCCGCCGGACGAACCCGACCGACGACATCATCACGCTGATGATGAACAGCGAGGTCGACGGGGACCGGCTGGAGGGCCAGGACCTCATCGCCGTGCTGATGCTGGTCCTGATCGCCGGCCTGGACACCACCTGGAACGCGCTGAGCAGCGCCATGCTGCACCTGGCCGCCAACCCCGAGGACCGCCGCCGGCTGGTCGCCGACCCCACGCTCATCCCCACCGCGGTCGAGGAGCTGCTGCGCTTCTACGCCCCGGTGGTGCTGACCCGGGAGACCACCCGGGAGGTCGAGCTGGGCGGCACCATCATCCCGGCCGGCGAGCTGGTGTTGCTGAACTGGGCGGCCGCGAACCGGGACCCCGAGGTGTTCCCGGACGCCGACAAGGTGGTGCTGGACCGGGCGGAGAACCGGCACATCGCCTTCGGCACCGGCATCCACCGCTGCCTGGGCTCCTCCATCGCCCGCCTGGAGCTGAGGATCGCGATCGAGGAGTGGCTGAAGGTGATCCCCGAGTTCGAGCTGGAGGACCCCGGGTCGGTGACCTACTCCACCGGCCACATCTGGGGGCCCCGGATCGTGGACGTCGTCTTTCCAGCCGTCGTTTCGCCGGAGGCGGGCGTTTCGTCGGAGGCGGGCGTTTCGTCGGAGGCGGGCGTTTCGTCGGAGGCGGGGTCGTGAAGGTCCGCGTCGATCCGGACAAGTGCCAGGGTCACGGCCGCTGCATGCTCTACGACACCGACATCTTCGAGTGCGACAACATGGGTTACGCCCACGTCCGGGGCGACGGGACGGTGCCCGAGGCCGACCGGGAGCAGGTCTGGCTGGCCTCGCTCAACTGCCCCGAGCACGCCATCACCGTCGACGAGTCCGGGTGAAGGGGCTGGCCGACCGGGTCTTCCTGGTGGCCGGAGCCAGCCGGGGCATCGGCGCGGCGGTGGCCACCCGGCTCGCCCGGGAGGGCGCCAAGGTCGTCCTGGGCGACCTCGACCTCGCCGGCGCCGAGGCCACGGCCGCCGAGATCCGGGCCGCCGGCGGCGACGCGCACGCGGTGCACTACGACCAGGCCGACGAGGACTCGATCGCCCGGCTGGTACTGACGACCGTCGAGCACTTCGGGGCGCTGCACGGGCTGCACGCGAACGCCGCCGACATCAGCCCGCCCACGATGGCCGCCGACCTCGACCTGCTCCGGATGACCCCGCGCACCTGGGAGCGGGTGCTGCGGGTCAACCTGATCGGCTACGCGCTGCTGATCCGCGAGAGCCTGCCGCACCTGCTGGCGGCCGGCGGCGGGTCCGTCGTGTGCACCACGTCCGACGCGAACGACCTGGGCCAGCGCTCGCTGCCGGCCTACGCCGCGTCCAAGGCCGGCATCGACACCCTGGTCCGGCACACCGCGTCGCGCTGGGGCAAGCAGAACATCCGCGCCAACGCCGTCGCCCCGGGCCTGGTGCAGACCGAGACGGCCCAGGACCTGTCCTCGAGCGCGCACGTGGAGAAGATGCTGGCCGCGACCCGCAGCCCGCGCCTCGGCGTCCCCGACGACATCGCAGCCGCCGTCACGTTCCTGCTCTCCGAGGAGGCCGCCTGGGTCAACGGCCAGGTCTGGAGCGTCAACGGCGGCATGCTCATGCGCGGATGAAGGCCCGAGAAACCCACAGGAGGAAACAGTGAGCCAGGAGAACGTGCAGGTAGTGGAGAAGTTCATCACCAGCCTGACGTCCGGGGACCTCGACGGCGCGCTCGCGCTGGTCACCGACGACCTCGAGCTGGTCGAGTCCGGCAGCATCCCGCACGACGGCACCTACCGCGGCCGCGACGGTGTGGTCGAGCTGATGACCAAGGTCGGCCAGTCGTTCGGCGGGTTCGAGCTGAAGGACCCGTCGTTCCACGACGCCGGGGAGTTCGTGGTCGGCCGGATGACCGCCACCTTCCGCTCGAAGACCTCGGCCGAGGAGGTCACCATGGCGGTGGCGGAGCACTACTGGGTGCGCGACGGCAAGATCGCCTACGTCGACGTCTACTACAAGGACCCCGCACCCCTGCTGACGCTCTGAGCTGCTGGCTTCCCGGCGATCCGCCGGCCGGTGAGCTCACGGCCGGCGGTTCCGTCACGGCTTGCGCGGTTCCGTCACGGCTTGCGCGGTGCCTCACCGGCGGCCGCCCGGCCGGCCAGGTAGCCGAAGGTGATGCCCAGCCCGATCGTGGTGCCAGGCCCCCAGTAGGCCTGGCCGGACGGGGACGCCACGCAGTTGCCGGCGCCGAACAGCCCGGGGATCGGCTCCCCGGACGCGGCCAGCACCCGCCCGCGCCCGTCGGTCACCGGGCCGCCCTTGGTGTCGATCGCGCCCGCGCCGAGGATCACGCAGTGGTAGGGCCCGGTCGGGGCGAACGGCGCCATGGTGTCGGCGGCCGAGGCGCCCTCCGGTGCCGCCCACGCGAGCTCGATCAGCGTGCGGCCGCGCTGGAAGTCCGGGTCGTGGCCGGCCTCGGCGTGGTCGTTGAACCGCGCCACCGTGGCGGTCAGGGCGGGCACGAACTCCTCGGAGAGCCGGACCTCGCCCAGCTCAGGGGCCAGCGCGCCCAGCCGATCGCTGATCGCGATGGCCAGCTCGTCCCAGGTGTCACCGGAGATCAGGTAGTCCGGCTGCTCGCCGGGGAACGGCACCGGGAAGCGCGCCATCCGGCTGCCGTGGATGCCGGGGAGGTGCCGGTTGTCCCCGGATCGCACCCGGTCGTCGAAGATCATGAAGGTGACCCGGTTGGGGAACTCGTGCCGTCCGCCGTCCCAGTGGAAGTGCGCCTGGCCGCGGTCGGTGTACGGCGCCTTCTCGTTCATGATCCGCAGGCCG
>Ga0310811_10013925_pt1 | contig 10478 bp, 8 predicted proteins | sample YCmetagenome_FD_207642 | JGI IMG/M metagenome (GOLD analysis project Ga0310811, IMG submission 207642) | Soil microbial communities from experimental microcosm in Duke University, North Carolina, United States - YC | ecosystem: Engineered > Artificial ecosystem > Soil microcosm > Unclassified ... | reverse complement strand
GTCGGCTGGGACTGGCGAAGGCTGCGCGCGGCTGCGCCGAGGGTGCCCGTGCGGGCGATAGCGAGAAAAATCCTGAGGTCACTCCAGTCCATTCGACACCCCGACAAAACTGCATGGAAGCTGTTCAATCTTGTTTATATCCATGCACGGGAGAATGCGCAACAATCATCAACAACTTCCTGGAGAGAACATCATGACCAAAACGATGAAAGCAGCTGTCCTAGAGACGTATGGCACGCCGTTCCGAATCACCGACTTGCCGGTCCCGACGCCCGGACCTGGCGAGGTGCTGGTGCGCATTGCGGCCAGCAGCGTCAATCCACTCGATACGAAGATCCATGCCGGCGCGGCGGAGCATGCGTGCCATCCGCTTCCGGCCATTCTCGGCATTGACCTTGCCGGCACCGTCGAAACGGTGGGGTCCGCCGTGACCGCTTTCCGGCCCGGCGATAAGGTCTACAGCATGGCCGGGGGCGTCGGTGGACTACAGGGCACGCTCGCGGAATATGCTGCCGTCGACGCGGATCTTCTGGCGCTGAAGCCGGCGAACCTTTCGATGCAGGAGGCGGCCGCGCTCCCCTCTGTGGTCATCACCGCGTGGGAGGGTGTGGTGGACCGTATGGCCGTTCGTGCGGGCGACACCGTCCTGATCCAGGGCGGCGCCGGTGGCGTCGGTCATGTCGCGCTCCAACTCGCACGCGCCTTCGGGGCAGCGGTTTTCGCGACCGGATCCGCGCATAGCCGCGCTGTCATCGAGCGCCTTGGCGCGACCTTCGTTGAACGGACCGAACCTGTTGCGGACTATGTCCTGCGCCTCACCGAAGGGCGCGGTTTCGACCGCGTCTATGACACCGTTGGCGGTCCCTCCCTCGATGCGTCCTTCCAGGCCGTCCGCCGATTCGGCCATGTAGTTAGCTGCCTCGGTTGGGGCACCCATGCGCTGGCTCCGCTTTCCTTCAAGGAAGCGACCTATTCCGGCGTGTTCACCTTGCCGCCACTATTGTCTGGCGAGGGACGCAAGCATCATCGCGAGATCCTCGATCAGGCGAGGCAATTGGTCGAGTCCGGACAACTGGTACCCGTTCTGGACGAGCGGCGCTTCACGCTGAACAGCATGTGCGATGCATACCGCACTATCAAGGCAGGCGTGGCAAGAGGCAAATTGGTGGTCGACATCGCCGCCTCAAACGCTTAGCTAGGCGCACTGGTGCGGTGCGTTGCCACGCCAGTGGACGCTGCGCCGCCGCGCTGTCGTCGAGTGTCTTCTGGTGAGTATCGAGGCCTTTGTGAAACTGGAATGTTGACGCCCGCTTCGTATCAGATTGGAGACATTCGTTACCGAACGCGGACGGTCCGTTCCTGGCCGAACTCGGAAGCACGAAGCGGACGCGCCGGTCGTGGCCGACGATTTGACGGCCAACTTCCGTAGTCGACCCTTCTGAGACATTCGTTGCGCCGGCGGGCGAGCGGCAGGTTCGTGGGTGCAACAGTCGTTGGCTATCGCCGTTGGCAGGGCAGTCCACTCAGCATCTGCGGACGAGGTATCGGCGTTGGTTAGGCGGCAGCGGCGGCTTTCGATGTCGAACGGGCACACGTGGGCGGCGATTCGTCGCTTCTATCGGCGGTAGGTGTCGACAGCTATCGGGGCGGACCCACTGCGGCACGAAACGTCCGCACCTTTCCTGGGTACGTTGACAGGGGGCGTCCTTTGCGCCGCGCGGCTTTAAGGATCGAGATCGCCCGGGGAGCTACTTGAGATGCACAGTAAAGGTCACCGATTCGAGCAGTTCATCCGCCCCGAGCCAGAAAATTTGAACGCCAATGCAAAAAAGTACGAATGCACACAGCCGCATCACAACTTGGGTACCGACCGGACCAAGCAGCTTCTCGACGTTCGCTGCGAATCGCACGCAGACGTATATGCTGGCCCACAGGATGACCATCGCGACGGCCACGCCGGCGAGGTTGACTAACGAAACTCCTCCGCGAGGCCTGCCGGTCCCAAGCGCGATCGCGACGGCGATAGAGCCGGGGCCGACGGTGATGGGGAGCGTCAGGGGATAGAAGGCCTTCGCCCGCAGCGTCGCTATGCGCGCAGTCGCTGAGGCCGACTTTGGCTGCGCCTCGCGATCCTCGTCCGATTTATTAAGCAGAGTCCATCCTGCGAGCGCGATCACCATTCCACCTGCGACACGCAACACCGGGATCGAAATGCCGAAGAACGACAGCACGTACGCACCGACCGACAGCGACGCAAGCAGGATGATCAGGCTGTTGATAGAAATGCTCCTCGCCAGATAGGCTCGCTCAGCCGGGGTCGCCTGCGGCACCAGGCTGAGCACAATGAAGCCGGCCGCTGGTGGATTGATGACCGGAAACAACGCGGCAACGACGAGAAGTGCGGTCTCGGCAAGTTGATTCAGCATCTTCTTCGCCTCCTTGGTGGCTGCGCTTGTCAGAATATCAAACGATTCGACACAAACGCGCCGACCAGTCAGAACGACTCTGATTGGCCGAAGCAATGTTCCAGCAGGTGGCCGAGATCGGCGCTCAGCCCAAGAACTGGCGTCGACAGAGCGATCTCGTATAAAAACGGTCATTCCGAACCGTCACTCGGGGACAAGTCATCGGTGCGGATTCAACCGGTGGATGCATCACGGTTGACTGTCGAACGGCAGGAAAGGCCGATGTCACGACGACGACCTTCGGTCCTCGAATGTCTCTTACCAAAGTGGAAGGGACGTTCATACGTCCATTTCAAAGCGATGGCCAATGGCCGTAGATGGCCGGCTTCTGCCCGACGCCGGTGTCGCTCGTCGACCCTGAGCGGCCCCTCGACCCGTTGCAGACTCAACGGCGGCCTTCAAAGGTGAAGCGGTCATTCGAGTGACGTGCTAATCACGACGACGGATAGAAGCCTCATACAGCGGCGGTGCACGCGCGGCGGTAGAATTCAGACACTCGGCCAAATTGCGTTCAGACACACAAGAATGACAACGCGTTGTCTGAGGGGGTGAGGAGGAGCCGGATGCGATCGGTAACTGCGGGTTTAGCGTTGGCGCTCATGATGGCCTCGCCTGCTGCCGTCACGGCCGGATACAACGGCCCAATGCGATTCATCACCTTCTTGCCGTGCTTAGGTTCATCCTGCGCGCCCCGGGTGCTCGCTGAGGGCACGATTGAATACGACACTGCGAACGCGCTTCGGGCGTACGTCCTTGCGCGACAGAAACGGCGCGCGGGTGAAAAAGGGTGGCTCGCCGCATCACCGACAATCTGTTTCGACAGCCTGGGAGGAAGTCTCGCCGGCGGGATCTTGCTGGGCGAGATGATCCGGCGGATGAGGCTGAATACCTGCCTGGCTCCGAGGTACACGCAGATACGTTCAGCGTTTGGCACTGGCGAGACCCTGCGTGCCGGAGTCAAGTGCGCGTCGGCCTGCGCGTTTGCCTTTGTTGGAGGCATCCGGCGGGAAGTGGCCGATGGGTCAGCCTACGGCTTCCATCAATTTTCCAGTGAAAATACGGACGCCGGAGAAAGCGCGACTCAGGCAACTGTTGTCCTGCTGGCTTCGTATCTGAACCTGATGGGTATCCCCCGATCCTTTCTGGACGAAAGTTCGCTCGTGCCGCCGAACCGGATCAAGTGGCTGAGGAAGGACGAGATCATTGATTACCGGGTCGATAACCAGACGCTCGTACATGGCCGATGGGATCTAGTGGCGACCGCGGAGGGGCAGGTTCGAGCGCACGTCAGTCAGATTCAGGTATGGGATGGAACAGGCAATACCGTACAGCTCGTGGTCTCCAGATCCCGAAATCGCGGCCCGTGCCTTGCTATCATGCAAAAATTGAATAATCCGTATTCGAACGACGCAGACTACGCCATTGATGCGCTGAACGGCGTCCCAATCGAGTTGTTCGTTGACGGGATGATGATCGCCACGCAGGTCGGAAAATGGGACAAACTGGGGCAGTCCGCCTTGGCTACCGTGGTTTCTCTCACAGAGCGCCAGGCGATTGCCCTGACCTCAGGCGTGAAACTCGAACTCAGAGTAGAGGTGGGTCATACCAGAAGCGCGGTCGATCCCAGCATGACCTTCGACCTGGCAGGCGGCCGTGGCCCGCTGCTCGCCGCCCTGCGATGAATCATGACTTGCGGATGCGACAGGCGCTTGACCCGCGTCGTTTCGCTGTCTCAACTCGCCACGCGTTTGCACGAGCGATCACCGAATCAGGAGAACATGATGAGCGAATTGCATGACCTGAAGCGAGTGTTGTTCGTCGGCCAGGAGCCTGAAACGGTCGACTTCTCGGACCCTGCGCTACCGCGGGGGTTCGACGCGGCGAAGATTCATGCCGGGATTTCAGTCGCCATGCAGCAAATGGCGGCGCATGGATGGCGTGCCGATCTTTGCCTGGTGCGACCAGACGAAACCGCCCCCATTGCGCTTGAACGCCAATTAACAACCGCAACTTATGATTGCGTTGTGATTGGCGGCGGGATACGCATTCCGCCAAAGAGCTTGATGCTCTTCGAGGCTCTCGTCAATACCGTGCACAAATGTGCTCCTAATGCGTCCATCGCGTTCAATACGCGACCCGAAGACACTGCGGACGCCGCGGCTCGCTGGTTTAAAAGTGAATAACCGCGGCCGACCGGTTAGCGGAGATTGCGCAATGCTGTCTCGGAGCGCCAATCGCTTCCACCATCGGTGTAGTCGCGCGTGACGATCAAGTCACTCAGCCGGGTATAGAGGCGCTTGCGGATGACTGTTCGCCCCCCATTGAAGACGCTTCCTATCGATGGTCCGCTCCAATTCAGCGTGACTAAGCCCCCAGCAAGGCATCCGGCAGGCGCGCCTCGCCGGCGTGCAAGAACACGGCCCCCGCGATCTCCATGACGATGGATGCCATGGTGGCACCGGGCCCGAATATCGCGCGAACCCCCTGGCTGCTCAGTTGCCTGGCGTGGCTGGCAGGAATCACGCCGCCCGCGAACACCAGCGTATCCAGCCGCCGTTCGCGCAGGCCCTCGACGAGACGAGGCAGCAACTCAAGGTGCGCTCCAGCCAGGGACGATGCGCCCACGGCGTCAACCTGCTCGAGCAGGGCCCTCTCCGCCACCGCTTCCGGCGCCTGGAACAGTGGCCCCAGCGTGACGGCGAACCCGGCATCGGAAAGCGCGGCGGCCACGGTCTTGGCGCCGCGGTCGTGCCCGTCCTGTCCGAGTTTGGCGATCAGGATGCGGGGCTGCCGGCCAAGACGCGCGGCCAGCGTGCGCACCTGCTCGCAGGCCGCATTCCAGCCGGGGTTATCCTTGTGAGCAATATGGGCAGTATCGTAGGCGTGGCGGGCATAGCCAGGTGCCATCGCGTGACGCGGCCACGCCTGCTCCAACGCTTGCGTGCATTCGCCGAGGGTCGCGCGGCAGCGGATCGCGTTAATGGTCAATGCCAACAGGTTGGCTTCGTCACTGCGTGCCGCCGCCGTCAGCGCGCGCAACGCCTGGGCCACTGCCGCGCCATCGCGACTCGCCCGCAGCGTAGCCAGCCGTTCGCATTGCTGCGCCCTCACCTGCCGCCCATCGATCTCCAGGCAGGCCGGTTCCTCATCCGCCGCCGCCCGGTAGCGGTTGACGCCGACAATGACGCGCTCGCCCCCGTCGATCTCCGCCTGCGTGGCCACAGCGGCGCGGTGAATACGCTCATGCACCCAGCCTGACCCGATCGCGGCCAGCATGCCACCGCGCGCCGCTATCTCGGCCATCACCGCGCGGACCTTGTCCGCGACCTGCGCCGTGAGCGACTCCATCATGTACGACCCCGCCCACGGATCGACCACGTCGCACAGGCCCATCTCGTGCTGCAATATCAGTTGCGTGTCCCGCGCCAGTCGGGATGCGTCGGCGCTGGGCAGCGCCAGGGCCTCATCGTACGCATTGGTGTGCAGTGACTGCGTGCCGCCGAACACCGCGGCCATCGCCTCCACGGTGGTGCGCACAATGTTGTTCTCGGGCTGCTGCGCCGTCAGGGACCAGCCCGAGGTCTGGCAGTGGGTGCGCAGCGTGGTCGCCCGCTCCGTGGTGCCGCCAAGCTCGCGCACGATCTCGCACCACAGCAGCCGGGCGGCGCGCAGCTTGGCGATCTCGATAAAGAAATCCTTGCCCACGCCAAAAAAGAAGCTAAGGCGCCCGCAGAAATCGTCGACATCCAGCCCGCGCGCGGCGATTTCCCTGACGTACTCGCGGCCGTTGGCCAGCGTCAGCGCCAGTTCCAGCACCGGATCGGCGCCGGCTTCCTGGAAGTGGTAGCCGGAGATCGACATCCCGTTGAACTTCGGCACATGTTGCGCCAGGTAGGCCACCACATCGGCGCAGATACGCATCGACGGTCCGGGCGCGAAGATCCAGGTGTTGCGGACCAGGTACTCCTTGAGGATGTCGTTCTGGATCGTGCCGCTGAGCCGCGCGAGGGGAATGCCCGCTTCCTCGGCCGTCACCAGGAAGGCGGCAAGCACTGGCAGCACGGCCCCACTCATGGTCAGCGACACGGAGATGCGGTCCAGCGCGACGCCATCGAACAGACGCTTCATGTCCTCGACGGAATCGATCGCCACGCCGGCCATGCCGACGTCCGCCTGCGCGAGCTCGTGATCGGAATCGTAACCACGATGGGTTGGCAGATCGAAGGCGACCGACAAGCCCTGCGCGCCCTGCGCCAGCGCCTGGCGAAACGCCAAATTGGATGCGGCGGCATCGGCAAAGCCCGCATATTGCCGGATGGTCCAGGGCTTGCCCGTATACATCGACCGATGGGGTCCGCGCACGAACGGCGCCTCGCCGGGCAGGCTGTCAAGGTAGGGCAGCCCGTCCAGATCGGCGGCGGTATAGACCGGCTTCAGCGGCACGGTGCGCGTTGCGTCCGAGGATACCGTCCCATGCTTTTCACCCACACTCATCGCACTCTCCACCGCTTGCGTGTCACTACGTCGGCGATCTTCTCGCCATCGCTGCGCCGCCTGATCTCGCACCAGTGCGCCAGCCCGTCCTGCCGAATTGCCACGGCTGAGAAAAACAGTTCGAGCGCGTCGCCGAGGTCGACGTTGCCGTGGAAGAACAGGTCACGCTCCGCTACGGTAGGCGGCTCGTCAAAGCGCTGCCACTGCCACTCGGCGCGGTCCACAATGGCCTGGAAGTTGGCGAAATAAAGCAGGTCCGCGCCGTTGAAGTCCGTGTAAGGGCACGGCAGGTGCTCGGCGGCGTAACGGCCGCGGTGCGTGACCTGCTCCAGGCCCAGATGGCTGCCCCAGTCTCCCGCGCGAAAGCGCTTGGCTAGCGTGCCCATCTCCAGCGCCGCAGCCGGCGGTGGCCCGTCCGCCGGCATGTTGAAGGCTGCCCGCACTACCGAGCGGTTGTCCCGCGCCCGCTCGCGCCGTATGAAGGTGGACATCATCGACACCGTGGCCAGCCGCGCGCCGCAAGCGCCATCGCCACCGCCGTCGAGGAACAGTTCGTGGCTGCTGAAGTGGCGCGCCCCCGGCACCCGCATCAACTGCGTATCGACCGCAAACGCCGCATTCTCGCCTAGCGCCTCCAGTGCGGCATCCCGGACCCGGATCGCGGTGAAGGCGGCGTATGCCTTGTTGCCGTCCGCGTCCCGGAACTCCGGCAGCGCCTGGCCGGACAGCGTCGCCAGACCCTGCCAGTGCAGGTCGCCGCAGGCCTTGAGCAGCCAGTTCTCCGAGAGGCCGGTATAGGCTAGATGCGGCATGCTGGCCACGTAGTCTTGGCGGGCGCGGAACATGTCAGGCTGCTAGCGCTTGCGCACCGGACTTGGCTAGCTTGCCGGCGACGACGCCCGCCAGGTACTCGGCATCGCGGGCAACGCCGGAAAAGCGCCCGGATCCCCACGTATGCAGCCACGGTAAGCCCAGGAAATAGAGGCCATCCTGCGCCGTCACGCCGCGCACGTGGCCGGGATGGCCGCGTCCGTTGAAGACAGGCGCCTCGAGCCAGCTAAAATCCGGGCGGAACCCGATGCACCACACGATGGCGCCAATGCCCGCCTGCGCGAGGTCCAGCGCGGTGCGCTCCTCGGCTGGCACCCATACCGGCTCATAGACGCTGGCGGCCGGCGCGGCAATGCCGTGCTTGTCGATGTAGTGGTCGATGCTCGCGTTGATGCGGTTGTAGGTCTCGTCCGCATCGTCCAGGTTGGCCTTCAAGTCGGCGGCAAACTGCAACGCGCCGTCCTGGTAGTCTTGCAGCACGCCATACAGCTCCATCCCTTCCGTGGCAAACTTGCGCAGATCGATATCGCGCCCGCCGTCGCGCCCTGTCACGTAGTGGTTGGTGTTGTCGCGCACACCCTCGCGCAGGGGATGCTCCTGCACCGATAAGTCGTAGTACTGCATGTCGGCTAACCAATCCACCACGTCCCGGCCACGGTAGACGCGCGCGCAGCGCGGCGCCTCGCCCACCGCCAGGAACACCTTGCGGCCCGCCAGATGCAGGTCTTCCGCGATCTGCGCGCCGGACTGGCCCGAACCCACCACCAGCACGCCGCCCTCGGGCAAGGCCTGCGGACTGCGGTATTCGGAGGACTGGATCTGGCGGATGCCGGCGGGCAGGCGTTCGGCCATGCGCGGCACGATCGGGGTGTGATAGCCGCCCGAGGCCACTACCACCTGGCCCGCTGTGAACTCGCCCTGCGTAGTGGAGACCAGGTAGCCGCCCTGCTCCAGCGGCTTCACGCGGCGGACTTCGGCATGCTCCAGCACGGGCGCGTCGACCATGCGGATGAAGCCGTCGAGATAGGCGGCGATCTCATCCTTCTTCATAAAGCCGTGCGGTTCATCACCCTGATAGGGGTAACCCGGCAAGGCGCACTGCCAGTTCGGCGTGACCAGGCAGAAGGCATCCCAGCGTTGGCTGCGCCAGGTGTGGGTGAGGGTGTGCTTCTCCAGCACGAGATGATCGATACCGGCCTGCTTGAGGTAATAGCTCATGGACAGGCCCGCCTGTCCACCGCCCACCACGATGACGCTGTAGTGCTTGGGCGTGGTGCCCGTGGCCTGGGCTACGCTGAGGGGGTGCGACATGATGCGTCCTTTATTGAATACGATGATGAGCAATGCGGAGGTGATGGGCCTGGCGCGCCGGGCTAACGCCCGAAGCCGAGCATGCGCACGACGGCGTGCGGCTGTGCGCCGAAGCGTGCGGCGGTGCGCTCTATCTGTTCCAGCTGATCCATGGCGGCGGAGCACGCATAGCCATACTTCGCCCTGACGCGCTCCGACGCGCTGCCCAGCGCCTGTCGCGAGCGCAGCAGGAATTCCTCCAGCGGATAGTCCTGCCCGGCGACAAAGTATTCGGTCACCACCGATGACGGGGAGTAACAGGTCGCTTCGCTCTGATCGGGCCAACGTACCCGGAAATGTGTGACTGGCATGGGTGCTCCTCAGGCATCAATGGGCGTGGTGTCCCGTGCAGGAGATCCGGCCTGCGGGACGATAAAGGCATCGTTCGCGAAGTCCCACAGCAACGCGCTCTCGCCCTGGGAGCCAATCGTGACCCGGCTCGAGTCGTCGATGACGCCGATCTCCGCGCAGACAATGTCGCGGGCGCCGAAGCGCGCCGTGACGGCGGCCGCGTCCGCCGCGCGCGTGGCAAGCAGGAAGCCATAACTGGGAAACGCCGTGAGCCAACGCTCCATAGGCACGCCCGCCGGCGCCGGGATGCGGTCCAGGTCGATCCGAGCGCCAACGCCCGAGCACTCCAGCAGCATCAGCGCCGTACCCAGCGTGCCGGCCATGCTGATGTCCTTGGCGGCGGCGCACAGGCCGTCTTCCGCCAGGGCCGGCAGCACTTCAAGATCGGCTCGCAGCCGTGCGGCCGGCGCCTCGGTGGACGCGTTCCAGTACGGGTACGGCTCGGCAAAAGCACCCCGCAGGTCGACCGCCATTAACAAGCGGTCACCAGGGTGCGCGGCAAAGCTGGAGAGCAGTCTGCGCGCCCGTCCGACGATGGCCACCGCAAGCTGCGCGCGATCGCTGCGGGCATTGCTGTGCCCGCCGACGATGGGCACGCCATAGGCGGCTGAGGCCGCCGCCATCCCGTTGAGCACTTCGGCGGCGTCGGCCACGCCGTTGCTCCAGATGGCGTCCACCACCGCCAGCGGGCGGCCGCCCATGGCATAGATATCGCTTATGTTGACCATCACCGCGCTATAGCCAGCAAACCAGGGCTTGGCCTCGATAAAGTCGCTGACCAGGCCCTCAATGGCAAATAGCAGGTATCCGTCGTCGTCAGCGATGGCGGCGCAATCGTCGCCGACCGCCACCGCCTGGCCAAGACTGCCCATCCCGCCCGGCAGCGCCTGGCCCAACGAGGACAACACACCCGCGATATCCGTCTTGTGGCAGAAGCCGCGGCTGGCGCGCAGGCTTTCCACGATTCGCGCGACGTTCATGTCTCGG
>Ga0310811_10013924_pt1 | contig 10478 bp, 9 predicted proteins | sample YCmetagenome_FD_207642 | JGI IMG/M metagenome (GOLD analysis project Ga0310811, IMG submission 207642) | Soil microbial communities from experimental microcosm in Duke University, North Carolina, United States - YC | ecosystem: Engineered > Artificial ecosystem > Soil microcosm > Unclassified ... | reverse complement strand
CGCGCTCCCGGCGCAGCTCCGTGTCGTCGGTCGCGTAACGGCGCACGATCTCGCCGTACGCGTGCGTGAACGGATCGGCATCGTCGCGCTCGTACCCGACGAGCGCGGCGCGGCCGCCGGGCCGCAGGAGCCGGACCATCTCGGCGAGCGCGACCGGCGCGTCGAACCAATGGAACGCCTGGAACGCCGTCACGAGATCGCAGGACGCCTCGGCGAGTCCGGTATGTTCGGCCGCCGCCGCAACCCATGTCACGCGCGCGTCGGGGAGCGCCGCTTCGCGCATCGCCGCATTCGGCTCGACCGCGTAGATCTGAGCGCCGCGCGCGGCGAGCAACCGCGCCGAGATCCCCGTCCCCGCCCCGAGATCCGCGACGGAAAGGCCCGCGGGATCGCCGAGGCCGTCGAAGAGCGCGTCGACGATCTCGTCGGGATACGACGGACGCGCCTGTGAATACGCCCTCGCGTGCTCGGTGAAGCGTCCGGTGTGGCTCATTGCAACGCCGCCGCCAACTCGTCGTAGAGATACGTCATCGTCTCGATCCCGCCGAAGAACTGCCCCAGGTCGAACTTCTCGTTCGGCGCGTGGATCGCGTCGTCGGGGAGGCCGACGCCGATCAGCACCTGCGGCAGGTGCAGGATGCGGTCGAACGACGCGACCGGGCCGATCGTCCCGCCGGTCCCGATGAAGACGGGCGGTTTGCCGAAGCCCTGCGCCATCGCGCGCGCCGCCGCGACGACTGCCGGGTGATCGCGCGAGGTCTCAACGGCGCGCACGTCGTGGTGCGTCGTGATCTCAACGCGCACGCCTTTCGGCGCGACGCGCTGCACGAACGTCGTCACCGCGTGCTTCACCACGGCGGGATCCTGATGCGGGACCAGGCGCGCGGTGAGCTTCGCTTTCGCGAACGACGGGATGATCGTCTTCGAGCCCGCGCCTTGATAGCCGCCGTACATCCCGTTGATCTCGAGCGTGGGACGCATCCACATCCGTTCGAGCGGGAGGCGCGCGCTCTCGCCGGCGAGCTCCGGGACGCCGATCGCGTGCGCTTCCTTCGCGTGATCGTACGGCAGCGCCGCGATCTCGGCTCGCTCTTGCGGCGAGAGCTCGCGAACATCGTCGTAGAAGCCGGGGACGGCGACGCGGCCGTGCGCGTCCTTGAGCGCGGCGAGAATCTGCGCGAGCGCCTCCAGCGGGTTCTTCACGACCCCGCCGTAGTAGCCCGAGTGCAGGTCGCTCGTCGGACCGTGCACGGTGATCTCCCAGCCGGTCATCCCGCGCAGCGAGGTCGTCAGCGACGGCACGTCCTCGGCGAAAACCGCCGTGTCGGAGACGACGACGACGTCGCACGCCAGCCGTTCCTTCTCACGCGCGAGGAAGGCCTCGAAGTTCGGCGAGCCGATCTCCTCTTCTCCTTCGATCACGACCTTGACGTTGATCGGCAGTTTTCCGTTCACGCGCAGGTGCGCTTCGATCGCGGCGAGGTGCATCAGGCACTGGCCCTTGTCGTCGACGGCGCCGCGGCCGAAGATCTTGCCGTCGCGAACTTCCGCCTCGAACGGCGCCGAGGTCCACAGGTCGACCGGGTCGACGGGCTGCACGTCGTGGTGGCCGTAGATGAGTATCGTCGGCTTTCCCGGAGCGCCGAGCCACGCGCCGTAGGCGACGGGGTGTCCGCCGGTCTCCAGCACGGCGGCCTCGGTGAGCCCGGCCCCGCGCATCCGCGCGACGGCGTGCTCGGCGGAACGGCGCACGTCGGCGGCGTGCGCCGGCTGCGCGGAGATCGAAGGAACCGCGATCCACTCCTTCAGCTCGGCGAGGTAGCGGTCACGGTTGGCGCGGACGTGGGCGACGAGGGCATCGGCGTGCGGGGCGAGCATCCCGGAGGAGTTCGCCCCGCCGCGCGCCGCTACCCCGGGTCCTCCGTCGGGAAGCAACGCCCCGGTCGTGAAAAAAAGAGGGGTCTAGGAGATTCTCCGGTGCAGGTGCGGGACGCGTGCACGGCTCGCGTAGCGGGAAGCGCGCGCGACTCGCCGCGCCGGCTCGTCGCGCGGCTCGTCGAGATCGATGCGCACGCGCAGCCGCCACGCGCCAAGGACGAGCGAGAAATGCGTCGCGATGATCGTCATCGGCTAGACCTCCCGAGTCGACCAGAGACGAATGGTGCCGGCGAGCGCGGCGATCCCGATGCACCAGGCAATCAGCGTGCGCAACGTTCCGCTCAAGGGAATGATCTGCTGCTGTACGTCAGAGCCGAAGTTGCCGAAGTATGCGATCGGATTGAGGTAGTTCAGCGCGACGATGAGCCCGTGGATCAATGGCGGAAACGAAGCGTTCCACAGTCCGCCGAGGACCAGAAATGCGACCCAGCTCAAGCCCGCGATCATCCCGCAGCGTTCCGGAAATCGTACCGAGACGAGTGTGACGAGTCCGTACCACATCAGCGTGCAGCCGAAGCCCCGTGCCGCGACGGCGACCATCTGCGGCGCGTCGAAGCGCACCGACATGAGGTCGTTCAACGACGCGGCGCTCCCCGTGTCCTGGAGCTGAACCGTCACCAGCGAATGAAATACGGCGACGAAGAGTAACACCGTTGCGAGTACCATCAGGTATGCGGTTACGATCGCGGCAAGGTCGACGACGATGAACCGCCACGCAACCGCCGCGCGCGAAAGCGGGCGCGTCCACGCAATTGCAAGCGTGGAGACCTGCGCTGCCAAGCCCGGAGCGACAACCGTCGCGATGATGAAGGTCAGAAACGAGCATGCGGCTAGCACCCCCGAGACGTCGATCGTGCCTCGGTGCGACGTCCCCTGAATCCGGATGGTGCCATGCGTCCCGCTGATCAGGCTCGCCATCCCCAACACGAACCCCGCCAGCAGCACGATCGCATAGTTGCGCAGAATCCTGCGATCACGCAGGTACTCGACGTACTCCATCAGCGGCTCCCTCCGTCGTCGACGGCATCGAGGAACAGGTCTTCCAGCGAGCGGTCCAGGACGCGCACGCCGACGGCGCCGAGTGCGCCGAAGCGCGCGGCGACCGCGTCGGCGCGGCCGTCGGCATGGATCCGCACGCTCGTTCCGACCCGCTCGACCTTCATCTCACGGTCCAACTCACCCAAGTCCGGGACCGCGCCGGCGAACGTCGCCTCGACGATCCGCGAGGCTTCGCGCAACGCGTCGATCTCGCCGGCGACGACGATCTTGCCGTCGCGCATGATCGCGACGCGGTCGGCCGCGCGATCGACCTGGCCGATCTGGTGCGAGGAGAGCAGGATCGCGGCACCGCTGGTCGCGGCCTCGATCAGCAAGTCGAGGACGACGCGCTGCATCACGGGATCGAGGCCGCTCGCGGGTTCGTCCAAAAGCAAGAGCGAGGGCCGGATCGCGAGCGCGACGATGAGCGAGAGCGCCGTTTGCTGCCCTTTTGAGAGCTTTCCGGCGCGCTTGCGCGGATCGAGGCGGAACGTCGTCACCAGCTCACGCGCGAAAGCATCGTCGTAGCGCGGTTGCGAGCGCCGCACCATCTCCAGGTGCTGCGCGACGGTCATCCAGCCGTAGACCTGCGCGCGCTCCGGCACGTAGCCGAGCTTCGCGAACGTCGCCGGCGTGAGCGGCTCGCCGTCGAAGCGCACGCTCCCGGCGTCGGCTCGCGCGAAGCCGAGCAGACATTTGAACGTCGTCGTCTTGCCCGCGCCGTTGCGCCCGAGCAAGCCGCAGACCGAGCCGCTCGGAACCTCGAGCGACACGTCGTCGACCGCGAGCACGTCCTTGTAGCGCTTGGTCAGACCGCTGATCGCGATCACGTGTTGTCCTCCTGATACCAGCGCGCGATCGCGGCCTCGGCGATCGCCCGCACCTCTGCATGGGTCACGCCGAGCGAGCGCGCCTCGCGCACGGCGTCGTCGATCTCCTGCTCCGCGACGTCGGTCGCGGCGCGGCGCGTCTCGCCGACCGCGCCGCTCTCGCGCACGAACGAGCCGCGGCCCGGGGCGGTCGCGATGATCCCGTCACGCTCGAGATCGCGGTAGACGCGCGCGACCGTGTTGGGATTGAGCTTGAGCTCGTGAGCCAGCCCTTTCACCGTCGGGAGCCGCTCGCCGGAAGCGAGCGCTCCGATGGCGATGGCGCGCTTGATCTGTTCGGCGAGCTGCACGTAGATCGGGGCGCCTCCGTGCGGGTCGACCGAGAAAAAGGCGGGCGGCAAGGGAGGTTAGAGCGTGATGCCCCAGCCGCGGAACAGCTGCGAGTCCTGCGGGGCGCGGATGAGCGTCGGGCGGGCCGGGCGGACGGGCTGCGGGCGGAAAACGGGGCGCTTGGTGTCCATTGTCATGACCCTCCTCGGGGTCGCCTACGATCGTACTATTCGTATGAGTTGTACTAGTCGCACTAATGTTGTACTACTCATACTAGTCCAGGTCAAGGGGTCAGTGCTTTTTCCGCCCTCCGAGCCGTCAGGGAAGTATCGCGAAGACGCGGGCCGGGAAGCCCGAGCCGCCGAGGGGCTTGGGGAACGTGACGACCGCGATCGCGCCGGCTTCCGGGACCCGATCGAGATTCGCGAGCAGCTCGATCTGGTAGTGGTCGTGGTGGAGGATCCAGCTCTCGAGGTGATAGTCGTCCTTGGTGGCCGCGATCCCGGGGTCGGTGTCCGTCGTCTCGTGGCCCGACGCGGTGATGTGCCGCATCTCGTAGAGATAGCGCAGCACCGGCATGCTCCAGCCCGGGTAGTGCGCGACGCCGTGCGCGTCCCGGTTCGCCATCCCGGCGGCGTTGGGCCAGCGCTTCGACCAATCGGTGCGCATCGCGACGAATGCGTGCGCGGGGATCGGGCCGTGGCGGCGCTCCCAGGCGCGCACGTCGGCGAGCGTGAGCGTGTAGTCGGGATTGCGCGCAGCCTGTACGTGCACGTCGAGGACGACGAGCGGCAAGATCATCTCCTTGAGCGTGATGCGGTCGACGGTGCGGCCTCCGGGCGCGAAGTGCGCGGGCGGATCGACGTGCGTCCCCCACTGGCCGACGTGGTCGAACTCCTGCGCGAAGAACCCGGCGCCGAGCGTCCCTTTACGCGGCGTGTACCAGTAGAGCGTGCGCACGCTCTCGTTCGTGAAGCCCTTCCAGTGCGGGATCCCCGGCGTGAACGCGTGCGTGAGGTCGACGAACCGTTTGCTGGCGATCGTCGCGTACGCGGCTGCGAGCGACGGTTGCTGCGCCGCGGCGCCGCGCGGCGGCGCCACCAGCATCGCCGCGGCGCACACGGCCATCGTCAGGAACGCGCCGAAATCCCTTCGCATGGCCCAGGATCATCCGCGGTTGCCTGAATCTCCTGGAGAAGAACCCCATGCCGCGGACCACGCCGAGCACGGCGCGATGATGGTCACGGAGATGCTGCGCAAGGCGATCATCGCGGGGATCCTGACGGTGCCGATCGTGCTCTACTCGCCGCTCGGGAAGAGCCTCGGTTTCGCGGGCACGTTGCCGTTCGGCATCCCGGCCGCGTACCTCGACTTCGTCCTCTGCACGCCGGTCGTCTTCTGGTGCGGCTGGACGTTCATCGCGTCCGCGTTCGCGTCGGCGCGCCGCGGCGAGGCGACGATGATGACGCTGATCGCGCTCGGCATCCTGGTCAGCTACGGATACTCGGTCGGCGCAACGTTCGTCTTCGCGGGCGAGGTCTTCTACGACGCCGCGGCGATGCTGACGACCTTCTCGCTGCTCGGGCATTGGATGGAGATGCGCAGCCGGTTCGCGACCGGACGCGCGGTGGAGGCGCTCCTCGAGCTCGCGCCGCCGACGGCGATCGTCCGCCGCGGCGGCACGGAATCCGAAGTCCCGCTCGACGCGGTGCGGCTCGGCGACGAGGTCGTCGTGCGGCCCGGAAGCTCGGTGCCCGTCGACGGCACGGTGCTGGGCGGCGAGAGCTTCATCGACGAGTCGATGGTGACCGGCGAGCCGATCCCGGTCGCGAAGCGCGCGGGCGACCGCGTCGTCGGCGGGACCGTCAACCAGCGCGGCGCGCTGACGTTCCGCGCCGAAGCGGTCGGCGCCGACACGGCGCTCGCGCGGATCGTGCGCATGGTAAAGGACGCGCAGGCTTCCAAGGCGCCGGCCCAAGCCCTCGCCGACGTCGCGGGGAAGTATCTCGTCTTCGTCGCGATCGGATCTGGGATCGTCGCGTTCGCGGCGTGGTACGTTTCGGGTTCGACGTTCCTGTTCGCGCTCACGGCCGCGGTCTCGGCGATCGTCATCGCCTGTCCCGACGCGCTCGCGCTCGCCACGCCGACCGCGATCACGGTCGGCGTCGGGAAAGGCGCCCGTGGCGGGATCCTGTTCAAGAACGCCGCCGCGCTCGAAGCGGTCGCGAAGCTCGACACCGTCGTCTTCGACAAGACCGGGACCCTGACGCTCGGCAAACCGATGCTCACCGACGTCGCGCCCGCGCCGGGACACCGCGAGGACGAGGTCCTGAGAGCGGCCGCCTCGGCCGACGCCGACTCCGAACACCCGCTGGCCGCCGCGATCGTCGAGGGCGCGCGAGCGCGCGGGATCGCACTGGTCCCGGCGACCGCGTTCGAGGCGCTCCCGGGTCGCGGCATCCGCGCCGTCGTCGATGGGGGCGAGGTGCTCGTCGGCAACGCCGCGCTGCTCTCGGAGCGCGGCATCAGAGCGCAAACATCATCCGATGTGGAGCGCTTCGCGGCAGACGGCAAGACGGCGATGTATGTCGCGCGCGACGGCACCGTGATCGGCGTCGTCGCCGTCGCCGACGAGATTCGGCCGACGGCGGTCGCCGCCGTGGAACGCTTGCGGCGGCTGGGATTGCGCACCGCGATGCTCACCGGCGACAACCGGCGGACCGCCGACGCCGTCGCGCGCCGGCTCGGCGTCGACACGGTGTTGGCGGAGGTGCTCCCGGGCGACAAGGCCGCCGAGATCGCGCGGCTCCAAGCGCAGGGCCGTATCGTGGCGATGGTCGGCGACGGCGTGAACGACGCGCCGGCGCTCGCGCAGGCGAACGTCGGCATCGCGGTCGGTGCCGGAACCGACGTCGCGATCGAGACGGCCGAAGTCGTGCTCATGCAGGACGATCCCGCCGCCGTCGCCGACGCCGTCGTCCTCGCGCGGCACGTCCGTGCGAAGATCGTTCAGAACCTCTTCTGGGCGGCGATCTACAACACGCTGGCGATCCCAATCGCGGCCGGCGCGCTCTATCCCGCGCTGCACGTCCTGCTCGCCCCCGAATGGGCGGCGCTGCTGATGAGCGCGTCGACGATCACGGTGACGTTCAACGCGCTCTCGCTGAACCGGCTGCGGCTCAGCCGGTGAACGGTTCGCCGAGGACGACGCGTCCGGGCGGCCCGCCGACGCCGCCGCGTTCGACGTCGTAGGTGTGCGGGCGGCCGTCGTACGCGTGCTGCTGGGTCTGATACGTGCCGTACGTCCACCACGGGTGGCCGTCGAGGTTGTCGATCACATCACCGGTGCGCATCCCCGCTTCGTAGGCGGGACCGCCGGGACGGACCAGCGCGCGCATGTAGCCGTCGCTCGGCTTGAACAGGACGTAGAAGTACGTCGGCTGCGGGTTCGCGGGATCGAAGGCGAGACCGCGCGCGAACACTTCGGCGGCGAGCGCGGGGTGCTCGTGCTGCCACAGACGCAGGCGAAAGAGATCGTCGAGCGCCCCGAGCCGCGGATCGCCCTGCGCGTGCCATTCGTCGACGCTCCACCCCGCGCAGTCGAAGAGCGCGAGGCCGATGTCGTTGCCGTCGCCGACCAGCGGCGTCACGTTCACGCGCAGCACCGCGGCGTACGGCTTCGCACGGCAGTCGCTCGCGGCAGGATCCCCGTGCGCGTCGACGATGCGGTAGCCGGCCCAGCCGCGGCCGATCGCGGCCGAGATCTCGTGCGCGGCGAGCGCGCCGCCCGGCGTCCCGTCGGGGATCACCGCGACCGCGTACGCCGCGGAGGGCGGCGCGAACAGCCCGGCCGGCACGGTCGCCGCGGCCGCGGCGCGCGCGCCGAACGCCGGCCGGCCGAAGAGCGCGCCGCCGAACAACACGACCGCGAGCGCCGCGAGGGTCGCCACCGCGACTTGCCAGGGGAGCGTCAGCCGCGTGATCCGCTCGACCGGGACACCCGTGAAGTTCGCGACCCAGACGTTCTGCGTGTTCGTCGGATCGCAGACGTTCTGCACCTGCACGACGGCCATCGCGGCGGCGACGAGCGCGACGGCGGGGATCACGTGCAGCGTCGCGAGCACCGTGTAAACCCCGATCCCGACGCCGTACAAGTTCAGCGGGCCGCGGTAGAGCGCGAGCGGCGAGAGCAGACCGAACAGAACGACGTAGCCGAACGGCGAGCGCGGCGCGACGGCGGCGACGAGCGGCGAGACCGCAGCCTGCACCTGCGGCGTTTGCGCGGCGACGAGCAGCATCCCGATCCCGATCATGAGGATCGTCGCCGGTGCGACGTCCTCGATCCCGCGAATCCAGGCCGCCATCAGCGTCTGCACCGCGTCGCGCGGCCGCGTCACGAGGACGCCGTAGACCGCGGCGAGCCCGAAGCCGACGATCGCGTCGAGGCCGAACCCCGCCAGCAGCACGAGCGGGAGCAGCGGGGTGATGAGCGCCGCCGCCCCGACGCGCTTGCGCGGCGGCTCGCCGGGTTCGACCTTCGTCGCGTAATCGCGCGTCGTGCGCGCGCGCACGAGCGCGTAGGCGACCAGGACGACGGCCTGCACCGCGAAGAGCAGGAGCGCGTAGCTCTGGAACGTCGCGCGATCGACGCCGAAAACGGTACTGTAGAACCGCCACTGCGCGATGTTGAGGACGTACCCTAAGCCGAACGCGAGCAGGAAGAGCGTCGCCGAAGTCGCGCGCGGAAGCCCGACCGTCATCATCACCGGGAGCACGATCGTGCCGATCATGATGATCGCGCCCAGGCCCGTGACGGTGGTGAACAACACGGCGACCACGACGCACAGGAGGAGCGAGAGCGCGATCGGCTTGTCGCCGCCGAACTCGGCCGCGTAGGTGACGAGCGTCTCCGCGATCCCGGTGGAGAGGACGACGCGGCTGAGCAGCGCGCCGAAGAAGAGCGTCGCGTAGACCGGGGCGAGCTTCACCGCGCCCGCGGTGAGGATCCCGGCGAGGTCGTGCACGCCCGCGAGCGCCGCGGTCGCGAGCGCCATCACCGGCACGGCGAGCAGCGCCGGGAGCTTGCGCGCGATCATCAAGCCCGCCAGCGCGAGGAAGACCAGGACGATCGCGACGCCGCTCAACGTGCCGATGAGATCACCTCGTCCCAGCTCGGGACGGTCGCCTTGCGCAAGTAGTCTTCGCGGATCACGCCGTCGATCCGGTCGGCGCAGCGCTGCGCGTCGTCCTCGGCGATGCGATAGTGCGGCAAGACGTGCGTGAGCCCGGCCTCGGTGCTCTCGTACCGCCATGCCGCGGCGTAGAGCGGCGCGATGTTCGCGATCCCGTCGCGCAGCTCCCAGCACAGATACTTCGCGACGCCCAGGCTCCGGTACACCTGGCTCTGGTCGGGCTTCGTCGCGTGCGCGCGTGCGTCGGCATAATACGCGGGAGCTTCCTTGCCGATCTGCAAGCGGCGAGCGAGCGTGTCGTACCGCAGCGCGCCGAGCTTCATCACCGCCGCGGCCTCGGCGTGGAGCGGCGGTTGCGCGCTCCACAGATCACGCAGCACGTCCTCGGCCCGCACGCGGATCCCGGCGAGGTCGAGCGCCTGCGCGCGCGCCTGCAGCGCGGGGTCGAACGGATCGCGCCAGAAGAGGTAGTCGATCGGGTCGCTCGGGTGCGTGCGCAGCGCGTCGCGGATCGCGCGCAGGTGGTCGAGATCGGCGGCGTAGCGCGGATCGTCGGTGCCGAAGAACGCGCGCGCGAAGTCGCGGTGCCACGTGGCGTCGTCGACCGGCACGGTCTGCCACGCGCTCGCGGCGGCGTAGGCCAGCGCCGGCCAGGTCGCTTCGTAGAGCGTCTCGCCGTCGTCGTGCCAATCGGTCATGAACATCCCGAGCACGCCGCGCGTCCCCTTCCCCTCGGCGAGCATCCGGCCGACGTTCGCATACGCGGTCGTCAGGTCGGGATAGATCTCCGTCCAGTTCGATGCGCCGGGCGCGACGAGTTGGTCGAACCCCGCGTTCGCGATCGTGTCGATGTAGGGACGGAACGTCTTCTCGGCGCCGTAGTGCCAGGTGACGATCACCACGTCGCGGGGCGTCGGTGTCGTCGCGGCGACGACGCCGCGAACCAGGGGGCCGAGATACTGGTACGTGCGCGGGTCGCTCTCGCTTAGGAGATAGCCGTGCGGAAGCTCCGCAAGCGGCGCCTCCGCTTCCCATTTGAGCGTCTCGTGCATGTGTGAGAAGGTCTGCTGCTCGGGGATCAGCGTCACGTGGAAGCGCCGCGCGTAGTCGGACAGCGCGCGCAGCTGCTGCGGCGTCCAGCCGTTGGGCC
>Ga0310811_10013923_pt1 | contig 10479 bp, 9 predicted proteins | sample YCmetagenome_FD_207642 | JGI IMG/M metagenome (GOLD analysis project Ga0310811, IMG submission 207642) | Soil microbial communities from experimental microcosm in Duke University, North Carolina, United States - YC | ecosystem: Engineered > Artificial ecosystem > Soil microcosm > Unclassified ... | reverse complement strand
AGCGACGCCGTTCCCGGCCTCGCCGCCGACCTGGTCCGCCTCAACGTCGACCTGATCGTCTCCGCAGCAGGCCCGGCCGCGCCGGCCGTGAAGAACGCCACCTCGACGATCCCGATCGTGCTGGCAACAAGCTTCTATCCTGTCGAGCAGGGGCTGATCGCAAGCCTCCGCCATCCCGGCGGTAACATCACGGGCGTCACGCACTTCACGCCCGAGCTCATGGCCAAGCGCGTCCAGCTCCTCAAGGAGCTGTTGCCTCGGGCCTCACGCTTCGCCCTGCTGCGGCTGCCCGGAACGCTGCAGGATCTCGTCGTGCGCGACATGGAGGCGGCCGCCCGTCAGCTCGGCGCCCAGCTCCAGGTGGTCACGGTGCAGCGCGGGGAAGACCTCGCGGCGGCGTTCGACACCGCGGTTGGTGGTCGGGCTCAGGCGATCATGAGCACGCAATCGCCGTTCTTCGTGCATCACAACGCGCAGATCGCCCAGCTCGCGCTCAAGCACCGGTTGCCGAGCCTCTCCGGTGAGCCCGGGGCCGCCGACGACGGCGCGCTCCTCTTCTACGGGCCGGACATCTTCGCGGGCTGCGGCCGGGCGGCGATGTACGTCGATCGGATCCTCAAGGGCGCGCGGCCGGCCGATCTCCCGGTCGAGCAGCCGACGAAGATCGACTTCGTGATCAATCTCAAGACGGCCCGCGCGCTGAAGCTCACGATCCCGCAGTCGCTGCTCCTGCGGGCCGACCGCGTGATCCAGTAGCGAGCGCGTCAGGCCTTGCGAAAGCGGTGCACCCCGTCGTCGCCGACGAGGCGCACCGCGCGGCCGTCGGCCTCGACGAAGTGCAGGTGCGCGAGCGCCTCGCCGAGGGCGAAGCTCAGCTGGTGGCTGTCGAGCGCGCGCCGGAACAGCGCGGGCACGACCTCGGCGGCGGTGCGCGGCTCGATGATCGCATCCAGGGTCTCGGCCAGCCGGGCCGCGTGGTGCGTGCGCAGCTCGCTGACCCGCTCCGGCAGCCCCCGGAACGGCAGGCCGTGGGCCGGCAGCACCAGCGCCTGAGCACCGATGTGGCGGAAGCGATCGAGCGAGTCGAGGTAGCCGCGCAGCGGGTTGCCCCACGGCTGATCGGGCCAGACGCTGACGTTGGGGGTGATGCGCGGCAGCACCTGATCGCCCGAGATCAGCACGCCGGCCTCCGCACACCACAGGGAGGCGTGCTCGGGCGAGTGCCCGTGGCCGACGATCATCGTGAAGCGCCGACCGCCGAGCGTGATCGATTCGCCATCGCTCAGCGCCCGGAACTCCGTCGGGATCGTCGGCACCAGCCGGGGATAGTGATTCCCGCGCTCGGCCAGGGCGGCCAGCTGGGCCTCGCTGCAGCCGTTGCGCCGGTAGTGCTGCAGGCGCGGGGCGTTGTCGCGCGCCTCGCCGGTGCGCCAGGCCATCTGGGTGATCAGATACTCGGCCTGCGAACACCAGAGATCGGTACCCCACCGCTGCATGAGCCACGCGGCGTTGCCCATGTGATCAGGATGAAAGTGCGTGACGGCAACGCGTGTGACGGGCCGACCACCCAGGCGCCCCGCGAAGATCTGCTCCCACAGCGTCCGTGTGTCCGGCAGGCCGACGCCGGTGTCGACGATCGCCCAGCCCGGCCCGTCCTCCACGAGCCACAGGTTGATGTGATTGAGCTGGAACGGCAGGGGCATGCGCAGCCAGGCCACGCCGGGCGCCACCTCGATGGTCGTTCCGGGCGCGGGCGGTTCACTCCACGGATGATCGATCGCCATGGATCGAGTGTACCCGCGGACGTCACGGATCTCCCCCGGCCGTGCGCTTGACAGGGCCCGTGGGCTCTGCGAGGATGCCGCTCTGATGCTGAGCCGGTCCAGCGGGCGGCCCGGTCCCCGCGCGCGCGACAGCGTCGAGCCTGAGAGACCACGAGAGCCGCCCCCGCCGGGGCGGCTTTCGTTTCTGAGCCCCCCGCCGGCCGGTGCCTCGATTCGAGGAGGCGCACATGCAGACGAGCGAGTACGAGACCGCGGGGGGCATCCGCGTGCAACGCACGCTGGAGAGCATCCCCGTCACCGACGCCATCGAGCCCGTCATCGACGCGCTGGATTCGCGTCGCGGCGGCCTGTTCGCCTCCAACTACGAGTACCCCGGCCGTTACACGCGCTGGGACATGGGCTTCGTCGATCCACCGCTGGCGCTCACCGCCCGTGGCCGCGCGTTCCGGATCGAGGCGCTCAATCGCCGCGGCCGGCCGCTGCTGCCCGCGATCGCCCGCACCCTGCGTGCACTGCCCGCTGTCGAGCAGCTCACCGGCGCCGACGAGACGCTCGACGGCGTCGTGGCCGCGCCGACCGGCCGCTTCGCCGAGGAGGAGCGCAGCCGCCAGCCGTCGATCTTCTCGGTGCTGCGCGCGCTGATCGCGCTCTTCCGGTACGACGACGAGCCGCACCTGGGACTCTACGGCGCCTTCGGCTACGATCTCGCGTTCCAGTTCGAGCCGATCCGCCTGCGCCTGCCCCGCCGGGCCGGGCAGCGCGACCTCGTGCTCTACCTCCCCGACGAGCTGATCATCGTCGACCATCGCCGCGAGATCGCTACCCGGCGGCTCTACGACTTCATCGTCGACGGCGTCTCCACCGCCGGCCTGCGCCGCGAGGGCGGGACGGTGCCCTACGCGAGCGCGCCGCCGCCCCCCCGCGCGGGCGACCACGAGCCCGGCGCGTACGCGAGCGTGGTGCGCGTGGCCCAGCAGGCGTTCGCCCGCGGCGATCTCTTCGAGGTTGTCCCCGGCCAGACGTTCTTCGAGGCGTGTCCGGCCCCGCCATCCACGCTCTTCCGCCGGCTGCGCGACAGCAACCCCTCGCCCTATGGCTTCCTCATCAACCTGGGCGAGGCGGAATACCTCGTCGGCGCCTCGCCGGAGATGTACGTGCGCGTCGACGACGACCGCGTCGAGACATGCCCGATCTCCGGCACCATCGCGCGCGGGCGTGACGCGATCGGCGATGCCGCCCAGGTGCTGGCGCTGCTGGTCTCGGCCAAGGACGAGGCCGAGCTGACGATGTGCACCGACGTCGACCGCAACGACAAGTCCCGCGTGTGCGTGCCGGGCAGCGTGCGGGTCATCGGCCGGCGCCAGATCGAGATGTACGCGCGGCTCATCCACACCGTCGACCACGTCGAGGGCCGGCTCCGGCCGGAGTGCGACGCGCTCGATGCCTTTCTCACCCATGCCTGGGCCGTCACCGTCACCGGCGCGCCCAAGGCCTGGGCGATGCAGTTCATCGAGGACCACGAGCAGTCGCCGCGCCGCTGGTACGGGGGCGCCGTCGGCCTGCTCGGCTTCGACGGCAACATGAACACCGGCCTCACCCTGCGCACCATCCACGTCGAGCTGGGCCTGGCCTCGGTGCGCGCCGGCGCCACCCTGCTCTATGACTCCGACCCGGACTCCGAGGAGGCCGAGACGCGGCTGAAGGCCTCGGCGTTCCTCGACGTCATCCGCCGGGGCCGCGAAGCCCCGCGGCGCGCGATGACCGCCGCGCGCTCGAACGGCGCCGGGCGGCGCGTCCTGCTCGTCGACCATCAAGATTCGTTCGTGCACACGCTCGCGAACTACCTGCGCCAGACCGGCGCCGAGGTGGTGACCTTGCGCAGCGGCTTTCCCGCCGACGCGTTCGACGATCTCAAGCCACACCTGACGGTGCTCTCGCCGGGCCCCGGCACGCCGGGCGACTTCGACGTGGCCGGCACCATGGACGCGCTGGTCCGCCGGCGCCTGCCGGCCTTCGGCGTCTGTCTCGGTCTGCAGGGCATGGTCGAGTACTTCGGTGGACGGCTCGGCACGCTGGACCCGCCCATGCACGGCAAGCCCTCGCGCATCCGCGTGCTGGGCGGCCGGCTGCTCGAGGGGCTTCCGGCCGAGTTCACGGCGGGCCGCTATCACTCGCTCTTCGCCATCCGGAACACGCTGCCCTCCGAGCTCACGGTGACGGCGGAGAGCGAGGACGGCGTGGTGATGGCAATCGAGCACGCGACCCTGCCCCTGGCCGCGGTGCAGTTCCATCCCGAGTCGATCATGACGCTGGGCGACGACGTCGGCCTGCGGCTGCTCAGCAACGTGATGGATCGTCTGGCCCGGACGCCGTGACGGTCCTTGTCCGGTAGCCGCGGCGCCGGTTAAGGTAAACGGCCGGACGACCTCGGCCCAGGAGCGTGACGATGGCGTCGCAAAGCTCGCCCGGCTGTACCGTGTCCCGTCGCGCCGTCGTCGGCCTCACTCTGGCCCTGCCCGTGCTGGTCACCGGGATCCGGGCCAGCGCCCAGACTGCGCTCCGACGCATCGGCATCCTCGCGCAGGATCTTCAGCCGGGACTCCTCGAGACCCTCCGCGACGAGCTGGCGCGTCTGGGCCATGTCGAGGGCCGGACCTTGAGCATCGAGGTGCGCAACGCGGCCGGGCGTGCGGAGCGGCTGCCCGGCCTGGTCGCGGAGCTGCTACAGCTCAAGGTCGAGGTCATCGTCGCCGTCAACACACCGGCGGCGCAGGCGGCACGCAAGGCGACGACCACGACGCCGATCGTCATCATGCGCGTGGCCGATCCGATCGGCCAGGGTCTGGTCAAGAGCCTCACCCGCCCGGAGGGCAATGTGACGGGCGTGAGCTTCATGCCGGACGAGCTGGGCGCCAAGGGTGTCCAGATCCTGCACGAGGTAATGCCGAACCTCACGCAGATCGCCGCGCTCTACCAGGGCGATAATCCCGGCGCGCGCCTGGTGGTGACCGAAACGGAGCGGCGGGCGAGGCTGCTCGGGCTACGCTTCCTGCACCTGCCGATCCGCGACCCTGCCGAGCTGCCGGGCGTCTTCCAGACCGCGGTCCGCGCGCACGTCGAGGGCCTCTTCGTGATGGATGACGGCGCCATGACGAAGCTGCGGCGGCAGATCACCGAGCAGGCCGCGCGTCACAATCTGCCCGTCGTCTCGATCTACCGAGACCTCGTCGAGGCGGGAGGGCTCATCGCCTATGGCCCGAGCCTCACGGCCGTCTACCGGCGCGGGGCCGGCTATGTCGATCGCATCCTGCGAGGTGCCCGGCCCACGGACCTTCCGGTGGAGCTGCCCACGCAGTTCGACCTCGCGATCAACCTCAAGACGGCCAAGGCGCTCGGGCTGACGATCCCGCCGTCGGTCCTCCTGCGCGCGGATCACGTCATCGAATGATGGACGTCGAAGCCGGGATACCGGGCGTGCGACTGCGCCGCAGCGTGCTGTTCATGCCGGCCTCCAACGCCCGGGCGCTCGACAAGGCGCGGACGCTTGACGCCGATGCGCTCGTGTTCGACCTGGAGGACGCGGTCGCTCCCGACGCCAAGCCGACCGCGCGCGGGATGGCCGTCGCCGCCGCGCGCTCCGGTGGCTACGCCCCCCGCGAGGTCATCATCCGCGTCAACGCGCTCGACACGCCGTGGGGCCGCGACGACCTCGCCGCCGTGGCCGGCTCGGGCGCCGATGCCGTGCTGCTGCCGAAGGTCGAGAGCGCCGCCGCCGTCCACGATGCGCTCGGCGTGCTCGATGTGGCCGGCGCGCCCGCCGCGCTCGCGCTGTGGTGCATGCTCGAGACGCCCCGCGGCATCCTGCGCGCCGAGGAGATCGCCGCCGCCGCCGCCCGCGTGGCCGCGCTGGTCATGGGGACCTCGGACCTCACGAAGGACCTCCGCGCACGCCCCACGCCGGACCGGGCGCCCTTGGTGACGAGCCTCGGTCTCTGCGTGCTGGCCGCCCGCGCCCACGGCCTGGCGGCGCTCGACGGCGTCCATCTGGATCTCGACGACGAGGTAGGGTTCCTCACGGCCTGCCGCCAGGCGGCGGCGATGGGCTTCGACGGCAAGACGCTCATCCACCCGAAGACGATCGCGGCGGCAAACGCGGCCTTCGCCCCGGCGTCCGAAGAGGTCGCGCGGGCCCGGCGCATCATCGCGGCCCACGCTGATGCCCTGGCCCGCGGTCAGGGCGTGGTCGTCGTCGACGGCCGGCTCGTGGAGAACCTGCACGTCGAGGACGCGCGCCGGGTGGTGGCCTTGGCCGAGGCCATCGCGGCGCGCGCCGCCGTCAGCGCGCGATAGCCCTCACTCCGCCAGCCAGACCGTGTCCAGCTGCTGGTTGAGGTAGTGCGAGGGCGTGATCGTCCAGCCCCGCACCTTGGCGCTGTGCGGGACGATGCGCTGCCATTGCAGCGTGTAGAAGTAGTGCACCTCCTCGTCGAGCAGGCGCTTCTCGAAGGCGCGCAGGAACCGCCTGCGCTCCTCGGGATCGACGGCGCGCGCCTGCTTGAGGAAGAGCTCGTCCAGCAGCGGGTCCTTGCAGCGGCAGTAGTTGTTGTCGGAGATCCCCGGCGACTGGAACTTCTGGATGTCGATGTCGGGCTCGACGATGAAGCTGCACTGGGCGTCGCTGGCCACGTCGAAGTCGCCCCGCCGCAGCATCGCCACGTGGGCCGAGGCCTCGATCGTCTCCATCTTCACGTTCAGGCCGATCTGCCGCCACTGGTCGATGAGCCAGATGGCGATCGTCTCGTAGGGCTGGGGAATGCCGCGGTTCTTGAACGTGAACGCGAAGCCGTCGGGCACACCGGCCTCGCGCAGCAGCCGCCGGGCCTCGGCGCGGCTGGCGTTGATGTCGCGCCCGTAGCCGGCCAGCTTCTCCAGCTCGGCCGGCGGCGTCGCCCACGGCGTGCCCGGCACCTGGATGCCGCCGACCTCCTTCACCACCGCGATGCGCGAGAGCGTCTTGGACGCCTCGTAGCGATCGAGCGCCAGGGTGAGCGCGCGCCGCACGCGCTTGTCGTCGAACGGCTTGTGCTCGTGGTTGATCGTCACCAGCTGCACGCAGTCCCACGCACTCTCCTGCACGGTGATCTTCGGGCCCAGCGCCTGCACGAGGGTGTCGCGCTCGGCCGGGCTGAAGCCGCGGAACTGGATGTGAGCGCGCTCGCCGCGGATGGCGGCGACCTGGGCGGCCGACGACGACATGAAGACGGCGCGGTAGCCGTCCAGATATGGCTTGCCCTTGTCCCAGTAGTCCGCGTTCTTCTTGCCGATCCAGTGCGAGCCCTTCACGTGCTCGACGAACTTGAACGGCCCCGTGCCCATCACGTTCGTCTCGTACCAGCGCATGTCGCGGGCCAGGATGTCGGCCTTGTAGATCCAGTTGTAGGGCGAGGCCAGGCTCAGCAGGAACGAGGCCTCCGGCCACTTGAGCCGGAAGCGCACGGTCGAGGCGTCCGGCGCCTCCACCACCTCGACCACCTGGTAGGAGCCCTTGCGCATGGACACCACGCCCGGCGGCGGGAAGATGATCTTGTCGTAGGTGGCCTTGATGTCGCGCGAGGTGAGCGGGCTGCCGTCGTGGAAGCGCACGCCCGAGCGGATCTTGAAGGTGTAGATCAGCGAGTCGGGCGAGACGGTCCACGACTCGGCGAGGTCCGGCACCGGCCGGGTGCCGGTGCGGTCGAATGGATCGATGCGCAGCAGCGTGTTGTAGTGCGGCGCCAGCGGATGGACCATGCCGAACGTGCCGTCGCGATGGCCGTCGTAGGATGGCGGCTCGGAGGGCACGACGAACACCAGCTCCCCGCCGCTCCGCGGCCTGTCCTGAGCGTGGGCGGTGGCGGCGGTGAGCACGCAGACGAGCAGCGCGACGCAGATCCGGATCAGCATGGCTGGCCTCCCGATCGTGAGCGATCATGCGCACAGGGGTGCGGCGTCGAGAGCGGGATCGCGAGCGAGCGGCCGGGATCGGTCATGACACGCTCCTTCGGGGCCAGGCCGGGCGACGTCTCAGTGGTCGGGAGAGTACTCCGGATCGACCACGAGATACAGGTACGATCGAGACATGCCATTCACGCTATCCCACCCTGCCGCGGTGCTGCCCATCTGGCGGGTCGGCCGACCGCACCTGCGACTGGCCGCGCTGATCATCGGCAGCATGACGCCGGACTACGAGTACTTCCTGCGCTTATACACCGTGGGGCGATTCAGCCACTCGCCCCTGGGGCTCCTGACCGTCTGCCTGCCGGCGGGATGGCTCTGCCTCTGGCTCTTCGATCGGTACGGGCGCCGCGGCGTCCAGGCCCTGCTGCCGGCGGCCTGGACCTTGCCGCCGCCACCGTTCGGCCCCTACCCGATCCTGGCGACGTCGTTCGCCTTGCTGCTCGGCGCCACCAGCCACGTCCTGTGGGACGGCTTCACGCACCCCGCCTCGTGGGGCACGCGGCTGTGGCCGGGGTTGTTCACGACCATGCACGTCGGCCCGTTCACGATGCCATTGTTCCGGCTGCTGCAGCACGCGAGCACGGTGGTGGGCCTGGCCGTGCTCGGCGTCGCGGCACTGCTCTGGGTGCGTGAGCAGCCGCGCGTCCCCGCAGGCGAGCTGGCGTGGCGGGCGCTCGTGGTCCTCGTCGTCCTCGGTGCGGCGGGGCTCCTCAACGGTGCTCGCTTCTGGGGGCAGGGTCTGGGGCGGGTGCTGGTCGGCGGCGGCGTCGCGGTCACCTTCACGGTCGTCGCTGGTCTCACCGTGCTCGGTGTGCTCACGCCGCGCCCACGCTAGTCGAGCAGGAGCGCGCTGATCGGGCGGGCGCTAGGCCTCTCCGCCATCCTCGCGGTGTCCATCGGACTCCTCAGTCGAGCCGTCGCTCGGGAGCGGGCCCGCGACGCCAGCCCGCCGACCGTTCTCCCCGACCGCCCGGGTGATCGCCTCCAGCACGGTCTGCTCCTCGCACGGCTTGCGCAGGTGGCCGACCGCGCCGGATCGCGCGATCCGCTCTTGCGTCCTGGGATCGTCGTGAGCCGTGATGAAGATGATCGGGACCGCGAGCCGATCCTGGAGATCGAAGCCGCTCATCTCGTTCATGTGGACGTCGAGGAGCAGGCAGGCGGCTCGGCCCTGGGGAAGCCAGTCGAGAAACTCGCGGGCGGATGAGAAGCCCTCGGCGGCATAGCCGGCCGCCTGCACCACGCGCACGAGCGACCGGCGCACCGAGTCGTCATCGTCCACGATCGCGATCACGGGCACATCGTTCACAGCATCCTCCGCATGGCACGGTACGCGGCCATGTGTCCCGGGACTATTGGACCTTGGTCCAGCCGGGGAGTCGGGATCGTCGATCGCGGCATCGGCCGGATCGGAATGGAGCCTGGGAAGCGGGTCCGATGTGGCCGGCCTTTCCCTGACCGGCCGAGCCGTCAGTGTCTCGACGTTACCCGAGGCCGGCCGGCTTGAGTATTGGACCTTGGTCTCCCCGTGACAGAGGCCGGTGACGCGTGGAGAAGAAAGGGATGGGGGAATACGTGCTATATCTAATATATATTATATATGATATAGTGAGTCAGTTATTGAGGAGGAAAGCACCATGAACACCATGCTTCGCTGGTCTCCGAGTCGGCAGTTCCACTTCCACCAGGACCCCGAGAACATGTTCGAGCGGTTCCTGGGCAGCATCGCGAATGACGCGGCTCAGCGTTCGTCGTGGCTTCCCGCCGCGGAGGCCCGGATCGAGGATGGCACCTACGTCCTGCAGCTCGCCCTGCCGGGCGTGGATCCGAAGGAGGTCAGCGTCTCCTTGATGGACAACGTCCTCACCATCAAGGGCGAGCGCAAGTCCGATCACGATACGGCGAACCAGGACTACCTCGTCCGCGAAGTCGTGTACGGCACGTTCCAGAGGGATTTTGCCCTCCCGGAGGGCGTCGACGCCGCCCAGGTGGACGCCACGTACTCGAACGGCGTGCTCCAGGTGAGAGTCCCCGCGCCGCGGGCCACGACGCCGAGGATGATCGAAGTCAAGGCTGCCTGATCGAGACCTGATCGAGACGGGCCCGGCCCGCTCGCGTCATCACGTGCCGCCCTCGCGGTCCACCGCGAGGGCGGGCCGCTCCACGAGGTACCGGTCGATCCTGTCCTCGATCTCGCGGGGGAAGGTCGGTACGGGCCCCACGAGCTTCCGCTGGTAGGCCTGGAGCATGAGCACGACCACGGAACCCTGGATCACCCCTGAGGCCCCGGGATGCCGCCGCTCGTAGAGGGCGAGGCCGGTCTCCAGCGCTTCGTTCACGACGATCGCGGGGGGAAGCGAAGACGGAAGCGCCCATTGGACCTTGGTCGCATGGGCAGGTCGAACGACGTCGCGTACAGTACGAGCGTGAACCGGTTCTTCCTCGACGCTCGCACGGCGCGCGTCACCTGGACCATCCTGGTGATCCTCGCGATCCTGGCGCTGGCCTATGCCGTGCGAGCGGTGCTTCTCCTCGTCGCGCTATCGCTATTCTTCGCCTATCTGCTGTTTCCCCTCGTCCGGCTCGTCGAACGGTGGCTGATCGGGCGCCGATCGCTGGCGATCGCGGTCGTGTACCTCGTGGTGCTCGCCGCACTCGTCGGGGGCGGCATCGCGGTCGGGCCACGCCTGACGACGGA
>Ga0310811_10013919_pt1 | contig 10481 bp, 7 predicted proteins | sample YCmetagenome_FD_207642 | JGI IMG/M metagenome (GOLD analysis project Ga0310811, IMG submission 207642) | Soil microbial communities from experimental microcosm in Duke University, North Carolina, United States - YC | ecosystem: Engineered > Artificial ecosystem > Soil microcosm > Unclassified ... | reverse complement strand
CCGGTAAGTATATCGTCCTGCATCCGGATATTTTCGATCACCTTTTTCTTTTCCGGCGGCAGCTCCTTATGGTTGATATGGAGATGCAGAACGGTTTCCTCCAGCAGATGCTCCAGCGAATTTACTCCTTTTAGCAATACGGTATTGGAAGCCCTGTTCAGGTGGTACAATTCCTTTTTGTCAAAATCCTTGGCCGAATACACGATCACCGGGGTCAGCTTCTGCTTGATCTCGCTGACCTGCTTCAGCAGCTCGATACCCGAGATGTCCGGCAGCGTATAGTCGAGAATGATGCAATCGAAGTCTTTTATATTGGTGTCCTGCAGCGCCTTCTTTCCGGTGGGCACGATGGTGACCTGCATGTTGTCGCCCTGCAGCATCTTGCTGATCTGTGAAGAGTCGATCTCGTTGTCTTCGACCACCAGTATCTTCCGGGTCTCTTTCTTGTTGAACGACCGGATATCCTCGAACAGCTCGTTCAGCGCCTCGTTCTCCAGCGGCTTCAGCAGGAAACTCCGCGCCCCCCGTTTCAGCGCCAGCGCCTTGTTCTCTTCACCGGAGATCAGGTGGATCGGGATATGCCGGTAGTTGAGGTCGTTCCGCAGCAGGTCCAGCACCTTCCAGCCGCTGGTGTCCGGCAGCTTGACGTCGAGCGTTATCGCCACGGGCGTAAACCGGTTGATAAAGTCGAACACCTCCAGGTAATTCATCGCGACCACCGCCTTCATTCCGTATTCATGTGCCTTTTCGATGATGATCCGGCCAAACCGGAGGTCATCCTCCACCACCAGGACGATCTTGTCGCCGGCCTGTATCGAGCTGCGGTCATCGCCCGTATCGTTGATCATCTCGTTGACGATATTCAGCTTGGGTGAATCCGACTCACCGGTAACGCGCAGCGAGTTCAGCAGGGTATCGATCTCCCCGCTGTCACCCCCCAGCTGCAGCTGCCGGATGGCGTTGAGGTTGTCCGATATTTCTTTGGAAATATGTCCGATGACATTCTCGACAGGTAAGAACAGGGTAAAGATACTACCCCTTCCCGGGACACTCTCCAGCTCGATCGTTCCGCCCAGCAGCTCGGCCAGACCACGGCTGATCGACAGCCCCAGCCCCGTGCCGCCGTATTTACGGCTGGTAGACCCTTCCGCCTGTTGGAAGGCTTCGAAGATAATATTCTGTTTTTCCTGCGGGATGCCGATACCGGTATCGTGGATCGCAAAGGCGACCACCTGCCGGGCCTCGTCCAGGCCTGGATTGCCGGGCTTCCAGTTGCGACTCGCCTCGTAAATGCGCAGCCTGACCTCTCCTTTTTCAGTAAACTTAAAGGAGTTGGACAGCAGGTTCTTGAGTATCTGATTCAGACGCTGAAGGTCCGTCTCCATGTTCTGCGGAAGCCTCGGGTCGGTATCGATCGTGAAACGGAGGTGCCTGGCTTCCGAGATGGGCTTGAAGGTCGTCTCCACAAAGGCGGCGATCTCGCTGAACCGCACCGGCGAGATATTGGCCGTGATAAACCCGGATTCGATCTTCGACAGATCGAGGATGTCGTTGATCAGCTGTATCAGGTCATCCCCGCAGGAGTGGATCGTCTTGGCATAGCGGATCTGTTTGTCCGTCAGGTTGCCCTCCACGTTCTCATACAGCTGCTGCGCCAGAATGAGGAGACTGTTCAGCGGTGTCCGCAGCTCATGGGACATATTCGCCAGGAACTCCGATTTGTATTTCGACGTAAGGGTCAGCTGCTCGGCCTTTTCTTCCAGGGACCGCCGCGCTTCTTCAACTTCCTTGTTCTTGCCTTCAACCTCGTTCTTTTGCTTTACAAGCAGCAGGGCCTTGTCCTGCAGCTCGTCGTTGGTCCTGCGCAGCTCCTCCTGCTGTATCTTCAGCTCGCCGGCCAGCGACTGCGACTGGGTCAGCAGCTCTTCCGTACGGCTGTTCGCCTCGATTGTATTCAGCACGATACCGATACTTTCCGTCAGCTGGCTCACGAAGTCAAGGTGCGTCTCGCTGAACATATCCAGAGAGGCCAGCTCGATGACCGCCTTTACCTTGTTTTCGAACAATACCGGCAGGATGATGAGATTGGCGGGCTTCGAACGGCCGAGACCAGAACTGATCTTTATATAATTACCCGGGACATTCGAGAGAATGATCCTTTCTTTCTCGAAAGCCACCTGCCCTACCAGCCCTTCGCCGATAGAGAACTCCGTCGGGATATTTTTTTCCGACTTGTACCCATAGGAAGCAAAGAGTCGCAGCTTGTCCTCCCGGGTGTCTTCGTCCTGCTTGAGGATAAAGAAGGCGCCATAGTGCGCCGATACCACCTGCGCGAGCTCGGAAAGGATACGCTGGGTCACCGTGTTGAGGTCTTTCTGTCCCTGCAGCATCTGGGTGAACTTCGCCAGGTTGGACTTCAGCCAGTCCTGCTCCTGGTTGCGGAGCGTCGTCTCCTTCAGGTTGGCGATCATCTGGTTGATGGTATCCTTGAGCGCTTCCACCTCCCCTTTCGCTTCCACACGGATGGTCCGGGTCAGGTCACCCTTGGTCACCGCCGAGGCCACTTCAGAGATACTCCGCACCTGCGTGGTCAGGTTTTGCGCCAGCTGGTTTACGTTCTCCGTCAGGTTCTTCCAGATACCGGAAGCGCCGGGTACGCTGGCCTGGCCACCCAGCCGCCCTTCGACACCCACCTCACGGGCCACCGTCGTCACCTGATCGGCAAACAGTGCCAGTGTGTCGATCATCTCGTTGATCGTATCGGTCAGCTGCGCCACCTCACCCCGTGAGACGATCGACAGTTTTTGTTTCAGATTACCCGTCGCCACGGCCGTCACGACCTTCGCGATCCCACGCACCTGGTTGGTCAGGTTGGAGGCCATCATGTTCACCGAGTCCGTCAGGTCCTTCCAGGTACCCGCCACACCCCTCACTTCCGCCTGACCACCCAGCTTGCCTTCCGTACCCACTTCACGCGCCACACGAGTCACCTCGTAGGCGAAGGAGTTCAGCTGCTCCACCATCGTATTGATCGTATTCTTAAGGTCCAGGATCTCCCCTTTGACGTCGATGGCAACCGTCTTGGACAGGTCACCGGAGGCCACCGCCTTGGTCACTTCTGCAATATTTCGCACCTGGGCCGTCAGGTTACCCGTCATCTGGTTCACCGAGTCGGTAAGGTCCTTCCAGGTACCCGCCACGCCGGGCACAAAGGCCTGTCCGCCTAATTTACCATCCGTACCGACCTCACGCGCCACACGGGTCACCTCGGAGGCGAACGCGCGCAGCTGGTCCACCATCGTATTCAGCGTCTCCTTCAGCTGCAATATCTCCCCACGTACGTCCACCGTGATCTTCTTCGACATGTCCCCGTTGGCCACCGCGATGGCGACCTCGGCGATATTCCGCACCTGACCCGTCAGGTTGGACGCCATACCGTTGACGGAGTCGGTAAGGTCCTTCCAGGTACCGGCTACGCCCGGCACAAAAGCCTGTCCCCCCAGCTTACCTTCGGTACCCACCTCACGAGCCACGCGCGTCACCTCGGACGCGAAGCCGCGCAGCTGGTCCACCATCGTATTGATCGTATTCTTCAGCTCCAGTATCTCTCCCTGAACATCCACCGTGATCTTACGCGAAAGGTCACCATTAGCCACCGCCGTGGTCACCTCCGCGATATTCCGCACCTGGCCCGTCAGGTTACCCCCCATCTTGTTCACCGAATCCGTCAGGTCCTTCCAGATACCACCTACGCCCGGCACGTCCGCCTGACCCCCCAATTTCCCTTCCGAACCCACTTCACGCGCCACACGCGTTACTTCCGATCCGAATGAGTTCAGCTGGTCCACCATCGTATTGATCGTGTTCTTCAATTCCAGGATCTCTCCCTGCACGTCCACCGTGATCTTACGCCCGAGATCGCCCCTCGCCACGGCCGTGGTCACGTCCGCGATATTCCGCACCTGCGCCGTCAGGTTACCCGCCATCTTGTTCACCGAATCGGTCAGGTCCTTCCACACGCCGCCAACGCCTTCGACAGCCGCCTGGCCGCCGAGCTTTCCTTCAGAACCTACCTCACGCGCCACACGCGTCACCTCCGAAGAGAAGGAGTTCAGCTGGTCCACCATCGTATTGATCGTATTCTTGAGCTCCAGTATTTCGCCTTTTACGTCCACATCGATCTTACGGGAAAGGTCACCCGTCGCCACCGCCGTGGTCACTTCCGCAATATTCCGCACCTGCGCCGTCAGGTTACCCGCCATAATATTTACCGAGTCCGTAAGGTCCTTCCAGGTACCACCTACACCGGGCACGTCGGCCTGGCCGCCCAATTTACCCTCCGAACCTACTTCGCGGGCAACACGCGTGACTTCCGAGCTGAAGGAGTTCAGCTGGTCCACCATCGTATTGATCGTGTTCTTCAATTCGAGGATCTCCCCTTTTACGTCTACCGTGATCTTACGCGTAAGGTCACCCTTGGCCACCGCCGTGGTCACCTCCGCAATATTCCGCACCTGACCGGTCAGGTTAGACGCCATACCGTTGACGGAATCCGTCAGGTCCTTCCAGGTACCGCCGACACCGCGCACGTGCGCCTGCCCCCCCAGCTTCCCTTCCGTACCTACTTCCAGCGCCACGCGCGTCACCTCGGAAGAAAAGGAGTTCAGCTGGTCCACCATCGTATTGATCGTATTTTTCAACTCGAGGATCTCCCCTTTTACGTCCACCGTGATCTTCTTCGACAGGTCCCCCTTGGCCACCGCCGTGGTCACATCTGCGATATTCCTCACCTGCGCCGTCAGGTTACCCGCCATAAGGTTCACAGAGTCCGTCAGGTCCTTCCACACACCCGCAACCCCTTTTACCTTGGCCTGGCCGCCGAGCTTTCCTTCGGAACCCACCTCACGCGCCACACGCGTCACCTCCATGGAGAACAGGTTCAACTGCTTCACCATGTCGTTCACCTCCCTGGCGATACGGGAGAACTCCCCCTGCAGGGTATGGCCTCCGATCTCCAGCGGCATATTCTGGGACAGATTACCCTTCGCCACCGAGCTGATAACGTGCGCGATCTCGATGGTAGGGTGTACCAGGTCGGAGATCAGTGCATTCAGGGAATCTACGCCGGTAGCCCAGGCCCCCTTCGCATTGGGTACCTCGATACGCTGGGTCAGCTTCCCCTGCTTACCGATGGTATTACCGGCCCTGGTGAACTCTTTCATCATCTCTTCATTGAGCGAGATGATCTCATTAAACGTATCGTAAACCCTTCCCCGCACGCCCGTCTCGCCGATGGGCATACGAACAGAGAAATTTCCGTTTCGAACCTGCAGGAGTATCCGCAGCAGATCTTTATCATCTGCGGCCGTTTCAGTTTCATAACCGGCATGTTTGGAAGTTCCGTTTCTGCCATTGGTGGCTGTCGGTTTACGGGGAGAGGCCTTTTTCTTTGCAACCTTGGTATTAGTGGTGGCGCCCATAGAAAATATGCTTTATCAATATTATTTTTAATAGGTATTGAGCTGGCATGGCCAGTCAGTTTTCCGGTCAAATTATAGCACAAGACCCGCGCCATATATTTGGCAAGGTTCTGGCAGAGGAGATGAGCGGAAAATCATCGGTTTAGATGTTAGTATGAAAAGTGAATTGGAAGGTAACAAATTTGCCGTAAAATAATAACTTTAACGACCCTTAGAATAGTATAGACAGCCTGGCCTTATCACAGTTCAGAACAATTACTATTTTTTATGAAAAGTAACTCTCATCTTATTTTTATTGTAGATGACGATCCGGACGACAGGCAGATCATACTGGATGCTTTCCTGGAACGAAGCCCTCAGATCGACTACGTTTTTATTGAAAACGCTGAAACTCTTTTGGATACGCTATATTCCGACGAATCCGAGTTTCCCGCTTTGATCCTGCTGGACCTGAATATGCCCGGAATGCTGGGTCTTCAGGCGCTGAAGGAAATAAGAGGAAACAAACAATTCAGCCAGATTCCCATCATCGTACTGACCACTTCTACCCTTAATCAGGACCGTAAGACTTCTTACGAACTCGGCGCTTCCTGTTTTCTCCGAAAACCCGACAGCTTTAGCGAATTGGTAGAATTGACCGACTCGATCGTCAAACTTTGGCTGCATGAATATCAGCCACAGACACAGCAGGCCTCATCAGAAAAAAATAGTTAAGGGGAATGTGTGGATTTTATTCCACACTTTTTTCCATTTTAGGCCATTTATTGTCTAAAAAATCATAAAAATTACACAAAATCCATTTTTTTGAATATTCGTTAAATGGGGAACGGCTTTTGAAAACATATAAGTAAACAATTCTGACGCACATCAATTAAAACGTTCACCATGAAAAAAGGAAAATTCATCATCTGTCTGCCGGTTCTCCTGTTCTTTATGTCATTTCGCGCGCTCAGCGCAGACGTAAAAGCGGCTCCGCTGGACCTGCCATCGAAAGAAGCGCTGGCAAAGATGACACACGAACAGAAAGAAGAGCTCGTTCAGCAAATGAAAGACAGGACCGAAGCCATCAAAGCAATGGACAAATCACAACTGACGAAGGCCGAGCGTAAAGAACTGCGGGCAGAACTTAAAGCCATGAAGAAAGAAGCCCGCGCCGTCACCGGAGTCTATATCTCCGTTGGTGCGCTGATCATCATTATCCTACTTTTGATCATAATCATCTGATCCAGGGAACTATCTGGTCAAAAGGCCCCCAACCGGGGGCCTTTCCCTTTTTTCATACCCCTCATTTCCATACACCACCACCCACCGGCCATACGTCAACAAAATTTCCGCATTCAACACAACACCCCCACCTTTACAGGGTGAATACATTCAAAAAATATCTCTTCCCCGCCCTCTACGGCCTCGTCGTCTATTTTACGATACGCCTGCTGCTCGACACCGTCACCGGCATGCGGTTTTGGCGGGACAGATCCTGGGAGCAGAACGCCATCGAAATGTGCTATTCCATCGGCTTCAGCTATCTCTTTCTCTTCACCTGCAACCGCCTGTTCCGGTATTTCGACCGTCGCTGGCCGGCAAATGACCTCAGCTATAAGCGCATTGTCCGCGAAGTGCTCTGGCTGATCGGCCTCGATCTCGTCTTTAATAACCTTTTTTTCCTGCCCCTTGCGGCCTTTACCGACGACGGCGCGCAGTGGTATGACGTCGTGGACATCAACACCATCCCGCTGCTCTATTCGCTGATCTACTACGGCATCGCCCGCAGCAGCACCTTCCTGAAAGCCTATATCGACGGAAAGGTCCAGCTGGAAAAGATAACCAACGACCAGCTACAGACCGAGCTCAAATTCCTCAAGGCGCAGTATCACCCGCACTTCCTGTTCAACGCCCTCAATACGATCTATTTCCAGATGGACGAGGACGTGGCCGCCGCAAAAAAAAGCGTGGAGAAATTTTCCGAACTGCTCCGCTATCAGCTGTACGACCAGCAGCAGACCGTCGCGGTCAGCCAGGAACTGCACTATCTTCAGAACTTCATCCAGCTGCAACAGACCCGTAGCTCCGAGCGGCTGAGGCTCGACACCCTCTTCGACTCCGGTCTCAACGGCCAGCAGGTATATCCCCTGCTGTTTCTGCCGCTGGTGGAGAACGCCTTTAAATATATTGGCGGGGACTACAACCTCACCATCTCCGCGGCGCTGCGGGAGCAGGAGCATACCATCGAGTTCAGGGTGATCAACTCGGTACCCGACAATATCCCTGGAAAAAAAGAAAAAGGAATCGGCCTCGAAAACCTGAAAAGACGACTCGAGCTGCTCTATCCCGGCCGCCATACCCTGACCACCCGAAAGACACTCGGCGCCGGCGCCAACGGCGATGAGTTCACCGCCATCCTCACTCTTCAATACAACTAAACTATGCCGATGAAAATAAAATGCATCATTACCGACGACGAACCCTTTGCCCGTAAAGGACTGCAGGGCTATATCCAGCAGATCGACTTCCTCGACCTCCGCGGCGTTTGCGAGAACGCACTCGAACTGAACTCCCTGCTCAAACAGGAAAGCGTCGACCTGCTGTTCCTCGACATCGAAATGCCCTATATGACAGGTATCGACTTCCTGAAGAATACCCCGGTCCGCCCGCGGGTGATCTTTACCACCGCCTATGAAAAATACGCCCTCCAGGGCTTCGACCTGGAAGTGCTCGACTACCTGCTGAAACCAATACCCTTTGACCGCTTCCTGAAAGCGGCCAACAAGGCCTTCGACTACTTCCGCCAGCAGCAGACATCCGCCCCCGTCGAAGACTATATCTTTGTAAAAGCCGACGGCCGGCTGGAAAAGATCCAGTTCGCCGATATCCTTTTTGCCGAGGCGCTGGAGAACTACGTTGCCATCTATACCAGCGGGAAGAAGATCATCACCCATCTCACCCTGAAGATGCTGCAGGACAAACTACCCGCGACATCCTTTATACAGCCCCACAAATCCTATATCGCCGCCATCGACAAGATCAACTCCATCGAGGGAAATATCCTCCATATCGGCAGCTATCAGGTTCCCATCAGCAAATACCAGAAGGAAGAGGTTATGGAAAAGATCGTGAACAGCAAACTATTGAAGCGTTAATCTCTTTTTCATCCACCAGTCGGTCTGGGCATCCAGGCCAACCAGGAAAATATGGTCCCCAAAACGTTCAAAACCCCATTTCTGATAAAAGGCGATCGCCCGGTGGTTGTGCTCCCATACGCCCAGCCATACCCAGTCCATCCCTAGCTGACCCGCCAGATCCAGACAGGCCTGCATCAGGGCTGCCCCCACACCCCTTCCTATCATCTTCTGCTCGGAATACAACTGTACGATCTCGATAGCTCTCTCCCCCTGCAAACCCTGCGGCGGCTCTACCTCCCTCATTGACGCATAGCCCACCGCCTCTTCTCCTGCGTAGGCGAGCAGGAACCGGCGACCCGGCGCCCCCACTTCCGCCAGCTGCTTCTCCCGGGGATACTGCTCTTCCAGGAAAATGCGCATATTCTCTTCCGTATTATGGCGGGCGAAAGTTTCATAAAACGTCCTGCGGGCCATGTCTGCGACAAGCTCTGCATCCTCTACGGATGCCATCCGTATCTTGATCATATGACCACAACTTAACGAATAAAATCGATGCGAAAGCTATGCACGCCGTCGGCATAGGAGTAGGTTATGGGAAAGCCATAATTATCGCAGATCTGTTTCACGATCGCGAGGCCCAGACCGCTTCCGCCGGAATGCGCCCCCCTGGTGAAACGGTTGAAGATGGTCCCCGGATCGAATCCCAGTCCGGATCCCGTGTTGCTGACCCGGAGACTGTCGTTGGCGAGCACAACCTCCAGCCGCCCCCCGGCGCGATTGTGCCGGATAGCATTTAGCAGGAGATTATTCAGTAAAATATCGGCCAGATAGTCATTGACGGGCAGCGGCAGGGAATGCAGCTCGGTCGTCACGGTTATCGCCTTGTCCTTCAGCAGGTCTTCCAGATGAACGAGCTTTCGCCTGATGAGTTCGGACATATCCACCGCACCGGTATGCCCGAACTGGTTGTTCTCGATCTTCATCAGCAGCAACAGGGACTGGTTCAGCTGGCGAAGCCGGCCGATGGCGTCGTACATCGCCTGTACCGACTGGAGGTGTTTCTCCCCAAGACCCGTGTCCTGGATCAGGAGGTCCAGCCTGGAGTTGATGATCGCCAGCGGGGTCTGCATCTCATGGGAGGCATTGTCGGTGAAATTCTTCAGCATTTCGTAGTCCTTCAATATCTTCACCGTCATCTGCTGGACCGCGCCGTTGAGGTCAAGGAATTCCTCGGTGTCGGTGGGGCTCGCCGGCAGGGGCTGGCGGCTGGACAGATTGAAGCGGCGGATCCCGTCCAGGGTCTCATAAAATGGACGCCACAGCCGGCGCAGCAAAAGCCGGTTGGCCAAAAACAGCGTCCCCAGCAACAGCAGGATCATACCCGGCGTGATCACCATCACCAGTTCGAGCAGGTCATCCGTTTCTTCTTCCGACTTCGCCACACTGACAGTATACACCTGTCCGCCCGCCCGTATCGGGAACAACAGCTCCCTGATCCCGCCGGCTGGTAAGTGATCATCTGGTCCCGGTAACTGGTCGGCTCCGGTAGCCGCCCCTGGATCCGTACGTACTCGTGTATCTCGTCTTCCTCGACCTTCAAGCTGTCATCCAGTTCGCCAATTAAGACATAACGTACTGAAAAATAATAAACTACACTGCCTACCAGCAGGGCGAGAACGCTGGCGACGATACTGACACGGCTATATTTGACAAAAAGTTTCATATCTTTTCCACAGATCGGCCGTAAATGTGCAAATTTTCCGGGAGAGAACCCCATATTTTAATAAAAAACAACTACCTTTGCAAGCTCTTTAAAAAGCAGTCATGAGCAGCCGCCGGGAATTCGATATAGCGTTTGTGGGCCTTAAGGCTGGTATTCATG
>Ga0310811_10013918_pt1 | contig 10481 bp, 8 predicted proteins | sample YCmetagenome_FD_207642 | JGI IMG/M metagenome (GOLD analysis project Ga0310811, IMG submission 207642) | Soil microbial communities from experimental microcosm in Duke University, North Carolina, United States - YC | ecosystem: Engineered > Artificial ecosystem > Soil microcosm > Unclassified ... | reverse complement strand
ACGAGAGCTGGTTGCGCGGCACCCTGAACAAGCCGGATGGCGCCAAGATCTCCGAGGTGCGCGATGGCGAGCAGATCGAGGGCGGCACGATCTATTTTTGTGCGATCGGCGCGATTACCACCATTCAAGGCGACAGGTTTGCCGTCAGATCGGCGCAGCAGGCGCCCGGAGAACGGGCGACAATAGACAGTTTCCTGGTGTCGCTGGCGGAGGAGCGGGCAGAAGAGTCGATCGGCGTGGTCCTGGCCGGCACCGGCGGTGATGGAACGCTTGGGATGGCTACGCTCAAGGACCACGGCGGACTGGCGATCGCAGAGAAGGCCGCCAGCGAGGAATCCGATAAACTAGCCGATAGCGGCAGGCCGGCGGCGATCGCGGATTTTGTCCTGCTGCCCGACGATATCCCGGAGCACATCGAGGTCTACGCCCGTCATTTGCGGCGACTGGAAGAAAGGCAGGGCTTTGACGAGGTGCTGGCCGCGGCTGCCACCTCGCTGTCGCGTATCGCAGATATTCTGCGCAATAAAACCGGCAACGATTTTCGCGGTTACAAGCAGAACACCTTCCTGCGGCGCGTGCAGCGACGGATGCAGGTGGTGCAGATCGACGAGATCACCGCCTATGTCGACTTTCTTTGCAACGACAAAGACGAGGTACAGCATCTCTTCAACGATCTCCTGATCGGAGTCACTGAATTCTTTCGTGACAAGCGCGAGTTCGAGGTGATCGAGGGCCAGGTCATCCCCAAGATCTTCGAGAATAAGGAAGCAGGGCAGCAGGTTCGCGTCTGGGTGCTTGGCTGCGCCACCGGGGAAGAAGTCTACTCGATCGGCATTCTGCTCCGCGAACACATGGCAACCCTGGACGTGACGCCTCAGGTGCAAATCTTTGCCACTGACATCGACGGCCGCGCTCTGGCGGCCGCGCGGGTTGGCCGTTACCGCACCAACATTGAGGACAATATTTCGGCGGAACGCCTGGCGCGCTGGTTCGTGCGCGAGGGCGACACCTATTGCGTCGTGAAAGAGCTGCGCGAGATGTGCATCTTCTCGCAGCACAACGTGATCAAGGACGCTCCGTTTTCCAAGCTGGACTTGCTATCCTGCCGCAACCTTTTGATCTACCTGAATGCAGAACTGCAGAACCGAGTAATTCCGCTTTTTCATTTTGCGTTGCTGCCCGATCGCTTCCTTTTCCTGGGCAATTCGGAAAATGTGACACGGCACCCGAAATTGTTCGCGCCGGTCGATCGTCGTGCACGGATTTTCAAAAAGCTTGAAACTGGCACGTGGCTGCCACCGAAGTTTCCCATCACGACAGCAGCAGGCCGGGCGGCGATGGAGCTACCGCCGGCACGCGCCGTTGGACCGGACGTTGGTCTGGAGCGCCGTTCCCAGCGCATCGCGGAGCGATATGCCCCCGCCTATGTCATCACCGACGAGAATTTCCAGATCCTGCATTTTTCTGGCCGCACGGGACGCTATATCGAACCCACCGCCGGCGCGGCGACGCTTGATCTGCTCGGCCTGGTTCATCGGGACCTGCGGCTCGAGCTGCGCGCTGCGCTCAGCCGTGCAGTGGAGACAAAAGAAGCGGCCCACGCCGAAGAGGTTCAGCTCGAACTAAACGGCCATCGCATCCTGGTCGATATTACCGTCGAACCGGTGCTGGACGGACCCGCGGGCCATCGCAACTTCGTCGTTCTGTTCAAGGATGGACCGGCACGCCCCGTCGATAATGGCGATCGAAATTCGAGTACGATGGTCCGGACCGAGCATGTGGACCGGCTTCAAAGCGAGCTGCGCGCGACGCGTGAGCGCCTCCAGGCGACGATCGAGGAGCTCGAGAGCACCAACGAGGAGCTCAAATCGTCTAACGAAGAGTACCAATCCCTCAACGAAGAGCTGCAGTCCGCCAATGAAGAGCTGGAGACTTCGCGCGAGGAGTTGCAATCGGTCAATGAGGAACTGACCACGGTCAATGGTGAGTTGGCGCATCGGGTGCAGGACTTGACGCGCACCACCAGCGACCTCAAGAATTTTCTGGAGAGCACCCAGATCGCAAGCGTGTTCCTCGACAATGACCTGCGCGTGATGAATTTCACCCCCGCGATCACCCAGGTGCTGCACCTGGTCGAGACCGACGTCAGTCGGCCTATCGCACATATCAAGGCCCGCATTCCGATTGAGGATCTTTATGACGATGTTCGCCGCGTGCTGCGCACGCTCGCCAGCGCCGAACGGGAATTGACGGCGCCGGAAAGTGGCACGCGCTACATTGTCCGCATCCTGCCGTATCGCAGCATCGATAATTTTATCGCGGGTGTGGTGATCACCTTCATCGACGTGACGGCGATCACCCGGGCCGAAGAACGCCAGCGTCTGCTGTTGGCGGAGTTGCAGCACCGCGTGCGCAACACGCTTGGCGTGGTGCGGTCGATCGCGCGGCGATCGGCGGAAACCAGCACAAACGTCGAGGAATACGCCGCTCACCTCGACGGCCGGCTGAATGCGTTCGCACGAACGCAATCGATGGTGACGCGCGATCCTGAAGGGGGCATTGATCTCGAATATCTCGTCGCAGAGGAGTTGCTCGGGTATAGATCACGAGAGGGCGATGTCCTGCGCGTCTCTGGCCCTTCGATACGATTCCAGCCGAAGGCAGCCGAAACCTTTGCGCTTGCGATACACGAACTGGCGACCAATGCGATCAAATATGGCGCACTCAGCCAGCCCGGCGGCCGGCTCGAAGTATCCTGGCGCATCGACGATGCGGCTGATCCGGCCCGACTGATCTTCGATTGGCGCGAGCGGGGAGGTCCTCCGGTTATGCCACCCCAACGCAGAGGCTTTGGAAGCGAGCTGCTTGAACGGACGTTGGCTTTTGACCTCAAGGGCAAGACGACGCTGTCATTCAATGGCTCGGGACTTCACTGCACGATCGTCATCCCCCTGAATCGCCGGGTCGTTCATACGCCCGCTGTGGAGGCATGATGTTCATGGACCGGGAGGGCGGTCAGGCGCAGCCGGTTCTTCGAAGACTGGATGCCTTACACCGGCTTTCAGAGGCGGGCGTCGCCGCAATCAAGACGGCAGTACGGGACAAGATTCTGAAAGCTGCGGCAGGGGAGGATCTCGTTTGTGAAGGCGATCGTCCGGACAGCGTGCGGCTATTCCTCTCGGGATGGGCTGTTCGTTACAAAGTGCTGGATGATGGCCGGCGCCAGATCGTTAATTTCATCCTGCCTGGAGATACTTGCGACGCCCATGTTTACCTCTTTTCCAAGCTGGATCATTCCGTCGCGACGCTGACGCCCGTCGTCTACTCTGAACTCAGCCGCGAGGCGTTCGAACGATTGGTCTCCAGCGATGTCTCGGTTGCCGAAGCGTTTTGCTGCGAAATGCTCGCGGCAAGCTCGATCCAGCGCGAGTGGGCTATCAGTCTTGGACGGCGCGATGCGCTCGAGCGCGTGGCCCATGTAATTTGTGAGCTGTACGAGCGGTTGAGAGTGGTGGGCCTTGTCGATGGAAACACGTTCGCTTTTCCCGTCACCCAGATGGATATGGCTGATGCGACCGGCCTTTCAGCCGTGCACCTCAATCGCACGCTGCAGGAATTGCGCGGATCGGGATACATTACGTTGAAGGATCGGAGTTTGACGATCCACGATTTTCAGGCGCTGAGCAATACGGCCATGTTTAACCTCAACTACCTCCATCTCGATCGAAAATAGCGATTCAAATGGCTGCCTCGGCGCGTTTTCCGGACCGTGCGCCGGCGCCGCTCGCGATGACTATCCGGCGCCGAGCGCGCTCGCGACATTGTAGGTGACGAGGCTCGCCAGATAGGCGAGAGCGAGCATGTAGGCGAAGGTGAGAACCATCCATTTCGAGCTGCCGGTCTCGCGGCGGATCACGGCCAGGGTGGAGGCGCATTGTGGTGCGAAGATGTACCAGGCCAGCAGCGACAGCGCGGTGGCGAGGCTCCACTTCGTCGCCAGCACCTGTCCGATCTGGGCCGCAGCCTCCTTGCCGCCTTCGATCGCATAGACGGTGCCGAGCGCCGCGACTGCGACTTCCCGCGCCGCCATCCCCGGAATCAGCGCCACCGCGATCTGCCAGTTGAAGCCGATCGGCGCGAGCAGCGGCGCGATCGCCTTGCCGATGATTGCGGCAAGGCTGTAATTGATCGCCGGTCCTTCGGCGCCGACCGGCGGTTGCGGGAACGAGGCCAGGAACCAGATCAGCACCATCATGGCAAAGATCGTGGTGCCGGCGCGCTGCAGAAACGCCTTCGCCCGCGCATAGACGCCGATCGCGACGCTGCGCGCCCGCGGCATCTTGTAGTCGGGCAATTCGAGCATGAAGGGTGCCGGCGCGTAGTCGCGCAGCATGAAGAACTTGATCAGGAAGGACACGCCGAGCGCGCTGACGATGCCGGTCGCATAGAGGCCGAACATCACCAGCCCCTGGAGATTGACCCAGCCCCAGATCAGCCGATTGGGAATGAATGCCGAGATGATCAGCGTGTAGACTGGAATCCGGGCCGAGCAGGTCATCAGCGGCGCGATCAGGATCGTCGTCAGCCGGTCACGGCGGTTGTCGATCACCCGCGTCGCCATGATGCCGGGGATGGCGCAGGCAAAGCTCGACAGCAGCGGGATGAAGGCGCGGCCATGCAGGCCGGCGCCGCCCATGATGCGGTCCATCAGGAACGCTGCGCGCGCCATGTAGCCGAAATCTTCCAGCAGCAGGATGAACAGGAAGATGAAGACGATCTGGGGCAGGAACACGATGACGTTGCCGACGCCGGAGATCACGCCGTTCTGCAGGAAGCTCTGTAACAGGCCGTCGGGTAGTTTGTTCTGCGCCAATTGCCCGGCAGCGTCGAAGGCGGACTGCAAGAGGTCCATCAGCGGCTGCGCCCAGGCGAACACGGCCTGGAACATCACGAACAGCAGCAGCATCAGGATCGCTAGCCCCGCGACCGGGTGCAGCACGACGGCGTCGATCCGGGCGGTCCAGGTGTCGGGACGGGTCGGCAGGCTGACGGTCGAGGCGATGATGCGGTCGGCCTCGCGCTGGGTGGCGCGCAATTGCGGAACCGTGAGCGGCTCCCATTGATTTTGCGATGCGGGCGTCTCGGAGCGCGCGGCGAACTCGTCGGTCAGGCGCAGCAGGTCGGCGGTGCCGCCCTTGCGGACCGCGATCGAGGTGACGACGGGGACACCGAGCGCTTCCGACAATTTAGGCACGTCGACGGTGACCCCGCGGCGCGTGGCGATGTCGAACATGTTCAACACCAGCAGCAGCGGCCGGCCGGTGCGCTTGAGCTCGAGCACGAGGCGGATGGTCAGACGCAGATTGGTCGAATCCGCCACACAGAGCACAAGGTCCGGCACCGCCTCCCCGGCGGTGCGGCCGAGCACCATGTCGCGGGTGATCTCTTCGTCGGGGCTGCGGCCGCGCAGCGAGTAGGTACCAGGCAGATCGACCAGCGAGACCTGGCGTCCGAGCGGCGTGACGAACGATCCTTCCTTTCGTTCGACAGTGACGCCCGGATAGTTCGCAACCTTCTGGCGGCTGCCCGTGAGCGCATTGAACAGCGAGGTCTTGCCGCTGTTCGGCGTACCCACCAGGGCGACATGCATCAACGGGGCTTCCATCGCGACCTACCGTTCCAATCAGGCAACAATGACCGCCATCGCTTCACGACGGCGCACCGCGATCGTGATGTTGTCAACGCGGACGGCGATCGGGTCACGCCCGATGACGCCCTCGTGGAGCACCTCGACCTGGGCGCCCTCGACGAAGCCGAGCTCAATCAGCCGGCTCTCGAGCTCGGTGGCCGAAAGGGCGGAGCCAGTGTCGACGGCAGCGATGTGCTGGATGACGCCGCGGTAGCCGCGTCTTGCCAACCCCAGCGGCAATTCGGGCCGGGTGCGATTTTGTTCAGTGCTGGACATTGACCTGTATTTCCGTTGTCGGATCGCCAGGTCAAGCGCAGCGACTGCAAGGGTGTGTTATCTTAGAGGTATTATAAACCGGCTCGGCGGCGTTTGCGAGCGTCCGCCGGTCGCCGTCCAGCTGTGTCGTTAAGCGGCGCGGCGGGCCCCGCACCCTGGGACGGGGCGGGCGCGCCACTCGAATTGCGCTACTCGAATTGTGGGGGCTTGGCCTCGGAAGCAGACGGAGCAACCGGAGTGGAATCGGCGGCCATCGCGCGGGTGCGGAAATAGTCGAGCACGAAAAGCCGGATTGCCGAGGACAGATTGCCCTGCTGGCGGTTGCCGTCGATCTCGCCGACCAGCTCGGACAGTGTCATGTCACGGATGCCGGAGATTTCCTTCATGCCATTCCAGAACGCCTCTTCGAGGCTGACGCTGGTCTTGTGGCCCGCGACCACAATCGATCGTTTAACGACAGGCGACTTCATGATTCGTCCCCGCCTTCGATGTGATGCTGATCGAGTAGATTATCGGCACGGCTGGTGCGCAGCTCATCGAGCGCCCGTTCGGATTTGGTTCGGCCGAACCGAGCCCGGTTGGCGTCGGCTTGTTGCGCCGCCCGATCCCGCTCGCTCCGCTTCTTAAATCGCTTGAGGTTGATCACGTCCCCCATCTTGGCCCCTTATCCGGCCGACGAGACAGACGTGGCGTTTTCACGAAGGCGTGAAATGTCGCGCTGAATAAACATCAGGAAATCCCCGTAATGACTCACTATTGGTATCATCAAGGAATATGTAAGGTTCACTTCCAGGAAAGAAATATTGCTGTGCTGTAGCATGGGGATGCACAGGGTCGATAGCTAATGATCGTCCTCTTAGGTGTTATGCATCATATAATTACATTGGCTCCGTAGTTTTGCGGAGATCGTCGTCAGTATGGTCAGCCTCAGTATGGTCAGCCCGGATGTGTCATTTTGCTTGGTTGTACCAGCCGGTTAAATTCCTCGGCAGAAACCAATCCAAGGCGCAAGGCCTCTTCCTTTAATGTCGTGCCATTGCTGTGCGCCGCTTTTGCGACCTTGGCAGCATTATCGTAGCCGATCTTCGGCGCCAGCGCTGTCACCAGCATCAGCGAGCGCTCCATCAGTTCCCTAATGCGCTTTTCGTCAGCGCGTATTCCCGCGACGCAATGCTCGGTAAATGAACGCGAGACATCGGCCAGGAGCTCGATGGAACTCATCATACTGTATGCCAGTACCGGTTTGTAGACATTTAGCTCGAAGTGACCCTGGCTGCCGGCCACCGTAATCGTGGTGTGATTGCCGAACACTTGGCAGCATACCATCGTCACCGCCTCGCATTGGGTCGGATTGACCTTGCCCGGCATGATCGATGAGCCCGGCTCGTTCTCGGGCAAAATTAGTTCGCCAAGGCCTGAACGCGGACCGGAGCCGAGCAGACGAATATCATTGGCGATCTTGAACAGGCCGGTGGCGACCGAGTTAATGGCGCCGTGGGCGAAGACATAGGCGTCGTTGGACGCCAGCGCCTCGAACTTGTTCGCGGCACTCGTGAACGGTAACTTAGTAATCCTCGCCACGTGCTTAGCGAATGTCCGGGCAAATTTCGGCTTCGAGTTGAGGCCGGTGCCGACCGCCGTGCCGCCTTGCGCGAGCGGGTAGAGGTCCCGCACTGCCGCCCGCAGTCGCGCGATGCCGCTTTCGACCTGCGCCGAGTAGCCGGAGAACTCCTGGCCGAGCGTCAGGGGCGTCGCGTCCTGGGTATGGGTGCGGCCGATCTTCACGATCTTGCCAAACGCTTTCTCCTTTTGCCGCAGCGCACGCAGAAGTTCTTCCAGCGCGGGAATGAGATCGCTCAGGATGTGGGTGGCGGCCGCGATATGCATCGCGGTTGGAAACGAGTCGTTCGAGGACTGACTCATGTTGACGTGATCGTTGGGATGAACCGGCTGCTTGGCGCCGAGCTTGCCGCCAAGCAGTTCGTTGGCGCGGTTGGCGATCACCTCGTTCAGGTTCATGTTGGTCTGCGTGCCGGAGCCGGTCTGCCAGACCACCAGAGGAAAATGATCGTCGAGTTTGCCGTCGATCACCTCGCGCGCGGCGCGGATGATGGCACGGGTACGGCGCTGGTCGAGCAGTCCAAGCTCGTGATTGGTTTCGGCCGCAGCCAGCTTGACGGTGCCAAGCGCGCGAATGATCGCCATCGGCATCCGGTCGTGACCGATCTTGAAATTTTGCCGGGAGCGTTCGGTCTGCGCGCCCCAGTAACGGTCGGCGGGGACATCGATCGGACCGAAGCTGTCGGTTTCAGAGCGGGTAGCTGGAGCGGAGTTTGTTGAACGAGCCATCAATGAATATCCGTCACGCGAATGAAGAAGCGGGACGGATAGTCTACAGCGCCAAAAAATGCCGCGTGCAGAATATTATGTTGAAATCACTTCTTGCGGAAGCGATCCAGCCGGACGACTTCGGCGCCTTCGCTCGGCTTCTCCGGCTCGTCCTCTTTTTCGGCGGCCGGCTCGGCGGAAGCCACCGCGGCGGGCGCTGCCGCGGCCGGCAGTTTTCCTTCCGGAATCTCTTCCATCGCGTCGTCTGACGTTTCGAACTGCAGGCCGAACTTCACCGACGGATCGAAGAAGTTCTTGATCGCCTTGAAGGGCACGATGAGCCGCTCGGGAATCCCGCCAAAGGACAGCCCGACTTCGAAGCGATCCTCTGATACGGAGAGATCCCAGAACTGATGCTGCAGGATGATGGTCATCTCTTCGGGATATTGCGCGAGCAGCCGCGGAGAAATTTTTACGCCTTCGGCGTTGGAAACGAAGGTGATGAAGAAATGATGTTCTCCGGGAAGACCGTGCTCGGCAGCGTCGGACAGAACGCGGTGCAGCACACCGCGCAACGCGTCGCGCGCCAGAACGTCATATCGGATGTGATCGGTCGCCATACCCTAGGTCCTGTACTTTCGATGCTTCTCGGTTGATCCGCCCGTCTGATCCCTCGGCCCGTCGTCATGCGGCGGTGGTCTGAGTCGCCCACCAGGCAATGTTACCCCGGTGGCGGACCGAGGTCAGCAGGCATTGTCGACGCAAATGGCAGCAGAGACGACGGATGCGAGGCAAATCAAATAAAGTGGAGGCTTCTGTTGCCAGGTGCCTCCGAACCCCGCCTAGCGGAGCTTAACCCGCTAGGGCTTTAAAGTGGTCTTTCAAACTGCGTTACGCAGCCTGAGCAACCGGAGCATAGTTGTCGTTTGCAACTATTGCATAGCCCGATAACGGCGGAACAATACCGGGAAAAAACACGCCCTTTACGCCCTCGTCGATCCTGTTTCGCCCCCGCCGAAACCCGCATCCCTGGGCGGGCTTTGGTGGAGGCGCCGGGTGCTGCCCCCGGGTCCGAATGGTTTATTTCGGCGGCACTTTATTTCCATAGCCGGGCAAGCCGGCACCCCCAATATAGGGGGCAAAGTTTGAGAAAAACAGTGCCTTGACGGCGACGGGCAGGGGATCGTTCAGCGGAAAAGACGCATAGGGGATACCGTGGAATATCGGTTGGCCTGACGCGGCCACCGTTCTACACCGTCGCCCATGCCTCCGGATTCTTCGCCGGCTGCCGTTGCGGCGCCGGACAGCCTTGCACCGACGCCGCCAAGCCTGATCGCGCTGTTTGTCGCATTCGCGAAGATGTCGCTGGCAGGATTCGGCGGAGTGCTGGTGTTTGCGCGGCGCGCCATCGTCGAGCAGCACCGCTGGATGACGGCGGATGAATTCAACGAGACCTTCGCGTTGTGCCACTTCCTGCCGGGGCCGAATATCGTCAACCTGACGATGGTGTTCGGCTCGCGGTTTCGCGGCATTGCCGGCGGTCTCGCCGCCTTTGCCGGGCTGTTGGGTCCGCCGGTCCTGATCATGACGGTCCTGGCAATGCTCTATGCGCGGTTCGGCGATGTCGAAGTGCTCCGGCGCATTCTGGCCGGCGTATCCTGCGCGGCGGTGGGGCTTTTGCTGTCGGTGGTGTTCAGGATGATGCTGCCGCTGATCAAGCGGCGCGATGCCGCGGGGCTCATCGTCCTGCTGGCGGTATTCGTCGCGATCGGGATTGCGCGGCTGCCATTGCCCGCGGTGCTGCTGGTGGCCACCCCGATCAGCATCGCCGTCACCCTGATGATTCGCCGTCGGGTGACCGCATGAACGACGATAGTCCGATCCTGACGCTGGCCCTGACATTCGGGGTGATGTCGCTGTTTGCGGTCGGCGGCGCCAATTCGGCGATCCCGGAAATGCACCGCGTTGCTGTCGACGTTCACCATTGGCTGACGGACAAGCAATTCGCCGATGTATTCGCGATCTCGCAGCTTTCGCCAGGGCCGAACGTGCTGATCGTGACCCTGATCGGCTATGGCGTCGGCGGTCTTGGCGGGGCGCTGGTCGCAACGGTGGCGATGTGCCTGCCGACGGCGCTGCTCGCCTATGGCGTGAGCCGCTTCCTTAACCGATCCAGCCATGCTCGCTG
>Ga0310811_10013915_pt1 | contig 10481 bp, 8 predicted proteins | sample YCmetagenome_FD_207642 | JGI IMG/M metagenome (GOLD analysis project Ga0310811, IMG submission 207642) | Soil microbial communities from experimental microcosm in Duke University, North Carolina, United States - YC | ecosystem: Engineered > Artificial ecosystem > Soil microcosm > Unclassified ... | reverse complement strand
CTCCACGCCGCCCGGCTTCTGGCTCAACGTCGCGACGGACGGGATCGCTGCCCACGGACTCTCCGAGCGGGAGGCCACGCACCTGTATGCACTGCTCAGCGGCGCGATCTTCGACGCGTTGATCGGCTGCTGGGATGCGAAGGAGACCTACTGGTTCATTCGCCCGTGGCAGGCGGACACGTCCATCACGGTTGTCGCCGCGGTCGGGAAGCCCAACCACCCTTCCTATCCTTCGGGGCATGGTTGCGTGTCCGGCGCGGGGGCGGCGGTGCTGGGCAGTTTCTTTCCCGAGGAGCGCGGACGGTTCGACGCGCTGGCGGCCGAGGCAGGGGTGTCGCGTCTGTACGCCGGCATCCACTATCGGTTCGACGTCGAGACCGGGTTGCAGATGGGGCGAAGTGTCGCCGCGCTTGCCATCGCGGCCGACGCCTCCGGGACGTCGGTGTTGACGCCCCGATAGCCGAGGGGGAGGCCGGCGAGGGCGTGGCCGGCCTCCCGGATTTGGCGAATTCACGCATTTCACTATAGTGACGTATGGTCCTTTTGCCTTGCGAGAAGGCGTAACGGCCCCGCGTCGAAGCACGCCAACCGGCTCGGATCGGAGGGGCTCGTCATCACCATCGGTTGCTGGAGGCGCGCTGGGAGGCAAGGGTTGGTGTGTTCGTCTTTCATCGCTCTGGAGAACGAATCAAGGCGTTCATCAAGTCCTGGCGTACGTGCATCTCGTCGTGCAGGGGTAGCCGGTCGGCTGGTTCACGACCTGCGTAGGCCCGAAACGATCCCCAAACGATACCGCAGGATGGGCGGAGACATGCCGCGTGCACGGACCCTTCACCTACTCCGATTTGTCCTCACGCTTATCAGGCGCTTCTCGGAAGGCTGGGGGTCCGCCGCGAAACCCCGAACTCATTCATTGGCTTGGCGAACCTGCTGGATTCCCTCCCAAATGGCCGGCCTGTTGTCGGACTGCAACCGTGAAGGAACCGCGAGGTCTCGGTGAGGGGCAAGGCCCATAGTGCGAGGAGCACGACCGGCGAACGTAAGCGAGTGCTACTCATTGCTGCTGACGGACAACTTCGTAATCGCCTCTCCGGGCACCTTCGCGGACGACCCAGCCCGGCGCCGCCTTGAACGTCCATCCGTCTCCGTAGAGCGTGACGGAGTCGCGCAGTTGAGGCGCCGAAACACGACGCCAGCTCCCAGCACTGGCGACGAGCACGCCCTTCTCGGCCTCGAGCGTGCCCCAATTTCCCGAAGCCCGATAGCCCCCGAACCACACGGTCCCGACGTCCGGAATAACGATCGCGCCGCGAGAATCCGAAGCGGCGCTGCCGCCTCCCGGGATCTGGAGCACGGGGCCGTCGACGAACCGCCGGCGCAATTCGGCAATCCGTTCCTGCCGCCGCAGCTCACGCTGTTGTTCGTAGGCGCGAATTTCAGGGCCCCCGTAGCGGGTGGCAGCCGCCGCCGCGTCGGTGGCTGGCTGAACGGCGAGGGCACCCATCAGCAGCGTCCCAAGGTCGTCGCTGCTACGGATGCGGCGAGTCCATCCGGGCGATGCCGCATCCAGCAGCAGGCCATACAGCACGCCAGATGTGGTCGGAAACGAGCGAACGAAGGATTCCACGGTGTCGGACGCCATCAGGTCTATGGCACTCGCGATTGCCTCGACGGGTGACGGTGCAGCAACGACGGTACCGGTGTAATGGGCCAGGCCTTCCGTGATCTCGACGGCGCGCTCGCTTTCGGCACTGCCCGGGTAGAGCGTGCGCCGAGCTTGGCGGAAGGCGAGCGCATCGCGGACGGCGTTGTCGCGCTGCGTTCCCGATACCCGCAGGGCCTGGGCGAGCGCGCGCCATTCCAGCCGCAGCCAATAGCGTCCGTCAGCGGCGTCGACATGTTCGTTCGGATATGATGGCGCGATCAGTCCGAGCTGCGGTTGGACCCGGTGGAACATTTCATGGAGGAACAGCACGCGGCGGTTGCTCGGCGTCTGGGCGACCACGAAGTCCCACATGAACGCCGTCCAGCGCTCACCGCCCCATTGGACCGGCGCGTTCACCAGACCGAACACCAGCGGGCGAGCTCCATCGGGCGCAGGCTGGTTCGTGGCGAACGTCTGCGTCCGCCGGTCGGCAATCACGATCGGTCCGCACAGCGACACGCCCCAGAGGCGGCCGCCCTCACGCTCGCACAGGGCCTGGGCCTCTTTGAAATACTCCTTGGCGCGCTGCTGATCGACCTGTGCATCCGCCGGCCGCGTGTGACCCAGGACGCCGCACACCAACATCGCTGCCCCAAACCCTCGTATTCGCATGACCAACTCCCCGCGGCCGATACGAACAGAAACGTCGAGCACGCGAGCCCGGTGAGGTACATCGGAAAACCGAATCAGCTGCGGCATTGGACTCGAGATCCATCGATGCTTGTGAGCAGCGGTGAACTCCCGTCCCCATGAGGCGCGCGTTCTACTGCCCTGCCCCGTCTACGACCGCGCGTACGCGAAACCACGCTCGTGCGCCTTGGTCATCGCGATCAACACGTTGGGCACCACGACCACGCCCGGCAGCGCGTGCGCGACGAGATCGGCGTGAATCTCCTGCGCCGTCCCCGGGCCGTCCTTCTCGAGCCGGGCGGACCAGCGCAGCAGCGCGTTGTTGCAGAGCAGGAACAGCACACCGCGGCGTTGCAGCGACTCGATCGAGCACTCCGGCGTCCCATCCCCCACCGGATCTCCGGGCTCGGGATGCGCGAAATAGTTGCGCGCGAGCGGCGCGTTGGTCTTGGCATCGGTGAGGTTGAGCGCGGCGCCGAGTCTGTATTTCGTCCACATCGCGTCCTGCACGCCGAAGGGCGTGGTGCGCCCGTAGAGCGTCACGATGAGGCTCACGTCGCGTTCGGCGACGCCGTAGGCGTCGCGCCAGACGTCGAGATAGCCCCGCGAGTGCCGCAGCACGGTCCCGCCGTCCGGTTCGGGCGCGTCGAAGAGCTGGCGATGCTTGCCCTTGAGCTGATCGAGCCAGGGGTCGGACGTCTTGACTTCGGCGCGTGCCAGCTCTGGTGGCAGCAACCCGCCAGCACCAAACGCGGCGACACTTCCAATGAACGCGCGGCGATCCGTCATAGGGCCTCCGGCACCGTGGAAGCCTCAAATCTTCCTCGGTGCAAGGAATTCGGAAGGTGACGACATTCCACACATCAGGAGGTGGACGATGAAGGCAATCGTGGTGACGGAGCAGGCAGCTGGAACGGCCGGGATGAAGCTGGTGGAGCGGCCCGAGCCGCAGGCGGCGATCAACGACGTCGTCGTTCAGGTTCATGCGTCGGGATTCGTGGGGACCGAGTTGGCGTGGCCGTCGACCTGGACCGATCGCCTCCAGCGTGACCGAACACCGTCGATCCCCGGGCACGAGCTGGCCGGAGTCGTCACCGCCCAGGGCTACGGCACGACGGGGCTGTCGGTGGGACAGCGGGTGTTCGGCCTAGCGGACTGGTATCGCGACGGCACCCTGGCCGAGTACGCGGCCGTCGAAGCCCGCAACCTCGCGCCGCTGCCGGGCGACGTCGACTTCACGGTGGGTGCGAGCCTGCCGATCTCGGGACTCACGGCATGGCAGGGACTGTTCCAGCACGGCCGCCTGCAGGCGGGACAGAGCGTTCTCGCGCACGGCGCAGCCGGCGCAGTGGGATCGATGGTGGTGCAGCTGGCACGAGAGGCCGGCGCCCACGTCATCGGCACCGGACGCGCTGCCGACCGCCAGCAGGCGCTCGACTTCGGCGCGCAGGAGTTTGTCGATCTCGACCACGATGTCCTCGAAGACGTCGGCGGAGTCGATCTGGTGTTCGATCTCATCGGCGGCGACATCGGGAAGCGGTCCACGCGTCTGGTTCGAGCCGGAGGAACGCTCGTGTCCATCGTCGGGCCGAGCGAGGCGCGGCCCGTCGACGGCCTGGCGGTCGACTTCGTGGTCGAGTCCGATCGTGGCCAACTGGGCGAGATCGTGCAGCGGGTGCGGGACGGACGGCTGCGGACAAACATCGGCACCATCGCGACCCTCGACGACGCCGTCGCCGCCTTCAACCCGACCGGACGACGCCCGGGGAAAACGATCATCGGCATTCGTCCGTAGGCCCGACGGCGCCACCGATCCTGGGACCGACTGTCGTCGAGCTCGTCTTGATTCTCCGTTGTCAATGCGCTGCGAGAAGAGTGTGCCGAGCTAGTCTAGCTGAGTCGCGCCGACCGGACGTCTTGACTCCGGCACGGGCGGCCTCCGCCAGCGCGACTGGCGCTCATATTCAGCTACTCCTATTCTCTTACACGCCGTTGCAAGGGGGAAGCGGTGAAGGATCGGCTGGTCCACGATCGCAGGTCGGAACCATCGGTGTCCCGGCGCGAGTTCCTGGCGCAAGCCGGAACCGCGGCCCTGGGGTTCACGATCGTCCCGCGCCACGTGCTCGGCGGCAAGGGCTATGTTCCGCCCAGCGACAAGGTCAACATCGCGTTCATCGGAGTCGGCGCACAGGGCCAGCGCGTCATGCTGAGCTTCCTGCGCGAGCCCGATGTCCAGGGTGTGGCGGTGTGCGACCCCAACCGGTCCGGCGCCGGGTACCCGCAGTGGGACACCCACGAATTCTGCCACTCGGTACGCGACCTGCTAAACGTCACCTCGGGTTGGGATTGGCTCAGCCCGGACGACCCGATTCAGCTGACCCATGCCATGCAAGTGACCAGCGGCGTCTCCGGCCGCGAGCCCTGCCAGAAAATCGTGGACGCCTACAACGGCGCCAAGCGGCGGTCAGGCAACTCTCGCGGTTGCTCGGCGTATAGCGATTTCCGCGAGCTGCTGGACAAGGAACGCGATATTGATGCCGTCGTGGTGTGCACCACCGACAACCTGCATGCGGCGGTGTCGGCCGCCGCCATGAAGAAGAAGAAGCACGTCTTTTGCCAGAAGCCCCTTACGCACACCATCTACGAGGCACGGCAGTTGGCCCAGCTCGCGCGCCAGACGGGCGTCGCGACCCAGATCGCGGTCGGCAACCAGGCGTCTGAAGACACGCGGCTGCTCTGCGAGTGGATCTGGGCCGGCGCCATCGGGCCGGTGCGCGAGGTGGTGAACTGGTCGAGCCGCCCCTTCTGGCCCCAGGGACTGGACCGGCCGCAGGCCGCGGAACCGGTCCCCAGCGGCCTGGATTGGGACTTGTGGCTGGGACCCGCGCCGGAGCGCCCGTACCATCACGCCTACGCGCCGTTTGTCTGGCGCGGCTGGGCCGATTTCGGTTGTGGCGCGCTGGGCGACATGGGCAGCTATAGCTACGATACCATCTTCCGCGTGCTCAAGCTGGAAGCGCCGGTCAGCGTGGAGGCCAGCTCCACGGAACGGTATCCTGAAACCTACCCGCTGGCCTCCATCATCCGCTACCAATTCGCCGCCCGCGGCGACATGCCGCCGCTCACCTTCACCTGGTATGATGGCGGACTGAAGCCGCCCCGTCCTGACGAGCTGGAAGCAGGCCGCCCCTTCAAGGGAGAGGTTGAAGAAGACGAGGGGCTGTTGTTCGTTGGGGACAGTGGGAAGATTCTCTGCGGATTCAACGGCAAGCGTCCCCAGCTAATCCCCCAGGCGAAGATGGATGCCTACCAGCCGCCGCCGAAAACCCTGCCCCGTTCGCCTGGTAACGAACGCGAATGGCTCGACGCTTGCAAGGGAAGCACCGTCAAGCCGGGCGGCAATTTCGAGTTCTCCAGCATGGTCACCGAGACCCTGCTGCTCGGTAACGTGGCCACGATGCTCGGGCAACGGCTCATCTGGGACCGCCTCAATCTACAGGTGGTCAATGCGGGAGCCGCCGACAAGTACATCCGCCCGGAACGCCGTGCGGGATGGGAGCTGTAACCGTCCGCCGGCCCGCCGAGCGACGTGGGAGGAGCCATGACGGCACTTTCAAGAAGAGAGTTCTGTGAGACCCTTGCGCAGCAAGCCGCGTTTGCCGGACTATTCTCGCTGGTAGCCGTGGAGCGCTCTGCCAGCCCGCTCGATTTGCCCATTGGGTGCCAGACCTGGCCGGTCAGAGAGTTGATCGCCAGGGACTTCCCCGGTACCCTCAAGCAGCTCGCGGCGGCGGGCTTTGAGAGCGTCGAGTTGTGCTCGCCCGTGGGATATGCCGACTCGGGGTTCGAAGGTCTCGCCAAGTACAAGCCCGCGGAGCTGCGCCGCATGCTGAGCGATGCCGGCTTGAGCTGCGTGAGCTCGCATTTCACCATGGAAGAGCTGCGCCAGAATCAGCAAGCCCGGATTGCTTGGGCCAACGACCTGGGCCTGACGCAGATGATTGTCCCCACCCTCGAGGGGCCGCAGCATCCCAGCATGGAGGACGTCAACCGCGCGGCCGAGGAGTACAACAAGATGGGCGAACAGGCCGCCAGGGCCGGCATCCAGCAGGGTCTGCACAACGAAGACTTCGAGCTCACCACGGTGGATGGCAAGCGCACCTACGACCTGCTCTTCGAGCTGCTACAACCGGAACTGGTGAAGTTCCAGTTTCAGGTCTCGACCATCCGCCAGGGCTACGACGCCGCGGAGTATTTCACCAAGTACCCCGGGCGCTTTATCTCCATGCACGTACAAGGCTGGTCGGCGAACACTCGAAAGATCATGCCGGTGGGACAGGACACGCTGGACTGGAGGAAGATCTTCACGGCGGCCAGGATGGGCGGCATCCGGAATTACTTCGTGGAGATGAACCTGGACATGATGCGGGCCAGCGTTCCGTACCTGCGGGGCCTGCAAGTCTGAGCGACGGCGCCAATAGCTCGCCGTCGCGACAAGGCCCCCGCCGTGGCGGGGGCCGAGTCGGGACGGCGGGATTTGAACCCGCGACCCCCTGAACCCCATTCAGGTGCGCTACCGGACTGCGCTACGTCCCGATGACCCAACAATAGATGCTAACCCGACCAAAGCTACCGGACTGCGACGCGAGGACGGCCCGCAGGGCGTCCGAGCTAGTCCTTTAGGGCGCGGAGCCTGCCCCGAGCGCAGCGCGGAAGGAGTCGCGAAAGGTAAACCTGCACCGCGGGCCGCTCAATCGCTGAAACACCCCACGAGCGACGAGATCCCGACCGCGGCCCCGGCCGCGCGCAGCGCCGTCGTCCCCAATCCGCGACCCACCTGCCCCGCATAGAAGTGGCCCATACTGGGACCGACCACTACCCCGCCGAGAAATATCCAGGCTCCCGCATCCGGCCCGATCGCGATGCCCGACGCCATCGGCACCGTCGTGGCCCCGAGCGACAGCAACAACCCGGTCGTGGGAGACTTGCGTCGATTGGCGACCACCGATTGCGCGGGTCGTGGCACCGGCGCACGCCCGAAAGACCAGGATACCGAGAGACCATAGGAGCGGTCGCGCAGGTTCATCGCGGGTGAAACGGTCAGGTGACGCTCGTTGTAGCGCCGCACCGCTGCCGGTGCCGTGGCGATGTCGAACACCGCCAATCCCACGACCGCCGCCGATGAAACGAAGAACGTGGCGCCGCTGCAGTCCTGCGCCGGGCTCCGGGCCGCAACGCCGGTGCAGAGCGACAACCCGACCACCATCGATCGTAAGATCGACAAGAATCCCCTCCTTACGCGGTGGAAAAGCCGAACATACTTTGACGGCATCACCTCCTCAACATCTCACCGGAGCACCGACATGCGACTCGCTCCCACACTCCCCTGCGTGCTGTTCGGTCTGGCGGCCTGTGCGAAGCCCGAATCGCCGGCACAAACCACTACCCGCATGGCGGCCGAAGCCGCCACGGCCCGGACCGCCATCGAAGCGACTAACGCGCGCTGGATGGCCCACCTCGCCGCTGGACACGCCGACTCCGTCGCCGCTCTGTACGCGACCAATGCCCGCATGATGCCCGAGGGTGCCCCCACGGCCGTGGGCCACGCGGCCATCGCTCAAGCATATGGACAGATGTTCGCCATGGGCCAATGGACCATCCAGCTCCATCCGGACTCCGTATGGGCCAATGGGCCACTCGTGCTCGAGACCGGGACGTGGACGTCGACGTTCAAGCCGGCTGCCGGGGCGCCGCCGATGGACACGGCCAGCACCGGCAAGTACATGGTCCGCTGGACGCAGGAAAACGGCCGCTGGGTACTCGCCGACGACATCTTCAACTCCGATAAGATGCCGTCGCCGCCTCCCGCCGCGCCGGCCTCGCGCCGCAAAGACTGACGCAAAACTTCTCACTGGAGGCAAGTCGATGAACCGCACGTCCATGTTGCTGGCACTCGTAGTGGCCGCTCCGCTCGCGGCCCAGCAGCCCGACAGCACGAAGCCGGCGATGCCGATGCGCCGGCACGGCGAGATGGAGATGGGCCAGATGATGATGGGCATGATGGAAATGATGGGTCCGATGATGCGCACGATGGCGTTCGAGCCCGATCACCTGTTGGCCCGCAAGGACGCGCTCGAGCTGACCCCCCAGCAGGTCACCCGCCTGACGGCGCTGCGCGACGCCGCGAAAGCGGCCCACGACGCCGCCCACGCGGGCATGCAAACCCATATGGGGGCGCTGGCCCAGACCATGAAAGCCAACGCTCCGGACACCGCCGCCCTGAAGCAGCATTTCCAGGAAGCACAGGCCGCCATGGGTCGGGCGCATTGGGCCATGCTTGTTGCGGCGGCTCAGGCACGCGCCCTCCTCACCGATGCGCAACGCGGCCGGGTGGATGGCTGGGCGGACATGATGCAGATGCAAATGGGTGAAGAGCACGGGGATACGGAACACGGGGAGCATCACCCAGACCGGAACTGAACGACGGCGATCGGCGACGACACTGCGGGTGAGGCTCGGCGGCGCGACCTAACGCAACCGCAGGAACAGCTCGCCGGCATACGACGACACCGACCACGCACCGCCTTGTTTCGTCGCAAACAGGTTGGTGAGGTACAACGCGCCTGCCGAGGTCCCCGCCGTGGCCTCGGCACGCAGTAAACTCATGGGCACCTGACGGTCGTCGCGCTGCCGCCGGTACGTCGCTACCCGGTCGATCACCGGCTGCAGCGGAATCTCGAGCACCGCCCGTCCGTCGGTCGTCACGCGGAACACATTCTGCCCCTTCACGAAAGTCAGAAACGTGCCTTGCTCGATCTCCACGGAATCCCCGACTCCTCGGGGGGCGAGGTGCAGCGCGTAGGTGTACCGGTCGATACGCATCGGTGCGCGATCCCAGCTCGACGACAGTGAGAGCGACTCGACGCTGTCCTCGCTCTGCCACGGTGAGACGTATCCCACGCCGAGACTCGCCATGAGCTTCCGCACCCGGGGCTCGACGTTCGCGGAGGTGGGTATCGCGGACCCGCCGAACCGCGCCGCGATCGCCTTCCCATCACCGCGTCGCAGCAGATAGCGCAACGTCGCGGCGACTTCCTTGCGGTCGCCAAACGGGACCTCGCGCAACTCGCTGCTCGGCGCTCCGGTTGGAGTCGCTGCGGGGCGAAGCGCATAGCGCGCCACCAACCGGTCCAATCGCCCGCGTTGACTCGCCAGCGAAACCCGGTACGCCCCCCACGGGCCCATGAACGTCACCAATCCGAGCAGGCAGAGCGTGGCCGGGATGACCTTGATGTTGCGCGACCGGCCGAAGGTGTAATAGATCGCGATCCCGGCCCACCAGAGCGACAGCACGATCATGAAGTAGCGACGCTCGGTGACGCCGTATTGCGCGACGCGCTTGCCGATCGCCAGCCACAGCATGACGATCGCCGGCAAGAGCGCTACGTAGAACCCGCGGGTGTAGGTCCGTACCCAACGATGGGCGCTTCCCTCCAACGGCCGCACGAGCAGCCAGGCGAGAATCCCGACCGACGCGACGCTCGAGACGAGATAGCCAATCCAGCCACTCGGCCACTGCTGCTCGATCACGACCTTGCCGAGATAGAGTGTGAGGATCACGAGATACACCACGACGATCGGCACCAGCACGTACTGCGCGAAGATCCTGAGCGCCTCCGGTACGTCGCGACGCTGCTCCAGCGCAGCCAGATCCTCGGGCACCCCGCCCGTGAAGAACCACGTCGTGAATACGAACGCCATGACCATCCACAGACGCCCGTACGCCTCGTTGGGGACGTCGACACCGAGCAGCTTGTCGAGCGCGGCGAAGGCGATCGCGAGACCCCCGTACAACACGCCGGCAAACAGGCCGGCCATGAGGAAGCGCATGAACAGCGCCCGATTGTACTGCCAGAATCCGTCGGGCTCGTCGTACCCGGCGTACGGCAGGAACGCCGCGAGCAGGTGGAAGGACACACTGAGCTCGACGTAGCGCGCGATCTGCACCGGCTCGGGCCACCGCGGCCACAGCACCCAGAACAGAAGGAGCACGAGGACCCCGGCGCCCAGGAGGACCCAGCGGCGTCGATCACCCGGTGCGAAGCGCCGTTCCCCGGTGAGCGTCAGCGCGAACAACAACGGCAGG
>Ga0310811_10013914_pt1 | contig 10481 bp, 10 predicted proteins | sample YCmetagenome_FD_207642 | JGI IMG/M metagenome (GOLD analysis project Ga0310811, IMG submission 207642) | Soil microbial communities from experimental microcosm in Duke University, North Carolina, United States - YC | ecosystem: Engineered > Artificial ecosystem > Soil microcosm > Unclassified ... | reverse complement strand
AATACGCTTCAACGACTGCGGGCATAGCAAAGCCTCCAATCCGGGTGACTGATCGCCAGCAACACACCCAGGCACAAATCATTCGCAAAAAAAATTGGCCGCTGCGGGCCAACGCAATACCTATGAGGGCGCGGAAAAATCAGAATAAAACCGCGCTTGATTTGAACCCGTGAGGCACGGGGTTTGAAGCCAACAACCGCAGCGGCCAAATTGGGAGCAGAGGCAGGACTTGCACCTGCAACCTGCGCGTTATGAGCGCGCCGCGCTACTACTTGCGCCACCCTGCTGCAAACATTCGTGAGCCAAAAAAACATCACGCGCGCTTTCCCTTCGTCGTGAATTTCGCGCGGTGCGCCGTGACCAAATCACGCATGAAAGCGGACTGGTTTGAACTCGCTCGCGTGCCCGGATACCGGCGCGCCTGCTGCCGGACATAATCCGCCAAATCAGGCGGCAGCGTGCAACACACGCGCTCAAATGTAGGGCGCTCTTGGTATTCCACCGGCAAGGCGTTGTGTTCAGATTTCGCGGGCATAACTTTAATCCGCGCGGGTCCGCACAGTGCCCCATTGACACCATGTGAACCCGCGCCAACAGATTCACTGCGCATATTAAATGCATACCTAATAATACTGCGTCCATGCTTTCTTGTTCACAAAGTTATTGCATACTCAGTATGCCGCGATAAAATGCGGGTTGGGTTGACCAAAATAAATTCTATGAAGTCCAAAAAGAACACCAAGCCGCTAGACATCATTCCGGACGATGCGGAAAAGCGCACCAGTCTGTTGGTCTCGGGAGTTGTGTGGAATGCCGGACAGCGGCAAATGTCCCGCAAAGGGTTCAACGGAAATTTCAGCGCCTATATTGCTGATCTCATCCGCCGCGATGAAGAAAGAGAACTAGAACTCGACGTGCTCCGCTACGTATCTGACAGCGGCAAAAAGGGTAAGACCGTTTCCGGGCGGGGCGTGGACGAACTCGCCGTGCAAGCCGCAGCGCGGGAAATCGTGCGCCGCGCCACGCACAAAATCGTCAAGAAGTCCCATGGGGGTGGTGCCCGTTCCCATTCGAGTGACCAACCTTCTGCGCAAGCTTCTGGACGTGCTCCCGAATCCACTTCGCGCGTAATTCTAGGCTTTCGGCCAGCGCCAGTTTCTCCGCAATCGTAAGGTTCGCAATCTCCCGCAAATCTTCGGGCGTTAGCCCGTCTTCCGCTGTTGGTTTAGCCATGTCCTGAAATTTACGGACATGGCTTGTCTTTTGTCCAGCCTCAACTGCATACCCAATATTACCGGCTGCATACTTTGCGCTTGCGCGCGTGTGCATACTCAATAATACTAATACCACACCAAGAATAAATACTATGAATACTGGCGAATCTGTTTTGACGAACGTGCAAATTGCATTTGAATTTCAAGGCGCAAAACGCGTTTTAAACAAGAACCCGCGCGTGCAACAGGAATTGCGTGACGGCAAAATTACCGTGGCCGAGGCGCTTCTTGAACCATGGACCATCCGCCTGAGTGTGGCCGATGACACCGGAAAGAAATCGCAAAAAATCTTCACCCTCTCAGCTGATGACAACATCGCCCAGGCACAAGCCAAGAGCTACATCAAAGGCAACGGCACCACCAAATTTGAACAATTCCTAAAAGCCGAATCCACGAAACGTGGTGAATCGCTGGGCACCCTCGCCGCTGAGTGGGAAAAGCTGAACATGCCGGACGCCGCGCAACATCCCCGTGATGATCGCGCGCGCGACAATCTCAAAACCTTCTTGGATGCCGCGCTCGAATTTTGGAAAGACAAAATCCCCGGCACCATCAACGAAGTAATGATGAATCAATTCGCCACGTGGCGGCGAAACAAATGCAAGGAAAACGGGCGCGGCACGGGAGACAGAAGTATTGATCTTGAACTAGGCGCACTCAGTTGCCTTTGCGACTGGGCCAAGAGCATGGGGAAAATCGACAAGAACCCATTTGCCGAACGTAAAAAGTTTCAACGCTCCAAGGATGTTACCCACTGTCACGAATTCATGCCGGACAGTGACGAACAATGGCACGATGTTTTGCGCTGGTGCTTCACGCGCGTATCCAACCAAGCCGAAAAACGTAAGAGCACTGGAGAGAAACTAATCGCACAAGACGCACTCTACACCCTGCGCCTGCGCGTGATCGGCGGTTACCTCGCATTTTGTGGACTCACCGGACTACGCCCCGAAGAACCCGTAATGCTTTACCGGCTGGCCGAGTTAAAAGAAATTCCCGGCAATCCCATCAAATTAAAACCCGGCACAGTGTTCCCGCTGGCTACTGGTGAGCGCAAAATGCGCGTTGAACGGAATAAGAACGGGCAAAACAAATTTGTAAAACTGCACCCAGCGCTTGCGGATTTCCTCACCCACTGGGGCCAATGGTTAGATAGCACCTTCGGCGTTTCAGAAATCGCCCGCCCATGGTTTCCCAACCCTGAAAAGCCCAGCGAGCCGCTATTCGCTGACATGGATTTTACGCCCCTGATTCGCCGCTTGTCGGAAGCGTGCGAAGCCTGCGGCGCTCACCGCATGAAACCCAAAGGCTTTGGCCGCGCGTTCTACGTGCGCGTGCGCCGCAGCCAGGGCGAAGACGATGCCACCATTGCCGGTGAATTAGGCCAAACCACCAACGGCCAATTGATTCGCACCACCTACGGCAACCCCGAAGACATGGCAGGCGGCGCACTATTCGATTGGCTGCCCAAAGAAGGGCCAGCCGCGTGGCAAATACTTTCCTCCAATGCAGCAACCAACATCACCGCAGTAAAATTCAACACCAAATAAATACTATGAGCACACTAAAACTATCAGACTGCAAGGAAGCATTCGCCCAGCCGGGCGAAACGTCCATCATAGACTTGGCGCACCCAGTCACCAAGCTATCCATTCACAGCAACCAGACCCTTGAACAAATCCGCGAACGCTACCCCGGCGCGGAACGCGTGGACTTTGCGCAATGGTGCCGTGATCTGGAAACGCGCGAAAATCCGCCCGTGCAATGGGCCGAAGTAACCGAGGATAAATACTGGGAAATGCTGGAAGTCCTGCCGCCTGCGCACATGAATTCCACCGGCTTCCTTGTCGGAGAACCCATGGACCACCACGGCCAAAGCGGACGCCCACGCTACACCGCTTACGGACGCTGGGACGGCAAACACTTCGTAGCCTCGCGCCCTATGACACGCCCCGAATTTATCGAATTCACCCAAACCAAAACCGCATGAACCTCACACTCAACACCGAATTTTCACCCGAAGCGCCGCCCGTTAAAACCATCGGCGCACAACCCGCAACGCCCGTGGAACGGTCTCAACCACGGGCGTTGCCCTTTCTCGCGCACCTGCCAAAGAACGCGTGCGACGTGATCGGCTGCAAAAAGTATGGCCACGAATTCCCCAGCCCGGACGCGCTGGCCATGCACAAGCACCACGCGCACCGACCACCCGCACCCAAAGCACAACCCAAATCCATCACCATGGAACAAACTGAAACACCCCCCACCGCAGTTGAACCACCGGCAAAAACCTACGCGTGCAAACAGTGCGACGCGGGCGGATTCACCACGCCCGCAGCAATCGCGCGCCACGTCAAAGACACCCACCCGAAACCGAAATCAGCGCCGCACGCACCACTTGAAGACCCACACCAACACCTTGGCGACATGCCCGCACAATGTCCGCTGTGCGGTGCCAAAGGAACGCGCATGTGGGTTGCCTTGCATTTCTCAAAAGCCCATCACGGGCAAATCCTTTCCCTACCCACGGACCCCTACCGCTGCAAATCCTGCGGCTTTACCTCGTTCAGCAAAGAAGGAGTTGCAAAGCATTGCCACGTGATGCACGGCACACAAAAGAATTTAGTGGAATACCGCCCACCCGGCGCGCCCGTGCCACCGGCAACGCCCGCCAAGCCCACCGGCTTGGAAGTCACATACAAAATCACACCGTGCAACCGCACCCTTAAATTGACACTGACACAGGACGACATCGCGCGCGCCGCGCAACTTCTCATTTCCAACGGATTCACAAACTTAACCATCGAATAAATCGAACCATGCAAACCGCAATCAAAGACGCCTACAACACTGCTGCAACCGAAGACACCAGCGCACGCCGCGCTCCATGGAGTGACCACGAAGTGGATATGCTGGTGAAAGAATTCCTTGAGCAAAGACGCGCGGACCCGTTCACGGAATCACTGGAACTTTTGCGCCAATCCATGCGCAAAGTCTTGCCCGAACACCGCGCGAAAAATCTCACCCAGTGGGCCACACTCCAGCCCATCCGCGCGAAAATCAGTGACAAGTGGCTGGACGAAATGACCAAGCAAAACCCGGACCCCGTTGTGGTTCACGTCGAAACCCAAGCGCCCCCGGACTACATTGACATTCTGCACCGCTGCGACTTGCCCTCACTGATCGCCATGGTGGTGAAGAAACTTCAAGACAGTGCCGGAGGACTTACTGCCTTGGTGTCGGCACTCGCGCCGCAAGCCACCAACGGCAAGCACGTGGGCGCACCACACCAGCAAGCCATATCCTTGCTCGCCGCAGCCAGCGCCAAGCCGCGCAAAACCCGTGTCCTGATCTTCGGCCCCAGCGCCGGACAATTTCACGAACTCGAAACCCGCATGGAAGCGGACAAAATCCCCGTGGAATTGCTCTACTTGGACAAAGACAAACCCACACCCAAAACCCCGCTGCAAACGGACTACGTTGTGGCAACCCTCGTGAACCCCAGCATGCACAATTTATTCCGGCAGCAAATCCCCGCTGGCAAATACCACTTGCTGGAAGGGGCCGGTCTTACGTCCTTCGTGAACAAACTGCGCGACATTGGCGCGCTGCTTCCGCCACGCGCATGAGCAGGCCATACACCATTGCCGAAGACGGCAAAAGCATCACGTGCCACGCCTGCGGGCGCACCAGCTACAACATGAACGACGTGGCCAACTGCTATTGCGGCAATTGCCACGTCTTCTTTGAAGTGGGATTAAGCGAGCATCGCCAACGCGTGGATGAACTCGCGCAGTTATTCACGCCCGCGCTGGAACACCGCGAAAAATATATCCTACTCCTCCTCAAACCCGACGTGAATGTAGCAGGCGATGAAGGACTGGAAAGCAGCGTGGTATCCAACCTCCCCAGCCCAGAAGCTACGAAAATGATATTGCGCGAGTTGCTGCAACGTATCGGGGGCGACGAATGAGCACCCCCGGTGACCAACTCGCGCGGCATTTGCAATATGCGAATGCCGCGCGCTTCCTGCGCAACGACCAACTGGCGGACGCCCTCATGCGCAGCATTTGGGCGCGCCTCCCGTTTGACGCCTGCGAAACCGCCCTGATTGAAGAAACACTCTCGCGCCTGCGAACCACCACGGAGGAAGAATGATTCACGCCTACACAATCCAATGCGCTCAAAACCACACTGTGGCCATGGTCTTGGCGGATGCCGCCAAAGCCTCGCCCGACCTGGTTATAAATATCATCAGCAAGATAACGCCAGTTTTGAAAGCACGCATTAACTGGACATGCACCGAATGCGGCACCGGACCTGCCGCCGTTCAACACATTCCCACACCCGCCAAAACGTGGACGGACACACCCCTGAACGAAGACGCCCCGGACGACTTTGACCACGAGAACACCGCCGTGGTAGTCGTTGGCCGCGACAACCAGGGCAAAGCATCATTCTGCGCCCTGTCACTCCACAAGATTGGCGACATCACCAAGCAATCCAGCAATTGAAGCACGCGGAGAAACTAGCCGATGCAGCGCGAATGAAAGAAGCCGCCGCAGAAAAGTTGCGGGCAGAGATTAAGCACGCCACCATTCAAATCGGAGAATTCACCGTCCCGCTTATCGGCGTGGACGGTGAAGCCGTTTTAGAGACCTGTGATCTGTGCCACGACGTGTACGGACTCCAGCAGATTGAACTCACCGGCACGCAATTCCTGTGCATTCGCTGCCGTAGTATTCTGAATACTACCCTGAATACTACCGGCTCAAGTATCCAGCCTCCGCAATCCTCCGGTATCCGCAAAGGTGTATTAAGTGGGCAAGTGCGCAAAATGCGCGTGGTTATTGAGGAAATGTGAGAAACCCTTGAAAAGAGTGGTGCCCCGGGACGGACTCGAACCGTCAACCAATTGATTAAGAGGCAGGAAACAAATCGGCGTAAACTGTTAATTCTTCATGGGTTCCAACATAGACGTTTTGGAGAATACTAAGCTGAATACTACAAGCCAAGATTTGACTTTGCCGGGCTGGCGCTCATAGTGGCCGCACCATGAAAGCCAAATTCCTCACACTTATTGGCGGCGTGATCGTGTTCGCCGCGTTGCGCGGGTTGCTCATTGCGGCGGATTTACCCCCATCAAATGACCCTGCCCACACAAACAAAACGGCCCATATCGCAAATACGGAAGACATTTTAGGCGACAATCAGCCCATTGGCCGGTTTTCGCTGGTTCCGGGCAATTCCCTGCTTTCCTCCCGTGGCACTGCCACCACCGCCCCGGTAATGCTCAAAATCGACACCGCCACCGGGCGCACGTGGATGTTGGTCTTATCCGAAAACAACGGCGCGGCGCAAATGGGCTTCGTGGAAGTCCCCACCAAATAACCTACTGCGTCAACTCATTCAGCAAGCCCTGCTTCTCCGTGAGAGTCAGGGCTTTTGCATTGGCCACTTTGCTCACCAAGATGGGTTGCAGTTGCGTGCGTTCCTGCGGACTGGCCACGCGCCAAACTTTGATCGCGTCGCGCGCGCCCAGGTGGAACACCTGAAACTGGAGCGGATTGTATTTCATCCGTTCCATGAGCGCCTGCATGGCGTCCGGGTTCAGCTTCCCGGTGGCAATCGCATCGTTGAACGTGCCCAAGCCGTTGCCTGCGCCGGTCTTCATCTGCTTCACCGCGTCCCGAATCATTTTCGATTTGTCGAATTGCTCTTTTGTCAGCGGCGCGTCACCCATGCCGCTGGCCATTAAATCACTCGCCAATTCCTGCGCGGGCGTCATGGTCATGCGCGTGGACACGGGCGTGATGCCAAAGAACGGCAACACCTGCTTGCGGGCGGGCGCATCGTCCTCGTTGAGCTTTTGCGCGGCGCTCACGCTGAACGGCACAAATTGCTTGGCGGCGAACTTCGCCACTTCGCCAGCCTGATCTAACAGCGGGTCATCCGGGTGCCGAATTTCCACATTGTAAAAATCCTTGTTGTTGTACAAATCCCACATGCTGGAATAAATCGGATTGAGCGAGTGAGCAAAGCTTGTCACCGGGTGCTTGCTGTAACTCAACACGTCTTTCATGTAGCTGGGGAAATTCAGCCGCACCGGGTTGCCGTTGGCGTCCGTTTCGCCCGTGGGCGGCATGAAGTAATCCTGCCCTTCCGGCTTGCGTCCCGTCATCAGGTAAGTGGCAATTGCGCCCAGGGTGCCAATCATCATGGGCAGCGCCATGGCGTAGGCCATGCGGTGCGTAAATTCCGCTTTCTTACCCGTGGCCACGTTCTTGGCGAAGTTGCCCGCATCAATCGCCGCGCCGAACCCTTCGCGGTATTTGCCCAACTGCCAGCCGTAAGCACGAAAACCCAGCAGCGCCAAATCTTTTACCGCGCGGTGATAAAACAAATTGTCATACACGAGTTGCCCCATGCGATTGTCCACAGAATCCCACGCCTTGCGCATGGCTTCGCGGATGTCCTCCGGCTGCGCGGACGGTCCAAGCTTTTCAATCGCCCGCTGCGCCATGTCGGAGAACACGCCCAGCTTTTGGCGCGGCACCACGTATTCCATGATTGGCTTAATCGCCTGTTCCATGAGCGCAAAGGGCGCTTGCATCGTGCCCTTGAGGTAACCGCTGGCCGTGGCTTCACGATAGGACCGAATCATGCGCCGCGTAAATTCCGTGCGCCAAAAGCGGTCTTGCCCCAAACGCCCGCCGCCCGCCTCCAGCGCCTTCACGATTTCGGCAACCTGCGCGGGCGGCGCGCTTTCGGGCGTGATGCCCTTAAAAACTTTGTCCATGAATCCACCCAGCCCACGCGATGGACCCAGCACGGCTTCCCGCAAATCAATGCCGCCGCGAATATTCGTGATCGGAGAAACCGGCACGCTCGCCGCCGTCTTGAGCGCGCGGGCAAGGTCACCACCCGCCGCGTCTTCGATTGATAACGCAAGGCGCGACGTGGCCGCATCCAGCGAAGTAAAGCCCAAGTGAAAAGCGCTCAAGCCAAGCTGCGCGCCGTTCATCAGATTGGAAGCTTCGCGCAAACCGCGATACCACAACTGGGGGTTCAGTCCCGGCGAAAGATAATTATTCACCACGCGCGCGGCATCGTCCGGCATCATCCATTCACCCAGCTTCACGAAGCCGTGAATAGGCACTTCGGTGGATTCCATGCCGTGAGCCAGGCGCGGTTTAATCCGGTCAATACGGTCGCCAATGTCCGGGTGTTTCAGCAGCCACTGGTTCATGGCATCCCACACCAGCGGCGCAGTCTTTTGGAACAACTCCGGCGCGTGAATGTATGCCTTGAATGCCTCCGCGATTTTCTCCTCACTCTCGCGGAAATATTTCTGCGTGGACGGCGTGACCACCTGCCCCTCACCGCGCAAATCCACCAGCTTGCGGAATTGCTGCGCCTTCGGACTGTTGCCCAGCACGCCCAATTCCGTGCGCAAATCAGGAAAAGCCCAGTCCATTTGATGCCCCAATTCGTGCCACGCTGTAGACTCATCGGAGCCGACAAGCAATTGATTCTTTTTGATCGGCGGCGGATAAGCCAAACCCAACGCGTTCTTGTAATCCAACTTGCCCATGCGCTCTTGGGTTGCCCCAATGTAGTGCAGCAGGTCCAGCAAACCTTTGCGCTGCGACGCGTCAAAAGCTTCTTCAATCGTCACCGTGGGCGGTCCCCATTGGGTGAATGCCGCATCGTTGACGGTGCTCATACCATCCGGCTTCGCGGCGAACGAATGCACGAACTTGAGCAAGCCGGACGCCTTGGTTTGGTTAATCAAATCGCGCGCGAGAATATACCGCTCCACTTCGCGCTTCTTGAGTAGCCACATATCCACCGGGTTGTCATGCACCGGCACCAGCCCGGCTTTCAAACCTTCTTCAAACAATTGGTGCGTGCGTTGCCGGAGAAAACTTTTCGGCCCTTCCAGCGGGCGTTTGGCCAGCAACTTGGAATACAGTTGCTTTGCCGCCACCGGGTCATCCCACATGTGCGGAAAATAATTCTGGTAAAACGTGGTGAGCGCACCCGTGCCCAGGGCGTGAACGCGTTGCAGCCAGTCATCATTCTGGCGTTTGAATTCCGCAGCGGCACGTTGCTCCACGGGCGACAAGCCCGCCGTGCTGCCGTGCTCGTAGGCGCGAATGAACGCCAAGTTGTGAGGCAGCGGCTGCGCGGGGTCATACTGCCAATCTTTAGGCAATCGGAATTTGTCGAAATAGGAACGGAACGGCGCAAGCGCTTCGTCCGCTTTCAACATTTCCGTGGCCATGCGGGAATTGAGTTGCCGCAGCAAATTGCCCACGTAGCGCGCCGCGTCACTGAACGTCTGCGGCGCAGTGATCGCCCGCAACTGGTTCATTTGATGCGTGAGCGCATTGACGTGCGCGGGCGTGACCGATGCAGCCGGAGCGTTCGCCGCTGCCGGTTTGCTCCCGCGAATCTTCGCGCCCGAGCCGCGCGGGGTCACGGATTGCTGTTTGGCTTTCTGCGCGTCCAATTCGGCTTGCGCCTTGCGAATGCGCTCATTGTTGCCAGCAGTCTTTTCAATCGCCGTGGCCGAATTCTTTACAGCCTCTTTCGGCACACCCAGTTCGTGACCAGAATCAATGCTCAGCCGTTTGGCTTTCTTCAAAACCTCCGCAATCGCTTCTTTCGTGTTGGTAACCTTAAATGTGCCGTCGCCCGGAATATCAATCGTGATCGTTTTCGGCACGCTTTTCATTGCCGGATTGGCCCCCAGCGGCGCAGCTTCCATTGCGCTTTCCAGCCGTTGCACCAGTTCAGATTTCACTTCCTTGGCCGGACGCTGCCCTTCGTTCGCGGCGGCATCCTCCACGCGGTCCTGCATTTTCGCTTCCGCTTTCTGCGGCGAATCTACCGTCTTACCGTTAGTTTCCTTCGGTGCCGGTTCCGGTGCGGTGGCAACGCGCGCGGTGTCTTCGTGAACGGTTTGAACACCTTTCACTTTACCCGCTTTGGCGATTGCATCCGGCGCGCCCGTGGCTTCAATCATCTTCGATGAACGCACACCTTTCTTGTCCGTCACGTCCACTTTCCACCACTGTTGAACGGTGTTATTGATTTGCTCCTTGAGCGCTTCCGGCGTGGGCGCCGCGCCTGCGGTTTTCGGTTCGGGCAAACCAAAATCCGGTTCCACTCGCATTTCCGAAACACTTTTTGGCGTTCCCT
>Ga0310811_10013913_pt1 | contig 10482 bp, 7 predicted proteins | sample YCmetagenome_FD_207642 | JGI IMG/M metagenome (GOLD analysis project Ga0310811, IMG submission 207642) | Soil microbial communities from experimental microcosm in Duke University, North Carolina, United States - YC | ecosystem: Engineered > Artificial ecosystem > Soil microcosm > Unclassified ... | reverse complement strand
TTCGAGAACGATCGCCAAGAAAGTCGCCTCCGATCCTTGTTCGAACAGCACGATGCCCCGGGCAGCCTGCTGGATGACGGATGCACTGAGAAGGCTGCGCAATCCGCTGGCCGAAAGGCCGGAGAACAGCGGCAGGGAGCCGATTACATCGCGATGGGACGGTTCCATATCCGTACGCTCCCCGCAAGAGGACCTCGGAACGATGATGTGATATTCATCAATCCGTCATTTGATCTGGATCAAATCTGGGAGCTGCGAACTGCGATAGTTGGGCTGTTGAAGTGATGGGGAATGGCCCCATCGGCAAATCAACCGCTGACCAGGCGCAGCGGATACCGAGGCCAAGATGCCGAAGTCTAATCTGTCGGTACTGTTTGCGACCACCTGGGCCTTCACTGCATGTTTCGCGGTGTGGACGATGTTCGGCGTGATCGGTATCCCCATCCGTTCCGAGCTCGGCCTGGACTCAACCCAGTTCGGGCTTCTCACCGCCACGCCGGTTCTGACCGGAGCGCTGTTTCGCCTGCCGCTCGGGATCTGGACGGATCGCTTCGGTGGCCGGATCATCATGTTGCTGCTGCTCGTCGGCTCCGCGATTCCCCTCTGGGTAGCCGCTTACGCGAACGCGCTTTGGCAATTCCTGCTGCTTGGACTCGCGCTTGGCCTGGTGGGCGCATCTTTCTCGGTAGGCACGCCCTATGTGGCGCGTTTCTTCCCGAAGGAGAGCCGCGGTTTCGCGATGGGCTTCTTTGGCGCCGGCACCATCGGCGCGGCGCTGAACATGTTTGTGGCTCCAATCCTGGTTGATAGTTATGGATGGGAGTCCGTGCCAAAGGTGTACGCAGTGACGCTCCTTGCCACTGCTGCTCTGTTCTGGATCTTCTCCGCGCCGGATCCGGGGACGGAGAGCACATCCACGATGATGCAACAGCTCGCGGTGTTACGTGATCCGCGTGTCTGGAAATATTGCCAATATTATTCGATCGTCTTTGGTGGCTTCACCGCGTTGTCGATCTGGATGCCGCAATATTTCAAGAACGAGTACGGCTTCTCGATCGCGCAGGCGTCGTTACTTGCGGCCTGCTTCTCCTTGCCCGGTGGTGGATTTCGAGCAGTCGGAGGCTGGTTGTCGGACCGCTTTGGCGCGCATAACGTCACCTGGTGGGTGCTATGGGCTGCCTGGATCGCTCTATTTCTGCTCTCCTATCCGAGGACAGAGGTCGTTGTGCAAACAATTCATGGGCCTGTCAGTTTCGGCATCGCTCTCTCACCCCGGGTCTTCACCATTTTGCTGATGGTGCTTGGCATCGCTTTTGCCTGCGGCATGGCCTCGACCTTCAAATATGTCGCTGACGATTTTCCAGACAACATGGGCGCCGTCTCGGGCATTGTCGGCATGGCCGGCGGCATCGGAGGGTTTCTCCTGCCGATCATGTTTGGCGCAATTCTGGATTTGCTCGGGGTAAATTCGAGCTGCTTCATGCTGCTCTACGGCATCGTCTGGATGTCGCTGATCCTCAATTACCTGACCGAGGTCCGTCGCGCTTCCGTGATGGGAGAGAGAACGCAGCTCGTAACGGCGAGCACGTTGCGATAAAAATCTGAGAAAGGAGTGGCTATATGAGCCATTTTCTCGAACGTCTGACCTATCTGTCCCGCCGCCGCGAGAGCTTTGCGGACGGCCACGGCGAACTCCGTGACGAAGATCGCATGTGGGAGGAGGGCTACCGGCAACGCTGGCAGCACGACAAGATCGTTCGCTCGACGCATGGCGTGAACTGCACAGGCTCCTGCTCCTGGAAAATCTACGTCAAGAGCGGCGTCGTGACCTGGGAAACGCAGCAGACGGACTATCCGCGCACGCGGCCCGGTATGCCAAATCACGAGCCGCGGGGCTGCTCGCGCGGTGCCTCCTATAGCTGGTATCTCTACAGCGCAAGCCGGATCAAATATCCGCTGGTGCGCGGCCGTCTGATCAAGGCCTGGCGCGAGGCGCGAAAGACGCTCGGACCGGTCGAAGCCTGGGCTGCCGTGACCGGCAACGCAGAGACTGCGAAGTCCTACAAGTCCGTCAGAGGGCGCGGCGGCTTTGTCCGCACCTCATGGGAGGAGGCAGCGGAGATCATCGCCGCGGCTAATGTGCACACGATCAAGACGTTCGGCCCCGACCGCGTCGTCGGCTTCTCGCCGATCCCGGCCATGTCGATGGTGTCCTATGCGGCAGGCGCCCGCTATCTCAGCCTGATCGGCGGCACGCTGCTTTCTTTCTACGACTGGTATTGCGACTTGCCGCCATCGAGTCCGCAGACCTGGGGCGAACAGACCGATGTGCCGGAATCGGCCGACTGGTACAACTCGGCCTATATCATCGCCTGGGGTTCGAACGTCCCGCAGACGCGCACGCCCGACGCGCATTTCTTTGTCGAGGCGCGCTACAACGGCACCAAGATCGTGGCGATCACGCCCGATTATGCCGAGGTCTCCAAGCTCTCCGATCTGTGGCTGCATCCGAAACAGGGGACTGACGCTGCGCTCGCGATGGCCATGGGTCATGTCATCCTGCGCGAATTCTTCCTCGATCGGCAGGTGCCATATTTCCAGGACTATTGCCGCCGCTACACCGATATGCCGATGCTGGTGCGGCTGCGCCGCGACGGCGACCGCTTCGTACCGGACCGTTATCTGCGTCAGAGCGATTTGTCCGGCGCGGCCGGGTCGAATAGTGCGGCCTGGAAAACCGTTGCGGCCATGGAAAATGACGACGCACTTGTCATTCCACAAGGCTCTATCGGCTATCGCTGGCCAAAAGAGGGCGAGCCCGTCGGACGTTGGAATCTCGAGCAGAAGGATGGCGAAACCGGTAGCGAGGTTCGGCTGGCACTCAGCCTGATCGACCGGCGGGACGACGTGGCGGCAGTTGCCTTTCCCTATTTCGGCGGCGTGCCTCACGAGCATTTCACCGGAAACGACCAGGGCGGCGACGTGCTCATGCGCAACGTTCCCGTGCGCAAGCTGACGCTGGAAGGCGCAGAAGTCTACGTAGCGACGGTCTTCGATCTGCTCTGCGCCAATTATGGTCTCGATCGCGGGCTGGGCGGCGAGTGCGCCAAGAATTTTGCCGACAATGTGCCCTATACGCCCGCCTGGCAGGAACCGATCACCGGTGTTTCGGCGGATAAAGCGATCGCGGTCGCGCGCGGCTTTGCCGAAACCGCCGAGAAGACCAGGGGCCGAGCGATGGTGATCATCGGGGCCGGCATGAACCACTGGTATCATCAGGACATGGGCTATCGCTCAATCATCAATATGCTGATGATGTGCGGCACGATTGGCATTTCGGGCGGCGGCTGGGCGCATTACGTCGGCCAGGAGAAGCTCAGGCCGCAGACCGGCTGGACCATGCTTGCCTTCGCGCTCGATTGGGTGCGACCGCCACGCCACATGAACGGCACGTCCTTCTTCTATGCCCATAGCGATCAGTGGCGCTACGAGAAGCTCGAGGTCACTGAACTGCTATCGCCGCTCGCCGACCCCGCGCCCTATCGGGGAAACCTGATCGACCTCAACGCCAGGGCCGAGCGGATGGGCTGGCTGCCTTCGGCGCCTCAGCTCAATGTCAACCCGCTGACGATTGGTGCGGCGGCCGACCGGGCCGGTGTGAGCGTCAAGGATCACGTTGTCGCGGGGTTGAAGTCCGGCGCGCTTGCGATGGCCTGCGATGATCCGGACAGTCCGGCCAACTTCCCGCGCAATCTGTTCATCTGGCGCTCGAACCTGTTCGGCTCGTCCGGCAAGGGCCATGAATATTTCCTGAAGCATTTCCTCGGCACGCGCCACGGCCTTCAGGGCAAGGACCTCGGCGAAATGGGCGGGAAGAAGCCCGAGGATGTCGTCTGGCGCGATCCCGCGCCGGAAGGCAAGCTCGATCTTGTCGTCACGCTCGACTTCCGGATGTCGACGAGCTGCCTCTATTCGGACGTCGTCCTGCCGACAGCGACCTGGTACGAGAAGAACGACCTCAACACCTCCGACATGCATCCCTTCATCCACCCGCTCTCGGCGGCGGTGGATCCGGTATGGGAGGCGCGCAGCGATTGGGAGACCTATAAGGCGATTGCCCGTCGTTTCTCCGAACTCGCCGAAGGTCATCTCGGCGTCGAACGCGACGTGGTGCTGGTCCCGATTCAACACGATACGGCGGGTGAGCTCGCGCAACCCTTCGAGGTGAAGGATTGGAAGCGCGGCGAGTGTGAACTCATTCCCGGCGTCACCGCGCCTCAGATCACGGTCGTCGAGCGGGATTATCCCAACATCTATCGTCGGTTTACGGCACTTGGACCACTTGCGGACAAGCTGGGCAATGGTGGCAAGGGCATTAGCTGGAACACCGAAGACGAAGTGAAGGGCCTTGGCGAACTAAACTATCGGGTGGAAGAAAAGGGGCCTGCCTACGGGCGTCCGCGCATCGAGACCGATATCGATGCGGCGGAGGTAATCCTCTATCTCGCACCGGAGACCAATGGCGAAGTGGCCGTCAAGGCGTGGGAAGCGCTCGGAAAGATAACCGGACGTGACCACAAGCATCTGGCCTTGATGCGTGAGGACGAGAAGATCCGTTTTCGCGACATCCAGGCGCAGCCGCGCAAGATCATCTCGTCGCCGACCTGGTCGGGAATCGAAAGCGAGCACGTCAGCTACACCGCGGGTTACACCAATGTGAATGAGTTGATACCGTGGCGGACGCTGACCGGTCGTCAGCAATTCTACCTCGATCACCAATGGTTCCGCGATTTCGGCGAGAGCTTTGCCGTCTACCGGCCGCCGATCGACACGCGCTCGGCCGCCGAGATGGTTGGCAAGCGATCCAATGGCGAAAAGGAGATAGTCCTCAACTTCATCACGCCTCACCAGAAATGGGGCATCCATTCGACCTACACCGATAACCTTCTGATGCTGACGCTCTCGCGTGGTGGTCCGATCGTCTGGATTTCCGAAAGCGATGCCAAGAAGGCCGGCATCGTCGACAACGATTGGATCGAGCTGTTCAACATCAACGGTGCCATCGCGGCGCGCGCGGTGGTCAGCCAGCGGGTCAAGGAAGGTATGTGCATGATGTATCATGCCCAGGAGAAAATCGTGAATGTGCCGGGATCCGAGATCACTGGTCTGCGCGGTGGTATTCATAATTCGGTGACGCGCACCGTGCTGAAGCCGACGCATATGGTGGGCGGTTACGCCCAGCTCTCCTACGGCTTTAACTATTACGGCACCGTGGGTTCCAACCGCGACGAGTTCGTCATTCTGCGCAAGCTCAGCCGCGTCGATTGGCTCGACCACTCCAATCCTGTCGATCCTGTTGCCAAGAAGGAGATCGTTGTATGAAGATCCGCGCTCAGATCGCGATGGTGCTGAACCTCGACAAGTGCATCGGCTGTCACACCTGCTCAGTCACCTGCAAGCAGGTTTGGACGTCGCGCCAGGGAATGGAATACGCTTGGTTCAATAATGTCGAGACTAAACCCGGCATCGGCTATCCCAAGGATTGGGAAAACCAGAGGCGTTGGAAAGGCGGCTGGGAGCGTAAGAAGAGCGGCAAGATCGCGCCCAAACAGGGCGGACGCCTTTCCATCCTGACGAAGATATTTGCCAATCCCAACCTGCCGGAGATCGACGACTATTACGAGCCCTTTACCTTCGACTACGAGCATCTTCAAAAGGCACCGGAACTGCCAACCGCGCCGGTCGCGCGACCGTTGTCGCTGGTGACCGGCCGCCCAATGGACAAGATCGAATGGGGGCCCAACTGGGAGGAGATTCTCGGGGGCGAGTTCGACAAGCGCTCACAGGACTACAATTTCGAAGCCGTGCAGAAGGACATCTACGGCCAATTCGAAAACACCTTCATGATGTATCTGCCCCGGCTATGCGAGCACTGCCTCAACCCGAGCTGCGTTGCCTCCTGTCCCTCCGGCTCGATCTACAAGCGGGAAGAGGATGGCATCGTGCTTGTGGACCAGGACAAGTGCCGAGGCTGGCGAATGTGTGTCTCCGGCTGCCCCTACAAGAAGATCTATTACAACTGGACTTCGGGCAAGGCCGAGAAATGCATCTTCTGCTATCCGCGTATCGAGGCCGGCCAGCCGACCGTCTGCTCGGAAACCTGCGTCGGCCGCATCCGCTATCTGGGGGTCCTGCTTTACGACGCCGATGGCATCGAGCGCGCAGCTGCCACTGAAAGCGAGCAGGACCTGTATGAGGAGCAGCTAAAGCTGTTCCTTGATCCGAACGATCCGGCGATCGAGGCGCAGGCGCTTGCCGACGGTGTCCCATACGCCTGGATTGAAGCCGCCAGGCGCTCGCCGACCTACAAGATGGCGGTTGATTGGAAGATTGCTTTTCCGCTGCATCCTGAATACCGCACCCTGCCGATGGTCTGGTATGTGCCGCCGCTCTCGCCGATCCAGTCGCATGCCAATGCCGGGGCGATCGAGAGTGTCGGCGAGATTCCGGACGTCCGCTCTCTGCGCATTCCGGTGCGCTATTTGGCAAATCTGTTGACCGCCGGTGCCGAGGCGCCAGTCGTCAGCGCATTAGAGCGCATGCTAGCGATGCGTGCCTATTTCCGGCAGCGGCAGCTTGGTGAGGGCGATGGCCAAGCCGTTTTGGCTCAGGCCGGTCTGACGGTGACGCAGGTCGAGGAGATGCATCGTTATCTCTCCATCGCCAATTACGAAGACCGTTTCGTCATCCCGACCACCCATCGCGAGCAGGCGGAAGATGCTTACGGCCTGAAGGGCTCTTGCGGCTTTTCGTTTGGCAATGGCTGCGACTTCGGGCCGCCGCATTCGACGCTGTTCGGCGGAAAGATGGGCCGGCGCAAGCTGACGCCGATACGTCATCTCGACACCTGAGGAGATCGCTATGCTTCTATTCCGAGCGATGAGTGCATTGCTCTCTTATCCGTCTGCGGAGATGCGAGAGGCGCTGCCCGAGATTGCCGATGTCATCGCCACGAGTTCTCTCGTCCAGGCGAGGGAGAGGCGGGAGCTTCTCGATCTCGTTACCGAGCTCACCCAAGGCGAACTCTTGGAGGTCGAGGAGCAATATGTCGATCTGTTTGACCGAGGACGGGCTTTGTCCTTGCACTTGTTTGAGCATCTCCACGGCGACAGCCGTGACCGTGGAGAGGCCATGGTCGATCTGAAGGCGATTTATGCGCGGGCAGGTTTCGATCTTTCGACCAGCGAGCTGCCGGACTATCTTCCGGTCGTGCTCGAATATCTGAGCTGCCGCGACCTTGCCGAGGCGCGGGCCATGCTCGCCGACTGCGCGCATATCCTGACGACGATTGCGAGGGCGCTGATCGCAAGGCGAAGCCGCTATGCCGCTGTGTTGCAGGCCTTGCTGGTCATCGCCGGTGAAGCGCCGATCGATGCCGCGAGCATCCCGCCGGCGAAGGAGCGCACTGAGGCGCTCGACCGCGAATGGGCCGAACAACCCGCATTCGCCGGTGCGCCTGGTCCAGGAGGGCGAACCTCCGGACAGTCGAGCCTTTAGTAGGAGAAGCGACGATGTGGTCTGCAGCTTATATCAACACGCTTCTGTTTGGCGTCTATCCCTATGTCTGCCTTGCCGTCCTTTTGATCGGCAGCCTGATCCGGTTCGATCGCGAACCCTATACCTGGAAGAGCGATTCCTCGCAGATGCTAAGGAAGGACCAGCTCCGGCTGGGGTCGAACCTGTTCCATTACGGGGTGATCGTCGTGATACTCGGCCACTTCGCCGGATTCCTTGCGCCGAATTGGGCGGTGGACTGGGCACTGACGCCGACCGCGCACCAGCTTCTGGCCATGGTGGTCGGCGGCATTGCCGGTTTCATCGCCATTGTCGGGCTCACCATTCTGATCGCGCGACGGTTGGGCGATCCACGCGTTCGGCTCAATAGTCGAAAGTGGGATATCGCGGTCGTGCTGATGTTGTGGTTGCAGCTTGCGCTTGGTCTGCTCACGGTCCCGCTATCCGCCTACCACATGGACGGCGTCATGTTCGAGACGCTAACGAGCTATGTGAAGGGCGTCGTCACGATTGACGGCGGCGCCGCAACGTTGATGGCGGGTGTCCCGCTGCCCTACAAGCTGCACATTCTTCTCGGCTTCACGATCTTCCTGATTTCACCTTTCACCCGGATGATCCATATCTGGAGCGGCGTCGGTGCACTTGCCTATCTGATCCGGCCCTATCAAATCGTTCGCACGCCGAAGACAAGGGCCAAGGAACCGGTGCGATCATGAGCATCTCTGTCAACGGTGTGGACGTTACGATCGCAGCTGACACAAGTCCCGAGCTAGCTGCCGCACGCGAGTTGCTCCGTCAAAGAGCGCTGGCACTCGGAATACTCGAAGTAGCTTGCGTCCACGAATCCGCGATCGATGAGGCAATTGAAGAATTGCTGGCCCGCGAGGTAGCCGTACCGTCGCCTACGGAAGATGAGTGCCGACGCTATTACGAAGCGCACCCGCAGGAATTCCGGAGCGGCGACCTCGTTCACGCCCGGCATATTCTATTCCAGGTGACGCCCGCGGTCCGTATTCCCGAAATCCGTGCTCAGGCGGAGCGAACGCTGAACGAGTTATTGCGCGACCCGGAGCGCTTCGCGGCAACCGCGGCTGAGTTTTCGAATTGCCCGTCAGGCCAGCAGGGTGGCAACCTCGGGCAGGTCGGACGAGGCGAGATGGTGCCGGAATTCGAACAGGCGCTGTTTCGTCTCGGGCCAACGGGGCTGCTGCGTGAACTGGTCAAGACCCGCTATGGATTCCATATCGTGACGGTCGACAAGCGTATCCCAGGCATTAATTTACCTTTCGATGTTGTACGCGACCAGATCGCCGAACGGCTGCAAGCGGCCGTCGAAGAGAAGGCGATGAGGCAATATGTGAGCATCCTTGCGGGAAGAGCCAAAATTGAAGGTGTCGAGCTTTACGCCGTCGCTTCGCCTCTCGTTCAATAATTAGCGGCACTCGCAGAGTCTGGATCAATCCGCCCCATGGCGGGCGGCTTTCTCAGTTGCTGGGTTGTCGATGCCGCCAAGCCGATCAAGCTCGCTGATTTTTAGTGTCGATGTTTTCAGATCACCTGTTCGATTGGCCGCGCGCTCATCATATGGTCGTTGGCATCTCAAAAGGTTCGCTTGACGCCGCGTCGTGCTGCCAAGATTACTCAAGGCCGAAATTGCCCGCGTGATCCGTGGTGCCGGAGACGCTGGTGCTTAGCTGACATTGCCAAGGCACGACAATTCGACGGAGGTGTGTACCATCCCGTTAGCGCACGATAGACGCCCCATTCCGTCGGTCTCGCTGAGAGCTGTCGTCCAGGTAAAGCGGTTTCGATTCCAGTCGAGGGATGTAATTCGCACGTCAGAAAATTCGAGAAATTTCCGCGTGATCGGGAAAAGACACTTGAAGACCGCCTCCTTGGCGGAAAACACAAATGTACAGAATTCGGGAACGCTGGGGCCTTGAGCCGCACTGAAGAGGCTCATCTCGTCGACCATGCAGATCTCGGCGATATCGCTCACGGTTGATTTGTCGATGATCTGTTCCGAATCAATGCCGAGCGCGACGACGTCCGCCGCCCATGACACCGCCGCTGCTGCAAAGTCTCCGGTATGAGTGATTGAACCAATCACACCGTCGGGCCAAATCGGCGTTCGGTCCTCCGCCATACCTATATGAGTTGAACTGCCGCCCAGACAGTGAAGCGCTTTCTCTGCACACCAACGACCGGCGAGAAATTCGCCTTGCCGTTTCTCAGTTGCATGCAGGAGTGCCCGCGGTAAACGCGCTCGTGTTTCGGGACCGAACGGAGGCGGGAAGGCGGCATTGATGCCGTGCAGCCAATGCGAACGAACGCGCTGAGAAGTCCGGTGTGGATTCGGCTGCGCTTGCATCATCAACCTGAAGAACTGATGGCGTTACCCTGGCGGCCTGCACCCTCCGCGGGACTGCCGACAAAGTCGAGCCCGCGACGCGATTTTCCGCGAGAGTTCGCCGCGAGCCCGCCGGCCGCAAGGCCCTCGACCAATTCTGCGATTTCGTCCCGAGCGTTGTGGCGGGCGAATGCGGCGCGAAGTTCGTTCGCGCGCTGCCTATATTGCGGGTTCGCGAGCACGGCCCGAACAGCCTCGCGAATCTGCGAGGTCGATGGCCGGCCGGTGCCAAGATTGATGCCGGCGCCCGCCCACGCGACCCGCGCGGCTACTTCCGGCTTATCCTCGCTATCGCCGGCAACGACCAATGGCACACCGAGGCTGAGCGCCTGAGTCACGGCGCCATAACCGCCGTTGGTTACCATGACACTCACCTTCGAGAGCAGGCGGTCAAACGGCAAGAACGTCCCCACCCTCGCATTGGGCGGCAACGCAACTGGGATTGCTTCGACGGGAGGGCCGCCGGTACCTGCGATGACTATCAAATCCTCGTTCGC
>Ga0310811_10013911_pt1 | contig 10483 bp, 8 predicted proteins | sample YCmetagenome_FD_207642 | JGI IMG/M metagenome (GOLD analysis project Ga0310811, IMG submission 207642) | Soil microbial communities from experimental microcosm in Duke University, North Carolina, United States - YC | ecosystem: Engineered > Artificial ecosystem > Soil microcosm > Unclassified ... | reverse complement strand
GCGCCTCCTACGACCCGATCATCGGCAAGCTCAAGGAGATCGCCGCGCCCGGCATCGTGATGAACGGCAGCCGGGACGAGGGCGCCCTGCTGGGCACCGTCAAACCCGGCCCGATGCCCCCCGGCCGCGGCAACCTCGTCAGCCGCCGGAACGGCCGGCAGCTCGTTCAGCTGGCCTGGACCGACCCCGGATGACCGCCGGTGGGAGGATTGCGGTCCGTGAGTGGCGATTCTTCCCCGCGTTCCGGCGAGGCACGGCGATCGGACCCGAGCGTCCCGTTCTTCTCCGACGACCTGTGTGCCCGGCTGCGCGAAGCACTGCGACGGGCCGGATACGACGCCGACGGCGTGCTGAGCGCACTGGGCGGTGCGGCACACGCCGCGCTCGGCCGCGGTGAGCCGGAACTGGCCGCGCGCGCCAGCCGCGACGCCGGGGACCTCGGCACGCTCATCCGCCTGTTCCTGCTCGGCGGCACGGAACCGCGGGACGCGGTCCGCGCGGCCATCGCGCCCGTCACCCTCGACGACGCGATCGACGCCGGCCTGCTGCGCGGCGGCGAGACCCTGCGGGCGGGGCTCGACCTGCGCCCGCACGGCGACGAGGACGGGTCCTGGTGGGTGCTGTCGGACCTGGATTCCGACCAGCTCGGCGCGGAGGTGCCACCCGACCACGTGCTCGGCGTCGGGCACGCTTCGCTGAGCCTGATCCGGGCCACGATCCGGCGGCCGGTGGACACCCTGCTCGACCTCGGCACCGGGAACGGGGTGCAGGCGCTGCACGCCGCCCGGCACGCCCGGCGGATCACGGCGACCGATGTCTCCGCGCGGGCACTCGCGCTCGCCGACGCGACGTTCCGGCTCAACGAGCTCGACGTCGAACTGGTGCGCGGCGAATGGTTCGCGCCGGTGGCACGCCGCCGGTTCGACCAGATCGTGTGCAACCCACCGTTCGTCGTCGGCCCGCCGCGGATCGACTACACCTACCGTGATTCGGGCCTCGCCGGTGACGACGCCAGCGCGCTGGTGGTGCGGCAGCTGCCGGCCTTCCTGACCGACGGCGGCACCGGTCAGCTCCTCGCGTCCTGGCTGCACGTCCGGGGCGAGGACTGGGCCGACAAGGTGCAACGCTGGCTGCCCGCCGGCACCGACGCCTGGTTCGTGCAGCGCGACGTCGCCGACCCCGGCTTGTATGTGGGCACCTGGCTGCGGGACGCCGGGATCGATCCACGCTCGCCGCAGGGACGGGCGAAGGCCGGTGCCTGGCTGGACTGGTTCGCCGACGAAAAGGTCGAGGGCATCGGGTTCGGGTTCGTGACCCTCCGCCGCGCCGGGACGGCGCAGCCGACCGTGGTCTGCGAGGACCTGCGCCAGGCCTACGACGATCCGCTGGGTCCGGAGGCGGGTGCCTGGCTGGACCGGGTGAGCTGGCTGCGCGACCACGCCGGCGAGCTGCTCGACACCCGGTTCCGGGTGCCACCGACGGTCCTGCTCGAGCGCGTCGACAACCCCGGGGACGAAGGCTGGGAAACCTCCATACGGCGGCTGCACCGCGTCGACGGCCCCGGCTGGCAGCACGAGCTCGACGAGCAGGCGACCGCGTTGCTGGCGGGCTGCCGGGGCCTGCTGCCGCTGTCCGACCTGCTCGAGCTGCTCGCGGTGGCGCACGGCCGGGCGATCGGTGAGCTGACCGACGCGGCGCTGCCGGTGATCCGGGAACTGGTGCGGCACGGCATGATCGAGCCGGTATGAGGGCGGTCGTCGCCCGGGTGACCGAGGCCGACGTGACCGTCGACGGGCAGGTCGTCGGCGCGATCGCCGAACCGGGCCTGCTGGTGCTGCTCGGCATCCACACCGACGACGAAGCAGCGCAGACCGCGGTGATGGCGCGCAAACTGCACGAGCTCCGCGTGCTTCGGGACGAGCAATCATGCGCATCCGTGGGCGCGCCACTACTCGTGGTGAGTCAATTCACATTGTATGGAGACACCCGCAAGGGCCGCCGTCCATCGTGGACGGCGGCCGCGCGGCCGGAGCGCGCGGCGGAGCTGTTCGACCGGGTGGTCGCCGAGCTGCGCGGCCGTGGCGCCCGGGTGGAGACCGGTACCTTCGGCGCGACAATGACGGTACGCAGTGTCAACGACGGGCCCTTCACCGTTCTCGTCGAGGTTTAGCGCTTTTCCGTATTAGGGTCCACACCATTTTCGCTCAGGCAGTTCTCAGATTCGATCTCTCAGGTAAACCTCAGGTTTGATCGAGCAACGCGGTGGTGCACATCGCCGTCTACTTTTCGCGGACCGGGAACGAATCGCGGTTCCGCAGCGTTGACCCGAATGTCCAGCCAGCAAGCTGGTGGTGTGCGGCGGGTACTCCACAGGACCGCCGCACGCAGCACAACCGGTGTGACGCACCAACGTGTCAGCCCGTGACCGGGGAGGCAGAACATGTCAGTACAGACCCTCGAACGGAAGACTCGCGGGATCCGCGAGCGAAAGATCCCCGAGCCGACCATCGATCCGGCCTACGACACCAGCGTACCCGCCCAGCAAAGCGCCGACGCCGATCTCGATGCCCAGGGCCCCGCCGCCGACCTGGTTCGCGTGTATCTCAACGGGATCGGCAAGACGGCGCTGTTGTCCGCCGCGGACGAGGTCGAACTCGCCAAGCGCATCGAAGCCGGCGTCTTCGCCCAGCACATGCTGGAGACCGCGCCGAAACTGTCCCCCCAGCGCCGGGCCGAGCTGAACGCACTGGTCCGGGACGGGCACGTCGCCAAGAACCACCTGTTGGAGGCCAACCTGCGGCTGGTGGTCTCGCTGGCCAAGCGCTACACCGGGCGCGGAATGCCACTGCTCGACCTGATCCAGGAGGGCAACCTCGGGCTGATCCGCGCGGTCGAGAAGTTCGACTACTCCAAGGGGTTCAAGTTCTCCACCTACGCCACCTGGTGGATCCGCCAGGCCATCACGCGGGGGATGGCCGACCAGGGCCGCACGATCCGGCTGCCGGTGCACCTGGTCGAGCAGGTGAACAAGCTCGCCCGGATCAAGCGGGATCTGCACCAGCAGCTGGGCCGCGAGGCCACCCACGCCGAGCTGGCCGCGGAATCCGGGATCTCCGCGGAGAAGGTCGCCGACCTGCTCGACCACGCGCGTGACCCGGTGAGCCTGGACATGCCGGTGGGCGCCGAGGAGGATGCGCCGCTGGGGGACTTCATCGAGGACTCCGAGGCCACCGACGCGGAGAGCGCGGTGATTTCCGGCCTGCTGCAGGACGATCTGCGCCGGGTTCTGGCCACGCTCGACGAGCGGGAGCAGCAGGTGATCCGGCTGCGCTACGGCCTCGACGACGGGCAACCGCGCACCCTCGACCAGATCGGCCGGTTCTTCGGCCTCTCCCGTGAACGCGTACGCCAGATCGAACGAGAGGTCATGTCGAAGCTGCGCCAAGGTGAACGGGCCGAGCGACTGCGCGCCTACGCGAGTTGAAAGAGCGACACCCGGGTCGCGGTAAAACACGCGGGGCGAGAATCGGCGTGACGTCGGGGTGAACTCCGAGGTGGGTTGAGTCATCGACTCAGGAGCTGGACCAGTCGTCGAACTCGGCGTCGGAGTCGGAATCGACTGCGATGCCGAGTCCGGCCGGGCTTCACCGTGACGAAGACCATTGCGGTGATCATTGCCATGGACATTGGCGTGATTATTGCGGTCGCCATTGGCAGCACTATTGGCGTGATCATTGCCGCGAACTCCGCGGCACCGCGGATCCGCTGCCGGTGAACGTGTCGACGGTTACTCCTTTCAGGCAACGGAAAGGAGTCCGCGGGCAAGCGGATGGTGAACTGGCGGTGACCTTCCCCGCCGATTCGCGTCAGCGGAGGTGGTCCATCGGCGCTGCTTTCCCGGAAACCCAGGTCACGAGACCGCAACAGCGAACGCACCGAGAACCTCATCAAGAACACAGTGCTACCGGTCGCATGCACGTAGCACCCGTTCAGCAGCATTGACATATGACATAGATCACGCCACGGTCGATGCAACGGACCTGGTGGATCGCCCGTCTACCCGGGTGCGATGAGCTTCGCGGTGGGTGACCTGTGCGCCCGGCCGCTTTCCCCGGAAGGTCGGGTCCGTCGGGGTGGGCCCGGCCTTCCGACTTTCCACGAGCTTTCTCACACCAGACGGTCGGCGCCCGAGCGCGAGCGGTAACGTCGGAGTTCCCTCGAAGAAGCGTGCAAGGGAGCCGCGCGTGACCGCCACCTCACCTTTCCAGTACACCGACGTGCTACCACTCGCCCCGGACCACGACACGGAATACCGGCTCGTGTCGTCCGAGGGTGTCCGCGTCGTGGAGGCCGCAGGCCGCAGGTTCCTCGAAGTGACGCCGGAAGCACTCACCGCACTCGCGCGCACGGCGATCACCGACATCCAGCACCTGCTGCGTTCTTCCCATCTCGCGCAACTGCGCTCGATCGTCGACGACCCCGAAGCCAGCGGCAACGACCGCTTCGTGGCCATGGATCTGTTGCGCAACGCCGCCATCTCCGCCGGTGGTGTCCTGCCCATGTGCCAGGACACCGGGACCGCGATCGTGATCGGCAAGCGCAGCGAAGGCGTGTTCACCGGCGGTGACGACGAAAAGGCGCTCGCCCGCGGCATCTTCGAGGCCTACCAGGAGCTGAACCTGCGCTATTCGCAGATGGCCCCGGTCACGTTCTGGGAGGAACGCAACACCGGCACGAACCTGCCGGCACAGATCGAGCTCTACCACAAGGACGGCCAGGGCGACCCGGGCTACGAGTTCCTGTTCATGGCCAAGGGCGGCGGCAGCGCCAACAAGACGTTCCTGTACCAGGAGACGAAGGCTGTCCTCAACCCCAAGCGGCTGGCACGGTTCCTGGACGAGAAGCTGCGGAGCCTCGGCACCGCCGCATGCCCGCCGTACCACCTGGCGATCGTCGTCGGCGGCATGTCCGCCGAGTACAACCTGAAGGTCGCCAAGCTCGCTTCGGCCCGCTACCTGGACAACCTGCCCCGTGAGGGCTCCGCGCTGGGACACGCGTTCCGCGACACCGACCTCGAGCAGCAGGTCCTGGAGATGACCCGGCAGTTCGGCATCGGCGCCCAGTTCGGCGGTAAGTACTTCTGCCACGACGTGCGGGTGATCCGCCTGCCCCGGCACGGTGCGTCCTGCCCGGTCGGGATCGCCGTGTCCTGCTCGGCGGACCGCCAGGCGAAGGCCAAGATCACCGCGGACGGCGTGTTCATCGAGCAGCTCGAGCGTGACCCTGCCCGGTTCCTGCCCGAGATCACCGAGGACGAGCTTTCCGACGAGGTGGTCACCGTCGACCTCAACCGGCCGATGGACGAGATCCGGGCGCAGCTGTCCGCGCTGCCCGTGAAGACCAGGCTCTCGCTCACCGGGCCGTTGGTCGTCGCGCGCGACATCGCGCACGCGAAGATCGCCGAACGACTCGATGCCGGCGAGGAGATGCCGCAGTACCTGCGTGACCACCCCGTCTACTACGCGGGCCCCGCCAAGACCCCGGAGGGCTACCCCTCCGGCTCGTTCGGCCCCACCACGGCCGGCCGGATGGACTCCTACGTCGAGCAGTTCCAGGCCGCGGGCGGATCGCTGGTCATGCTGGCGAAGGGAAACCGGTCCAAGCAGGTCACCGAGGCCTGCCGGGCCCACGGCGGGTTCTACCTCGGCTCCATCGGCGGACCCGCGGCGCGGCTCGCCCAGGACTGCATCAAGAAGGTCGAAGTCCTGGAGTACCCGGAACTCGGCATGGAAGCCGTGTGGAAGATCGAGGTCGAGGACTTCCCGGCGTTCATCGTGATCGACGACAAGGGCAACGACTTCTTCGCGAACACGTCCGAACCGGTCCTGCAGATCAGCTTTCGCAGCTAGGAGCCGGCCCTCCGCCTGACGCGCCCGGAACGAAACGGCTGGACGCGTCAGGCGGCGAAGAGCACGCCGAGCCGGTCCAGGCTCTTCTCGATGGCGGTCCGGTTCCGGTCCGGATAGGGACTGACATCGATCAGGAACGGGATCCGTGCCGTCGACCAGTCGAACGTCTCGGTCACCCGGGTGCCACCCTCGACCGCCGCGAGTTCCCACCGCCACCGGTGGCCGCCGAAGTGCTGCCAGGCGATGCGCCGGTTCTCTTCGAACTCGACCACCGTGTTCTCGATCCGGTAGGACACGCCCAGCTTCATGGCCATCCCGAACCGGGCGCCGAGTTCCAGCCGCTCGGGGACGCCCGGACGGGTGGCGCGCACCGTGCCGGAACCGTCGAGTACCGGGTGCTGGGCCGGATCCGCGAGCAGGGCGAAGATCTTCTCCGGAGTGGTGGCGATGACCCTGGTCACCGAGACCGCGCGTTTCCTCACGCCGGGAGGGTACCGGCGGTGAATGCTGCGCGTGCGATCGCCGGCCTCAGTTCTGCTGTTGCGCGGAAGAAAGCACCACCGTCCGCTGCCCGAGCGGCGCCGACAGCGGCACGGACACCACCGGATAGCTGATGATCATCGGGCACATCTGACCCTTGAGCTGCGACTGCGTCTCGATGAGGCTGATCACCACGCGCTGGGTGCCTTCCTCGAGCAGGTTCGCGCCCGCGCGGCCACAGCCGCCCTGCTCGGCCCTGATGTAGACGGTCTTGTCATCGCCGGAAACCCAGACCTCGCGCGGGAACCCCGCGGGCAGTGCGGTGAAGTCGACCTGTGACCCCGCGAGCGCGGTGCCGCCGGCCGGGGGCGAAAGCTGCCCCGCCGGGGGTGACGCCGGCGCCGATGTGGCCGGCGGGCTCGCGGTGATCGGCGGGCCGCCGGGCTGGGTGGCGGGCTGGTCCGGCGCGATTGCGTCGGTTCGCTGGCCACAGGCCGTCGCGGTGACGAGCAGGAGACCGAAACCGATGAGCAAACCCTTCCATCTCATACCCGCAGGACGGAACGACCGGACTAGGAGGTTGCACAGCCGCCGGGGTTGAATGGGCGCGTGCCGGAACAACTCGAACGACGTCTGGGAACCGGAGACGCGGTGATGATCGGGCTGGGCTCGATGATCGGCGCCGGTGTGTTCGCCGCCTTCGCGCCGGCCGCGCGCGTCGCCGGGTCAGGGCTCCTCGTCGGCCTCGCGGTGGCGGCCGTCGTCGCATATTGCAACGCGTCCTCCTCAGCCCGCCTCGCCGCCCGCTACCCGTCATCGGGCGGCACCTACGTGTACGGCAGGGAACGGCTCGGCGATTTCTGGGGTTATCTCGCCGGGTGGGGGTTCATCGTCGGCAAGACAGCCAGCTGCGCGGCCATGGCGCTGACGGTGGCGGCGTATGTGGCGCCGGGTCTCGGACACACCGGGCAGTCGGCGATCGCGGCGGCCGCGGTGCTGGCGCTGACCGCGCTCAACTACCGCGGCGTGCAGCGCTCAGCACTGGCGACCCGCGTGATCGTCGCGGTGTCGCTGTTGGTGCTGGTGGGGTCCGTGCTGGCGATCACGTTCGCGGGCGCGCCGTCGGCCTCCCGGCTTTCCCCGTTCCCGGGTTCCGGGGTGCTGGGCATCCTGCAGGCGGCCGGCCTGCTGTTCTTCGCGTTCGCGGGGTACGCCCGGATCGCCACCCTCGGCGAGGAGGTCCGCGACCCGGCTCGCACCATCCCCCGCGCGGTCTCGATCGCGCTGGCGCTCACGCTGGTGGTCTACGCGGCGGTCGCGATCGCGCTGCTGCTCCAGCTGGGCCCGGCCGCGCTCGGCTCCGCGGCGGACCCGGTCGCCCAGGCCGTCCCGTCCCCCCTGTCGCCGGTGGTCCGCGTCGGGGCCGCGGTGGCCGCCCTGGGTTCTCTGCTGGCGCTGGTGCTCGGCGTGTCCCGGACGACCTTCGCGATGGCCCGCGACGGTCACCTGCCCCGACAACTCGCGGCCGTGCACCCGCGCTTCGGCGTGCCGCCGCGATCGGCTTCTCCTCCTTCGCCGTGCTCACGTACTACGCGATCGCCAACGCCAGCGCGTGGACCCTGCGGACCGGCCGGATCGTCTCCGGGGCCGGGCTGGCCGGGTGTGTGGTGCTCGCCTTCACGCTCCCGCTGTCGTCGGTCATCACGGGGTGCGCCGTGCTCGCCGTCGGTGCGATCGCCTGGCTCGTCCGAAACCGATTCGGGGACCGGCGGTCCTCCTGAAGTCAGCCGGCAAACCCTGCCGACACAAGGATTGTCGACATGTCGGCGAGGTTTCCTCCGTCCACGACGGGTTCGCACCCGGCTGTTCTCGCGCGTAAGCGCGGTACTCGGCTTTCCCATGGCGGCCACCGCAAGCCCGCCACGCACGATCCCCACCGTGATCCCGTAATGATCACCGGCATACGGCGATCACGCGTGTCGGCGCGTCTTCTCCAGGCGGGTCAGAGTCTCCTCGTAGCCGGTGACCAACGCGGCCATGATCTCCGCGACCGGGCGCACCCGGTCGATCCGGCCGACGATCTGCCCCGCCGGCATCGACACCAGCGAAGGGTCGTCCGCCGCCTGCAGCCGGTCGTGCGCGGAGGCCACCAGGAGGTTCTGCAGCGGCATGGGCAGCGGCGCCGGCGCTCCCGGAGCCGCCCACGCCTCCGTCCAGCGGGTCTTGAGCAGCCGCGCGGGCTTGCCGGTGTAGATGCGGGTGCGGACCGTGTCCGACGAGGTCGCGGCGACCAGCGCGGACTGCATGGCCGCCGATCCCGGCATGGTCCGCAGGTATTCCTCGGTGGCCAGCCACACCGAGCCCAGCCACACCCCGGCCGCGCCGAGCGCGAGCGCGGCGGCGACCTGCCGGCCGGAGCCGATCCCACCCGCGGCGAGCACCGGTACCCGGTCCCCGACCGCGTCGACGATCTCGGGAAGCAGCACCATCGAGGCGATCTCGCCGGTGTGGCCACCCGCCTCATATCCTTGCGCGACAACGAAATCCACACCATTGCCGGCATGCCGCGCGGCGTGCTCCGCCTTGCCGGCCAGCGCCGCCACCCCGACGCCGTGCGCGTGTGCCTGTTCGATCACATCCGCCGGCGGCGAGCCGAGCGCATTGGCGATCAGCCGGACCGGGTGCTTGAGCGCCACTTCGACGTGGGACCGCGCCACCGAGTGCAGCCAGCCCAGCACGCCCGACAGCGCGTCGTCGTCATCCTGGGGCTCGGGCACACCGAGCTCGCGCAGAGTCCGCGCCACGAACTGCCGGTGCTCCTCCGGGATCAGCTTGTCGAGATCTAGCCGGGTGCCTTCCGTGGGGATCTTCGCGGGCATCACGACATCGACGCCGTACGGTTTGCCGTCGGTGTTGGCGTCCATCCAGTCGAGCACGGTGTCGAGTTCGTCGGCGTCGTTGAACCGGACGCAGCCCAGCACGCCCAGCCCGCCTGCGGCGCTGATCGCCGCCGCAACGTGTTCCGACGGGGTGAAACCTACGATCGGGTACTGGATGCCGAGGGTTTCGCACAGTGCGGTGCGCATCGGTTCCTCCTAGGACGCCGCGGCCCGGCCGGCGGGCTCGTGTTCGGCGGCGTATCGCTGCGCCCACGGGTAGTCGGGTTTGCCGCTGGGGAGCCGGCCTATCTGATCGGCCAGCCAGATCGTGCGCGGCACCTTGTAGCCGGCGATCTCGGTGCGCACGTGTTCCTCGACCGAGGCCAGATCCGGGGTGTGGCCCGGCCGGGACTGGATGACCGCGGCCACGCGCTGGCCGAGCCGATCGTCCGGGACACCGATCACGAGCGCGTCGAACACGTCAGGGTGCGACTTGAGCACGCCCTCGACTTCCTCCGGGAACACCTTCTCACCACCGGTGTTGACGCATTGCGAACCACGCCCCAGCAAGGTCACCGTGCCGTCTTCCTCATAGCGCGCCCAGTCTCCGGGGACGACGTAGCGGGAGCCGCCGCTCTCGATGAAGATCTCCGCCGTCTTGGCGGGATCCTTGTAGTAGCCGAGCGGCACGTGCCCACTGCGGGCGATCCGGCCGGTCGCACCCGGCTCCTGCGGCACCACGCGGTTCTGCTCGTCGAGCAGGATGGCTTCCCGGCCGAAACTCACCCGCGGTCCGGCCGAATGATCGGCGTCCTTGGCCACCATCCCCATGCCGGTGAAACCGCTCTCCGACGAGCCGATCGCGTCGGTGAGCACCACCTGGGGAAAAGTCTTCAGATATTCCTGCTTGACGCTCTGGGAAAACAGCGCGGCATGGCTCGACACCGCCACCAGCGACGAAGCGTCGTAGTCACCCTCGTGGTAGGCCTCGATGAGCGGTCGCGCCATCGCGTCGCCGACGATGGTGAGCACCTGCACCCGGTGCTCGGCAATCTGCCGCCACAGGTCGCGCGCCTCGAATCGCGGCACGAACACCACCGTGCCGCAGGTGAACAACGCGCCGAACGCGGCCCACTGGGCCGCACCGTGGATCAGCGGCGCGGCCGGTAACCGCACCAGGCCGAACTGCCTGCCCTGCTCCGCCAGCGCCCACTC
>Ga0310811_10013910_pt1 | contig 10483 bp, 17 predicted proteins | sample YCmetagenome_FD_207642 | JGI IMG/M metagenome (GOLD analysis project Ga0310811, IMG submission 207642) | Soil microbial communities from experimental microcosm in Duke University, North Carolina, United States - YC | ecosystem: Engineered > Artificial ecosystem > Soil microcosm > Unclassified ... | reverse complement strand
TCCTCATCAACAACGAGAAGGAGCCGCGCGGCACCCGCATCTTCGGGCCGGTGGCTCGCGAGCTGCGCGAGAAGCAGTTCATGAAGATCATCTCGCTCGCTCCGGAGGTGATCTGATGGCGATCAAGATCCGCAAGGGTGACACCGTGATGGTGATCGCCGGTGACGACAAGGGAAAGACCGGGCGCGTGCTCTCGGTGGACGAGGTCAAGCGCCGGGTGATCGTGGAGAAGGTGAACTTCGTGAAGCGCCACACGCGGGCGCGCAGCCAGACGCAGCAGGGCGGCATCCTCGAGAAGGAGGCGCCGATCCACCTGTCGAACGTCATGCTCTACGACCCCAAGGCGGGTAAGGGCGTGCGCGTGGGTGTCCGGTTCACGAAAGACGGCAAGAGGGAGCGCGTCAGTCGGGCGACCGGCGACACGCTGTCGAAGGAGTAGCGATGGCCGACGAGAAGGCGAAAGAAGACAAGGCGCCCAAGGGCGACAAGGCTCCGAAGGCGGACAAGGCTCCGAAGGCCGAGGCGGCCGAGGGGGCGAAGCCTGCCAAGGCTGCCAAGGAAGGCGGCAAGGGCGGCAAGGAGCCGGGCAAGGGCCGTCCCGCGGTCTCCACGAGCTACGAGACCAGCTCCGGCAAGCCGACCGGTCCCAAGGAGAAGCCGCGCCTGGCCGTGCACTACAGCGAGAAGGTGGTCCCGGCGCTCATGCAGAAGTTCGGCTACAAGAGCGTCATGCAGGCGCCGCGCATCGTGAAGATCGTCATCAACATGGGCGTGGGCGACGCGACCACCGACATCAAGAACGTGGACATCGCGGCGAACGAGCTGGCGCAGATCAGCGGCCAGCGGCCGTCGATCCGCAAGGCGAAGAAGGCGATCTCCAACTTCAAGCTCCGGGCCGGGCTGCCGATCGGCTGCATGGTCACGCTGCGCGGCGCGCGCATGTTCGAGTTCTTCGACCGGCTCGTGAACGTGGCCGCGCCCCGCATCCGCGACTTCCGCGGGCTGTCCCCGCGTTCGTTCGACGGCCGGGGCAACTACTCGGTCGGGTTCACCGAGCAGACCATCTTCCCGGAGATCAACATCGAGAAGGTGGGCAAGCCGCGCGGCATGGACGTGACCATCGTCACCACCGCGCAGAACGATGAAGAAGGCCGGGAGCTGCTGAAGCTCATGAACATGCCGTTCCGGCAGCGTTAGTCGCAAGTCGAGGGGGTTCCGAAGTGGCGAAGAAGTCGATCGTCGAGAAGTGGAAGCGGGCTCCGAAGTTCAAGGTGCGCGGGTACAACCGGTGCCACCGCTGTGGGCGGCCGCGTGCGTTCCTGCGCGACTTCGGCATGTGCCGCATCTGCTTCCGCGAGCTGGCGCTCTCGGGTCAGATCCCGGGCGTCGTCAAGTCGAGTTGGTGATACGCGCGCAAAGCGCGCGTCGCTCTTCATGCAATGAGCCAGGCAGCAGCCGGGCGAAGCCCCGGCTGGACGCTGGTTCTCGGAGGATTCATGTCGGTCAGTGATCCCGTCGCGGACTTCCTCACCTGCATCCGCAACGCCATCGGTGCCAAGCACCGCAAGCTCGACGTGCCGTCGTCTTCGCTCAAGCAGGAGCTGGCGAAGCTGCTGCTGCGCGAGCGCTTCATCAACAACTTCAAGGTCATCGAGGACACGGGCCAGGGCATGCTGCGCGTGTACCTGAAGTACACGGGCGACGAGACCTGCGTGATCACGGGCGTGAAGCGCGTGAGCAAGCCCGGTCGCCGCGTCTACGTGCCCAAGACCCGCATCCCGCGCGTCATGGGCGGCCTCGGGGTGTCCGTCGTGTCCACGTCGCGCGGTCTCATGACCGACCGCGAGGCCCGCGAGGCGGGTCTCGGCGGCGAACTCGTCTGCCAGGTCTGGTAAGGGAGGGCATCGAGATGTCGAGAGTTGGCAAGCAGCCCGTCCCGATCCCGGCCGGCGTCACGGTTTCGGTCGCCGACGGGACCGTGACCGTGAAGGGCGCCAAGGCCGAGCTGAAGCACTTCGTGCTCACCGGCACCACGGTCGTGGTCGAGGGCAACGAGGTCAGGGTGAGCGCCGGGCAGATCACGCGCAATCCGGCGTTCGGCACCATGCGCGCGCAGATCGCGAACATGGTGCTCGGCGTCACCACGGGTTTCAGCAAGACGCTGGAGATCGTCGGCACCGGATACCGCGCGGCCATGGAGGGCAAGAAGCTCGTGCTGCAGCTGGGCTTCAGCCACCCGGTGGAGTTCCACCCGCCGGCGGGCATCACCATCAAGGTCGAGAACCCCACACGCCTCACGATCAGCGGCGCCGACAAGGCGCTCGTGGGCCAGGTCGCCGCGGACATCCGCGGCTTCCGCCCGCCCGAGCCCTACAAGGGCAAGGGCGTGAAGTACGAAGGCGAGTACATCCGTCGTAAGGCCGGCAAGGCGGCGGGAGCGGCATAATGGCGAGCGGACATCACAACAAGCACGAGCGGCGGCAGATCCGCCGCTATCGCATCCGGAACCGCGTCACGGGCTCGGTCGAGCGGCCGCGCCTCAGCGTGTTCCGCAGCGCGGCGCACATCTATGCCCAGATCGTGGACGACACGAAGGGCGTGACGCTGGCCCAGGCCTCGAGCCGCGACGACGTGAAGTCGCTGATCGAGGGCAAGGGCAAGGTCGGGCTCTCGGCCGCGGTCGGCAAGCTCCTCGCGCAGCGCGCGAAGGAGGCGGGCGTCTCCGCCGTGGCGTTCGACCGCGGCGGCTACCTCTACCACGGGCGCGTCAAAGCGCTCGCCGACGGCGCTCGCGCCGGCGGCCTCAACTTCTAGGAGCGCGGCACATGCCAGGACCCCAGCGGGAGCGGCGCGGTCCGCGCGACTCGGACCAGCCGAAGAGCGAGTTCCAGGAGCGCGTGATCCAGGTGAATCGCTGCGCCAAGGTGGTGAAGGGCGGCCGGCGGTTCTCGTTCAACGCCATCGTGGCACTCGGCGACCAGCACGGTCGCGTCGGCGTCGGCCTCGGCAAGGCCAACGAGGTCGCGGACGCGATCCGCAAGGCCGGCGAGTCGGCGAAGAAGAACATGTTCCATGTCCCGGTGACGAAGTCGGGCTCGATCCCGCACTTGATCGTGGGCCGCTTCGGCGCGGGCGAGGTCATGCTCAAGCCGGCGAGCCCGGGTACGGGCGTGATCGCGGGTGCCGGCGTGCGCGCCGTGCTCGAGGTGGCGGGCATCCAGAACGTGCTCACCAAGTGCCTCGGCACGCGCAACCCCCACAACATGTGCAAGGCGACGGTGGACGGCTTGAAGCGCCTGCGCCGGCCCTCGGACGTGGCCGCGATGCGTGGCCGCACGCTCGAGGAGATCTTCGGGAAGCGAGCGACCAATGGCGCGTAAGCTCCACATCACGCAGGTGAAGAGCGCGGGCGGCCACAAGCAGGACCAGGCCGCCACCGTGCGCGCGCTGGGCATCCGGCGCATGCAGCACACCGTGATCCACGACGACACGCCCCAGATCCGGGGCATGGTGTTCAAGGTCCGCCACCTGGTGAAGGTGGAGGAGAAGTAGCCATGAGCGAGAGTTCGATGCGACTCGGCAACATCCGTCCCGCCGCCGGCGCGACGAAGGACACGAAGCGCCGCGGCAAGGGCGCGGCCACCGGCTTGGGCGGCACGGCCGGCAAGGGCCACAAGGGCAAGAAGGCGCGCTCGGGCGGCAAGATCCCGGTGTGGTTCGAAGGCGGCCAGATGCCGATCCAGCGCCGCCTGCCGAAGCGCGGGTTCATCAACCCGACGCGCGTCGAGTACCACGTCGTGCAGGTCGGGCGGCTCGCGGGCGCGCCCGCGGGCACGACGATCGACGCCGCGTGGCTCCGGAGCGCGAGGATGGTGCGCCGGCCCGGCCCCATCAAGCTGCTCGCGGGCGGCGAGTTGAAGGCCGCGCTCACGGTGAAGGTGGATGCGGCGAGCGAGGCGGCGAAGAAGGCCGTGGAGGCCGCGGGCGGCAAGGTCGAGACCCCGAACCCGAAGGCGACGTCCGAGCGATGATCGAGAAGCTGCGCACCATCTTCCAGGTACCCGAGCTGCGCCGGCGCATCCTGTTCACGCTGGCGATGTTCGTGGTGTACCGGATCGGCGAGCACATGCCGACGCCCGGCGTGAACGCCGCGGCGCTGGCGGGGGCGTTCCGCTCGCAGGCGAACACGCTGTTCGGCCTCTACGACATGTTCGTGGGCGGCGCGTTCTCGCGTGCGACCGTGTTCGCGCTCGGGATCATGCCGTACATCTCGGCCTCGATCATCCTCCAGCTCCTGGGCGCGGTGGTGCCGTACTTCGAGAAGCTGCGCAAGGAGGGCGAGGAGGGGCAGAAGAAGATCACGCAGTGGACGCGCTACGGGACGGTGATGATCTCCATCGTCCAGTCGTACGCCTACAGCATCTTCCTCGTGAACCTCGGGGCCTCGCAGGGCCTGTCGGTCGTGCCGCAGCCGGGGTTCGCGTTCTACTTCTCCACCATCATCACGCAGACCGCCGGAACCATCCTGGTGATGTGGCTGGGCGAGAAGATCACCGAGTACGGCATCGGCAACGGCATCTCGCTCATCATCTTCGTCAACATCCTGGGCGGCGTGCCGAACCGGCTCATGCAGGCCATCGACAGCGTGCGCGCCGGCAGCCTCGGCGTGGTGCAGATCGCGGTCATCCTCGCCATCATGGTGGCGGTGATCGCGGTGGTCATCATCATGACCCAGGCCACGCGCAAGATCCCGGTCCAGTACGCCAAGCGCATGGTCGGCCGCAAGATGTACGGCGGCCAGAGCACGCACATCCCGCTCCGCGTCAACACCGCGGGCGTGATCCCGATCATCTTCGCCTCGAGCATCATGATCCTGCCCACGACGGTGGCGGGCTTCGTGCCGCCGGACCATCCGCTCGCGAGCCTGGCGCAGTGGTTCAACCCGTTCGGGGTGCTCTACAACGTCCTCTACGCGATCATCATCATCTTCTTCACCTACTTCTACACCGCGGTCGTGCTGAACCCGAACGACCTCGCGGAGAACATGCGCAAGTACGGTGGCTTCATCCCCGGCATCCGGCCGGGCCGTCACACCGCGCAGTACATCGACAAGGTGCTGTCCCGCATCACGCTGCCGGGCGCGTTCTTCCTCGCCGCCGTGGCGGTGCTGCCGGACATCATCATCGGCTTGTTCAAGGTGCGCGCGGTCGGCTTCGGCGGCACCAGCGTGCTGATCGTCGTCGGCGTGGCGTTGGATACGCTGCAGCAGGTGGAGTCGCACCTGCTCATGCGGCACTACGAAGGCTTCGTCAAGCGCGGCCGTATCCGTGGCCGCTCGCGGATGTGACATGCAGGTGGTGCTGCTGGGCCCACCCGGCGTGGGGAAGGGGACCCAGGGGCGCCGACTCGCGAGCGATCGCGGGTGGGCCTTGATCTCGACGGGGGACATCCTGCGCGACGCGATCGCGAAGGGCAGCCCGCTCGGGATGGAAGCACGGAAGTTGATGGACCAGGGGATGCTGGTGCCCGATCCGGTCATGATCGGGCTGGTGCGCGAGCGCACGCTCGAGCCCGACGCCCGCGAGGGCTTCGTGCTCGACGGGTTCCCGCGGACCGTTCCGCAGGCGGACGCGCTGGACGCGATCCTGCGGGACCGAGGCAGGCCGCTGGACGTGGTGGTGGCGCTCACGGCGCCGGACGGGGAGCTGGTCCGGCGGCTGAGTGCTCGATGGGAATGCCCGGTGTGCCGGCGCGTGTACAACGCGCTGAGCGCGCCGTCTCGAGACGGGCGTCACTGCGACGACCATCCCGAGACGGAGCTTCGCCAGCGGGTCGACGACACCGCGGAGACGGTGCGGCGGCGGCTGGAGGTGTACCGGGAGCAGACGGCTCCGCTGGCGGATCACTACCGCACGCAGGGCCGGCTCAGGGAAGTCAACGGGACGGGCCCGCAGGACCACGTCTACGGCGCGCTCATGGCCGCCGTGGGCACGAACGGTCACTGACGGGACGTCGCGTCAGGAAAGGAACGATTGGCGAAAGAAGAAGGCATCCAGGTCGAGGGCACCGTGGTCGAGTCGCTCCCGAACGCGACTTTCCGCGTGGAGCTGGAGAACGGCCACAAGTTGCTCGCCCACATCTCGGGCAAGATGCGGATGCACTTCATCAAGATCCTGCCGGGCGACAAGGTCACGGTCGAGATGTCGCCGTACGACCTCTCCCGCGGCCGGATCGTGTATCGCTACAAGTAGTCCCGTTGGAAAGAACAGGAGCTCGAAAATGAAGGTCCGTGCGTCGGTAAAGAAGATCTGCGAGCACTGCAAGATCGTGCGTCGCAAGGGCGTCATTCGCGTGATCTGCAGCCGGAACCCGCGGCACAAGCAGCGCCAGGGCTGAGAGGAGACGAACAGTGGCACGTATCGCAGGCATCGATCTCCCCACCGAAAAGCGCATCGAGGTCGCGCTCACCTACATCTACGGCATCGGCCCCGCCACGGCGAAGCGGCTGCTGGAGAAGGCGAGCGTGAGCCCGGACACGCGCGTGAAGGCGCTCTCGGACGAGGACGCCGGCAAGCTGCGCACGCTCATCGAGCGCGAGCACAAGGTGGAGGGCGCGCTCCGCAGCGAGCACGCCATGAACATCAAGCGCCTCATGGACATCGGCGCCTATCGGGGCTTGAGGCACCGCCGCGGCCTGCCCGTGCACGGACAGCGCACGAAGACGAACGCACGCACGCGCAAGGGCCCGAAGAAGATGGCCGTGGGCGGCAAGAAGGTGAAGGCTGGCAAGAAGGGTTGAGCGTTTTCGGGCGCACTCCGCGCCCTTTGGGAGGTAACGAGTGGCTGCAGACGTCAAGAAGGCGAAGAAGCGCGACCGCAAGGTGGGCACGAATGGCGTGGCCCACGTGCAGGCGAGCTTCAACAACACCATCATCACCATCACCGACACGGACGGGAACGTGATCAGCTGGGCGAGCGCGGGCAAGGCCGGCTTCAAGGGCTCGCGCAAGAGCACGCCGTTCGCCGCACAGGTGGCCGCCGAGGCCACCGCACGCGAGGCCATCAACATGGGCCTCAAGCGCGTCGAGGTGTGGGTGAAGGGTCCCGGCTCCGGCCGCGAGGCCGCCATCCGTTCGCTCCAGGTGGCGGGACTCGAGATCTCCGCCATCAAGGACGTCACGCCCATCCCGCACAACGGCTGCCGCCCTCCCAAGCGGCGCCGCGTCTAGGAGAATCGAATGGCGGTCTATCACGATGCCCGATGCCGGCTCTGCCGGCGTGAGGGGATGAAGCTGTTCCTGAAGGGCGCGCGCTGCCTCACCGACAAGTGCGCGTTCGAGCGGCGTGGCTACGCGCCCGGCGAGCACGGCAAGAGCCGGCGCGCCAAGGAGACGAACTACGGCCTGCAGCTGCGCGAGAAGCAGAAGGCGCGCCGCATCTACGGCCTGCTCGAGCGCCAGTTCCGCCACACGTTCACCAAGGCGATCGAGTCGAAGGGCGTCACCGGCGAGGTGCTGCTGCAGATGCTCGAGCGCCGTCTCGACAACGTCGTCTTCCGCCTCGGTCTGGCGCCGTCGCGCAGCGCCGCGCGCCAGCTCGTGCGTCACCGCCATTTCGCGGTGAACGGCAAGGCGGTCGACATTCCCTCGTACCAGGTGCGCCCCGGGGACGAGGTGCAGGTCCGCGAGAAGAGCCGCGAGTTGACGGTGGTCAAGCACTCGCTCGATTCCCGCAAGGGACAGGGCGTGCCGGACTGGCTGGAGCTGCGTGCCGAGAGGCTCTCGGGGCGGGTCCTGCACGTGCCGACGCGCGCGTCCATCGGCGTGCCGATCAACGAACAGCTGATCGTCGAGCTCTACTCGAAGTGACGATCGCCTTTCCAATCCGGGAGGCTTGAAGATGAAGTGGAAGAATCTCCAGATGCCGAAGGGTCTGGTCGCAGACGCCGCGAACTCCGACCGCTATGGCCGGTTCATGCTCGATCCGCTCGAGCGCGGCTTCGGCACCACGCTCGGCAACGCGTTGCGGCGGGTGCTGCTGTCGTCGCTGCAGGGCGCGGCGATCACGTCGGTGCGCATCGAGGGCGTGCTGCACGAGTTCTCGACGCTGCCGGGCGTGATCGAGGACGTCACCGAGATCGTTCTCAATTTGAAGCAGGTGCGGTTGAAGCTGTTCGGCGACGGCCCGAAGAAGGGCGTGTTCGAGATGCGCGGCAAGGGCGAGGTGCGCGCCGGGGACCTCCAGGTGGACGCCGAGGTCGAGGTGCTCAACAAGGACCTGCACATCGCCACGCTGAACCGTGACGGCGACCTGCGCATGGAGGTCGAGATCAACGGCGGCCGCGGCTACGTCTCCGCCGACCAGCACTCGTCGACGGACCGCCCCATCGGCGTCATCCCCATCGACTCGCTGTTCTCACCGGTGACCAAGGTCAACTACACGGTCGAGGCCACGCGCCTCGGCCAGCGCATCGACTACGACAAGCTCACGGTCGAGGTGTGGACGGACGGCAGCATCCTGCCGAACGACGCGGTGTCGATGTCGTCGAAGATCCTGCGCGACCACTTCAGCCTGCTCATCAGCTTCGAGGAGGAGCCGCAGCAGGAGGAAGAGGCGGCCGTGGACGAGGACAAGGTCCGCATCCGCCGCCAGCTCGACAAGAGCGTGGAGGAGCTGGAGCTGTCGGTGCGCTCCAGCAACTGCCTGCGCGCCGCCGAGATCAAGACCATCGGCGAGCTGGTGCAGAAGGGCGAGGCGGAGATGCTCAAGTTCCGCAACTTCGGCCGCAAGTCGCTCAAGGAGATCCAGGACATCCTCGCCGAGATGGGCCTCCACTTCGGCATGGACGTGAGCCCGTACTACGAGAACAAGCCCTCGGCCCGCGCCGAGGTCTAGTCTTTTTCCTCCGCCGGGCCTCCGGCCCGGCGGTTGCGAGAGAAAGCAAGCCCATGAGACACCGCAAGGATCATCGCAGGCTGGGACGCAAGCGCGAGCACCGGCAGGCGCTGCTGCGCAACCTGGTGACGGCGCTGTTCCAGTACGAGCGCATCGAGACCACGGTGGCGAAGGCGAAGGAGACGCGCCGTCTCGCTGAGCGCATGATCACGTTCGGCAAGCAGGGCGATCTCGCGGCGCGGCGTCACGTGGCGCGCTTCGTGATGAAGCCCGAGGTGGTCTCCAAGCTGTTCGCGACCATCGCCCCCTGGTACACCGAGCGCAACGGCGGCTATACGCGCATCATTCGCATCGGCCACCGGCTCGGGGACGCGGGTGAGACCGCCTACCTGGAGCTGATCAAGAGCGCCGAGCAGAAGGAGCAGGAGCGCGTTGCTCGCATCGCCGCGGCCGAGGCGAAGGCCCTGGCCCAGAGCGGCGAGAAAGCGGCGAAGAAGAAGAAGGCCGATGCCGAAGAAGAGGCCGAGGAAGTTTCGGCCGAGGATCGGCCCAAGCGCGGCAGGAAGAAGGAAGCCGCGGGAGCGGGAGCGGGAGGCGGCGGCGGCGGCAAGCGGCGCACCGGCCCGCGCAAGGTCGGCGGGGGTTGAGCCTGGGGCTTCACTCGACGACATCGGCCATCTCGCGGGCGGGAGGGTGACCTTCCGCCCGCGTTCGTCACCGCCCGGGCGCTCGCTCGCCGGGGCGCTGGCGGCGCTGCTGGCGCTCGCGGGGCGGCCCTGCGCCGCCGCTCCGCAGGGCACGACCTCCGCGGACCCGGCTTCGCCGGGTGCCCCGGCCGAGAGCTGGGTGGCCACGGCGCCCGATTCCGGCACGGTCGTCGACTACATGTGGGTACTGAGGACCTCGCTCGTACACGCCGAGGACGTGCCGCGCATCGTCGAGCGCGCGAAGCGCATGGGCGTGCGCGGGCTGCTGGTGCAGGTGATCGGTCGCGGCGACGCCTGGTATCGCTCCGACCGGCTGCCGGCGCCGGAGCCGCTCCTGGGCTCGGGACGGGATCCCCTGGGTGAGATCCTGCCCCTGGCGCACGCGGCCGGACTCGAAGTGCATGCGTGGGTGAACTGCTGCCTCGTCTGGTCCGGGCCCAAGCGGCCGCGCGACCCGCACCACGTGGTGAACGCGCACCCCGAGTGGGTGGCGCGCATGACCAATGGGCGCTCGATGAGCGGGCTCACGCCGCGCCAGGCCGAGCGCCTGCGCGTCGAGGGCGTGTTCCTCTCGCCCGCCCACCCGCGCGTGCGCGAGTGGATCGCGGACAACATCAAGGAGCTGGTGACGCGCTACCCGGTGGACGGCGTCCACCTCGACTACATCCGCCAGCCCGTGGTCTCGATCGGGAACGATCCCACGACGCGCGCGCGCTTCGCGATGGAGAGCGGCGTCGACCCGCTCATGTTCTCCCGCCTGCCCCGGGCCGAGCGCGTGAAGATGGACTCGGCGTGGGCCGCGTTCCAGCAGGACCAGGTGACCGCGATCGTCGAGCAGGTGAGGAGTGCGGTGAACGACGTGCGCCCCGGGCTGCCGCTCT
>Ga0310811_10013907_pt1 | contig 10485 bp, 9 predicted proteins | sample YCmetagenome_FD_207642 | JGI IMG/M metagenome (GOLD analysis project Ga0310811, IMG submission 207642) | Soil microbial communities from experimental microcosm in Duke University, North Carolina, United States - YC | ecosystem: Engineered > Artificial ecosystem > Soil microcosm > Unclassified ... | reverse complement strand
GACCGCGTCTCGCTGCGCGGCCGGCCCAGCCGCATGCCCTGTGGGCGCTGCGGCGTCGAATTCGCCGTCGATTGGGACGAGCGCTATCTCGCGTAACGACCGGCAGTAACAACATCGAAGCCCCCCATGCGCGGCAGACAGGATTGTATCTTGTCTGCCGCGTGCTTCATGCCCATGTCATTCTCAATCCGGCAGCAGGGCGGGGCGCCGCGCGCCGCGCGGAGTCGATCGTCGCGCGCGCGTTTCGCGCCCAGGGGTGGGCGGTGGACGTCACCCGCACGGAGGGCCCCGGGCACGGCCAGAGTCTCGCCGCCGAAGCCGCCGCGCAGGGTGCGCGCCACGTCATCGCCGTCGGCGGCGACGGCACCGTGCACGAAGTCGCGAACGGACTGCTGCGCGCCGACAGCGATGCGGCGCTTGGCGTCGTGCCGGTCGGATCGGGGAACGACTTCGCGAAGATGGTGGGTATGTACGGTCACGACCCGATCCGCGCAGTGGCGCGGCTGGTGACGGCGCGCTCGAAACGCTTCGACGCGGGCCGAGTATTCGACGAATGGTTCGTGAACAGCGTGGGATTCGGCTTCGGGCCCGCGGTCGTGCGGGCGCGCAACCGCATGCCGCAGCTCCGCGGTTTCCTGTCGTATCTCGTGCCCATCGTGAAGACGTTTTTCAAGTTCGAGCCGCCGGTGCTCGATGTCGCGGCACCCGGGTTTCGCGAGCGGGGGTACATGATGATGGTCGAGGTCTGCAATGGTACCACGGCTGGAGGCAGCTACCGGTTCGCGCCCGACGCCGACCCGGCCGACGGCAAGCTGGACGTCTGCCTGATTCGCCGGGTATCGCTCCCGCGGTTTCTGCTCGCGATTCCGCGGGTGATGCGCGGTACGCACGGCACGATGCGCGAGGTGGCGATGATCCGGACGACCAAGCTCGTGGTGCGCGCGCCGGAAGAGCCGCTCGTGCTGCACGTCGACGGTGAGCTGCGGGAGCCGGAGGTGAACGAGTGCACGGTGGAACTGGAGCGAGGACGATTGAACGTCTTGGTGGCCAGGTGAGGCGCTCACGCGGTGTGGCGGTCTGGCGGTTGGGCGCCGCGTTCATCGTCACGCTCACTGCCCAACCGCTCGACCGCCTGGCCGCTCAAGACAGCACGCGGACCGATACGACGCACATGGTCTTGCCGGCTGACACCATGCACAAAGGTGTCCGCCCCATGGGCGCGTTCTGGCGCTCCTTCCTTATTCCCGGGTGGGGCCAGGCCGTCACCGGCCGCAAGATGACGGGCGCCGCGTTCGTCACGTGGGAAGGCGTGACCGCCATGATGACGATCAAGGCGCAGCAGGAAGCCAATTACTTCAAGTCGATGCACTCGGCGAACCTGAAGCTGAAACGCCAGGAGGTGCAGGACTGGCTCGTGCTGTGGGTCTTCAATCATCTATTCTCGGGCGCGGAGGCCTACGTTTCCGGGCATCTGATGGACTTTCCACCCGATCTCAAGGTGCAGGCGTTCCCTCACGGGATCGGCGTCACGATTCCGCTGCATGACTGACGCAGCCGCGCCGCTGGGCGTCTTCGACTCGGGGATCGGCGGCCTCACGGTCGCGCGTGCGCTGTTCGACGAGCTGCCCAAGGAGTCGGTGATCTATTTCGGCGACACGGCGCGCGTGCCCTACGGCCCGAAGTCGCCCGACACCGTGCGTCGCTACAGCGCCGAAATCCTCGCCTATCTGTTGCATCGCGGCGTGAAAGCCGTCGTGGTGGCGTGCAACACGAGCACCGCGCATGCACTCGGTTATCTGCAAGAGCATTCCCCCGTGCCCGTCGTCGGCGTGATCGAGCCCGGCGCGCGCGCCGCCGTCCGAGCGACGAGGAGCGGCGTCATCGGCGTCATCGGGACCGCCGGGACGATCGCGAGCGGTGCATATGAGCGCGCGATCAAGGCGCTGCGGCCCGATGCGCGTGTCTTTGGGCAGCCATGCCCCCTGTTCGTGCCGCTGGTCGAGGAAGGGTGGTTCGATCATCCTGCCGCGGAGCTGATCGCGCGCGAATACCTGGAGCCGCTCAAGCAGGCGAAGGTGGATGTGCTGGTCCTCGGCTGCACGCACTATCCGTTGTTGAAGCCGCTGCTCGCCCGCGTCATGGGCGCGGACGTGATGCTGGTGGATTCTGCGGAAGAGACGGCGAAGGTCGTGGCGAGCGAGCTGGAGCGGCGGGGACTACTCGCGAGCGGTGGGAATCACGAGCATCGCTTCGTCGTGTCCGACGACGAGGCGCATTTCCGCCGCGTCGGCGCGCTGTTTCTCGGCGGCAAGCTCAAACAGGTTGAAGTCGTCCCGTTGTAAACTGCTTCAACTCCACGCCGGCAGCCGTGATCTCGGCATAGCGCCCGCCGTCCAGGAATGCGCCCGGATTCACATAGACGCGCCCGTCGGGGAGGCGGTCGACGACCGGCCGGTGCGTATGTGCCATGATCACGAGTGCGACCGACGGATGGCTCCGCAGGAAGTCGGCGGCCCACAGCCGTTGCGCCGCCGCCGCGCGGTCGAGGACCGCGCGGTCCTTCGTGTTGTCCGCGAGATGGCGCGAGAAGAGATCCGCGATCCAAAACCCGATCGTCGGATGGAGGACCCGGAACACCGCGACGGTGATCGGGTGCCGCGTGATGCGGTGCATGAGCGCGCCGCTCCAGTGCTGCTCGGTTAGGCCGTCGCCATGCGCGATGAATGCCCGCCGCCCCCCGAGATCCAGCTCCGCTTCGCCGCCGTAGAATTCGATCCCCAGATCCCGCGTAAAGAAAGAGCCACCCCAGCGGTCGTGATTGCCGCCCACGAACGTGATGGGCACCCCGCGACGCCGTACCTCCTGCAGCTTCGCGACGGTGGCAAAGTGTTTGCGGGGGATGACGCTCTGATACTCGAACCAGAAGTCGAACAGGTCACCCGTGAGGACCAGGTGGTCGCCGGGGCGCGGCACTTCATCGAGAAACGCGTGGAAGGCCGCACCGACCGCTGCCGGCACCTGGCCGAGGTGCGCGTCGGCGACGACGAGCACGCGCGTTGTCTGTGACGGGGATGACACGGCCCAAGCTTAGGAAGCTGGAACCAGCCACGCAAGCACATTACTCTTCTTTCATGACGCAAACGCCAAAGGTCCTAATCGCGCTCGCGATCCTGGCCGTCGCAGGTGTCGCCGCCAATCGCTTCGCCCGGCCGGGGGCCGGCATTGGCGGCAAGTGCCGGCGCGTCGTCGGTGATGCGCAGCGCCAATGTTATTCGCAGCTCTTGTCGGAGCGGCTCGCCGACTACGGCGTCGCGGACGCGATGAAGACATTGGAGCAGCTGGCCGTCGCCGATCCGTACATGACCGAACACGCGCATGAGTACGCGCACGGCATCGGCATCGAGGCCTTCACCCGCTATCCCGACATCGTGTCCACGTTCGTGGCGTGCGGCGACGGCTCGGCATCCGGCTGTCGGCACGGGTTCGTCCAGGCGTACCTCGAGTCCCGCGACAGCATTACGGCCCCGGAGCTCCAGGGGCTGTGTCAGCCCTTCAAGACCACGGCGTACAGCCGGGCGTTGCTGTTTCAATGCATTCACGGTATGGGGCATGGCCTCACGATGTTCCACGGGCACGACGCCCGCCCGGCACTCGCCGACTGCGATCGCCTGGCCGAGCAGTGGGATCAGACGTCGTGTTACGGCGGCGTGTTCATGGAGATTTTCGTGAACGCGACCGAGCCGCATCACCCCGCGTCGGAGCTCTCGGCGCATTCGCATCACGAGATGGCCGGGATGGATATGGGGGGACCGGCGGCGTTCAAAGCCATCGATCCCGCCGATCCTCTATATCCCTGTTCGGTCATGGAGCACCGGTATCTCTACTCGTGCTACCAGCTCCAGACCTCGGTCATGCTGTGGCTGAATCACGGCGACATCGGCGCGGCCGCCAAATCGTGCGACCAGGCGCCGGCCGACATGCGTCCCTCCTGTTACGAGAGCCTCGGCCGCGACGTGACCGCGTATGCGTCGCGCGATCCGCAGAAGAGCGCCGACCTGTGCGCGAAAGGGACGCCGATCTATCGCGCGTCCTGCTACGACGGCGCCGCGCGCTCGCTCGTGAACTGGACGGGCACGACGGACGGGGGATTCGCGCTCTGCCGCATTGTGGCGAACGACAGCCGCAACCTTCCGGTCGACGCCACGACGTGTTACAACGCGCTCGGCTCCGCGATCTCGTCGATCACGACGGGCGGCCCCGAGCGGGAAGAGCTGTGTTTGCGCGCGCAAACGTCGCAGGCGGTGGCCGCGTGCCGCGCCGGAGCCGGACTCGCCGTTTCACGTTGACTTTTCCAGTGGCGGTTCGCATTCTCCCGCCATGAAAGTGACGTCGGAGCGGTTGCGTACCGTCCCGGCGGCTCGACCGGTTCCCACGGACGACCGCAATTCCGGCATGCCGCTCGACCTCGACGTGATCCGGTCGCTGCGCGTCAACCGCAGCGCCGTGGAGCGCCGCGCCGCGACGATCCCCACGCGCCGCACCGTAAAGAAGGAATGGCAGGCCGCCTGGCTGCTGCGGGCGATCACCTGTATGGATCTCACGACGCTCCAGGGGGACGACACCCCGGGCAACGTCATCCGGCTCTGCGCCAAGGCGCGCCGGCCGCTCCGATCCGACCTGGTCGATGCCCTCGGCGTCGGTCACCTCGACATCAAGGTCGGCGCCGTGTGCGTCTACCATGCGCTCGTGCCGACGGCGGTGGCCGCGCTGGAAGGGTCCGGCATTCCGGTCGCCGCGGTGTCGACCGGCTTTCCCGCCGGTCTCAACCCGTTCGCGCAGCGGCTTGAAGAGGTTCAGGCGTCCGTTGCGGCCGGTGCGGCGGAAATCGACGTCGTCATTACGCGGGCGCACGTCCTCACGGGCGACTGGCCGGCCCTGTACGCCGAGGTCCGCGCGTTTCGGGACGCGTGTGGTCGTGCGCACATGAAAGCCATCCTCGGCACCGGCGAGCTCGCGACGCTTACGAACGTCGCGCGCGCGAGCATGGTCGCGATGATGGCGGGGGCCGATTTCATCAAGACCTCGACCGGCAAAGAGCCGGTCAACGCCGTCCTCCCCGTCGGCGTCGTGATGACGCGCATGATCCGCGAGTACGAGCAGCGCACCGGAGCCGCGGTCGGTTTCAAGCCGGCGGGCGGCATCCGGACCGCCAAGCAGGCGCTCGAGTGGCTGATCCTTATGAAGGAAGAGCTGGGTGACCGCTGGCTGCGGCCGGCGCTGTTCCGCCTTGGCGCCAGCTCGCTGCTCACCGACATCGAGCGTCAGCTCGAGCACTTCGTCACCGGCCGCTACGCCGCGGCGCACCGGCAGCCGATGGTTTGATGACCACCGTCGCCAAGATCTTCGAGACGATGGAGTACGGCCCGGCGCCCGAAAGCGACGCGCCGGCACTCGCGTGGCTCAAGCAGCACGACAACGCGCGCTTCGGCCATTTCATCGGCGGCCAGTGGACGGCGCCGAGCGAGGAACAGTATTTCGAGACAATCAATCCCGCGACGAAGGCCGTGCTCGCCCGCGTGGCGCAGGGCGGCAAGGCCGACGTCGACGCCGCGGTCGCGGCGGCCAACGCGGCGGCTCCGAGTTGGGCGGCGCTCTCGGCCCATGCGCGCGCCCGCTACCTCTATGCGCTCGCCCGTGAGGTGCAGCGTCATTCGCGGCTGCTCGCGGTGCTCGAAAGCCTCGACAACGGCAAGCCGATCCGCGAGACGCGCGATCTGGATATCCCGCTCGTGGCCCGCCATTTCTATCATCACGCCGGTTGGGCGCAGCTCAGAGACTCCGAGTTCCCCGGGTACGAGCCCGTCGGCGTCGTGGGTCAGATCATCCCCTGGAACTTCCCGCTGCTGATGGTGGCATGGAAGGTTGCACCTGCGCTCGCCGCCGGAAACACGATCGTCCTGAAGCCCGCGGAGTTCACGCCGCTCACCGCACTCTGCTTTGCGGAGATCGCGCAGGCGGCAGCACTGCCGGCCGGCGTGTTCAACGTCGTCACCGGCGACGGCTCGACCGGCAAGCATCTCGTCGAGCATCCCAACGTGCACAAGATCGCCTTCACCGGCTCGACCGAGGTCGGTCGCGTCATTCGCAAGGCGACGGCGGGTAGCGGCAAGAAGTTGACGCTCGAGCTCGGCGGCAAGAGCCCGTTCATCGTGTTCGACGACGCTGATCTCGACAGTGTGGTCGAAGGGGTCGTGGACGCCATCTGGTTCAACCAGGGGCAGGTCTGTTGCGCGGGCTCGCGGCTGCTCGTCCAGGAAGGCATCGCCGACCGGCTCACCCAGAAGCTGCGCGCACGGATGGAGAAGCTGCGCGTCGGCTCGCCGCTCGACAAAGCGGTGGACATGGGCGCAATCGTCGCACCGGTGCAGCTCGAGCGCATCCGCGGGTTGGTCGAGAAGGGGGTCGAAGAGGGCGCGAAGATGTGGCAGCCGTCATGGGCCTGTCCCACCGAAGGCTACTTCTATCCGCCCACGCTGTTCACCGACGTTTCGCCGGCCGCCACGATCGCGCAGGTCGAGATCTTCGGACCCGTCCTCGTCAGCATGACGTTCCGTACGCCGAAAGAGGCGGTCGAGCTCGCGAATAACAGCCCCTACGGCCTCGCCGCCAGCGTGTGGAGCGAGAACATCAACCTCGCACTCGACGTCGCGCCGAAGCTCAAGGCCGGCGTGGTCTGGATCAACTCCACCAATCTGTTCGATGCGGCCGCCGGGTTTGGTGGCTATCGCGAGTCGGGCTTTGGAAGAGAAGGTGGGCGCGAAGGGATGTATGAGTATCTGCAATTGCCGATTGCGGATTTCGGATTGCGGAGTGACCGCGAGACGGCCAATCCGCAATCCGCAATCGCCAGTCCGCAATCGCTTCCGTCCATCGACCGCACCTACAAGCTCTTCATCGGCGGCAAGCAGGCGCGGCCGGATCAAGGGTACAGCAGGAAGATCGTCGGGGCGGACGGTCGCGCCCTCGGCGAAGTCGCGGAAGGCAACCGCAAAGACATCCGGAACGCGGTGGAAGCCGCACATGCGGCGTCGGGCTGGGGACGGGGCAGCGGTCACCTGCGCGCGCAGATCCTCTATTACATCGCCGAGAACCTCGCCACCCGCGCCGACGAGTTCGCTACGCGCGTGAGCCGCGCCGAGGTGGAAGCGAGTATCGCGCGGCTGTTCACGTACGCCGCGTGGGCGGACAAATGGGACGGCGCCGTCCATCACACGCCGATTCGCGGCGTGACGCTCGCCATGAACGAGCCCGTCGGCGTGCTCGGCCTCGCCGCGCCCGACGAGGCGCCCCTGCTCGGCTTCCTCTCGCTGGTCGCGCCGGCGATCGCGGTCGGCAATACGGTGATCGTCGTGCCGTCCGAGCCCCATCCCATCGCAGCGACCGAGTTCTACTCGGTGCTCGAAACGTCCGACGTGCCGGACGGCGTGATCAACGTCGTGACGGGGGCGAAGGACACGCTCGCCAAGGTCCTGGCCGAGCATGACGACGTCGACGGCATGTGGTACTTCGGCACGGCGGCGGGCGTGAAAGCCGTCGAGCTTGCCTCGGCCGCGAACATGAAGCGCACGTGGACGTCGGCTCGCGCGCGAGACTGGCTCGATGTGCGCCAGGGAGAAGGCCGCGAGTTTCTGCGTCACGCGTCGGAAGTGAAGAACATCTGGATTCCGTACGGCGAGTAATCCTTCCGTGATCAGCGCGGTCCTGCACCGCGTGAATTACTCCGAGACCGACCAGATGGGATTCGTCTACCACGCGAACTATCTCATCTGGATGGATATGGCGCGCACCGAGCACATGCGCGAGCGCGGCATGTCATATAAGGAGCTCGAGGGGCAGGGGACCTACCTCACCGTGACAGATGTTCACATTCGGTACCGCCAGCCCGCCCGGTACGATGATATGATTCGAGTGCGGTGCTGGGTACGTGACCTCGCCTCGCGGCGAGTCATTTTTGGGTACGCGATCGAGCGGGCGGCGACCGACGAGCTGCTCGCCACCGGCGAAACGTCGCTGATCGCGCTCAACCCACAACAGACGCTGTCGCGAATTCCGGAGCACGTGTGTGAGTTGCTGGAGCCCACGGCAGACCCGGTTCGTCTCTAGTTTCCTCGTGCTGGCGCTCCTGTGCCTGTGGCCGCCTCCCGTGGCCGCCGCGGCGCAGCAATCGGACGAGGCGACCGTCGGTGTGTTGGCGGCGCTGCTCGCGGCGTCCGACGCGCGCCGCTTCGACCCCGCCGCGTTGCGCGAAGCGCTCACCCACGCGAATCCCGCCGTCCGCCGCCAGGGGGCGCTGGCCGCGGGCCGCATCGGGGATGCGGCAGCGATCGATTTGCTGATTCCCGTGCTGAATGATTCGAGCCCGGCGGTGCAGGCGGCCGCCGCGTTCGCGTTGGGACTGTTGAAGGACGCACGCGCCGTGCCGCGACTGCTGGACATCATCCGCGCGGTCGCGCCGGCGGATCAGGGCCCGCCGCAGCGCGAAGCGGTGACGGCGATCGCGAAGATCGGTGGGGACGACGGCGCGCGGGCCCTGAGCGACATTCTCGCCGCGGGGTCTCCGAACACGTCCGCGCCGGTCGTCGATCAGGCGCTCCTCGAGGCCTGGCGCCTGGGGGCGGCGCACGCGCCGCTGCCGGATCTGGTGCGCTACGCCGATGCGACGAACGCCGTGACGCGCTGGCACGCGCTCTACTCGCTCGCCCGCCTGCGCGCTCCCGCCGGGGCGGCGGCGCTGGTTCGCGCGCTGGCCGATCCCGATATCGACGTTCGCACCGTCGCCGCACGCGGTGTGTCCAAAGCCTTGCTCGACAGCGCGCGAATCAATCCCCGCAGCGCCACCGACGCGCTGCGGCCGTTGCTCAACGATCCCGATGCCCATCTCCGCATCAACGTGCTGCGGGCGCTCGGCTCCTTCCGCGATTCCACGCTCGCGAGTCTCGTCGTGCCGCTCGCGCTCGACCGCGACATCGGCGTCGCCGTGCAGGCCGAGACGACGCTGGGCGTGCTGCGCGGGAGTGCCGCGCTCGAGGCGCTCCGACCGCGGCTGACCAGCAGCGTCTTCGCGCTGAAGCGCCAGGCCGTGATCGCGCTGTCGCAGGCCGATAGCGCGAGCGGCGTGACCGCCGCGAATGCGCTCAGCGCCGATGCCGATTGGCGTTGGCGCAGCGTCGCGGCGGAGGCGTTCGGCGCCGCGCGCGCGCGCGACCGGCTGGAAGCGCTGCTCGCCGATCCCGATGGCCGCGTTGTCGCGCAGGCGCTGCAAGGCTTGCAGCGCATCGTTCCCGACACGGATGCCGCGCTGCTGACCCGGGCACGCGCGCTGCTGGCGAATGCCGATCCGGCCGTTCGCAGCGTGGCGGCCGATCTGATCGCGCGCCCCCCTCATCCGAGCGTCGACGACGTCGATCTCCTCGTCACCGCGTATCGCCGCGCCGAGGGGGATCCGTTCGACGACGCGCGCCTCTCCGCCGTCTCCGCCCTGGGGACGATCAGCGCCGCATCGCCGACCGGACGGCTGCGTGTCGCGACCAAGTTCGTGTCCGCCGTGCCACGCCCCGATGACTATCTCGTGCGGCGGCTCGCCGCCGACACCCTCCCCGATACGCGCGACACCTGGGGACCCGTCTTGCCGATCGCGACCGGTCGCACGATGGCCGACTACCGTGACGTGGCGCGCCGCTGGCTCTTGCCGGCGCTCGCCGGCACCAACCCGCACGTCGTGCTCGAGACCGACCGCGGCACGCTCGACGTCGAGCTGCTGCCCGCCGAGGCGCCGCTCACCGTTGCGGCCATCATGGCGCTCGTGGATCGGCGATATTTCGACGGCACGCGCTGGCATCGGGTCGTCCCCAACTTCGTCATCCAGGACGGCGATCCGCGCGGCGACGGTTGGGGTGGGCCGGGCTTCGTGCTGCGGGACGAGATCAATCCGCAGCGCTATGAGACCGGCAGTGTCGGGATGGCGTTATCGGGACCGGATACGGGCGGCAGCCAATATTTCATCACGCATTCCGCGCAGCCGCATCTGGACGGTATCTACACGATCTTCGCGCATGTGGTCGGCGGCGCCGTCGTGCTGAACGCCGTGGGGCAGGGCGACCGCATCAGGAGCATACATCGATGAAGCGAGCGACGTTCGTCGTGCTGGGCCTCGTGATCGGACTCGTCGGATCGCTGCACGCGCAATACGGCAATTTCGGCCAGAACAAGATTCAATACCGGCGCTTCGACTGGCGCGTGCTGCGCGGCGAGCACGTCGATCTCTACTACTATCCCGAAGAAGAAGAGCTCGGCCGGGTCGCGCTCGCGTACGCGGAGGAGAGCTATGACGCGCTCGAGCGCCGCTTCAATCACGCCGTCACGCAGCGGATCCCGCTCATCGTGTACGCGTCGCACACCGATTTCGAGCAGACCAACATCCTGCCG
>Ga0310811_10013906_pt1 | contig 10485 bp, 9 predicted proteins | sample YCmetagenome_FD_207642 | JGI IMG/M metagenome (GOLD analysis project Ga0310811, IMG submission 207642) | Soil microbial communities from experimental microcosm in Duke University, North Carolina, United States - YC | ecosystem: Engineered > Artificial ecosystem > Soil microcosm > Unclassified ... | reverse complement strand
GCTGCCGCTCCTCCTCGATCCGGACTTCCGCAGCGAGGTCAGTCGTGATGCGTCCCTGCGGGTCGCGGCCGAGCTGCAGGTCGCGCTGGACGATCGCAGCGGATACAGAACGGTCCGTGGTGCTTCCATCAGGGAGCATCGCCGGCATGTCCACGGCGTTGTGCAGCGCGTACACACCGGGCGGAGGCTCGGGTGCGACCTGGCCGCTTTGGATCTTGCGGCGGGCCACGTCTCGCTGCGTCAGCTTGGGCGAGGTCCGCTCCCGGTGCGCCAGGACCATCGCCCCGAGGGCAGCGGTGATCAGCAGTGCGCTGGTGACTTCAAACGGGAACACGTAGGTAGTGAAGATCAGCTTGGCGAGGCCGGTGAGGTTGTCCGTGCTCTGGGCGCTGGTGGTCGGGGCCGCCGTGCCAATCGCCGCGTGCCCGATGCCGACGACCAAGAGGACCACGAAGGCGGCGCCGGCTAGGCCCGCCCAGAGCCGCTGGCCCTTGATGGTTTCCTTCAGCGAATCCGCCGAGGTGATGCCGATCAGCATGACCACGAACAGGAACAGCATCAGCACCGCGCCGGTGTAGACGATGACCTGCACGAAGGCCAGGAAGGGCGCGCCTTGCATGGCGTACATGACCGCGAGGGACAGCATCACGACCGCGAGCATGAGCGCACAGTGCACGGCCTGCCGTACCAGGATCATGGCGAGGGCCGCGGAGACCGCGAGCACCGCGAGGATCCAGAACATGACCTTGCCGTAGATCGGGTCAAGGTTGGTCCCGCCCGAACCGCCGTTAGCGAGAACGTGGTGGAGGAGGATCGGAGTCATTTCTCGCTCCCCAGACCAACCACCCCGGCGCCGCCGAGGCGGTAGTAGTCCTTCTCATCCTTGCCGAGCCGCATCGGGTGCGGCGGGGCTTCCATGTCGGACAGCAGCGGGATGAGCAGCTGCTCCTTAGTCCAGATCAGCTTTTCCCGGTCGTCGTCCGCGAGCTCGTACTCGTTGGTCATCGTGAGCGCCCGGGTCGGGCACGCCTCGATGCACAATCCGCAGAGAATGCAGCGCAGGTAGTTGATCTGGTAGACGTGCCCGTACCGCTCACCCGGCGAGTAGCGCTCCTCGGGCGTGTTGTCCCTGCCTTCGACGTAGATCGCGTCAGCGGGGCAGGCCCAGGCGCACAGCTCGCAGCCGATGCACTTCTCCAGGCCGTCGGGCCAGCGGTTGAGCTGGTGGTGACCGTGAAACCGGGGGGCGGTTGGCCGCTTTTCCTCCGGATACATCACGGTGTCAACCTTCTTGAACATCTCCATGAAGGTGACCCCGAACCCCTTGACGGGGTTGAGGAAGTCAAGCACCGGTGACCTCCTTCGTCACGCCGGCGGCGTCGCCGCGCACCGACGATCCGGTGATGGCGCCTGCGTCTGCAGTCGCTCGGTCGAGTTCAAGGCCGTGGTAGTGCGGCAGGTCAAGCGGCGGCACCGGGAACCTCGGCACGGGCTTCTCGACCTTGACCAGTTCGCCGTCCTCGTCGTAGTCGTACTCGTCCTCTTCCTCAGCCACCTGTTCGGGTGCGATCCGGGCCATGTGCTTCTGATAGCCGTTGTCCCAGAACGTGATGAGGAGGATAAACAGGACGATGACCACGCCCCCGACCACGAGCGTCACTGCCGAGTGCCAGCCGGTGATCTTCAGCGTGCGCACGGTGGCAACGAGCAGGATCCAGATGATGGAGAACGGGATGAGGATCTTCCAGCCGAGCGCCATCAGCTGGTCGTACCGGGTGCGGGGCAGCGTGCCGCGCAGCCACACGTAGCAGAACAGCAGGGCGAAGACCTTGATGAGGAACCACAGCACCGGCCACCAGCCGCTGTTCACCCCGGGCCCGATCAGGGTGAGCGGCCACGGGGCACGCCAGCCGCCGAGGAACAGCGTGGTCGCGAGCGCCGAGACCGTGGTCATGTTGATGTACTCGGCGAGGAAGAACATGGCGAACTTCATCGAGGAGTACTCGGTCATGTGGCCAGCGACGATCTCGCCCTCGCCCTCGGGGAGGTCGAACGGGATCCGGTTCGTCTCGCCGACCATCGTCACCAGGTAGATGAGGAAGGACGGGGCGAGCACCCAGGCGTACCAGAAGTGCGACTGGGCGTTGACGATGGCGGTGGTGGACAGCGACCCGGCGTCGAGGAAGACCGCGACGAACGCCAGGCCCATCGCGATCTCGTAGCTGATCACCTGGGCAGTCGAGCGGAGCGCGCCAAGGATCGAGTACGGGCCACGGGACGCCCAGCCGGCGAGCACGATGCCGTAGACGCCGATCGAGCTCATCGCCAGCACCAGGAGCACCGCGACCGGGAGGTCCGCGACCTGCAGCGGGGTCCAGTGGTGGAAGATCGACACCATCGGGCCCCACGGGATGATCGCGAAGGCGACGAACGCCGGCGCGGCCGCGAGGATCGGCGCGACGAAGAACACCAGCTTGTCCACCGTGGTGGGGACGATGTCCTCCTTCAGCGGCAGTTTCAGCGCGTCGGCGACTGGCTGCAGCAGGCCCCAGGGGCCGGCCCGGTTGGGGCCAGGCCTGTTCTGCATCCGGCCGATCACCCGTCGCTCGAACCAGATCATGAAGATGGTGGTGAGCAGCAGGAACACAAAGACGATGGCGACCTTAAGCAGCACCATCCACCAGATGAGCTGGTTGAAGTCGCTCAGCGTCGAGTCCACCGCGAGCACATGGGGCATATCTATTCGGCCCTCCTCAGGGTAACCCTGCTCCCGTGGCCGGCCCCGAGGTCTGCACGGACCGCAGAGCCTGAGCTGTTGGTGGGCAGCCACACCACGCCGTCGGCCATCTCGGTGACCTCAAGCGGGAGGGTCACCGAGCCTGCCTCGGTCGCCACGGTCACCTTGTCGCCGTCGGCGACGCCAGCGGCGGTGGCGGTCCCGGCCGAAGCGCGCGCCGCGATCGACCGGGCGGTGCCGGCGAGGTACGGCTCGCCGTCCTGCATCCGGCCCGCGTCGATGAGCTGCGCCCAGGTTGCGAGGCGGATGTCCCCGCCCGCTGCCATCGTCGGCGTGGACAGCACCGCCGGCGCGGCCGGGCGGGCACCCTTCCAGGCGCCCAGGGCGGTGAGCTCGGCGCGCGCGGCGGCCGCGTCCGGCAGGCCCAGATGCACGTCCATCTCGTTGGCGATCGCACCGAGAACGTACAGGTCGGTGCGGACACCGGGCACGCTGAGGGCCGACGCGAACGTACCGCCGCGGCCTTCCCAGTTGACGAACGTGCCGGACTTCTCGGCGACTGTGGCGACCGGGAAGACCACGTCCGCGCGGTCGGTAACGGCGCTGGCCCGCAGCTCAAGGGAGACGATGAACGGCGTCACTTCAAGCGCGCGCAGCGCGGCGGCCGGGTCCGGCAGGTCCGCCGGGTCGACGCCCGCGATGACGAGCGCGCCGAGTTCGCCGTTCGCGGCGGCGCTGAGCAGCGCCGAGGTGGAGCGTCCCGGCGTCGCGGGCAGGCTCGCCTTGTTCCAGGCCAGCGCGACTTCCTGGCGGGCCCTCGGGTCCCCGACCCAGCGGCCGATCGGCAGCAGGCCTGGCATCGCACCCGCCTCGATGGCACCGCGCTCCCCCGCGCGCCGCGGGATCCAGGCGAGCTTCGCGCCGCTGGCGTCGGCGAGCCGGGCGGCGGCGGCGAGCGCCCCGGGCACCTCGGCGAGCCGTTCGCCGACGAGGATCACCGCGCCGGGCTTGGCGAGGAGCTCGGCGGCCCGCGCGATGTCGGCGTCGCTGCCGCCGCCGGCCGCGAGCGCGGTCAGCGTGGCAGGCTCGCCGCCAGGCACGGTCGGCAGGAGCGTGCCGAAGACCTTCTCAAGCCCCCGCGACGCGAGCGCGGACACGGAGAACACCGCGATCTTGCCCTTGCGCGCTGCCTTGCGCAGCCGCAGGAACACCATCGGGGACTCGTCCTCGGGCTCGAACCCGGCGAGCAGGACCGCGGGCGCGGCCTCTAGGTCGGCGTAGCTGACCTCGATGGCCCGGCCCGCGACCCGGGCGGCGAGGAACTGCTCCTCTTCCGCCGAGTGCGGCCTGGCGCGCATGTCGATGTCGTTGGTGTTCAGCGCGAGCCGCGTGAACTTCGCGTAGGCGTAGGAGTCCTCAAGCGTGAGGCGGCCGCCGGTCAGCACGCCGACGCCGGCCGGGCCTTCCGCCGCGTCGCGGGCGGCGGCCAAGCCGGCCGCCGCGACCGTGAAGGCGTGCTGCCACGACGCCGGCCGGAGCACGCCGTCCGCGTCGCGGACGAGCGGCGTGGTCAGCCGGTCGGCCTGGGTGGCGTAGGTGAACGCCCACCGGCCCTTGTCGCAGTTCCACTCCTCGTTCACCAGGGGCTCGTCGCCGGCGAGGCGGCGCAGCACGGCGCCCCGGCGCACGTCCGTGCGCTGGTGACACCCGGAGGCACAGTGCTCGCAGACGCTCGGCGTGGACTTCAGGTCGAACGGGCGCGACCGGAAGCGGTACTGCGCGCCGGTGAGCGCCCCGACCGGGCAGACCTGCACGGTGTTGCCGGAGAAGTAGGAGTTGAACGGCTTGCCCGCCGCGGTGCCGATGTACTGCCGCGGGCCGCGCTCCAGGAACTCGATGAAGTCGTCGCCCGCGATCTCCTCGGAGGTCCGCACGCAGCGGGTGCAGGAGATGCACCGTTCGCGGTCGAGGAGCACCTCGGTCGAGATCGCCACGGGCTTCTCGAACTCGCGCTTCTCCTCGCGGAACCGGGACTCGCCCTGGCCGTTGGCGATGGCCTGGTTCTGCAGCGGGCACTCGCCGCCCTTGTCGCACATCGGGCAGTCGAGCGGGTGGTTGATGAGCAGCAGCTCCATCACGCCGCGCTGCGCCTTCTCGGCGACCGGGGAGGAGTACTGCGTCTTGACCACCATGCCGTCGGTGCAGACGGTGGTGCAGGACGCCAGGGGCTTGCGCTGCCCTTCGATGTCCACCAGGCACTGCCGGCAGGCGCCGATCGGGTCGAGCAGCGGGTGGTCGCAGAACCTCGGGATGGTGATCCCGATCATCTCGGCGGCCCGGATCACCAGGGTGCCCTTCGGCACGGTGATCTGGTAGCCGTCGATGGTGACGGTCACCGTGTCTGTCTGCATGGTCGTCATCGGGTCACACCGCCCACGCGGTCGAAGCGGCCGGGTCGAACGGGCAGCCGCCTTGCTTCTGGTGCTGGATGATCTCGTCCTTGAAGTACTTGATCGCGGAGGTGATCGGCACCGGCGCGGCGTCGCCGAGGGCGCAGAACGCGCGGCCCACGATGTTGCTGCCCACGTCGAGGATGGTTTCCAGGTCCTCGTCGCTGCCCTTGCCGATTTCCAGCCGCTCCACCGCGCGCACCAGCCAGTAGGTCCCCTCACGGCACGGTGTGCACTTGCCGCAGGACTCGTGCTGGTAGAACTCCGTCCAGCGGAGCGCGGCCCGCACCACGCAGGTGGTGTCGTCGAAGAGCTGGAGGGCCCGGGTGCCGAGCATCGACCCGGCCGCGCCCACGCCCTCGAAGTCGAGCGGGACGTCCAGGTGCTCGTGGGTCAGCAGCGGGGTCGACGACCCGCCAGGCGTCCAGAACTTGAGCGGGTGGTCCGGGCGGAGCATGCCGCCTGCCAGGTCGATCAGCTCCCGCAGCGTGATGCCGAGCGGCGCCTCGTACTGTCCCGGGTTCTTCACGTGCCCGGAAAGGGAGAAGATGCCGTAGCCGTTGGACTTCTCTGTGCCGAGGTCCGCGAACCACTTGGCGCCCTCGGCGATGATCGAGGGCACGCTGGAGATCGACTCGACGTTGTTGATGACGGTGGGGCTCGCGTACAGACCCTCGACCGCGGGGAACGGCGGCCGGTTCCGCGGCAGGCCGCGGTATCCCTCCAGGGAGGTCAGCAGCGCCGTTTCCTCGCCGCAGATGTAGGCGCCCGCGCCGGGGTGCACGACGACGTCAAGGTTGAAGCCGCTGCCGAGGATGTCCTTGCCGAGGTAACCCGCCTCGTACGCCTGGGCGACCGCGTACTGCAGCCGCCGGATGACGTGCAGCACCTCGCCGCGCACGTAGATGAACGCGTGGCTGGCGCGGATCGCGTAGCAGGTGATGATGATGCCCTCGAGGAGCACGTGCGGGTTGGCCATCATCAGCGGGATGTCCTTGCACGTGCCCGGCTCGGACTCGTCGGCGTTGACCGTCAGGTAGTGCGGCTTGCCGTCGTTCTGCGGGATGAAGGACCACTTCATGCCCGTCGGGAAGCCTGCGCCGCCGCGGCCGCGCAGCACGGAGTTCTTCACCGTGGCGATGACGTCGTCCGGTTCCATCGCGAGGGCCTTGGGCAGCGCCTTGTAGCCGCCCGTCCGGCTGTACCCGGCCAGCGTGAACGAGTCCGGCTGGTCCCAGTTCGCGGTGAGGACCGGGGTAAGGGTGTCGGTCATTCCGGTTCGGGTGCCTTCCATCCACGTTCCTTGGCCAGCTTCAGGCCGACGAGGCTGGCGTGACCAGCCGACGGGCCGTCGGCGGCCTGGCCGTCGCCGAACCCGGCGAGGATCCGGTTGGCCTGCTTCCAGGTGCACAGCCGGCTCGGCCCGCGGGTCGGCGCCGGCGGGTTGCCCGCGCGCAGGTTGTCCACCAGTTCCTTAGCGCTGGCCGGCGTCTGGTTGTCGAAGAACTCCCAGTTGACCATCACCACGGGGGCGTAGTCGCAGGCCGCGTTGCACTCAAGGCGCTCGACGGCGACCTTGCCGTCCGGCGACTTGATGTCACCGTGGTGCGAGGTACTGTGCCCGTCGTCATGGGCGCCGCCAACGTGCTCGGCGAGCTCCGACCAGATCTGGTCGCCGCCCATGATCGCACAGGTCGTGTTGGTGCAGACCCCGACCTGGTATTCGGCGGCCGGCTCGTGCTTGTACATCGTGTAGAAGGTCGCTACTCCGCGCACTTCGGTTGCCGTGATGCCAAGCACCTCGGCGCAGAAGGCCATGCCGTCGTCGGAGACATAGCCCTCCTCCGACTGCACCAGGTACAGCAGCGGCAGCAGCGCGGACCGTGCCTTCGGATACCTTCCGGTGATCTCGACGGCGTCCGCCTTCAGCCGGGTCAGCGTTTCCTCACTGAACGGCATTACCTGTCAACGCCCCCAATCACCGGGTCGATCGACGCGATCGCCGGGATCACGTCCGCTAGGTTGCCGCCTTCGCACAGCACGGAGACGGCTTGCAAGTGGTGGAACGAGGGGTCGCGCAGGTGGGCGCGGTACGGCCTGGTGCCGCCGTCGCTCACGACGTGACAGCCGAGCTCGCCCTTGGGCGACTCGATCGGCACGTAGGCTTGACCCGCCGGGACCCGGAAACCCTCGGTCACCAGCTTGAAGTGGTGGATGAGCGCTTCCATGGACTGGCCCATGATGTGCGCGATGTGCTCAGGCGACGGGCCAAGCCCGTCCGGGCCGAGCGACAGCCGGGCGGGCCAGCCAATCTTGGCGTCCTGGATGAGCCACGGGTCGTTGGGGACGTTCGCGCGGTCCTGCAGGCGGTCGAGGGCCTGCTCGATGATCCGCAGGGACTCCTCGATCTCGGCCATCCGGATGACATACCGGCCGTACGTGTCGCAGGTGTTGACGGTCGGGACATCGAACTCGTAGGTCTCGTAGCCCAGGTACGGCTGGGACTTGCGCAGGTCCCACGGCAGCCCGGTGGCGCGCAGGATCGGGCCTGTCACGCTGAGCGCCATGCACCCTTCGAGGTCGAGGTAGGCGATGCCCTGCGTCCTCGCCTTGAAGACCGGGTTGGCGTCGATCAGCTTATGCAGGTCGCCTAGCCAGGCGGGCGCCTTGCGGAGGAAGTCGCGGATGGCCTCGATGCCTCCCGGAGGCAGGTCCTGCGCCACGCCGCCAGGCCGAACGAACGCGTGGTTCATCCGCAGCCCGGTGATCAGCTCAAACAGGTCGAGGACGTTCTCCCGCATCCGGACGCCCTGCAGGAAGATCGTGGTCGCGCCGAGTTCCAGCCCGAACGGGCCGATGCCGCCCAGGTGCGAGGCGATCCGGTTCAGCTCAAGCAGGAGTACGCGGATCAGCGTGGCGCGCTCGGGGATCTTGTCCTCGATGCCGAGCAGCCGCTCCACGGCTAGGCAGTATGCCGCCTCGTTGAATATCGGCGTCAGGTAGTCGGCCCGGGTGACGAACGTGGTCCCTTGGGTCCACGTCCGGTACTCCATGTTCTTCTCGATGCCGGTGTGCAGGTAGCCGATCGACGCGCGGGCGTCGGTGACGGTCTCGCCTTCAAGCGTGAGGATCAGCCGGAGCACGCCGTGCGTGGACGGGTGCTGCGGTCCCATGTTGACGACGATCTGCTCGTTCGCGCCGCGTTCCTCGTCATTGGTGACGAGTTCGTCCCAGTCACCGCCGGCCACGTTGTAGACGCGACCCTCGGTCGCCTCCGCGTCGGCGTCTGACGCGCCCGGGGTCGCGTGAGTAGTGGTCTCGCTCATTACGAGTACGACCTTCTCTCGTCAGGCGGCGGCATCTTGGTACCGCGGTACTCGACCGGGATGCCACCGAGCGGGTAGTCCTTGCGCTGCGGGTGGCCCAGCCAGTCGTCGGGCATCTCGATTCTGGTCAGCGCCGGGTGCCCGTCGAAGATGATCCCGAAGAAGTCCCAGGTTTCCCGCTCGTGCCAGTTGGCCGCCGGGTACACGGGGGTCACCGACGGGATGTGCCGGTCCGAGTCGGGCGTGCGCACCTCAAGCCGAACCCGCCTGTTGTGCGTGATTGACAGCAGGTGGTAAACGGCGCTCAGTTCCTGGCCGATCTCGTCCGGGTAGTGCACGCCGGAGACACCGGAGAAGATCTCGAAGCGCAGCGCCGGGTCGTGCAGCAGCTTGTCCGCCACCGCGAGCAGGTACTCGCGGCGCACGTGGAAGGTGAGCTCGCCGCGGTTCACCACGACCCGCTCGACCGCTTCGCCGAAGTTGCTCCCGTCGGCCGCGAGGGCCGAGCCGAGGGCCTGGGCTACCGCGTCGAAGTAGCCGCCGTACGGCGGCTCGGAGGCGATCGACGGGCGCTGGTGCACCTGCAGCTGGCCGTACCCGGAGGTGTCCTGGGTGCCGTGCACGCCGAACATTCCGGTACGGACCACGGGGGCCGCGAGGCGCTCCTCACCCAAACGGGCAGGGAGGTTCTCAGCCTCCTCGGCAGGCGTTTCCCCGCCGCCGGGGGGAGTCGTCATAGTTCGCTCCCAAGGTCATTGATCCCGGCGCTGACGCGCAGCGGAAGCATATTCAGGCGCGCTTCCTCGAGCTCGGTGATCTCTTCGTCGCGGTCCGCGCCGAGCTTCATGTTCATGATCTTGTCGTGCAGCTTGAAGATCGCGTCCATCAGCATCTCCGGCCTCGGCGGACAGCCAGGCAGGTAAATGTCCACCGGCACGATGTGATCGACACCCTGCACGATCGCGTAGTTGTTGAACATGCCGCCGCTCGACGCGCAGACGCCCATCGAGATGACCCACTTGGGCTCGGGCATCTGGTCGTAGATCTGCCGCAGCACCGGGGCCATCTTCTGGCTGACCCGCCCCGCGACGATCATCAGGTCGGCCTCACGCGGCGTGGACCCGGTTTTCTCCATGCCGAACCGGGCCAGGTCGTGCCTGGGACCGCCCGTCATCATCAGCTCGATCGCGCAGCACGCGAGGCCGAACGTGGCCGGCCAGACCGAACGGGCTCGGGCCCACCCGGCCAGCTTCTCGACCGAGGTCAGCAGGACGCCGCTCGGCAGCTTCTCTTCGATGCCCATCGCTAGTCCCATTCCAGGCCGCCGCGCCGCCAGACATAGGCGTACGCGACGAGCACGGTGATTACGAAGGCGACCATCTCGACGAGCCCGAACGTGCCGAGCCTGCCGAAGGTCACCGCCCAGGGGTAGAGGAAGACGATCTCGATGTCGAAAACGATGAACAACATCGCGGTCAGGTAGTACTTGACCGGGACCTTGCCACCGCCCAGCGGGATCGGAGTCGGCTCAATGCCGCACTCGTACGCGTCAAGCTTGGCCTTGTTCCAGCGCTTGGGTCCCATCACGGTTCCCGCTACGACTGAGAACGCGGCGAAACCCGTGGCGAGCACGAAGAGCACGAGGATGGGTATGTACACCTTCACCGGGAATTCGCCCCCTTCCTGTGGTCATTCATCCTAGGCATCGGGTTACCTGGAGCTCGGTGCGAGTCGGGTCATGGCGCTGATGATGCGGTCACTGGCGTCGCCGTCCCTGGGGTCGGTGAGGTTGGCCAGCAGCTTCAAGGCAAACCGCATCAGCTGCGGGTGGTGCATGCCGCGGCCAGTGGCGTAGCGCATCAGCTTGGGCCTGCCGATGAGCTCGACGAAGACCCGGCCAAGCGTGTAGTACCGGCCGTAGGCAGCCTGCAGTTCCTCGGGGTAGGTGCGCAGCACCCGCTCCGTCTCCGCG
>Ga0310811_10013905_pt1 | contig 10486 bp, 10 predicted proteins | sample YCmetagenome_FD_207642 | JGI IMG/M metagenome (GOLD analysis project Ga0310811, IMG submission 207642) | Soil microbial communities from experimental microcosm in Duke University, North Carolina, United States - YC | ecosystem: Engineered > Artificial ecosystem > Soil microcosm > Unclassified ... | reverse complement strand
CGTCCGACCAGGCCCTGGTGACCGCCTCGACCAGGCCGGCCGGTGATGGTGCTGACATGCGTTGCTCCTCGCGAACGGGAAGTACCTTCACCGAACCGTCGCGGGCGCACCGCCGTTCTGGACATCGTTGTAGCGGCGCAGCAGTTCGGCGCGCTCGACCGCGTTGCCGGTCAGCTCGATCGCCCGCCGGTACGCCGCTGCGGCACCTGCGCGGTCGCCCGTGCGGCGCAGCAGTTCGGCGTGCGCGGCGTGCAGCGGCTGGTAGTCCCGCATCGCCGGGGCGGCCAGCAGCGGCTCGAGCAGGGTCAGGCCGGTCGCCGGGCCGTCGGCGAACCCGGCGGCGACGGCGCGGGAGACCTCGGCGACCGGGGACGGCGCGAGCTCGCACAGCCGGTCGTACAGCGCGGCGATCGCGCCCCAGTCGGTGCGCTCGGTGAGGTGGAGCGCGGCGATGGCGGCCTGCAGCTGGTACGGCCCGGGCCGGTCGGCGCGGCGCAGCGCCGCCAGTCCCTCGCCGATCCGGGCCCGGTCCCAGCGGCCGCGGTCCTGACGGTCCAGCGGCACGAAGCGCCCGTCGGGATCGGTCCGGGCGGCGCGGCGGGCGTCGTGCAGCAGCATCAGGGACAGCAGCGCCCACGCCTCGGTCTCGGCGGGCAGCAGCTCGCACAGCAGCCGGCCGAGGCGGATCGCCTCCGCGCACATCTCGGCGCGGACGGCCCGGTCGCCGTCGGCGGGCGCGTAGCCGGCGGTGAAGACGACGTAGACGACCCGCAGCACCCCGCGCAGGCGGGCGGGCAGCTCGTCGGCCTCGGGGACGCGGTACCGGATGCCGGCCTCGGCGATCTTGTGCTTCGCCCGCACCAGCCGCTTGCCCATCGTGGGCTCGGCGACGAGGAAGGCGCGCGCGATCTCGCCGGTGGTGAGCCCGCCGACGGTACGCAGGGTCAGCGCGACCCGCGCCGGGAGGTCCAGCGCGGGGTGGCAGCAGGTGAAGATGAGCCGCAGCCGGTCGTCGCCGATCGGGTCGGGCTCCTCGGCGGGCGCGTCGGGGTCGAGGGAGGCGGCCAGGCGGGCGGCGCGCTCGTGCTGGGAGCGGGAGCGGCGGGCCAGGTCTATCGCGCGGCGGCGGGCGGCGACGAGCAGCCAGGCGCCGGGGCGGTCGGGCACGCCGTCGCGCCGCCACGTGACGAGCGCGGCGGCGAACGCGTCCTGCACCGCGTCCTCGGCCAGGCCGAAGTCGCCGGTCTGGCGGATGAGGGTGGCGAGCACCGACGTCCGCTCCTCACGAAACGCCCGCGCCACCGCCGCCCGCGCGTCGTCCTCGGTCACGGGACTTCCGCGATCGGGCGCACCTCGATCGCGCCGTATCGGGCCATCGGCAGCCGGGCCGCGTGGCGCAGGGCCTCGTCCAGGTCGGCGCAGCGCAGCAGGTAGTAGCCGGCCAAGTGCTCCCGGGTCTCGGCGAACGGCCCGTCGGTGAGCTCGACCGCGCCGCCGCGCACCCGCAGGGTGGTGGCGCTGCGGGGCGGGCTCAGCGGCCCGTTGGCGATCAGCACCCCGGCGGCGCGGAGGCTCTCCGTCACCTCCAGCCACAGCGGCATCTCGCCCCAGCGCTCCCGCTCGCCGGCTTCGTCGGTCTCGGGGGCGTACAGCAGCAGCATGTAGTCCATATCTCTATGACGCACGAGGTTGCGGCGTTTGGACAAATCCGCGTGCCGATCCCCCGGCCGGCCGGTACGTTCGCGGCCGTGACGATCGACTTCGGGGGCACGACGGCGCGGCGGGCCGGACCGGACGACGCCGAGGAGCTGGTGCGGCTGCGGATCGTGATGCTCGCGGCGATGGACGGCGCGCCGGTGGAGCCCGGGGCGTGGTCCGAGCGGGCGATCGAGTCGCTGCGCCGCCGGCTGCCCGGCCCCGACGCCGGCATCGCGGCGTTCGTGGTCGACCGGCCCGGCGGGGCGGGGCTCGCCGCGTGCGCGACCGGCGTCGTCGAGGAGCGGCTCGGATCGCCGGGCAATCCCGGCGGGCTCTTCGGGTACGTTTTCAACGTGGCGACGGACCCGGACTGCCGGCGGCGCGGCTACTCCAGGGCGTGCCTCACCGCGCTGCTCGGCTGGTTCGGCGAGCAAGGTGTGCCGCGCGTCACGCTGCGGGCCTCCTCGGACGGGCTGCCGCTGTACGAGCGACTCGGGTTCACGCTGCACGCCGGGCCGGTAATGGACCTGGCGATGCCAATGCCGGAGCTGCCGCCGGCGGAGCAGGGGCGTGGGGTGTGACGACGAAGACGGAGGGCTTCGACCGCCTCCTCGAACCGTTCCGCGCGGAGCTGCTGGCGTACTGCTACCGGATGCTCGGCTCGGCTCACGACGCGGAGGACCTGGTCCAGGAGACCTACCTGCGGGCGTGGCGGGCGCGGGAGCAGTACGACGACACCCGCAGCTCGGTGCGCACCTGGCTCTACCGGATCGCCGCCAACGCCTGCCTGAGCGCCCTGGAGGTCCGCGGCCGCCGTCCGCTGCCGTCGGGGCTGGTCGCCGCGTCGGATCCGCTCGGTCCGCTCGTGCGCGCGGAGCACGCCTGGCTCCAGCCCTTGCCGGACTCGTTGCTGGACGCGGGCGACCCGGCCGGGGTCGTGATCGACCGCAGCAGCCTGCGCCTGGCGTTCGTCTCGGCCCTGCAGCACCTGTCGGCGCGTCAGCGCGGTGCGCTGATCCTGCGTGACGTGCTCAGCTTCTCCGCGTCCGAGACGGCGGAGATCCTCGGTACCACCGTCGTGTCGGTGAACAGTTCCCTGCAGCGGGCGCGCGCCCGCATGCAGGAGGCCGGGGTCCGCCAGGATCGGGTCAGCGAGCCGTCCGCGGCCGAGCAGCGCGCCTGGGTGGAGCGCTACATGAAGGCGTTCGAGCTCGCCGACGTCGAGGGCCTCAAGCGGCTGCTCACCGAGGACGTCATCATGGAGATGCCGCCGATGCTCAACTGGTTCGCCGGCCGTGGCAACTACGGCCTGTTCATGGATTGGGTCTTCGGGGCGGCCGGGACGGACTGGCGGCTCGAGCGGGTCGCGGCCAACGGCGGCCAGCCCGGGTTCGCCGCCTATCGGCGCGCCGGCGACGCGTACGAGCTGCACACGCTGCAGATCTTCACCGTCACGGCCGAGGGCATCAGCCGCAACTCGGTGTTCCAGGATGCCGAGGTCTTCGCGAACTTCGCTCTGGCGGCCGCGATGAGTTCCGGCCCCGCCGCCGGTATGTAGTGGCGAGCTCGCCGGAACACCCCGGCGAGCCGCTCACAAGGGAGATCCGATGTCGCACAGTCGTGCGCAGGACGAGGCCGCGATCCAGGCCGTGCTGGTCGATTCCTACAAGGCGTGGGCGGCCGGCGACGCCGACGGCATGGTCGCCGACTACACGGCGGACGCGACCGCCATCATGACCGGCTCGCTCCGCGACAGCCGTGACGTGATCCGCCAGAGCATGGCTCTGGGCTTCGAAGGGCCGCTCAAGGGCAGCTCGACCTACAACAAGCAGCTCGGCATCCGCTTCGTCGGGCGCGACGCCGCGATCGTCATCAGCGAGTCGGCCATCCTGTTCGCCGGGGAGACCGAGGTCCCGGACGACCGGCGCAAGGTCAACGCGACCTGGGTGTTCGAGAAGCGGGACGGGCGGTGGCTGATCGCCGCCTATCACAACAGCCCGGTGCTGGCGCCCTGACCCAGGGCCACGTACTCGCCGTCGTGGTAGACCAGCGGGGTTGCCTCGGCGTCGTCGTGGTGGGTCGCGTCGACCGGGGAGGCGACGACGATCGTGTGGTCGCCGGCCTCGAACTGGTTCTCGACCCGGCAGATCAGGATCGCCAATGCGCCGTCCAGCAGGGGGACGCCGTCGGGTGACTCGTGCCAGGTGCCCAGCGGCTCATGGGCGGCGAACCGGTCGATGCCCGGGGTCGCGAAGATGCGGGCCAGGGGCTCCTGGTCCGCCGTCAGGACGTGCACCGCGACCAGCGGGGCGGCGCTGACGGCGGGCCAGGCCGAGCCGCTGCGGGACACGCAGAAGGAGACCAGCGGCGGGTCCAGCGAGACCGATGTGAACGACGTTGCCGTGAAACCGGCCGGGCCGGGTGCGGTGACGACCACTACGGCGGCGGCGTGCCGGCGGAGGACTCGGCGGAACAGGCCCGAATCTATGGCGGCTAGGGTCACCGGAACCACGCTACCCGCGGGTAGGCGGGGTGGCCTCGCCGAAGAGGCGTAGGCGGGACATGCCGCCGTCGGGGTAGATGTCCAGGCGGACGTACGCGGCCTCGGCGGGAGAGTCCAGGCGGAAGCGGTGTCGCGTGTCGGGCTGCAGGCGGGTGTGCGGGAGCAGGTCGAACCACGCCGCGGACGGCGACGCCGGGTCGTCGGGCGTGGCGCGCAGGGAGGCGGCGCCGGGGGCGTTGCCCTTGAAGTGGGTGGTGTCCAGCTCGGCCAGCACGACGCGGCCGGGGGCGGCCAGGCGGATCAGGACCCACTCGTTGCCCTCCCGGCGGCGGCGCGCCGTCTCCCAGCCCTCGCTCATCTGGCGGGCGCGGTCGGGCAGGAGGAGGTTGCCGGGTGAGCCGTAGAACATGTCGCTGCAGTCGACCACCGCCGCGCCGAGCTCCATGGCGGCGAGGTCCGCCGTGAGGCCGTACAGCAGCGCCGGGTCGGGGGCCACGGTGCCGTGCACGCGCAGGCGGGCGACGCCGCCGTCGGGGAAGATGTTCAGGCGCACGTGGGTCACCCGGGCCGGGTGGGTGACCTCGAAGGCCGTGCGGGTGTCGCCCCGTACCGCGGACTTCGGCACCAGTTCGGCCCACTCGCCGAGCTCCGACGGGTCCGGGTGGCCGTCGACCGCGCACCCCTCGACGGAGACGAACGGCGGGTAGTTGCCCGTGAAGTGCGCGGTGTCGACGACCACGCCGCGCACGATGCCGGGGGCGCCCAGGCGCACCACCGCCCAGTCGTGGCCGGGCGTGCGACGGCGGCGGGTCTCCCATCCGTCGTACACCTTGCCCTTGGGGCCGTAGGTCCACGTCTCGAACTGGGAAGGCTCCGGGTTGACGAGGTTGTCGCGGGCGGCGAAGAACTCGTCGTTGGCGTCGATCACGCCGCCGCCCAGGGCGCGGGAGGCCAGGTCCGGCAGGTCGGTGAAGGTCACAGCACATCCTCGCGCAGCAGGAGCTCACCCGTCGGCTCGTCCGCGACGACGCTGCCGCGCAACCAGGTGGTGTGGACCACACCCGACAGCTCGCGGGCGGCGTACGGGGTGACGGGGTGGCGGTGGTGCAGGGCCGCCGGGTCGACCACGAACGTTTCGTCGGGCGCGAAGGCGACCAGGTCGGCGTCGGCGCCGGGGGCGATGCGGCCCTTGCGGTGCAGGCCGACCAGATCGGCCGGGCCCGTCGACATCCACCGCACCACGTCGGCGAGGGTGAAGCCGCGCTCGCGGGCGGCGGTCCACACGGCCGGCAGGCCCAGCTGCAGGGAGGCGATGCCGCCCCAGGCGGCGGCGAAGTCGCCGATGTCGCGGCGCTTGAGCTGCGGCGTGGACGGCGAGTGGTCGGACACGACGATCGCGATGGTGCCGTCGGCGAGGCCGCCCCACAGGCGGTCCTGGTTGCCGGCGTCGCGGATCGGCGGGCAGCACTTGAACTCCGTCGCGCCGTCCGGGACGGCGGCGGCGTCCAGCACCAGGTAATGCGGGCAGGTCTCGGCGGTGACGCGCATGCCGTCGGCGCGGGCGCGGCGCAACGCCGGCAGTGCGTCGGCGGCCGACAGGTGCAGGATGTGCAGGCGGGTGCCGCTCTCGCGGGCGACGGCCAGCGCGGTGTCGACGGCGGACACCTCGGCGGCGGGCGGGCGGGAGGCCAGGAACTCGGCGTAGGCCCGTGACGCGCTCAGCGCGCCGAGGCGCGCCGGGTCCTCGGCGTGGACGATGAACAGGGCGTCGACGGCCGCGAACGCCTCGGCCAGGCCGGCGCGGTCCAGGGGCGGGAACTCGGGCACGCCGGAGTCGACGAGGAAGCTCTTGAAGCCGAAGACGCCGGCCTCGTGCAGGGCGGGCAGTTCGGCGGCGTTGCCGGGCACGGCGCCGCCCCAGAAGCCGACGTCGACGTGGCACTGGCCGCGGGCGGCGGCCTGCTTCTCGCGCAGGGCGGCGACGTTCGTGGTCGGGGGTAGCGAGTTCAGCGGCATGTCCACAATGGACGTGACACCGCCGGCGGCCGCCGCGCGGGTGGCCGTGGCGAAGCCCTCCCATTCGGTACGACCGGGCTCGTTGACGTGCACGTGCGTGTCGACGAGGCCCGGCAGCAGGCTGAGCGGTCCGAGGTCGGTGACCGGGCCCGGAACCGGGGCGTCGTAGGCGGACACGGCGGCGATGCGGCCGCCGTCCACGGTGACGGTCGCGGGGCCCGGGCCGCCGGGCAGGTACACCTGCCGCGAGCGCAGCGAGAACGTCACAGCGCCTCCAGAACCTCGATCGGGTGGCGGACGTCGCCGGGCTGCAGCGCGCCGCAGTACAGGCCGCGCAGCAGGAAGGCGGACATGGCCCGCGCGGTGGCCGGCTCGTCGAGGTGCCCGCGGACCCGCCGGCCGAGGTAGTGCCCGAGGCGCAGCGAAGCCGCCTCGACGCCGTCGCGGTAGAACTCGAACGTCGCGCCCCAGCGGGTCACCAGGTGCCCGGGGTGCAGGTCCCAGCCCTGGTAGATGCCGCGCTCCAGGCTGCGGCGCACCAGGCGGGCGTGCAGGGCCCAGGCGCGGTGGACGTCGTCGGTGGCGCCGGCGGGGATGACGTTCGTGGAGCCGTCGCTGACCGCGACGCCGGTGCCGGCCGCGGCGACCTGCATGACGGCCTTGGCATGGTCGGCGACCGGGTGCTCGAGGCTCTGGTAGCCGGCGGCGACGCCCATCGCGGCGCTGTAGTCGTAGGTGCCGTAGTGCAGGCCGGTGAGGCGGCCGTGTGCCCGGGCGATCATCTCCGGCAGCGGGCAGCGCCCGTCCGGGCCGAGGATCGCCTGCGGGGTCTCGACCTGCAGCTCGAAGCGCAGCCGGCCCTCGTCGAGGCCGTGCGCGTGCTCCAGCTGCCGGCACAGCAGGACGGCGGCGTCGGCGTAGGCGGCCGAGCCCGCCTTCGGGAACGTGATGCGCAGGCCCGCGGGCGGCGGGCCGAGAGCGCCGAGGAAGGCATCGAGGGTGCGGGCTGCCCGCAGTACCGTCGCCGGCTCGAGGCTTTTCACGCGAAGGCCGAAGAACGGCGGCCGCTCCTCGCGCAGGGCCGCGCCCGCCGCGGCGGCGTGCGCGTCCTCCTCCTCGTCGGGGCGGGTGCCGTAGCCGTCCTCGAAGTCGACCCGGAGGTCCTCGATCGGCTCGAGGACGAGCTTGGCCAGGACCAGCTCGACGATGTCGTCGGGGAACGGCGGGCGGCCGTGGTCGCGCACCAGGGTCCGCGCGGCCGTCGCCCACTCCCCCGGCGTCTCGGCGGAGAACTTGTCGGCGGGCACGTAGACGGTGTGCACCGGCTGGCGTTGGGGGCGCTCGACGACAAACGGCGCAACGTGCTCCGCGTTGGCCGCCAGCTCCTCGAGGTCGCGTTCGGTCAGTGCCATGGTCAGGTCCCGGTCAGGTGCTCGGGGCGGACCGGGACACGGCGCAGGTCCACGCCGGTGGCGGCGCGGATCGCGGCGACGATCGCCGGCGTGGAGGAGATGGTGGGCGGCTCGCCGACGCCGCGCAGGCCGTACGGGGCCGAAGGGTCGCCGAGCTCGAGGACGTCGATGTGCATCGGCGGTACGTCGAGAATGGTCGGGATCAGGTAGTCGGTGAACGACGGGTTGCGGATCAGCCCGTCCACGACCTGGATCTCCTCCATGACGGCGAGGCCGAGCCCCTGCGCGGTGCCGCCGGCGATCTGGCCGCGCACCGACTGCGGGTGCAGGGCTCGCCCCACGTCCTGCGCGGTGGCGATCTCGACCACCCGTATCAACCCCAGCTCCACGTCCACGTCGACGGTGGCCCGGTGCGCGGCGAAGGCGTACTGCACGTGCGCGTTGCCCTGCCCGGTGCCAGGGTCGAGCGGGAACGTGGGCTTGTGCCGCCACTGCACAGTCTCGTCGACCGGCCCCTCGCTCAGCACGGTGACGAGGTCGGCGCCCGCGACCCCGCCGGACCGGCGGTGCAGCTCCCGGCGCACGGCCTCGCAGGCGGCCTTCACCGCGCCGCCGGTGACGTAGGTCTGCCGCGAGGCCGACGACGACCCGGCGCTGCCGATGGTCGTGTCCGCGGTGGCCACCGTCACCCGCTGCACCCCGAGCTCGGTCCGGACGATCTGCGCCAGCACCGTCACCAGGCCCTGGCCGACCTCGGCGGCGGCGGTGTGCACGACCGCCGCCGGCTCGCCGCCGACGATCTCGAGGCGGACCCGGGCGGTGGAGTAGTCGTCGAAGCCCTCGGAGAAGCCGACGTTCTTGATGCCGATGCCGTAGCCGACCCCGCGGCGCACGCCCTCGCCGTGCGTGGTGTTGGCGACGCCGCCGGGCAGCTCCCGCGGGTCCGGGTCGGCCCGCTCGAAGGGCGGCAGGTCGCGGACGCGGCGCAGCAGCTCGGCGACCGGGGCCGGGCCGTCGACGACCTGCCCGGTCGGCATGGTGTCGCCGGGCTCGAGGGCGTTGCGCACGCGCACCTCGACCGGGTCGAGGCCGACGGCGGCGGCGAGCCGGTCCATCTGGGACTCGTAGGCGAAGCAGGCCTGCACGGCGCCGAAGCCGCGCATCGCGCCGCACGGCGGGTTGTTGGTGTAGACGGCGTAGCCGTCCATGGTGACGGACGGGACGCGGTACGGCCCGATGCCGAGCGTCGTGGCGTTGGCGACGACGGCCATCGAGGTCGACGCGTAGGCGCCGCCGTCGAGCACGATGCGGGCCTTGACGTACAGCAGCCGGCCGTCGGTGTCGGCGCCGTGCTCGTAGCGCAGCCGGGCGGGGTGGCGGTGCACGTGGCCGAAGAACGACTCCTCGCGGGAGTACACCATCTTCACCGGCCGGCCGGTGTGCAGCGCCAGCATGCACGCGTGGACCTGCATGGAGACGTCCTCGCGCCCGCCGAAGGCGCCGCCGACGCCGGCGAGGGTGAGCCGCACCTTCTCCGGCGGCAGGCCGAGGCAGTCGGCGACCTGGCCGAGGTCGCCGTGCAGCCACTGGGTGGCGATGAACAGCTCGACGCCGCCGTCGTCGGCCGGGATCGCGAGGCCGGACTCGGGGCCGAGGAACGCCTGGTCCTGCATGCCGACCTCGTACTCGCCGGTGACCACGACCGGCGCGGTGAGGTCCTGCGGGCCCCTGCGGATCGGCACGTGCCGCAGCAGGTTGCCCGCCTCGTGCACCCGCTCGGCGGCCGGGTCGAGCGCCGCCTCGCCGTCCACGACGGGCGGCAGGACCTCGTACTGCACGGCGATGCGGGCGGCGGCGCGGCGGGCGGTCTCGGGGTGGTCGGCGGCGACGATCGCGACCGGCTCGCCGGCGTAGCGGACCTGGCCCATGGCGAGGACCGGCTGGTCGCGGTGCTCGAGGCCGTAGTGCTTGGCGCCGGGCACGTCCTCGGCGGTGAGCACGGCGTGCACGCCGGGCAGGGCGAGGGCGGCGGTGAGGTCGATGCCGCTGATGCGGGCCCGCGGGTGCGGGCTGCGAAGCGTTGCGCCCCACAGCATCCGGTCGGCCCACAGGTCGGAGGAGAAGGCGAACTCGCCGGTGACCTTCAGGGTGCCGTCGGGGCGCACCGGCGAGGTGCCGATCCCGCCGGTGATGCCGCTCTTCACCGAGACCGTCATCGCAGCTCCTTTGCCGCGCGGGCCAGCGCGGTGGCGAGACTCTCCTCGTCCACCGTGGACAGTGCGCCCTCCTGCACGACGGCGCGGCCGCCGACGAGCAGCAGCCGCAGCGGCGCGGGCGGGCCGAGCACGAGGGCGGCGACCGGGTCGGCGATGCCGGCGTGGCCGAGGCCGTCGAGGCGCCACAGTGCGATGTCGGCGAGCTTGCCCGGCTCGATCGAGCCGAGCTCGTCCTCGCGGCCGAGGCAGCGGGCGCCGCCCATGGTGCCCAGGGCCAGGGACTCGCGGGCGGTCAGGGCGGCCGGGCCGCCGCGCAGCCGGGCGAGGTAGAGGGCCTGGCGCAGCTCGGCGCCGAGTTGCCCGGCCTCCTGCGAGGCGGCGCCGTCGACGCCGAGGCCGACGGGGACGCGCGCGTCGAGCAGGTCGCGGACGGGGGCGATGCCGGCGCCGAGGCGGCCGTTGGAGCTGGGGCAGTGCGCGACGCCGGTGCCGGTGGCGCCGAGGCGGGCCACGGCGGCCGGGTCGAGGTGCACGGCGTGTGCGAGCCACACGTCGGGGCCCAGCCAGCCGAGCCGCTCGGCGTACTCGACGGGGGTGCAGCCGTGCACCTCGCGGCAGTACTGCTCCTCCTCGACGGTCTC
>Ga0310811_10013904_pt1 | contig 10486 bp, 8 predicted proteins | sample YCmetagenome_FD_207642 | JGI IMG/M metagenome (GOLD analysis project Ga0310811, IMG submission 207642) | Soil microbial communities from experimental microcosm in Duke University, North Carolina, United States - YC | ecosystem: Engineered > Artificial ecosystem > Soil microcosm > Unclassified ... | reverse complement strand
CGAAACGATCCAAAATTGGGATGACCTGATCGCCGAAGGGGAAACGTTGATGCAATCCGGGGTCGATCCTACAACCCCTTCTGCCCAGAATTTGGCGCACCGCTGGTCCGCGATGAGCGAAGCATTTGTGGGCGGTGATACCACCATCCCCGAACGCGCGCGTGCGATGTGGAACGCCGCCATGGAAGACCCGGCCATGGCAGCGCAACTGGCGCACAAGCGAACGATTTTCGCTTACGTGAAGAAGGCAGTTGAGCATTACAAGAAAATGGCAGGGAAATAGCTGTGCAGCAGGCGCCGGAACGCTTGCCGCCTGGCGCAGCCCGCCTCTTACTGGCGCCATGACGAATCCCGACATAAAGCCTGGCCGCGATGTGGCCATCCTGCTTGAGATCATGGCGCGGCTGCGCGGGCCCGGCGGCTGTCCGTGGGACAGCGCCCAGAGCTTCGCCACCATCGCGCCCTATACGATCGAGGAAGCCTATGAGGTCGCCACCGTCATTCAGGACGGCGACCTGAAGTCCCTGCCCGCCGAACTGGGCGACCTGCTGTTCCAGGTGGTGTTCCACGCCCGCATGGCCGAGGAAGCCGGGCTGTTCGATTTCGGCGACGTGGTGGCCGAAGTCACCGCCAAGATGATCCGCCGCCATCCTCATGTGTTCGGCGGCGCCGAGGATGCGCGCCAGACCGACGCCGCCAGCCAGAAGGACTTCTGGGAGAAGCTGAAAGAAAGCGAGCGCGCCGCCAAGGGCCACCAGAGCCTGCTGGACGATGTGGCCAGCGCCCTGCCCGCATTGATGCGCGCCGAAAAGCTTCAACGCCGCGCCTCAAGCGTCGGATTTGACTGGAACAATGCCGATCTGGTGATCGAAAAGATCGCCGAGGAAGCGCGCGAGGTTGCCCAGGCTCGCACCCAGGCCGAGCGCGAGGAGGAAATCGGCGACCTTCTGTTCGTGGTCGCCAACCTGGCGCGTCACCTGAAAGTCGATCCGGAGGCGGCATTGCGTGCCGCCAATGCCAAGTTCACCCGCCGCTTCAAGCACATCGAGAGGGAACTTGCCGCGCGCGGCGTGGGTCTGGGCGATGCCTCGCTTCAGGAGATGGAGGATCTGTGGCAAGACGCCAAGGCGCTGGAGAAAGGCACTGGCGATTAACTCGCCCGGCCGCTCGCCAAAGCTCGCGGCGTTCGTCGTTCAAAATGGTCCACCGGACCATTTTGTTCACCTGCGGCGAACCACCCTTCGACAAGCTCCAAGCATGAGGTGTCCTCGCCTCAGGCGCCGCCTGAAGGTCAGCCTGCAACCCCCTGCCCCAGATTGATGTTTGCAGGAAAACGGCCTTCGAAGCGCCCCAGGTCGCCGGGATGGATTCGCAAGGTCAGCGCGATCCTGCCGGCCCGCTCACGCCGCTCAAGCACCTGGGCGTGGCGATAGGCAAAGGCCAGCGCCTCGCCGTCTTCGGCGGGAAGGTCCAGTTTCAGCGTGATGTTGCCGCGCGTCACGGCAGCTTCGAAAGCCGCCAGCAGATCGTCGATGCCCTCACCCGTCAGGGCCGAAACCGCGACCGCTTCGCCGCGGTGGTTGCGGGCCAGCAGGCTCCGGCGCTGGCCCTCATCCAGCAGATCGATCTTGTTCAGCACCTCGATCATGGGCGGGTCCGCACCCAGGTCTTCCAGGACCTTCAGCACGTCGGCCTTCTGGGCCTCGGTTTCGTCATGGGCGGCGTCGCGGACATGGACGATGACGTCCGCCGCCAGGACTTCTTCCAGCGTGGCGCGGAAGGCGGCCACCAGTTCGGTCGGCAGGTCGGCAATGAAGCCCACCGTGTCCGACAGGATGATGCGGGTGCCTCCGGGCAGGTTCACGCCCCGCATGGTCGGGTCCAGGGTGGCGAACAGCAGGTCCTTGGCCAGGACGCGGGATTCGGTCAGGCGGTTGAACAGGGTCGACTTGCCGGCGTTGGTGTAGCCGACCAGCGCCACCACCGGGAACGGCACCTTGCGGCGGGCCTGGCGGGACAGGCCGCGCGTGCGCTTGACCGTCTCCAGTTCCTTTTTGATTTTTGTGATGCGCTCGCCGATCAGGCGGCGGTCGGTTTCGATCTGGGTTTCGCCCGGTCCGCCCAGGAAGCCGAAGCCGCCGCGCTGGCGTTCCAGATGGGTCCAGGACCGCACCAGCCGCGAGCGCTGATACGTCAGGTGCGCCAGTTCGACCTGAAGGCGGCCTTCGCGCGTGGCGGCGCGCTCGCCGAAAATCTCCAGGATCACGGCGGTGCGGTCCAGCACCTTGCTGTTCCAGGCCTTCTCCAGGTTGCGCTGTTGCACCGGAGACAGATGGGCATTGACGATGATGACGTCCGGGCTCTTGTCCTGCGCCAGGGCTGCGATCTGTGCCACCTTGCCGCTGCCCAGCAATGTCGCCGGCGCGGGCCGTGCCAGCGGCGCGATCTGCTGTTCCACAACGTCCAGATGGATGGCCGCAGTCAGGCCGACCGCTTCGGCCAGGCGCGCCTGAGCGTCGCGCAAAGGCCTGCCGGCACGATCCTTGGGCTCGACATGAACCACAAAGGCGCGCGCGGCACCGGTCGTGTCCGCGGAAGCCCCGTCAAGTCCGGGTCCGGTCAAATCAACCCTCGACCGGCTCGTCCTGGAGCTGGATCGGGCCCAGCGGCATCACGGTCGAGATGGCGTGCTTGTAGACCAGCTGGGACTGGCCATCGCGGCGCAGCAGCACGCAGAAATTGTCAAACCAGGTGATGTTGCCCTGAAGCTTGACGCCATTGACCAGGAAGATGGTCACGGCGGACTTCGACTTGCGGACAGCGTTGAGGAAGGTGTCCTGAAGGTTCTGTTGTTTATCGCTCATGGGTCGGCCCATTGTTTCAGCTCCGCGGTGGGGTCCGCGGGTAGCATCTTGGTTGGCAAGAATAGTCTATTGCTGCGTTTGCGAAAGGGAAAATCCGCTCATCGGGCGGTTTTTATGCCCGCGCGGACGGCATACAGGTCGTAAATCCGCCGCGCCAGCGGCCCCGGTGCGCCCGTTCCGATAATTTTGCCATCGATTGATACAACTGGCACCGCGGCACCGGTGGCGGATGAGATGAAAGCCTCGCGCGCATCAAGGGCCTCGGCGAGGGTGAACTTGCGCTCCACCACTTTGACCTGCGCTTCCGCCATGGCCTCCAGCATGATTCGGCGGGTGACCCCCGGCAGGATGGCGTTGGAAAGATCGCGGGTGATCACGACGCCGTCCCTGTCGACGATCCAGGCGTTGGTCGAGGCACCTTCGGTCACAAATCCGTCCTGGTCGACCAGCCAGGCCTCGAAAGCACCGGAAGCCTTGGCCGCCTGCTTGGCCAGCAGGTTGGGCAGAAGCTGCACCGTCTTGATGTCGCGCCGTCCCCAGCGGATGTCGGGCTGGCTGGCGACGGCGATGCCCTGCCGCATCCGCTCCGCCAGCGCGGCCATGTCCTGGCTGCGCATGGTCATGATCAGGGTGGGACGGGGCCCGTCCTTGGGCGGGACATGGTCCCGGCGGACCGCGCCGCGCGTCACCTGCAAATACAAAAACCCATCGGCAATCCTGTTGCGGGCGATCAGTTCGCGCATGACCAGTTTCAGCGCGGCGCGGCCCATCGGCATCGCCATGCCGATCTCGCGCAGGGAACGTTCCATGCGGTCCAGATGGGCGTCCTCGTCGATCAGCCGGTGGCCGATGACGTTGGTGACCTCATAGATGCCGTCGCCGAGCTGGAGCGCGCGGTCCTCGATATGAACCGTCGCCTGTCCATGCAGCAGGTAGCGGCCGTTGACGTAGGCGATGCGCCCCGCGGGCGCGTGTCTGTCGCTCCATTTCTTCATCAGGTGAGCCTGCTCAATTCAATCGTGCGGGAGGAATATGTCCTTCCCCTGCCGCCTTGCTTGCGAACGTTATGCATTCTTTCACGCCGGGCCGCGGCCTAGTTCGGCACGCCCTGGGACGGGCCGACGCCCAGCGACTTGAGTTTCCTGTGCAACGCCGAGCGTTCCATGCCGATGAAGGCGGCGGTGCGCGAGATATTGCCGCCGAAGCGGTTTATCTGTGCCATCAGGTAGTCGCGCTCGAAGATTTCGCGCGCCTCACGCAGTGGCAGCGAGATCACCAGGTCGCCGTTGCGGGCCCCGCCCACGCCTCCCCCAAGATCCGTGGGCAAAAGGTCGGCGGTCACCGCCTCGGTGACGTCATCGCCGGCCAGGATCAGCAGCCGTTCCACGATGTTGCGCAACTGGCGGACATTGCCCGGCCAGCTATGGGTTTGAAGGACCGCCATGGCGTCGTCGCCGATGGTGCGAAGCGGAAGTCCCGCCGCGGCCGACAGGCGCTTGAGAAAATGAGTGACCAACAGCGGGATATCGTCGCGCCGCTCGGCCAGCGAGGGCACGCGCAGCGGCACCACGTTGAGGCGGTGGTAAAGGTCTTCGCGGAAACGCCCGGCCTCGGTTTCGGCACGCAGGTCGCGCGTGGTCGAGCAGACCACCCGCGCGTCCACCTGCACCCGGCCCTGGCCGCCGACGCGGGTGAAGGTCTGGTCTATCAACACGCGCAGGATTTTCCCCTGTGTTTCAAGAGGCATGTCGGCGACTTCGTCCAGATAAAGCGTACCGTTGTGCGCCAGTTCGAACAGGCCGGTCTTGCGGGGGCCTTCGCCGGATTCGACGCCGAACAGTTCGGCTTCCAGGCGGTCGGGCTCCATGGTGGCGCAGTTGATGGCGACAAAGGCGTTGGCTGCACGGCGCGAGCGGGCATGGATCAGGCGCGCCGCCACTTCCTTGCCCGAGCCGGCGGGACCGGAGATCAGCACCCGGCTGTTGGTGGGCGCGATCTTTTCGATGAGCATGCGCAGCTGGGTGATCGTGGGCGACTGACCCACCAGTTCGCCCTCGTCGCCGGACTTGAGCTTCAGCTCCTGGATCTCGCGCTTGAGGCGCGCCGATTCCAGGGCCCGCTCCACCACATGCAGCAGACGGTCGGCCTTGAACGGCTTTTCGATGAAGTCATAGGCGCCCATCTTGATCGAGGAGACAGCGGTCTCGATCGTGCCGTGGCCGGAGATCATCACCACGGGCAGGTCGGCATGTTCGCGCTTGATGACATCGAGCACCTCGATTCCATCCAGCTTGCTGCCCTGCAGCCAGATGTCCAGGATCACCAGCTGGGGACGGCGCGCGCGCACCGCCGCCAGGGCGGAATCGGAATCACCCGCCGTGCGCGTCGCATAGCCCTCGTCCTTGAGGATCCCCGAGATCAGATCGCGGATGTCCTCCTCGTCATCGACGATGAGAACCTCAGACGCGATCAGCGATCCGTTCTTGCTCATCTTCAGGTCCTTTGCTTTGCAGGTCTGGCTCGTGTTTCTGGCTGAATGGGAAGGTCAGGATGACTTGCGCGCCCTCGCCGCCCTCGGCATCGGCCAGGGCGATATCGCCGCCATGGTCTTCCATGATCTTGCGGACGATGGCGAGCCCCAGGCCGGTACCCTTGGCGCGGGTGGTGACATAAGGCTCGGTCAGGCGATGGCGATGCTCCGGCGGCAGGCCGATGCCGTTGTCGGTGATGCGATAGGTGAACGTGCCACCGTTGGGCACGATGGCGATCTCGATGCGGCCGGGCTCGTCGTCGCCCCTGGCGATGCGGGCCTGGATGCCCTCGCCCGCGTTCTTGAGCACATTGGTCAGGGCCTGTGAAATCAGGCGTCCATCGCCCTCGAAATGCACCGGATCGCGCGGCAGGCTGGTCGAGAAGGTGATGGCGGGGTTGGCGACCCGCTGCAGGAACACCGCCTGCTGCACCAGCTCCTGCGCGTTTTCGCGGCGCATGACGGGCGCGGGCATGCGGGCGAAGGAAGAAAATTCATCCACCATGCGGCCGATATCGCCCACCTGCCGCACAATGGTGTCGGTGCATTGCCGGAAGGTTTCGGGGTCGGATGTGATCTCGCCGGAATATTTGCGCTTGAGGCGCTCGGCGGAAAGCTGGATGGGCGTGAGCGGGTTCTTGATTTCGTGGGCGATGCGGCGGGCCACATCGGCCCAGGCGGCGGTACGCTGGGCGCTGACCAGGTCGGTGATGTCGTCGAAGGTGACGACGAAACTCTCGGCCGCGGCTTCGCCGGAAACCTGGGCGCTGAGGGTGCGCGTCTTGCCGCCGCGCTTGAGGGTGACTTCGCCGCCGGCGCGGCCCACCGGCTCGCCCATGGCGCGGCGGATCAGGCCCGACAGTTCCGGGATCATCTCGGCATAATGGGCGCCTTCCATGTCCTCGGGCGCCGAATCCAGCAGACGGGCCGCGGCGCGGTTGACGATGGTGATGCGGCCTTCGCCGTCCAGGCCGATCACGCCGGCACTGACGCCCGACAGCACCGCTTCGGTGAAGCGGCGGCGGATATCCATTTGACGGCCGGCGTCGACCAGGTCTTCGCGCTGCGCCGAGAGTTGCTGGGTCATGCGGTTGAAGGCCTCGCCCAGGGTGCCCAGTTCGTCATCGTCGCCGGTTACGTTGACATGGGCCGACAGGTCGCCTTCCGAAACTCTTTCGGCGGCGTCGATCAGGCTGGAAATGGGACGCACCAGCCGGTTGGCGGCCCACAGGCCGAACCAGATTGCCGCCAGCAGGATCGCAAGCGACACCACCGCATAGAGCGCGGCAAAGACCAGCGCCACTTCCGAGCGGTTCTGGTCCAGGCGATTATATTCGCCCACCGCCGCCTTGGTGCGCAGGTAATAGCCGAACACCTTGGGATCGACGACGCGCACCACTTCCAGATAGGCGTCGTTCAACGCCTGAAGCCGCACCAGCGCGGTCACCGTGCCATTGTCGGGCGTGTCCAGCACCACGCTTTCGCGGGCTTGGGCTATGTCGGACGGTTTGGGCGGCGGCGGATCCTTTACGGACTGCAGCTTGGAGGAGCCCAGGATGCGACCCTTGCCGTCCAGAATATAGGCCGCCTGAAGTCCGCGATTCTGGGTGACGGTGCCAAGCTTGGCGAACAGCCGCCCGGCGCGAACATGCTTTTCCTCGTCGAACAGCTGGGGATCGCTTTGAAGGGAGTCGGCGATATAGCTGACGTCGTTGTAGATGGAGGTCTCATGTTCCTTCACATAGACTTGGGCCACGTTCACCGCGCTGCCCAGCGCGGTCTTCACCCGGTCGGAGAACCAGGCCTCGAGTCCCAGGTTAAGCGTCACCGCGGCGAAGATGGCGACAAGGATCACCGGCACGACGGCGATGGCCGAGAACCAGCTCACCAGCCGTACATGGAGCTTGGCGCCGGCACGGCCAGAGCGGCGCTCGGCCCACAGCCGCACGACGCGCCAGGCGATCAGGGCACCCAGCGTCAGCACCAGCGAGAGGTTCAGCAGGAGAAGGACCGCCAGGCCCGTGCGGGTGGGCGCGAAGGGCGTCAGCCCCGTGAGCAGCGCATAGGTGACACAGCCCGACAGCGCCGCCAGCACCCCCACTCCCAGCGCCAACTGGCTGGGCCGTGACAGCGAGCGCAACGGGGCGCGCCTCTCCAGGAACGATGCTTCGCTCACCAAGACTTCCTTGCAGGCCGGCTCCCCGCCCCCGTGCGTCGGCCAATTGAAGCGAGTGTAACCGAGACACGAAGTGTTGCAAGAATGCTGCGTGTTATTTCCGGCACACTGATTATCGCCGGAATACCGCGCAATTAGGGTAAATTTCAGCCAATCCCGGCTTTCGGTCGCAAAAAGTGAGCGCTACTGGCGGGGCTGGCGGCCGCCATCCATGTCGTCCTCGGTCCGCAATCCACGGATGATTTCCAGGCCAAGGTCCCTGATCTTCTTGCGAAGCGTGTTGCGGTTCAGGCCCAGAAGCTGGGCGGCGCGAATCTGGTTGCCCCGCGTCGCCGCCAGGCAAATGGAGATCAGCGGCCGCTCCACTTCCTGCACGATGCGGTCATAGACCCCGGGCGGGGGCAACTTGTCGCCCTGGGCGAGAAAATAGCGGGTCAGATACTGCTCCACCGATGCGGAAAGCGAGCGCGGCTCTTCTGCCGCCTCGCCGTCGATGGGCCTGGGCGGTTCCCTCAGTTCGGCAGCCAGGGCGCCGGCCAGGATGGTATCGCCCGAATGCAGCACCGCCAGGCGGCGGATCAGGTTTTCCAGCTCGCGGACATTGCCCGGCCAGCGATGGCGGCGGAGTATCTCCAGCGCCTCATTGTCTAGGGTCTTGTGCGGCAGGCCCTCCTCCTCGGCCTTGCGCAGGAAGTGGCGGACCAGATCGGGAATGTCTTCCACCCGCTCGCGCAGCGGCGGCAGGCGCAGCGGCACGACATTGAGGCGGTAATAAAGGTCCTCACGGAACAGGCCCTGGCTGATCAGCTGGCGCAGGTCGCGGTTGGTGGCGGCGATGATGCGCACATCGGTTCTGATCGGCATGCGCCCGCCGACGGTGGTGTATTCGCCCTGCTGCAGCACGCGCAGAAGGCGGGTCTGCGCCTCCAGCGGCATGTCGCCGATCTCGTCCAGGAACAGGGTGCCGCCCTCGGCCTGCTCGAAACGGCCCACGCCCCGATTGGTCGCGCCGGTGAAGGCGCCGCGCTCATGGCCGAAGAGTTCGCTCTCCACCAGCTCCTTGGGAATCGCGGCCATGTTGACGGCGACGAAGGTGCCGTGACGGCGCTTGCCGTAATCGTGCAGCGCCCTGGCCACCAGCTCCTTGCCGGTACCCGACTCGCCCATGATCATCACGGTGAGGTCGGTCTGGGTCAGACGCGCGATGACTCGGTAGATCTCCTGCATCGCCGGCGAGCGGCCGATCAGGGGCAACCGTTCCTCGGCGGGGTCGGGCTGGGTGTCGCGCCGGTTCGCCGGGCTGGCGAGCGCGCGCTGCACCACCTGGATCAGCTCCTTCAGGTCGAACGGCTTGGGCAGGTATTCGAAGGCACCGCGCTCGGCGGCGGTGATGGCGGTCAGCAGCGTGTTCTGCGCGCTCATCACCAGGACGGGCAGGTCAGGACGAATGCGCTTGATGCGCGGCAGAAGGTCGAAGCCGGACTCGTCGGGCAGCACCACGTCGGTGATGACCAGGTTGCCCTCGCCCGCGGCCGCCCAGCGCCACAGGCCGGCCGCGGTGCCGGTGGTGCGCACGTCATAGCCGGCCCGGCCCAGCGCCTGGTTCAGGACCGTGCGGATGGCGCTGTCATCGTCGCAGACAAGAATTGTGGCGGCCATCACTGTTCCTCCGCCAGGGCCTTGGGCAGCAGCACGCGGAAGACTGTGCGCCTCGGCACGGACTCACACTCGATCACCCCGCCATGGTCGCCGATGATCTTGGCCACCAGTGCCAGGCCAAGCCCCGAGCCGCGCAGCTTGGTGGTGACGAACGGATCGAAAATGTGGGGCATCAGGTCGGCGGGCACGCCCGCGCCATTGTCGCGCACCGTGACTTCCAGCGGAAGCGACAGGCGCTCACCCGAAAGACCGGAGCCGAAGCGCACGCCCGGACGGTAGCCTGTCGTGAGGGTGATCTCGCCGCCCGTCTGGGGCAGCGCATCGGCGGCATTGCGCACCAGGTTGAGGAAGACCTGGATCAACTGGTCATGGTCGCCCAGCACGAGCGGCAGGGAGGGATCGAAATTCTCGATGATGGTGGCGCCGCGGGTAAAGCTGTTCTCGGCCACCTTGCGCACCCGGTCCAGCACCTCATGGATATTGACGGGATGGCGGACGAAATTGCGCGTGTCGCCGAAGCTTTCCATGCGGTCGATCAGGCCGCGGATGCGGTCGGATTCGGCCACGATCAACTGGGTCATCTGACGCTCGGACGGCGCGAGCTGTTCTTCCAGAAGCTGGGCGGCGCCGCGAATGCCCGCGAGCGGATTCTTGATCTCATGCGCGAGCACCGCCGCCATGCCGTGCATCGAGCGCACCGCGCCGCGATGCAGGAGCTGGCGGTCCATCCGCTGGGCAAGGCTGCGTTCCTGCAGCGTCAGCGCCAGCGCGCCTTCCGGCTCCGGCAAGGGCGTGACGGTGACATCGGCGATGCGCTCGCCATGGCGCGGCGTCGACAGGTCCACGTCGCGCTCGGCGGCGGAAGAGCCACGCTCCCGCGCCTGGGCTATCAGCTGAAACAGCGGACTGTCGAAAGGAAGGATGTCCGGCAGTGTGTGCTTCAGCAACATCGTTGCGCCGGTGTCGAAAAACTGTTCGGCGGCGGGATTGGCGAACAGGATTTCCTCCCTGACTCCGACCACCAGGATGGCCATCGGCAGGGCATTGGCGATAAAAGCCAGTCCGGGCAGATCGCGCCCCCGGGATTCCTGTAGCGCATTGGCGGCCAAATTGTGCCTATTCTTTAGTCACGTCCAATCAGTGATCATGTTATAGGCAATTATGGACCACGCAAAGCAATATCGCAGCGTCGCGGGGCAAATATCTGGCCACCCCTGCCCCATTTCGGAGTTCCCATGCCCCGCTTTGCCGTCCTGA
>Ga0310811_10013902_pt1 | contig 10487 bp, 8 predicted proteins | sample YCmetagenome_FD_207642 | JGI IMG/M metagenome (GOLD analysis project Ga0310811, IMG submission 207642) | Soil microbial communities from experimental microcosm in Duke University, North Carolina, United States - YC | ecosystem: Engineered > Artificial ecosystem > Soil microcosm > Unclassified ... | reverse complement strand
TCATAGAGGTTGAACGCGGTCGTCTGATTCTCGATGGGCAGCATCTTCAGCTTCTGGTCCGGCACGTTCGCGGCGTCCCAGTAGTTCGGGTTCTTTTCCAGGAGGATGTAGTCCTTGATCTTCCATTCCTTCAGCCGGTACGGGCCGTTGGAAACCATCGTGGCCGGCTGCGTCCATTCCTTCCCGTGCTTCTGGACCGTCGGCGGATGGACCGGGAAATAGGTGAAGAAGGCCGTCAGGTCGAGGAAGTACGCCGTAGGGCCTTCGAGCGTCACGACGAGGGTCTTGTCGTCCTTCGCCCGGACGCCGACCTGATCGATCGTCACGTCGTCGCGCTTCGCGGCTTCCCCGAGGGCATTGCGGAGCGGCCCGGCGACGGCCTCGTCCTTCTCGCTCTCGAGCAGCTCCTTGATCGGCCCGGCGTGCCGCTTCTGGACGATGCCCGCGAGGCTCTTCGCGTCCTTCGCGCGCTGCTCCGCCTTGATCTCCTTCCAGCCCCGCAGGGTGAGGTCGGCCGAGGCGCCGTCGAAGTACGCCCTCGCGTTCTTGAGGTAGGTGGAGATCTGCTCCACGTACTCCGAGCCCAGCGTCGGGTCCAGGACGCGCTTCCAGGACCATTCGAAGTCCCGCGCCGTCACCGGATCGCCGTTGGACCACTTGGAGTCCCGCAGGTGGAAGGTGTAGACGCTGCCGTCCGGGCTGATGTCCCACTTCTCCGCGACGCCCGGTTTGGGGCTGAGGTCCTTGGGATCGGGAACCGTCAGGCCTTCGAAGAGGGCAATCGTGATGCGGTACTCGGGCTGGCCCTTCTCGATGCCGGGGTCCAGCGTCTGGACCTCGGTGGCGTTGTTGATGATGATCGTGTTCGGGTCCTCGCCGCCCTTGGAGCAGCCGAGGAAAAGAAGGGGAGCGAGGAGCGCGGACAGGATTCGCATGGGGCTATCTTAGGGACTTGGCCCCGGGAGAGTCAACGGAGCCGGACTACTTGTTGTCGAGGCTGGGCATCCCCATGATGTTGAAGCCGGCGTCGACGTAGATCGTCTCGCCCGTGACGGCCGAGCCGAGGTCGCTGCAGAGCGAGAGCGCGGTGTTGCCCACGTCGTCGATCGAGACCAGGCGGCGCAGGGGCGCGTTCTCCTCGCAGTACCCGAGCATCGAGCGGAAGCCGCCCACGCCGGCGGCGGCCAGCGTCTTGATCGGCCCCGCCGAGATCGCGTTCACGCGGATCTTGCCCGGGCCCATGTCGTACGCGAGGTAGCGCACGCTCGCCTCGAGGGCCGCCTTCGCCACGCCCATCACGTTATAGTGAGGGATCACCTTCTCGGCGCCGTAGTACGAGAGCGTCAGGATGGCCCCGCCGTTCGTCATGAGGTTCCGCGCCCGCTGCGCGAGCGCCACCAGGCTGTAGGCGCTCACCTCGAGGGCGGTCTTGAAGCCGTCGCGGCTCGTCGTGACGTACTGGGCCTCGAGGTCTTCCTTCTTGGCGAACGCGATGGCGTGCACCAGGACGTCGATGGTCCCGAAGTGCTCCTTCGCCTTCGCGAAGAGCGTGTCGATCTGGTCGTCCTTGCCGACGTCGCAGGCCTCGACGAACTTGGCGTCGACCTGCGGGGCCAGCGGCAGCACGCGATCCTTGAAGGCATCGCCCGCGTAGCTCAGCCCGATCGCCGCGCCTTCCCGATGGAAGGCCTTCGTGATGCCCCAGGCGATCGACCGCTCGTTGGCGACGCCGAAGATCAGCGCCTTCTTGCCGCTCATCAGTCCCATGGGCGGGACTATATATGTGGAAGCGGACGGGGGCAAGCGTTATCGAGGAGGCCAGGCGACGCGCGTGACGACCTGCAGCGACTCGTAGCCCGCGTCCGGCCGCTCCGGCTGGAGCACGAGGAAAAGCTCGTACTCGGTGCCGCCCCGGTCGAGCCGGACCGCGCGGACCCAGCCGCGCGCCAGCCGGGCGGCGGCGGTCCGCAGCGGGCGCCAGTAGGTGGCCTTCACCTCGCCGGCCTTGAAGAGCCGCTCCTTCTCCTCCGGCCGCAGGCGCGGGAGATCGACGACGAGAGCCTCGTCGGCCCGCCGAAGCGCGAGCACGGCGCGGTCGCGGCCGCCCTGGGCCGGCCCGCTCGAGGTTGCCAGCATGGACTCCATCATGGCGTCCAGGTTGACGTTCATCTGCTTCATGTCCAGGCGGCCGCTCAGCCGTTCGCCGGAGGCGACAACCTCGCTCATGGCGGCCGCGGCGCAGGGCTCCTCCGGCTGGAAGGCGTGCACGTGGATCCCTTCCACCACCGAAGTCGTCCAGGCGTCGAGCCGCGCGCCGGGGCCGAAGAGCGTGGCTGTCGCGGTGCCGCTCGGCCGTTCGTGGGAGCAGCAGCCGACGGCGGCCAGGACGGCGAACGCCACGGCCGCGGCCCTCATCGGCTCAGGAAGTTCCGCAGCAGGGCGGTGCCCGCCTCCGTGCGGTAGCTCTCCGGGTGGAACTGCACGCCCTCGAGGGCCCACTCGCGGTGGCGGAAGCCCATGACCTCGCCCTCCAGGGTCCGGGCGCTCACGGCGAACTCCGCGGGGAGGCTGCGCTCGTCGACGACGAGCGAGTGGTAGCGCATCGCGGTGAACGGGTTGGGGAGACCCGCGAAGACCCCCTCGCCGTCGTGGCGGATCTCGCTCGTCTTGCCGTGCATCGGCCGGGCGGCGCGGACGACCTGGGCGCCGAACGCGTGGGCGATGCACTGGTGGCCCAGGCAGACGCCGAGGATCGGCACCCGCCCGGCGAAGCGGCGGATGACGCGGTTGGAGATGCCCGACTCGCGCGGCGTGCAGGGCCCCGGGGAGATCACGATCCGCTCGGGCGAGCGGGCGTCGATCTCCTCGGGCGTGACGGCGTCGTTGCGCAGCGTCTCCACCTCGGCGCCCAGCGAGCCCAGCGCCTGCACGAGGTTGTAGGTGAAGGAGTCGTAGTTGTCGATGAGGAGGATCATCGCTACTTCTTCTTGCGGCGCTCGATGTCCTGCTTGAGCTTCTCGAGGCTCATCCACGCGCCGGACTGGCGGAGGTGCTGCGGGAACGTGTTGATCTTCCGCAGCGCGTCGTCGTAGCGCTTCTCCTCCGCGAGCTGCTGCGCGGCCTCGTTGATCTCCGAGTAGAACGGCTCCGCGAGCTTCTCGTACTTGCCGTTGTACTCCCGCTGGAGCGTGCGGATCTCGTCGCGCCGCGTGGAGCCGGTCTTGCTGGCCGTCTCGAGCGCGAGCGCGAACTTGGGCTGGAGCTCCGCGTAGCGCTTGAACTCCGGGTCGGTCGCCACGGCGCCTTTGAGCTCGTCCACCAGGGGGCCGAGCTCGCGGGCCGCGTCCTCGGTTTCCTTCTCGTGCGCCGCCCGCGCGCGGAGCTCCTCGAGCCGCTTCTCCCACTCGGTCCCGCGGCAGGCGGCCTTCGCCTTGTCGGCGGCCGCGAGCAGAAGGTCCCACGACGTTCCGGCGCGGCGGGAGAGTTCCTCGACCTTCGCGTAGGCCTCGCGGGCCTGGGCGTCGCGGTCGGGACCTTTCGTCGGGATGCCCGGGCCGCCCTTGACCGTGGGGTTCTCCGGGGCGGGGGAGCCGTGCGTGAGGACGGCGAAGGCGACGATCGCAATGACGACGACGGCGCCCACGCCGATCAGGAGCGGGGTGCGCGACTTGGGGCGGGCGGCCGCCGGCGCGGGAGGGCGGGGGGCCGGCTTCCGAGCGGGCGGAGCGCGGGCGCCGGCTTCGGGGCCGCTTTCGCGGGGGCGGCCTTGGGCGCGGCCGCGCGGGCCGCGGGAGGCGCGCCGGCGGGTCGGGCCGCGAGGTCGTCGAGCGACACGCTCTGGATCGCCTCGGTCTTGCAGCCGGGGCAGTAGCGCTTGCCGAGCAGAGTGATGGCGTTGCCCGTCTCCAGATCGGAGTCGGGAATCGGGCTGCCGCAGGAGTCGCAAGGAATCACAGGGGCCGCCATGGCGAATCCGGTTCTCGCGAGCGCGGAACGGGAGGCGATTCTATCAGGGAGCCTCACGACGTCCAACGACTTTTTCCCGACGCCGCGTCAGCGGATTCCGAAAGTGCGTGCTATACTTCGTCGGCCCGAGGAGTGCGTAGGGGATGGCCGCAGGGGAACTGGATATGACGCCGCGCGGTTACACGGTTTTGAGTGAAAGACGCGGTATTTCCGGCAGAAAATTTGACATCGATACTTTGGGGTCTATAATTACTTGACCTTGGATCACTCTCCGCGATCACCACACGGAGGCGGTATGCGTCGTTCAGTACGGGAGGTCGGAGCATCGGCGTTGTTGCTGGTTCTGGCCCTGTCCGTGGACGTCCGCTCTCAGGACAAGAAGGCGGAGCCTGAAAAGAAGGCTCAGCCCGTCAGTCAGGATCCGGCAAAACCTGATGCCGCCAAGCCCGATGCGGCAAAACCTGATGCGGCAAAACCTGATGCCGCGAAGCCCGACGCGGCCAAGCCCGACCAGGCGGCGCCCGTGGCGGCCGCGCAGCAGTCCGACCGGATCGACATCGGCGCCAGCCTCGATTCCTGGTACAAGGTGTTCCAGGGCCCCGACGCGGTCGGCTATGTCCACGAGGTCCTCCAGCGGGCGCAGGCGGGCAACCCCTGGCGCTACCGCTACGACGCGGACTCCGAGATCGAGCTGATGCTTCCGGATCCCAAGGACCCGAAGAAGCGCGAGGCGCACACCGAGTCCATGCGGATCCGGGCCCAGCTGGACGACACCTACGCGCCGGTCAATATGGAACGCGCGGACAACCGCGACGAGACGCAGATCCAGACCTCGGTCCTCAGCGAGGAGAACGGCAAGAAGATCGACGTGATCCTCGGCTCGGCGGACCGCAAGAGCCACCCGGTGAGCGGGGACGAGGAAGTCCACTACTCCCGCTTCCTGATGTTCGTCTCGCTGCGCCAGAACGGCAAGCTGGCGAAGCCCGGCATGCAGCGGGCGATGCTCTTCACGCCCCGCGAGGACGACAAGACCCCGCTGTCCGAGGTCCAGATCGAGGTCCACGAGATCGTGAAGAAGGAGTACATGGGCAAGAAGGACGTCCCCGTCACGCGGGTGACGTACCTGAAGCCCCCGCCGGCCGCGAACCGGGACGCGGAGCTGCTCGAGACGTTCGTCGACAAATTCGGACGAATTGTCGAAGAGACGACTCGCGGCGGTGTTCGTAGGGTCCTGGTGAAGGATGAGGTGGAAGCGGCCGGAACGAAGGAGCGGGTTCGCCCGGGAGCCCGGCGCGACCCGTTCCGGAAGGACCTGGCGATGATGTACAGCTCCAAGCCCGGCCAGGGAGCCGACATCGTCCGCGAGCCGCCGCCCGATCCGTCGAACATGGCCGCGACGTTCGCGAAGATGGAAGCGCTGATCGAAGAGCTCCGCAAGTGCAAGGAAGAGAAGCGCGACGAGGAGGGCCAGAAGGCCTACGAGAAGTTCCTCGACATCCAGTCGGCTGTTAAGAGCCTGAACAATCTCGGCAAGCCGCTGCCGCCCGAGCAGATGGCGCGGGTGGAGTCGCTGCGGAAGCAGGCCGAGGACGTCTGGGGCGGCCTGGAGCGGCTGATGAAGCAGCTGCAGGGCACCTACGTCCGGGTGATCGACGCCTACAATAAGGACGAGTGCGACGTCATGGAGCAGGGCATCTCCGAGTTCAAGAAGGCGCAGAACCGGAAGGAACTCGAGGACATGCCCCAGCTGGGCCAGGTCCTGAAGTGGATCGGCGAGCTGGAGCCCCTGGTCGGGAAGTGCAAGACGCGCATCGAGCTGGGCAAGAAGAAGCTGGTCCTGACGGGCACGCTCCTCCACGAGGACTCTCAGTTCCTCCCGGTGGACGTGTCGGTGAACATCTTCGGCCACCAGGTGGGCGGCGTCCACGAGGTCCGCTTCATCAAGCCGAACCGGATCGCGGTCATCAACGACAAGATGTACCGGGTCGGCGACGTGGTGGAAGGGGAAGGCGTCCGGGTCGAGAAGATCTGGGCCTTCGGCATCCAGGTCTCCCTCCGCGAGGAGGTTCGGGACGTGGGGATCCGGACGAAATAGGCATCCTGCGACGATAGCATCCGGCCGATATAGGGGGGACAGGGAGGGTGAGGTTCCCGTCGTCGGAAAGGGACGGCGGCGGGGACGGCGGAAGAGAAGAGGGTTCCTCCGTGCACGGAAATCTTTTTAGTGGAGCTTTGGCTATGAACGCCCGCGTCCTGACGACGTTGCTGGTTGTCGCCTTCGCCGCCCGGGGCTGGGCCCAGGACATGAAGCCCGGCCAGTCCAAGGCGGATGCCCAAGCGGAGGATCCGAAGGCCAAGGCGATCCGCGAGGCGTACGAGGAACAGCTGAGGCGGGACCGCCAGGAAGTCACCATCAACGCCAAGAACGCCACGGTCGCCCAGATCGTGGAAGAGTTCCGGCGCCAGACGGGCTGGAACATCGTCGTCGACTTCAAGAACATCCCCGAGGACTACCGGATCGACGAGTTCCGCGTCGAGAAGGAGAAGGCGCGGGAGGCGCTCGAGGCCTTCGTCTCGAAGGCCGAGCTGTCCATGGAGACGCTGAGCGGCACGCTCATCATGCTCTCGCGGCCGCCGCGCCTGACCTTCAACTTCCGCGACGCGGACATCAAGGTCGTCATCGACATGATCGCCCGTGTCTCCGGCGCGAACATCATCGTGTCGCCCGACGTCAAGGGCCAGATCACGATGTCGATCAACAACGTGCCGTGGAACGAGGTCCTTTCGGCCGTCGTCCGCACGCTGAACTTCACGACGGTGAAGGAAGCCTTCGGGATCATCCGGATCATCCATCCGGACGAGCTGCTCAAGCAGATGGACACCCGGGTCTTCCAGCTGAAGTTCATCTCGCCGCCTCCGCTCTACACCGCGAAGGTCGAGGCGGGCAAGACCCTGTCGGGCCAGCCCCTGACGCCCCCGGCCTCCATCGAAGAGTTGATCCGCCGCTTCGTGCTGGCGCAGACCCTCCAGACCGTCCTCTCGAAGGACTCAGGGAACCGCACGCTGGGCACGATGAACTTCGACCCGATGACGAACGTGTTCGTCGTCCGCGACACGAAGCTGGTTCTCGACAAGGTCGGCGAGATCGTCGCCCTCCTGGACCGGGAGCCGGAGCAGGTCCTGCTCGACATGAAGTTCATCTCCACGACGAACCGCGACCTGCTGCAGTTCGGCGTGAACTGGTCGCTGGGCGGCAACAACGGCCTCCAGATCGGCACGCGCTTCCTGAACCCGTCGGCCTCGACGGACGTGGTCGGCAACACGATCCAGGGCCGCATCAGCAAGATGCCCTTCGGCTTCGGCTCGCAGATCAAGGCCCCGGGCGAGCAGCTCTTCCTGACCAACTACGACATGAGCATGGTCTTCCGGGCGTTCAAGAACGACCGGTTCTCGCGCCTGATCCAGGAGCCGACGCTGTCGGTGGTGGACAACACCGAGGCGACGATCTTCGTCGGTGAAACGATCAGCTACGCGGAAGTCCGGACCACGACCAACCAGTTCGGCGGCCTGGAGTTCTCGCTGACGGAAGCGGGCAAGTCGCCCGTCAAGGTCGGCTTCCAGCTCTTCGTCGTCCCCCGCATCGTGAGCGACGCCAACAAGGTCATCCTGACGGTCATCCCGCAGAACGAGTTCCTCTCGGGCCCGTCGAGCGGCGCGGCCGTCCCCGGCTTCACCCGGTTCAGCCTGGTGGCCAACGGCGCGGACCAGACGATCGACCTGCCCCGCCTGTCCCAGACCTCGCTCTTCACGAAGCTCGTGCTCGAGAGCGGCCACACGGCGGTCCTGGGCGGCCTGGTGGTCGAGCGCGCGACCTACGAGGACAACGGCATCCCGGTCCTGAAGGACATCCCGCTGATCAACTACCTTTTCAAGCAGCGGGTGGACGAAATCAACAAGGAGCACCTCCTGATCTTCCTGACCCCGAGGATCATCCGGCGCGGCCGCGGTCCCGCGGAGTCCCTCCAGCAGCTCCTGAAGCTGCGCGAGGAGGAAGAGCAGCGCGCCTTCGAGGAAGGCCAGAAGAAGACGGCCGAGCCCGAGAAGAAGTAACTCGGGCCCGCCCGCGGCGCCCCGGAAGCGACGGGGCGCCGCGGAAAGACTTGGAAGAAACCGCGGAAAGCGGTTAGATAGGCGCAGGCCACGCGGAAGGGCCTGCCCCGGATCGGCGATGAGAGAGCGCCGGCTGCCGGGCCCCGACGAGCGGGGAGCGCGAAACGGGTGGGGTCCCTCTCCGGAGGACCCGAGAAATATTTGTCGTTCGGCCGGCACGGACATCGCCGGCCGCTCCACGCCGTTTCCTCTCTCCCTCCCCGTCGCGGCATGAATATCTTCTCGTACCGGGTCCGGTTCACGAAGACCGGCAAGATGCGCTTCCTCTCGCATCACGACCTGATGCGGCTCTTCGAACGCGCGCTCCGCCGGACCGGGCTCCCCCTCCGCATGACGGAGGGCTACAACCCGCACCCGGTCCTCGCGTTCCCCACGGCGCTCGGCCTCGGCATCGAGTCGCTCGACGAGATCCTCGAGTTCGAGCTGACGAGCTGGACCTCCCCCAAGCAGCTGGAGAAGCTCATCGGGGACCAGCTGCCCGAGGGCATGGGCATCGCCTCCGCCGAGGCCTTCGACCGCAAGCAGCGCTCCTACGTCCACTTCGTCGAGTACGAGGCGTCCTGCCCCGGTCAGGCGGAGGGCGTGGCCGAGCGCATCCGCGCGTTCCTGGCGCTCAAGGAGTGCCCCTTCGAGCGCGTCTCGGACAAGGGGTCCAAGACGGTCGAGATCCGCCAGTACGTGATGGCGCTCGACGTGGAAGGGGAGACGCTCTACCTGCGCATCCGCATCACCGACCAGGGCACCGCCAAGCCGGAGGAGGTCCTCAAGTCGATCGGCCTCCGGGTGGACGAGTCGGTGCGCCTCAAGAAGACCTTCACGGAACTGGCGGTGCGGACGTGAGCGAGTTCGCCGGCCGCTGGATGCTCGTCAACGCCCTCGAGAAGGAGGAGACGCGCATCGCGGTCGTCCGCGACGGGCGCCTCGAGGACCTCCACGTCGAGCGGACGAGCCACGAGACGCTCGTCGGCAACCTCTACAAGGGGCGCGTCGAGAACGTCCACGCGAGCCTGCAGGCGGCCTTCGTCAACATCGGCCTCGAGAAGAACGCGTTCCTCCACGTGTCCGAGACCGTGGGGGAGGGCGAGGAACCCTACCACCACCCGCAGCGGGGCCAGCGGCCCCGCGGGCCCAAGCGGCTCATCCAGAACCTGCTGCGGGCGGGCCAGGAGGTGATCGTCCAGGTGATCCGCGACCCCTTCGGCGAGAAGGGGCCCTCGGTCTCGATGGAGGTCTCGCTGCCCGGCCGCTTCCTGGTCCTCACGCCCCTGACCACCAAGGTCGGCGTCTCGAAGAAGATCACCAACCCCCAGCAGCGCGCGCAGCTGCGCACGCTGATGAAGCAGCTGACCGAGGAGTCCCCGTCGAACGTCGGCTTCATCGTCCGCACGGCGTCGAGCGACACGCCCATGCAGGACCTGAAGAACGACTTCGAGTACCTGCAGCGCGTCTGGCACGCCGTGGACCAGCGCGCCAAGCAGGCCAAGGCGCCCGCGACGCTCTACCAGGAGACGGAGCTCGTGCTGCGCACGGTCCGGGACTTCTTCTCCCCGGAGATCGAGAAGGTGATCGTCGACGATCCGGGCGTGCACCAGCGGCTCTGCGACTTCTTCGACCACGTGATGCCGCGCTTCCGCGACCGGCTGGAGCTCTACGGCGGCCCCACGCCGCTCTTCTACAAGCACGACCTGGAGAGCCAGATCGAGCAGCTGGCCGCCAAGACCGTGAACCTGCCCTCGGGCGGCTCCATCGTCATCGAGCCCACGGAGGGGATGACCGCGATCGACGTCAACTCCGGCCGCCTCGTCCGCGAGGCGAACCCCGAGGATCTCGCGCTCAAGACGAACCTCGAGGCGGCCCGGGAGATCATGCGCCAGCTCCGGCTGCGCGACCTGGGCGGCATCATCGTGATCGACTACATCGACATGAAGCAGGAGCGCCACAAGCGCGAGCTCGAGAACGAGGTACGCGAAGAGTCGCGGAGGGACCGCTCCCAGATGGTGATCCTGCCGCTCTCGCAGTTCTGCCTGCTCGAGATCGCGCGCCAGAAGACGCGTCCGAGCCTGCAGGTCGTCTCGAGCGATCCCTGCCCGGCCTGCGGCGGCACGGGCTTCGTGAAGAACATCGAGTCGATGGCCCTCGAGGTGATGCGGGCGCTCAAGTCGACCCTGGACCGCGACGACATCGCCGTCGTCGAGGCCCGGGTGAGCCCCGACGTCGCCGGCTACCTCAAGGGGCGCCTGGACGACCTCAAGCAGCTCGAGGAGCGCCACAAGAAGCGCATCCATCTCTCCCCGACCCGGGAGCTCGCCTCGAACCGGGTTGAATTCTCCTGCTACAACACCGACGGCGAG
>Ga0310811_10013901_pt1 | contig 10487 bp, 12 predicted proteins | sample YCmetagenome_FD_207642 | JGI IMG/M metagenome (GOLD analysis project Ga0310811, IMG submission 207642) | Soil microbial communities from experimental microcosm in Duke University, North Carolina, United States - YC | ecosystem: Engineered > Artificial ecosystem > Soil microcosm > Unclassified ... | reverse complement strand
ACTCAGGGACGGGAAGAGGGGACACGGGCGGGGGAGGGGGCCGGGCGTGGGATTGGGTCTGGCGCCGGGATCGGCGGGACGGGGCGGTGGAGCCAGAGCCAGCGCAGGTCGCGGCCGAACGACCAGAGCAGCGCGGCCAGTGCGAAGGCCGTCAGGCCGATCGCGGCGGCGGGCGGCAGGAAGCCGGAAGCGGCGACGACGAGGACGACGCCCTGGAGCGCCGCCACGGCCTTCCTGGCGAGACTCACCGGCAACGGGGATCGCAGCCACGGCGCGGGCAACGAAGTCCGTGGCCACGTCGTCGAGGCACCTGACCGCAGCAGTGGGACGGGGGCACCTGACCGCAGCAGTGGGACGGTGGTGCGGGACCGTAGCAGTGGAACGGTGGTGCGGGACCGGAGCAGTGGGACGGTGGTGCGGGACCGCAGCAGTGGGACGGAGGCGGACCGCAGCGGGGGGAGCAGGGAGCGGGGCCGCAGCCGTGGGATCGGTGGGTGGGCCGCGGCGGCGAAGGCGTAGCGCATGAGGCCGATCGCCAGCACCCACGCCCCGAGCGATGCCGCGACCTGGACACTGAGCGCGAGGATCAGCACCGCGTCGACCTCCATGTCGAACCGCGCCCCCAACGGCGACACCGTTCTGGTGCGCCGCGCGACCTGCCCGTCGACCGCGTCCAGGACCAGCGCGACCGAGGCCAGCGCGAGGAACACCACGCTCACGGTGGCGCGGTCCGCGACGAGCGTGACCACACCGCCGACGAGCACGGCGCGGGCGAGCGTCACGTGGTCGGCGGGCCCCAGGAACCGGATCCCGCGGCGGTGGCGGGCGAAGGCCAGAATGGACTGAAGCGCCGCGGCGTAGGCGGTGGCGGCCAGCCAGCCCGCGATGCCCGCGCCGAGCAGGGCCGGCACCAGCAGTTGGACGCCCGTCGCGGCGGCCTGTTCGCGGCCGGCGGAAACCTTGAGCATCTGCAACCCTTCCCGGCTCGCGAGCCGCACGGGACGGAGGTCGAGCCTCATGCGCAGAGTGACACCGACACCCCAGCGTGGCAAGACGGGCGTGCCATGACCCGTTCGGCACAGGCGTTCTGGTTCACCGCCCCCGGCGTGGGCGAGATCCGTGCCGCCGAAGTGCCTGAGCCCGGCCCCGGCGAGGTCCTCGTCCGCACGCTGTGTTCGGGAGTGAGCCGGGGGACGGAAAGCCTCGTTTTCCGGGGCGGGGTCCCGGAAAGCCAGTACCGCGCGATGCGGGCGCCCTTCCAGGAAGGCGATTTCCCGGCGCCCGTCAAGTACGGCTACCTCAACGTCGGTGTGGTCGAGGACGGACCGGCGGACCTCCTCGGCCGCGCCGTCTTCTGCCTCTACCCGCACCAGACCCGCTACGTGGTCCCGGCCGGCGCGGTGACCGTCGTACCGGACGCGGTGCCGCTACCACGCGCCGTGCTCGCCGGGACGGTCGAGACCGCGGTGAACGCGCTGTGGGACGCCGCGCCGCTGGTCGGGGACCGGATCGCGGTCATCGGGGCCGGCATGGTCGGCTGCGCGGTCGCCCGGCTGCTGGCCGGGTTTCCCGGGGCGAGAGTGCAACTGGTCGACGTCGACCCGGCGCGCGCCGTGGTCGCCGGGCAGCTCGGGGTCGGGTTCGCCCTGCCGGAGCGCGCCGCCGGGGAGTGCGATCTGGTGGTGCACGCGAGCGCCACGGAAGCCGGGCTGGCCCGTGCGTTGGAACTGCTCGCGCCCGAGGGCGAGGTCATCGAGCTGAGCTGGTACGGCGACCGGTGGATCGGCCTGCCGCTGGGCGAATCGTTCCACGCGCGCCGGCTGACGGTGCGCGCCAGCCAGGTCGGCTCGATCCCCGCGGCGCGGCGTTCCCGGCGTTCCTTCTCGGATCGGCTGTCGCTGGCGCTGGACCTTCTGGCCGATCCCGCGTTCGACGCGCTGATCACCGGCGAGAGCCGGTTCGAGGATCTACCGTCGGTGATGCCGCGGCTCGCCGGCGGGAAGCTGCCCGCCCTGTGTCACCGGATCGTCTACGGGTAGGGAGGCCATGCCGTGTTCAGCGTGACCGTTCGTGATCACCTGATGATCGCCCACAGCTTCCGGGGCGAGAGCTTCGGCCCCGCGCAGCGGCTCCACGGCGCGACGTTCGTGGTCGACGCGACCTTCCGCCGAACCCGACTCGACGCCGACAACATCGTCGTCGACATCGGTTTGGCCACCGCCGAACTCGGCATGGTGCTGGGCGAGCTCAACTACCGCAACCTCGACGAGGAGCCCGCGTTCGCCGGGATGAACACCTCGACCGAGTTCCTGGCCAAGGTCATCGCCGACGAGCTCGCCGACCGGGCGTCCAGCGGCGCGCTGGGCGAAGGCGCGTTCGGGCTGAGCGGGATCACGGTCACCCTGCACGAGTCGCACATCGCGTGGGCGAGCTATGAGCGTGACCTTCGTCCTGCCGGCTGATGTGGCCGACGCCGCGATGCCCAGCGGGGGCAACGTGTACGACCGCCGGGTGGCGGCCGGTCTGACCGCCGCCGGCAGAGGCGTGTGCGGGGTGCTCGTCGCGGGGGCGTGGCCGCGACCGGCGGCCGAGGAGACACGGGCGCTGGCGGATGCGCTGGCCCGGTCACCGGCGGGCGCGGTCGTGCTGCTCGACGGGCTCGTGGCCTGCGGGGTGCCGGAAGTCGTTGTCCCGCAAGCACACCGCCTGCGCCTGATCGTCCTGGTGCACATGCCGCTTTCCTTCGCGGTGGGCCTGGCGCCCGCCGAGGCGGCGGAGCTGGACGCCCGCGAACGGGAAACGCTGCGTGCGGCGCGCGCGGTGGTGACGACCAGCCCGTGGACGGCGGACTGGCTGATCCACCACCACGAGCTGACGGCGGAGACCGTGCATGTCGCCGTCCCCGGCGTGGACCGCGCGCCGCTCGCGCCGGGAACGGACGGGGTGTCGCGACTGCTCTGTGTCGGCTCGGTGACTCCCGGCAAGGGCCAGGATCTGCTCGTGGACGCGCTGGCCGGGCTCGCCGAGGCGCCCTGGACCTGCGAGTGCGTCGGGTCGGTGCGGCGCGATCCCGGCTATGTCGCACGGGTGCGGGAGCTGATCGCGCGGCGCGGGCTGAGTGCGCGGATTTCCCTGCCGGGGCCGCGGACCGGCGATGCGCTCGAGCTCGCCTATGCGGCGGCCGACCTCGTGGTGGTACCTTCCCGCGCGGAGATGTACGGGATGGTCGTGACCGAAGCCCTCTCGCACGGAATCCCGGTGCTGGCGACCGGGGTGCAGGGCGTGCCGGAAACCCTTGGCCGGGCCGCTGACGGCAGCGTGCCCGGGATCCTCGTGGCCGCCGACGACGCCGTGGCGTTGGCCGGTGGCCTTGGCCGCTGGTTTTCCGACGAGGGGCTCCGCCGACGTCTTCGCCGGTCGGCACGGCTTCGGCGCGACAAGCTCCCGTCGTGGGACGAGACGGTCCGCCGGGTGGCTCTCGCGCTGGACGAGGCGGCCGGGTGAGCGCGGGGGCTCTGCGGGACTGGCTGGCCTTGCGCGAAAGCGCCGATGCCATCGCCCGCGCGGAGGAGTTGCTGGCCCCGTTGCGGGCGAGGTTGAACCGGGGCCCGGTCCTCATCCGTGATATGGGATGTGGCACGGGTTCGATGGGACGCTGGCTCGCCGGGCGGTTGCCCGGGCCGCAGCACTGGATCCTGCACGATCGCGACCCCGATCTCCTCGCGGTCGCGGAGGTGGGCGGTGTCGCGGCCGACGGCAGCCCCGTCACGTTCGAGACACGGAGAGACACCGTGACCGCGGTGCGGGAGACGGACCTCGCCGGGACCTCGCTGGTCACCGCTTCCGCACTGCTGGATGTGCTCACTTTCGCGGAGGTGGACGCCCTCGCCGCGGCGTGCGCCGAAGCCGCCTGCCCGGCGTTGCTGACGCTGTCCGTCACGGGGAAGGTCGAGTTGACGCCCGCCGAGCCACTCGACGCCGAGTTCGCCGCGGCCTTCAACGCGCATCAGCGCCGTGATCGCCGGCTCGGCCCGGACGCGGTCGCGGTCGCCACCCGGGCGTTCGAACGGCGCGGCGTCACCGTGCTGCGGCGGCCGAGCCCGTGGCGGCTGGGCCCGGAAGACGCCACGCTGGCCGGGCAGTGGTTGCGCGAATGGGTCGGGGCGGCCCGCGAGGCCCGGCCCGCGCTGACCGCTGCGGCGCAGGCTTATCTGCGGCGGCGGCTCGCGGCGGGGGCGGCGCTGCGGGTCGAGGTCGGTCACGCCGATCTCCTCGCGATCGGGGGCGCGGCATGCGGCGGATCGTGACGCGGCGGCTTTGGCGGTGGCTCCGGCCGCTGGTCGGGGTCGCGATCCTCGCCGTGCTCGGCTGGCGTCTGGGCACCGGTGTCTTCGTCGCCGGACTGCGCGTGGTCACCCTGTGGCCGGTGGTCGCGGCGCTCGGCATCGGGCTGTTCACCACCGCGTGCAGCGCCGGACGCTGGTGCTTGGTCGCGCGCAGGCTCGGACTTCCGCTGAACCTGAAGACGGCCTTGGGCGATTACTACCGTTCGTTGCTGTTGAACGCTGTTCTGCCCGCGGGTGTGCTCGGCGACGTCCACCGCGCTGTGCGGCACGGGCAGCGGTCCGGTGACGTCGGGCGCGGCGTTCGCGCGGTGTTCCTCGAACGGTTCGCGGGTCAGGTGGTGCTCGCGGTGGTCGGGGCCGGCGTACTTCTGGCGCGGCCGTCCCCGTTCCATGTCGCACTCCCGGCGCACGGTGCGGTGATCGCCTCGGTAGCCGTGCTGGCCGCTGTTCTCGCCTTCGCCGGGTGGCATCGGTGGGGTCCCGCGGCGGGCCGCCGCGTCGTCCTGGCCGCGATGGCCGACGGGCGGCTCGGGCTGCTTTCCCGCGGAACCTGGGCGCCGGTGGCGGTCCTGTCCGCGGCGACCGTGGTGGGGCACGTGGCGTTGTTCGTCGTCGCGGCCAGAGCCACCGGGATCGCGGCCCCGCTCGGGCAGCTGGTGCCGCTGGTGGTGCCGGCGTTGGTCGTGATGGGACTGCCGGTGAACATCGGCGGCTGGGGCCCGCGCGAAGGTTTCGCGGCGTTCGCGTTCGGCGCGGCGGGGCTCGGTGCGACGCAGGGCGTCACGGCCGCGGTCGTGTACGGAGTGCTGTCGCTGCTGGCGAGCCTGCCCGGGGTGCTGGTGCTGATCCTGCGGCGTCAGGGCGCGCCGGTTTCGAGGACCGCGAGGTATCCGGCGAAGGACTCGACCAGCCCGGCCAGCACCGCCGCGCCCTTGCTCGCCGAGGCCAGGGACGGGCGGCCGATCACGCCGGATCCGGTGTAGGCGGTCATGCCGAGGGTGAGCAGGTGGCGGCGGTCGTCGGCGGTTTCCCCGGCCGCGTCGTGGCCGGGCCGGACCAGTTCCGGATGGGCGTGCAGCAGGATCGAGGTCTCCAGCTCACCGGCGTGCATGTCGCTGTCGAGACTGGTTTGCAGGCGTGCCCCGGTCCGCGCGGTCTCCCAGTCGGCGGGACCGGGGAACAGCGCCATTTCCCCGCGCGATTCTCCGACGACGTTGGCCAGTACGTAGTTACCGCCGTGACCGTTGATCAAAACGAGTTTGGGCACCCCGGAAAGGCGCAGGGAATCGGCGATGTCGCGCACGACAGAATACAATGTCTTCGCCGAGATGCTCACGGTTCCCGGCCACCCGGAGTGCTCATGGGAGCACGAGATCGTCACCGGTGGGAGGAGGTGGACTGGGTGGGCGGCGGCGATTTCGCGGGCGATCGTGCACGCGATGACGGTATCGGTCGCCAGCGGGAGAAACGGGCCGTGCTGCTCGAAGCTGCCGATGGGCAGCACCGCCACGGTGGCCGCGAGATCCCGTGCGTCAGCGGTGGTGTCCGCGGGCAACAGGTCCATGCCGTCCGCCTTTCCGCGCTTCGACGCGAGTGCGTGAGTTCGATCGATTCCTGTATACCGTGGACGGTACGGCGGTGCCGTTCGAAAAACGCGGAGGGCAAGGGCGTATGCGCGACCAGGACATCGCGGAGTCGGACCTGGTGACCCGTCGTGGCACGTTCCGGAGCGTGGCGTTTCGCGACCGGTCCGGCGGGCACGAGCACCTGGCGCTGGTCTACGGCAAGCCGTGTGACGACGTGCTCGTCCGGGTGCACTCGGAGTGCATGACCGGCGACATCTTCGGTGCCACCCGCTGTGAATGCGGCGAGCAACTGGCGGCGGCGCTGGACGCGATCGTCGACGAGGGCAGCGGCATCCTGGTGTACCTGCGGGGCCACGAGGGCCGCGGCATCGGACTGGTGGCGAAGGTGCGGACGCACATCCTGCAGGACGAGCAGGGACTCGACACGATCGATTCCGCGACCAGCCTGGGGTTTCCGGTGGACATTCGCGACTACGCGCCCGCGGCCACGGTGTTGCGTCACCTCGGTGTGCGCTCGGTGCGGTTGATGTCCAACAATCCGGACAAGGTGCGTTCCCTGGAGAAACACGGCATCGCGGTGACGGCACGGGTGCCCTTGCTGGTGCCGGCGAATCCCGACAACATCGGGTACCTGACCGCGAAGCGGGACCGGCTCGGGCACGATCTGCCGCAGCTCAACCGGTTCGTGCCCGACGTCGAAAGCTAGCTGCGCCAAGGCTTTCCGCGCGGAGCCGGCGGTGTGACCCGAGGGGATGGCATGGACGACTACCTTCCGCTGCTGCCCGTTGCCCGTGAGGCCGTGGCGATGGCACGCCGCATCATCCTTTCCCGGGCACCGTCGTCGGTCACCGCCAAGGGCGAACGCGACCTGGTGACGGACATCGATCTCGCCGTCGAGGCCGCCGTGCGGGAATTCCTGTCCGGACAGACCCCGTCGATCGGTGTGCTGGGCGAGGAACGCGGCCGGACCGGTGCCGAGGGAGACGCCCTGTGGTGGGTCCTGGATCCGGTGGACGGCACGGCGAACTTCGCGCGCGGGATCCCGTTGTCCGCGGTGTCGCTCGGTCTCGTGGCGGGCCGGCGCGGCGTGCTGGCGGTCGTGGACCTGCCCTTCCTCGACCTCACCTGTACCGCCGTGGCAGGGCATGGCACCTATGCGGGAGACGAGCGCCTGCGTTCCTCGGGCGTGCGGGAGCTGTCCGAGGCGGTGATCTCCGTCGGCGATTTCGCGGTGGGGGAGGGCGCGGAAGCCAGGAACCGGCTGCGGATCTCGTTGCTGAGCCGGCTCGGCGCCCGCGCGCAGCGCATCCGGATGATCGGCACGGCGGCGACCGACCTGGCCTGGGTCGCGCACGGGAAGCTCGACGCGTCGATCATCCTGGCGAACCTGCCCTGGGACACCATGGCGGGCGTGCTGCTGGTCCGTGAGGCGGGCGGTGTGGTGGTCGATCTCGACGGGACGGAGCACACGGCCGACTCCGCGGCGACCATCGCGGTGTGTCCTGGTCTGTACCACGAAATCAGGGCGGTCCTGGCGGCCGTTTCCGGCTGAGCCGCTCGCGGTGGTGCGGAAACCCGGCCGCCGGGAGGCTCGTCTCCGGCGGCCGGTCCTCTCGAAAACGGTGTGGTGTCAGGGCTTTCGGCCGACACCGCCGGCGATGCAGCGGGCCGCCTTGCTCAGCGGCACGACGCGGGGCCCGTCCGGCCACCACTCGTCACAGACCGAGATGCCCGGCGCGGACAGCGCGTTCGGTTTGACGAGTTCGAGTCCGGACAGCATCTTTTCGATCTCGGCGCGGGTGCGGAACCGGCCCGCCCCCAGCGGCCCGCGGACCATGATGTCCTCGATTCGTTTCGCGACCGCCGTCAGTTCCGGTGTTTCCGGGTCGAAGAAATGCGAGAACACGACGTAGGAGCCGGTGGGCAGGGCGTCGATGTATTCCCGCATGATTTCCGGTCCCCGGTCGCCTTCCAGGTGATGCAGGGTGCCGACGTGCAGCAGCGCGATCGGCTCGGTGAAGTCGAGGTGACGCCGGACCACGTCGCTGTGCAACACCGCGGACGGGGTGAAAATGTCGGCCTCCACCATGTGCGTGAAGTCGTTCTCCTCCAGCAGCGCGCGCCCGTGCGCGAGCACGACCGGATCGTTGTCGACGTAGATCACCCGGGCGTCCGGCTGCGACCGCTGCACGATCTGATGGGTGTTTTCCGCGGTGGGCAGCCCGGAACCGCAGTCGAGGTACTGTTCGATCTTCGTCTGTGTGGCGAGAAAACGGCACGCGCGGTTGAGGAAGCCCCGGTTTCCGCGAGCGATGTGCACCGCCTCGGGCACCGCCCGGGATATTTTCGCCATCACCTCACGGTCGACTTCGTAGTGGTCCTTGCCGCCGAGGAAGCCGTCGTAGATGCGCGCGATACTCGGTCTGGCCGGATCCACCCCGACCGGCGCCTGGCTGGGGGAAGTGAAGGGCATGGCGACCTCACAGGGAAACTCGAAGAGCAGACCATCCGACAGTAGTGTGCCCGGCGTCGGGTGGCGAGCCCGGTCGGTGCCATCTCCCGGATATTCGTGGTCCATTGTGGAGCGGGCGGCGGGGGAATGGGGATTTCGCGAAAAAAGGGCCGGGGCCCGTTTGCCGGCCCATGGTCGGTCGTGGCTCGTGGAACACCGTCACCGGTGTTGGTGAACAATTTTCCGCGACCGTTTCGAAACCGTCGGTCCCCCGGACGATCCGCCGTGCCTGGCCCGCCGAGGGATGGCGAGGCCCCAGAACCGCGGTCGCCGCGCTTACCGCGCTTACCGCGGTTGCCGCGCTTACCGAGTGTCGCGGTGTCGTGGAATGTCCGGGTTCTCCGGCGATCAGGCCTCGTCGAGTGCGTCGCGCAGGGTCGGGTAGATCGCGAGTGCCTGGGTCAGTCCGGTGAGTTCCATCGGCCGGAAGGTCGCGCTCCCCGACGCGACGAGCCGCATATCGGTGTGCTCGCCTGCCTGGTTGTGCGCGGCCACCAGCACCGACATGCCGGCCGAGGCGAGGAACCCGACCTCGGTGAGGTCGATGACGAGTACCTTCGGGCGCTCCCCGAGCGCGCGGGTGACCGATTCTTCCAGATGCGGCGCGGTGACCAGATCGATTTCGCCCGAGACGTGCAGGACGATGGCTCCGCTTTCGCGCTGTTCCACGGTCACGGTGCAGGGCGGAGCCCAGTCGGGCCTGCCGCCGGGCGGGACTGCGTCGGGCGAAGTCATGAGGACATCATGCCGCCCCGCCGTGGCCGGGGCGAGACAAGGTGAGCACTGACGTCCGGTCCGGGCGGGGGTGAACTCCCGTAACGCCGTTTCAGCCGGCGGGGCGATCGACCGACGTCGCTCGCGCGCGGTGCGCGGCGACGCGTTCCCTCGTCGCGCACCGCGTCGAGCAGTACCGCCTCGGGCTGCCACTGCCCGTGTCGAGAAAGACCGCCTGACAGGAACGCGCCGCGCACACCCCACCGGGTACGGCCTGCCGCTCCGCGAGCAAGGTCGCGAGCGCGAGCGCGGAGGAGGATGCCAGCCACTCACCCCACGGGCCGTCGTCGTCACCGTCCACGTGCAGGTGCCAGGGGTGTTCGCCGCCGTGGGTGGTCAGTCGGGGCGGATGCGCGTACGCCGAGAGCAGTGCGTTGAGGGTTTCGGCCGCGGCGTCGACCTCCCGCGCCGTGAAGACGTCGGCGATTCGCCCGGCCGCCTTCCGCAGGTCCCGCACATCGGCCGCGCTCAGCACGGGATCCCGTTCGCCGTGGGCACGGAGCACCTCGGTCACCTGGGCGGCGTCGGCCGGGCGGCGGAACAAGGCGATCAGGTCCACCGCCCGCTGTGCGATCTGCCGGGCCGATCGGCCGGAAGCGGGAACGGTCACGCCCCGAGGATAACGCCGCCGAATAACGTCCTTATCAGTTCAGGGCGTTACTTGTAACGTCCTCCTAGTGGATGGTCGTTACAGGTATCTGGCGGGCGCGACTGCCGTCCGCGTTGGCGACGAAATGGCCGGACCGGCCCTGATGCTGGCCGCCCTGGCCCAGACCGAATCGCCGCCGGCAGGCTCGACACTGCTCGCCGGGCTGACCATTTCCGGCGCGGCCGGCGGGCCCGTGTTCGGCGCCCTGCTGGACCGCAGTGCTCGGCCGGGCCGTCTGCTCGCCGCGGCGCTCGCCGGATACGCGCTCGGGCTGGGCGGGATCCTCGCGCTGCTGCGGCTCGGCGCGCCGCTTCCCGTGACGGCCGGGGTTGCCGTCCTCGCCGGGTTGCTCAACCCGGCCGTCGCGGGTGGCTGGACGGCACAGGTTCCGCGCGTGTTCGGCGATCAGGTGGCCCGCGGCAACTCCTGGGACGGGCTGACGTTCACCATGGCGGGCCTGGCCGGTCCCGCCTTCGCCGGGCTGTCCGCCACGCTCACCGGCGCGCCCGCCGCGGTGCTTGCGGCAAGTGCCCTGATCGCGCTCGCGCTGCCTGCCGCGTGGCGGTTGCCGCCCTCGGCTGGGACGGGTTTTGCTACGGCGACCGGCGATGCGCCCGCTG
>Ga0310811_10013900_pt1 | contig 10487 bp, 9 predicted proteins | sample YCmetagenome_FD_207642 | JGI IMG/M metagenome (GOLD analysis project Ga0310811, IMG submission 207642) | Soil microbial communities from experimental microcosm in Duke University, North Carolina, United States - YC | ecosystem: Engineered > Artificial ecosystem > Soil microcosm > Unclassified ... | reverse complement strand
TTATAAAATGTTAATTATATATATTTTTAATATAATTATAAAAATTATAAAGTTATTTATTTTTTATAATTGTATTAAAAAAAAAAATTATATATATAATTTTTTTTTTAATATTATTTATTTATTAAAATTTTTTTTTTTTAATTTTTGTCATTTCTTTAAAAGAATTCAAAAATTAAAAAAAAATAAAAAAAATATATATTGAGCTTTAGATATAAAAAAAATAAAAAAAAAACAAAGATATCATTTATTTTTAAAAAAAAATAAAAGAATATTATTAAAATTATTACAAAAAAAAAAATGAAAAAAATTATATTGATATAAATTTCATAATAAAAATAAAAATAAAAATAAAAATAAAAATAAAAATAAAGTATTATATAAATTTTATAATAATAAAAAAAAAAAAAATGAAAAGAAAAGAAAAAATATATTACAATACTGAATATCGAAAAAAAATAAAAGCTTTAAGTAAATTTAATATCTTTATTAAAGATAGAATTAGTAAAAAAGATGAAATATATGATGCATCTTTAATTATAAAAAAAAAGTTGTTATGTCCTATTTTTTATTTAAATTTATATAAATTTAATGAGATTATAAAAAAAGTTTATAATAAAATAATTTATAAAGAAAATTATAATTTAAAAAGTTCTATGAAATTTTATTTTTTTTATTTATATAAAAGAAATAAAAAAAATATTATGTTTTATAAAAATCAACTTATTTTAATATATTTTTTTTGTGGTATTTTATATTTCCGATTAATAATTAATTGATTATGAGTAAATGAATGAAATAAATGATGTTCTTTTACTGATTTATTAGAATATAGCTTTTTTAATATAAAAGTTATAATGAAATTTATTAATATTCATTTTTTTGATTTTATTTGTTATATTAATAAAGGATATAATGTGTTATTATTAAATTTATTTTTCTTTTTTAATTTTTACGATAATTTAATAAATTATTATAATTTATTTTTATTTAATTCGTTAAATATTTTTTTCATTATTTATAATATAGAAAGAATAAAATTGGAATATGAAAAAAGTTTTACTATAGAAAAAAAATGAAAAGATATACGTATAGTTAATTTTGATTATTTAAAAATAAATAATTTTAGTGATTATTTTTGTATTTCTTTTTTTTCATTTAGTATATATGAATATTATATATTACCTTATAAGTATAATATACATTATATTACAAATAAATTTTTTGATTATTGAATTGATTATAATATTGAAAATAATAGTATATTATATAAAAAAAAAATATTTAAATTTAAATTTTTAAAAAATTTAAATTTAAATATTTTTAGGAAAAATTTTTTTTCTATTAGAGTAAAATATAATTTATTTTTAAGTAATATTGATTATTTTATTTTTATAAGAGATTTTACATATAATTCATATATTAGAAATTGTACTTATTTTTTTGAGTTTATTAGTAAAAGAAAATTTTTTTTATCATATAATAATCCAACATCACAAAACAGGGGTTCTTTAACTATGTGAGATTATGATAAATTATATAAAAGATATATAATATTTTTACCAGGTAATATTAATAGAGATTTTAATTTATTTAATATAAAGAATGAAGAAATTTTTTTTAATTTTGAAAATAAAGAAAATATAAATATATTAAAATTATTTTTTAATGATTTTAATATAAAATTCTTATATAAATTAAATACATCAAAATTTTTTTTCCATTCTATAAATAAATTTTTTAATTTTAATTTAATTGATTTTTTTAATTTTAAAAATAGATTAGAAGGCTATAAAGATGTTATGGCTATAAAATCTGTATATGAATATAGATTTGCTAATAGTTCATTTAAAACAATGGATGAATTTATATTAACAATATTTAGAACTTTTTTAGAAAATTCTATTTATTTTGATGATTTATATAAAAATTTTAACCATTCAATAGTATTAAATATTTATAAAACAATAGTAAACAATTATTTTTTAAAAGATATTTATAATATTAATTATAATAAAAATTTTATACAATTTTTAAAATTTTTAAGTAGAGTATTTAAGTTACGTATTTATTTTTTTAAATTTAAATTTTTATGAGATTTAATTGAAAAAGAAAAAAAAGAAAATTTACTAAAAATAGATGTTTTTAGTAAATTTTATAATATATTAGAAAATAAAAGTTTATTTTATTTAATTCAAAAATTTAAAAAAAAAAAATTGTATAAAAGATGAGCTTTAAAAAAATTTTTTAAGATAATTAAGTTTAATACAATGTTTTATTTGGATGTTCATAATATATTATTTTTATATAGTGGTTGATTATATGAATTTTTTTTTTTTAATAGATATATGTCATTAGTTAATCAGTATAATTCAATTTTATATATTTTTAATTTTTTTAATAATTATAAATATCTTATGAGTTATAAAGATTTTTTTTTCCAATTAGTATATGAAAATATAGAATATTCTTTAATATTTATATTTTTATTTATAAATAAAATAAGAATATATAATAAATATAATTATGTGAATAAAAAGAATAAAATTATTAATAATTTTATTTATAGAAAATATACTTATGAATCATTAAGGGAGCATACTTATTATGATGATTTATTTGATGATTTAGTATTTTTTAAAAAAGAAAATTATTCAAATAAACTAAGTAAATGAATTTTACGTTATTTCTATAAAAATGCAGAATTGCATATGTTTTATAGTGAATCTTTAATTAATAAGTATATTAATAATAAGCGTCTTTTTATATAGATATAATAAAAGTATGATTAATTATTATAAAAATTTTAGTTTTAACATTTATTTATGTTATTTATTAAATAAGAAAAAAAGAAAAAAAATAAGTTTAATAAATAATAAATTTTTAAAATTTATTAAAATTTTAAAAATTTATTATTTACTAAACTTATTATATATAGAAAATATATATAGAGATAAATATATATCAAGATTTAATGTGATTAAAAATTTTTGATATATATACATATACTTATATATTATAATTTATAAGGAACTTAAAATGCAAATAAATAAATTATTATATATAAATAATTTTATTAATAAATTATTTATTTTAAATATTATAAATATAAATAATTTTAGTATTTTTTTTAAGTATATTAAATATATTAATATATTTAATATACTTAAAAAAAATACTAAAATTATAAATAAAAAAAAGAAGTATATAAAAATTAGATTTTTAATAAATAAAAATTTAAAGAAAAAAAAATATAAAGTAAAATTATTTTTTTTTTTTAATAAATATAAAAAAAAAAATTATGTAAAATTTTTAAATTATTTTATTAATATATTAAATTTTAAGTTAAGATTGAAAGATGAATTTATAACGTATTGAATTAGATTTTATACTTATATAATAAAATGTGTATTTGTTGATATAGTAAATATATTTAAAAATTTTATTAATATATTATATAAAGAATATAAAATTTTTCTTTCATTAATTAATTTAAAAAAAATAAAAAAAAATAAAACTTTATTTTTTTTTATTTTTTTTTTTAATAGTAATAAATGTCGATTTTTATATAATTATAATGCTTTTTCTTATTATGATAATGTTAAAAATATATTAAAAAAATCTTTTTTAAAAAAAATAAAGTTTAATATATTTTTTTTTAATTTAAAAAAAAATAAAGATAAATATAATAAAATTTTTAAATTTTCAAAAAAAGTAATAAAAATTAAATTTTTAATAATTATTAAAAATTTAATTTTTATTACTTTTTTTAATTTTTTAATATTATGATTAGATTATTTTTTCGATTTTAATAATAAAAATAAGTTTATATACATAAATAATTGAAAAAAAAAATTAATTCTAAATAATATTACATTAAATACAATGTATAATATATTTATTTATATACAAAAAATTAAATTTTATAAATATATATTTATAAAATTTAATTTTTTATATTTTAATAATTTATTTATAAAAAAAAAGTATTAAAATCGTTAAGAGAACTTTCTAATAAAATAAAATAAAAAAATGAAAAAAAAATATACACATAATGTGATAAGACTTCGTCTAGGTAAAAAAATAAGAGAACATACTATTTGAATTATTGCTATATTAAATAAAAGAAAGGCTAAAAGTTTACAATTTGTATATAAAATTGGTTATATACGTTTTGGTTATAATGGTATCTTTTGTATAAATTTTAAAAAATTAGCTTTTTTTTTAAATAAAGGTTTTATTATTAAAAAAAGTGTAAAAAATTTATTAAGATTAATAATATAATTATGGAAAATATTTATAATTATTTTAATATAAATAACTTATTAAAAAAAAAGCATAAATTAACACCTTCTTTCTATATTAAACAACGTAAAAATAGAAATTGTATTAAAGGTAGTAAAAAATATAAAATATTTGTAGTAGGTGATATTATTGAATTTCTTTTTGTATTTAAAAGTGTACCGCTACTTTTTAGTGGTATATGTATAGCTATAAGAAAAAAAGCTTTTATAGTACCAGATGTTACTCTAATTTTACGTAATGTAATAATGAAAATAGCGATTGAAGTTACTGTTTCTTTTTTTTATAATAGAATATATAAATTAAAATTTTTAGATTATAAAAGAAAATTTTATTTTTATAATAAAAATAAAATTTTTTTTATAAGAAAAAGATTAAATAAAGAAAGTCGTATAAGTAATTAATGTTTAAATTAAAAGTGGATGATATTGATTATTTATATCAAAAAAAAGAAAAAAATACATATACTGAAACTATTTTTCAATATTGTTATAATAAAGGAATTACAATACCATGCTTTTGTTATCATGAAAAATTATCAATTGCTGGTAATTGTCGTATGTGCATAGTACAAATAAATAATGGTCTAGGTGTTTCTTGTGCTGTCAATTTAGTGGATGCTATGATAATTTATACAGATAATAAAAGAGTTAGAGAAGCGCGTGAATCTGTTTTAGAATTTTTATTAATAAATCACCCTCTAGATTGTCCTATTTGTGATCAGGGTTCTGAATGTGATTTACAAGATATTTCTTTAATATTTGGTACAGATAGGGGTCGTTTTTATGAAAATAAAAAAAGAGCTGTTGATAATTTTAATCAAAAAGGGCCTTTAATAAAAACGGTAATGACACGTTGTATTCATTGTACACGATGTGTAAGATTTTCTAATGAAATTAGTAATTTTATGTTAGGTGTAATAAGTAGAGGATTAAATATGGAAATTGGTTTTTATATAAATGAAAAAGAAAATGATAGTTTATTAGATATTTTATCTGGTAATATTATAGATTTATGTCCCGTTGGTGCATTAACTTCCATGCCTTATGCTTTTAAAGTTCGAAATTGGGAAATTATTTATTATAGTAATATTGATTTTTTGGATTCTCTTGCTTCAAGTATACGTTTACATATATATTCAAACAAAATAATAAGGATTTTACCTCTTTTGGATGAAAGTTTAAATGAAGAATGAATAACAAATAAAACACGTTTTTCATATGATTCTTTATTATTAAATCGAATAAATTATCCAAAAATTAAATATATAAATAAATTAATTGTTTTTTCATGGGATTTTTTAATATATTATATATTAAAATGAATAAAATATAAAAATAATATTATTTATAGTGTTTTAGGTCCTTTTGTAGATGTTATAACAAGTTTATCTTTAAAAAATTTTTTTAATATAAATGGATTATATTCTATTATTTTTTATTTTAAATTAAAGTGAATTTATGATTTTAAATTTTTTTTTTTATTTAATAATACATTAGATGTTTTAGAATCTTTATTTTTTTATTTATTTATTGGATGTGATTTACGATTAGAAAATCCTTTATTAAACATTAGAATAAAAAAAAATTATAATATAAATAGAAACAATGAGCTTTTTTTATTTTCATATGGATTGTCATTAAGTAATATGAATTATCCTATTAAAAATATAGGTAATAGTATTTTAAAATTTTTAAAATTTTTAAAAGGGAAAACTCGTTTATTTTCTAATTTTTTTTTTAAATCTTTTTTAAGTTTCTCTTTTATTAATTTAAATATTAAATTTTATAATAAACCCATATTTCTTTTAGGGCAATCTATATTAAATAGAGATGATTCTATTAGTTTTTTGTATAGTTTTATATTTTTTTTTAAAAATAAATTTAATTTACATGTTTTTAATTTAATAATAAATAATTTAGGTCTTATTTCTTTTAGTAATATTATATATAATAATATATCATTAAAAAAAAGAAATATATTTAAAGGTCTATTATATAGTATATCTAATGATGTAATGCCATTTTTTTTTTTAGATAAATCTAGCTTTTTAATATATCAAGGTTTTATTAAAAGTAGTAATAACTTATTTTTAAAAGCAGATATTATATTACCAAGTACAGCACCTTATGAGATGGATAATTTATTTATAAATTTAGAAGGACGTTATCGTTTCATGAAAAAACATATTAAAAATTTTATAGCTATATATGCGGATTGAGAAATTATAAATTTTTTAAAAATTTATAATAAAAAAAAAAATATTATAAATTTTACCTTTTTTTTTAAATTTAATTTTATTTCAAAATTTTTTATAAAAATTATAAATTATTTTTGTAATTTTTTTTTTACTTTAGAGGATTTTTTTATTAATTTTTTTTTTTGAGGTGGTTATAATAAAAAAAGACATATAATACAAAATCAAAATAATGATTTATATTTTATTTATAGTGTAGAAAAATTTTTTAAAAATAAATATTATAATACATTATTTAATCGTAATATTAATAATTATTATTCTAATGATTTTTTTTTAAGAAATTCAAAAATAATGTCATTAAGTGCTATTAAAACTTATATTGTATTTTAAATAATGTTTTTACAAAGTATATTTTTTTTTAAAATGATAATGTTATATATATTATTCTTTTTTATAGGTATAGATTTTATTAAAAATTTACCTATAGTTTTACCTATTTTACTATCTGTTGCTTTTTTTACTGTATTAGAAAGAAAAGTATTAGCTAGTATGCAACGTAGAAGGGGACCAAATTATGTAGGAATTTACGGATTACTACAGGCTATAGCAGATGCTTTAAAATTATTAAGTAAAGAAACGTTAATACCAAGTAGTTCTAATGTTTTTTTATTTATATTATCACCTATATTTACATTTATTATAAGTATGTTATGTTGATCTTTAATTCCTTTTGATTTTAATATTGTTATATCTGATTTAAATTTAGGTTTGCTTTTTTTATTTGCTTTTTCATCTTTAGGTGTATATGGTATAATTATATCTGGGTGATCTAGTAATTCTAAATATGCATTCTTAGGTTCTTTACGATCTTCTGCTCAATTTATTAGTTATGAAATCTCAATGGGATTATTATTAATACCAATTATATTATTTTCTCAAACATTGAATATATCAGAAATAGTATTAGCTCAAACAGATATTTTTTTTATTATACCTTTATTTCCATTTTTTATTTTATTTTTAATAACTGGATTAGCAGAAACAAATAGAGTACCTTTTGATTTACCAGAGGCTGAAAGTGAATTAGTTTCTGGTTATAATGTAGAATATTCTTCAATTGGTTTTACATTTTTTTTTTTAGCTGAATATAGTAATATAATTTTAATGTCTTCTATTATTGTTATTTTATTTTTAGGTGGTTGATTACCAATTTTAAATATATTTTTTTTTAAAGATATTTATACATCATTTTGATTTTCTATAAAACTACTATTTATAATGTTTTTCTTTGTATGAGTAAGAGCTACTTTACCAAGATATCGTTATGATCAATTAATGATGTTAGGTTGAAAAGTTATATTACCTTTATCATTAGGATTTTGCTTTTTAAGTATTTTTTTATTTTTATTATTTATTTAAAAAAATGTTATTATATATTAATTTTATTTTATTATCTTTTTTTTGGTTTTTTATTATTTTTTTTTTAATTATTCCTAAATATTTGCGTTTATTTTTTTATTATTTTTTTTGTTTATTATTTTTATTAATTATATATATTAATTTATTATATAATAAGTCTATATATTGATATCAATATATATTAACTTTTTATAAAAATTTATTTTTTAATATAGATTTAACTTGAGGTTATGATATACTTTCATTAAATCTTATATTATTAAGTTCTTTTTTATTAATAATATGTTTTTTATGTTATTGAAATGTAAAATATAGATCTATTTTTTATTTTTATTTATTAACTTTTTCATTATGGATTTTAATAAATGTATTTAGTGTATTAGATTTTCTATTTTCTTTTATATTTTTTGAAATTATAGTAATACCTATGTTTTTTTTAATTGGTATATGAGGTAGTAGAACTAGAAAAATAACTGCATCTTATTTATTATTTAGTTATACATTATTTGGTTCTATTTTTGTTTTTATTAGTATTTTTGATATTCGATTAAGTAAAGGTACCTTATCTTTTGATTTTTTTTTAAATAGTTTTTTTCTAGAAAAAAGACAATTTATTATTTGATTTTTACTTTTTTTAGGTTTTTCTGTTAAAGTACCTATTATACCTTTTCATTTATGATTACCTGAGGCCCATGTAGAAGCTCCTACACCAGGTTCTGTAATATTAGCAGGTATACTATTAAAATTAGGTAGTTATGCTATTTTACGTTTTTTATTAGGATCTTTTAGTAATATACTTTATGACTTAATCTTTATTATTTTAATTATTGCTTTTTTTAGTTTAACATATAGTTCTATAATAGCTTTAGGTCAAATTGATATAAAAAAAATAATAGCATATTCTTCTATTGCACATATGAATTATAGTTTACTAGGTTTATTCTCACAAAATTTACTAGGCTTAGCAGGTGCATATTTTATGATATTTAGCCATGCGATTACATCTTCTGCTTTATTTTTAGGTATAGGTGTATTGTATGATAGATATAAAACAAGATTATTATTTTATTATGGAGGTTTAGTTACTTTTATGCCTATTTTTGCTATAATTTACTTTATATATATATTATCTAATTTTGGATTCCCTGGTACTTTTAATTTTATAGGTGAATTTTTATTAACTTATGGTATATTACAATATTCTACTTTTATAGTGTTTTTATCTACTTTTAGTTTAATTTTAACTTTATTGTATTCTTTATTTTTATATAATAGAGTTTTTTTTGGTAATATAAAAGTTTTTTTTATTAAATATTATACAGATTTAACACGTTTAGAGTTTTTTTTTTTATTTATTTTCTTATTTTTTATATTATATTTTGGTATTTATCCTTATATAGTTTTTGATAATATTTATTATTTTAGTTATAAATTAAAATTTTTTATAATATAAATAAAGATGTATATAGAATATAAATTTATTTTACAATATTTTTTTTTTTTTTTAATCATAGGTTTCCTTTTATTTTTTTTATCTTTTCTACTAGTATACCAAAAACCAAATAATGAAAAGCAATCAGCATACGAATGTGGTTTTAATCCTTTTGGTGATGCTAGAGCAAAATTTGAAGTACGTTATTATTTAGTTGCTATTTTATTTATAATATTTGATTTAGAATTATTATTTTTATTTCCATGAGTTATTTGTTTTAATTATTTAAATTGATTTGGTATTTATAGCATGATATTTTTTTTATTTATTTTAACTTTAGGTTTCATTTATGAGTGATTTAGAGGTGCTTTGGATTGAAAATAGTTATATATTAATGTTATTTAATAAATTTTTTAATAATATGTATGATATTTTTTTGATTAAAAAAAAAAATATATATATTTTTTTAAATATATATCTTTACTTTTTCTTATTTAGTATTTTAAATAGTAATTTAATAATAAAGATAAATAGTATAATTGATATAGTGGCTACACATTATCTTGATAATTCAAAAAATGAATTTGAGTTATTATATGTAAATTTAAATTATAAATTAAATTTGCGTTTTTTTTTAAAAATATTAATAAATAAAGAAAACTTAATTATATCTATAAATAAATTATTTAAAAGTGTATTATGATTGGAAAGAGAAATTTGGGATTTATTTGGTATAAAGTTTATCTTTCATTATGATTTACGACGTATATTAACTGATTATGGATTTTTAGGACATCCTTTATTAAAACAATTTCCTTTAATTGGTTTTATAGAATTAAGATATGATGATTCAATTTTTAATATAATTAAAGAAGCTGTTGAAATGAGTCAAATGTATAGATTTTTTAGATTTATTAATCCATGAGTAATATGAAAATAAAAAAAAAAATGAAAGAAGATTATTATTACTATATATTATTTTTATCATACTTGGAAACACTATTTTTTTTTGTTCGTTTAGAAATTAATTATAGGGTAGATATTGAAGATGTTCTTTTTTTTTTTTTCTTTATACCATTATATGCTTATTTTTTATTCTATATATTGAATTTACATATAGTAAAAACAATGTAT
>Ga0310811_10013899_pt1 | contig 10487 bp, 9 predicted proteins | sample YCmetagenome_FD_207642 | JGI IMG/M metagenome (GOLD analysis project Ga0310811, IMG submission 207642) | Soil microbial communities from experimental microcosm in Duke University, North Carolina, United States - YC | ecosystem: Engineered > Artificial ecosystem > Soil microcosm > Unclassified ... | reverse complement strand
GATCTCCACCCGCAGCCGCTCGCGCAGGTCGGTGTCGAGGTTCGACAGCGGCTCGTCGAACAGCAGCAGCCCCGGCCGCGCGACGATCGCCCGGGCCAGCGCCACCCGCTGCTGCTGCCCGCCGGAGAGCTCGTGCGGGTAGCGTTCGGCCAGCCCGGCCAGGCCCACCCGCTCGAGCGCCTCCAGCACCCTGGCCTCGGCCAGATCCGCCGTCAGCTTCCGCCGACGCAGCGCGTATCCGACGTTCCCGGCCGCGCTCAGATGCGGCCAGAGCGCGTAGTCCTGGAAGACCATGGCCAGGTCGCGCTGCTCCGGCGGCACGTGCGTGCGCGTGCCGCTCACGCGACGTTCGCCGATGTGGATCTCGCCCTCGTCCAAGCGCTCGATGCCGGCCAGCGCGCGCACCAACGTGGTCTTGCCGGAGCCGGACGGGCCGAGCAGTACCAGGAATCGGCCCGCCTCCACCTGCAGGTCCACTCCGGCCAGCGCGCGCACCTGGCCGTACCGCTTGCCCGCGCCGACCAGGGTCACCTTGTGCCCGCCGCGGTCGTCGGGGCGTTCGCCGGCCTCGGCCGCGCTCTTCCCTGCCGAACCCACGGCTCTCCCGGCTCTCGCTCTCACGGCTTTCCCTGATCTCGCTGAACTCGCTGATCCGACGGCGGTCACGGCGGTCACGACGTCCTTCCCAGTCGGCGCCAGCCGGCCGGGGCGGCCAGCTGGAAGATCCCCCACACCACGCCGATCACGGCCAGCGCGGCGAGCACGGCGAGCACTTCCATCGCGGTGCCGCCGCCGTAGTCGTAGTTCGACAGCGCCTTCTCGATGCCGACCGAGACCGTCGGGTCGTTGGGCGGGTAGAGCAGCTGCGAGACCGGCAGTTCGAGCAGCGTCGCGCCGAAGGTCAGCGACCAGGCGGACAGCAGCGGCCGGGCCAGCAGCGGCAGCATGACGCGCAGCCAGGAACCCGCGCCGGTCGAGCCGTGCACTCTGGCCGCCTCGCGCAGCGACTCCTGCACCTGGCCGACGCTGCCGAACAGCACGCGGGCGGCGGGCGGCAGCGCCGTGGCGATGTAGCCGAGCACCAGCAGCGTGGTCGTCTCGTACAGGTGGATGCCGAGGTCGTCGGTGAGCGGCAGATTGTAGGTGAAGATGTAGCCGGCCGCGAAGACGATGCCGGGCAACGCGACCGCGGTGAGCAGCAGCAGGTCGAGCATCCGAGCCGAAGAACGGCCGCGGCGCGCGGTGAGCATGCGGGCGACGACGAGGCCCAGCAGCACCGTGACGGTGGCGGTGATCAGCGCGAGCAGCGCGGAGTAGAGCAGCGGCTGGTAGAGCGCCGGCGACGTCAGCGCCCTTCGGTAGTTGTCGAGACTGAAGTCGGCGCCGCCCTCGAGCGTGCCGAGCCCGCTCATCAGCGACGCGGAGACGGCGCCGAAGGTCGGTACGCCCAGGCAGCCGAGCAGCAGCAGCGTCATCGCGCCGAGGACGCCGGCGACGGCCGGACGGGACAGCTCGCGGCGGCGCGCCGGGCGGGTGCGCCCGCCGAGCACCCGGTAGCTGCGGCCGCGCAGCGCGGCGTGCTGGGCGAGCAGCGCCAGCCCGGCCATGGCGAGCAGCACCCAGCCGACCGCGGCGGCCACCGGGAACTGCACCGGGAAGTTGTCCACCGCGTTGTAGAGCTCGAACGTCGCGACCGGGAAGTGCGCGTCGTTGGCCAGCGTCGAGGCCACGCCGAAGTCGCTGATCGATTCGGCGAACACGATCGCGAGCGACGACCAGATAGCCGGGGCGATCAGCGCGAGCACGGTCTTCGCGACGGCCGCCCGGCCGCCGCCGTGGACCCGCACCGCGGCCTCGAACTCCTCGCCGAGTCCGCGCAGCCCGGCGGAGATCGCCAGGTACGCGAACGGGATCCCCTTCACCGTGAGCACGCCGATCACGCCGACCGGGCCGAACAGCAGGCCGCGGGCGACGCTGTCCGGCACGTGCAGCAGGTCGAGCACCCCCTGCGGTTCGAGCAGCCGCTCCCAGCCGAGGGCGATCAGGTACGAGGGCACCAGCAGGAGCGCGAACATGCTGCCGGTCCACAGCCTGCGCCCGGGCACCCGGGTGCGCTGGACCACCCACGCGACGGCGAAGCCGACCACCGCCGAGACCGCCGCCGCGACGGCGCCGACCAGCAGCGTGTCGGCGATGCCCTGCAGCATCGGGCCCTGGAAGGCGCCCTGGAAGCCTGCCGGGCTGAACCACGCCGGCCCCTGGTCGAACAGCCGGGGGCTGAAGGCGACGAGCAGGAACAGCAGGATCGGCAGCAGCAGGATCGCCGCGACGAGCAGCCAGAAGAGGGCGAAGGGCGCGTTGCGCGCCCACCCGGTCGCCGCGCGGGCACGCACCCGCGCGGCGAGAGGGATCGACATGGGCAAGGCCATCGGATCTCGGCTTCGCGCTACTTGACGGAGTTGTCGAAGAACGTGTTGACCTGGCTCTCCAGCGGACCCCAGAAATAGGGGTCGATCCGCTGGTAGGAGGTCGGCATCGGGCCGATCGCGGCGACCGGGTCGACGCCGGGGACGATCGGCCAGTACAGCGAGTCGCCCGTCGGGTCGGCGGCCTGCATCACGTGCTGGCCGGCCGCGGACAGCACGTACTGCACGAACTTCTCCGCCTCCGCCTGCACCTTGGCAGGGGCACCCTTGTCGATGCCGATGACGCCGGGCAGCAGAGTGGTGGTGCCGAGATAGGCGACCCTGGGCTGATAATTCGGGCCCTTCTTCGCGGTGGCCACCTCGCCGGCCGCGGCAGAGGACTGGATCAGGCCGTAGTCGATCTGGCCGGTCTCCAGCGCGTGCAGGGTGTCGCCGTTCGTGGGGTGCACCTGCAGGCCGTTCGCCTTGAGCTGGGACAGGTACGACTCGCCGGCCTTGACGCCGCCGGACTCGCCGCCGAGCTGGTTCATCAGGCCGGCGATGAGCGGGAAGGTCGGGCCGGACTGGGACGGGTCGTTCATCCCGACCTTGCCCTTGTACGCGGCGCCGAGCAGGTCCTGCCAGCCGGTCGGGACGGCGCTGACCTTCGCGGCGTTGTAGACGAGCGCCGGCACGGCCGTGGTGCTGACCGGGACGTAGGAGTGGTTGGCGGGCACCAGCGTCTGCCCGGCCTTGGTCAGTGTGACGTTCGGGTTGTAATCAAGCAGTTGCCCCTGCTTGTCGAGCTCGGCGAAGGCGGTGTCGCCGTCCACCCACAGCAGCCCCCACTGCGGGTTGTTCCGCTCGGCGGCCACCTTGGCCAGCAGCGGGCCCGTGCTGTCGTCGTCGAGCGAGACGGGGATGCCGGTGGCCTTGGTGAAGGCCTTCGTCACCGCCGAGTCGTAGCCCTGCGACGAGTACACGACCAGCGGCGCCGTGCCCGACCCGCCGGACACGGCGTTGGCCGAGCCCGTTGAGCCCGACGTGTTGCCGCCGCACGCGGCCAGCGCGCCCAGCAGCAGGACACCGGCCAGGGCGGCGACGGGCCGCCGTCGATTCCACGCGTTCATCATGATCTCCAGCTGTAGTCATGGGCGAGATGTAACGACAGTTAGAAATCCTGAGTGACAGAGCTGGAATCCGGGCGAGGGGAGCGTGTCGGCACGGTGAACAGGCGGCAGCCGGCCGGCGGGACGGGTGAGCCGCACATCACGGCTATCCGGTGGAGGAACGGGGCATATAACTTGTCGCAAGGCCTCGATTCGACCCGGGTGCTGACCGTATGCTTCAGTTCCCAGCCGGTCCACGGCACCGCATCGGACGGGAGAGCACATGGCCGACGCCGCGACCGGGCGGTACCAGCAGGCGCCGGCCGAGACCGATGTGGTCGTCCTGGGCGCCGGGCACAACGGTCTGGTCACCGCCGCGTACCTGGCCAGGTTCGGGCTGCGGGTGACCGTCCTGGAACGACTCGACCGGGTCGGCGGAGCCGCGGTCAGCGAACAGCTGTTCCCCGGCGTGGAGGCGCGGCTCTCCTGCTTCTCCTACCTCGTCGCCCTGATGCCGTACGCGGTGGTCCGCGACCTCGAACTGGACCTCGAGCTGCGCTCCCGGCCGGTCGCCTCCTACACGCCGGTGCTGCGCGACGGGCGGGCCGACGGCCTGCTGGTGGAGCGGCGGCCCGGACCGGCAACCGTCGAGTCGTTCCGCCGGGTCACCGGCTCCGACCGGGATTGGCGCGCCTGGCAACGCTTCTACGACCAGATCGGCAAGGCGGCGCGGGCGGTCGCGCCCACGCTGCTCGAGCCGCTGCCGGCCAAGGGCGTGATGATGAAGGCGGTGCGCGAAGCCTGCGGGTCCTCGTTCTGGCACGACTTCATGGAGCAGCCGCTCGGCGCGATCGTGGAGAGCACCTTCGAGAACGACGACGTGCGCGGCATCGTGCTGACCGACGCGCTGATCGGCACGCAGAGCTGGGCGCACGACCCGTCGCTGATCCAGAACAAGTGCTTCCTCTACCACGTGATGGCCAGCGGCTCGGGCGAGTGGCGGGTGCCGATCGGCGGCATGGGCGCGGTGACCGGCTCGCTGGAGCGGGCCGCGGTCAAGGCGGGCGCGGTCATCCAGACCGGCGCGCAGGTGACGCTGGTGGAGTCGGACGGCCGGCGGGCCAGCGTGCTCTACCGCACCGCGGACGGCGAGCAGCGGATCGACGCGCGCTACGTCGCGGCCAACGTCGCCCCGCAGGTGCTCGCCGACCTGCTGGGGCACGAGCAGGCCGGACCCCGGCCGGAGGGCAACCAGCTGAAGGTCAACCTGGTGGTCGACCGGCTGCCGCGGCTGCGCAGCGGCGTGCCGCCGGAGCAGGCGTTCGCCGGCACCTTCCACGTGGACGAGTCCGCCTCCCGGCTCGCCGCCGCATATGAGCAGTCGCAGTCGGGCCGGCTGCCCGACCCGCTGCCGTTCGAGGCGTACTGCCACACGCTGACCGACCGCACGATCCTGAGCCCGGCGGCCTCGCGCGGCGGCATGCACACGATCACACTGTTCGGCCTGCACACCCCGGCGCACCTGTACGCGGAGCCGGGCACGAAGGAGCGGGCGGTCAAGCTCGCGCTGGCCGGGCTGAACCGGTACCTCGAGGAGCCGATCGAGGAGTGCCTCACGCTCGACGCCGCAGGCCGGCCGTGCATCGAGGCGCTGAGCCCGCTGGACGTCGAGGAGCGGCTGGCGATGCCCGGCGGCCACATCTTCCACGGCGACCTGAGCTGGCCGTGGGCGACCGACAGCCGCGCGGTCGGCACCTGGGGCGTGGAGACGTCGATCCCGAACCTGGTGCTGTGCGGCTCCGGGGCCGCGCGCGGCGGCGCCGTCAGCGGCATCCCCGGCCGGGCGGCCGCGCTGAGCATCGCGGCGCGGATCCAGCGCTCCCGCGGCCGCGAACTCGCCCGGTAGGCGACGAGCGACTAGCGACAAGCGACAGACGACACGAGACCGCCCGGTAGACGATCCGCGCGCATGTACCGATCCAGCGCGCAGTTCAGACGCACACCTACGGAACGCGCCGACCAGAGGCTGTCGTGGAACCGCGACGACGTGCGGTTCTTCGCCGCCCGGGCGTGTCACATCCACCGGGAGCGGCAGTACTTCGCCTTCGACCCCTGGGAACGTGCCCTGCGATACCTCGCGCGGTTCCCGACGCCCGAAGAGCAACGCGCGGGACGCTGAGGAACAGAGAACGCTGATGAGCGGGGACGAACCGAGGCCGCGGCTAGTCGACCGGGAAGACGACCGCGGTGGCGATGCCGGTCAGGCCCTCGGCGCGGCCGGTGAAGCCGAGGCCGTCGGTGGTCGCGGCGCTCAGCCGGACCGGGGCGCCGACCGCCTCCGCCAGCACCGCCTCGGCCTCGGCGCGGCGCGGGCCGATCTTCGGGCGGACGCCGATCACCTGAACGGCCACGTTGCCGATGACGTAGCCCGCCGCGCGCACCCGGCGGGCCGCCTCGGCCAGCAGCACGGTGCCGGGGGCGCCCTTCCACTCCGGCTGGTCGGTGCCGAAGTTCGAACCCAGATCGCCGAGGCCCGCGGCGGAGAACAGCGCGTTGCACGCGGCGTGCGCCACCACGTCGGCGTCGGAGTGGCCGAGCAGGCCGCTCTGGCCCGGCCAGTCCAGGCCGGCCAGCCGCAGCGGACGCGGCTCGAGTTCGAGGTCCCGCTCCGTCGCGAAGGCGTGCACGTCCACGCCGATGCCGACCAACGGGACGCTCATCCGCGCACTCCTCCTCGGGCCGCGCCGCTCCAGCACGGACTCGGCCAGAACCAGATCGAACGGCGTGGTGACCTTGAAGGCCTCCACGTGCCCGGGGATCATGCCGACGCTCTCGCCGAGGCTCTCCACGAGCCCCGCGTCGTCGGTGGCGTCGTGGCCGGCGGCCGCGTGCGCGCGGGCGAGCAGCTCGCGTCGGAAACCCTGCGGGGTCTGCACCGCGCGCAGCCCGCTGCGGTCGACCGTCCGGCCGACCGTGTCCGGGCCGTCCTCGCCTACGAGCACCGATTTGATGGTGTCCGCGACCGGCAGCACCGGCACGACCGCGGGCAGCCCCGAGCGCACCGCCTCCACGACGGAGGCGATGGTCTCGGGAGGGGTGAGCGCGCGGGCGGCGTCGTGCACCAGGACGACGTCGTAGCCGTCCTCGGGCACAGCGGCCAGCGCGAGCGCGACGGACTGCTGCCTGCTCGCGCCGCCGGGCACGACCAGGACCGGCTCGAGGCCTGTCAGAATGCGGCGTACCTCGGCGACGCCCTCGTCGGACGGCGGGGCCGCGACCACCACGAGGTCGACGCGGCCGGATTCGAGCAGCCCGCGCACGGCGTGCAGCAGGATCGGCTCGCCGCCGATCGTGCGCAGTGCTTTCGGTGCACCCGGGCCGAGCCGCTCCCCGCGGCCGGCCGCCGGCACGAGCGCGGCGGTGCGTGCGAGAGCGGAATCGGTCACCGGAGTCGATCGATCAGTGTTGATGCAGCGGCCGGGGCGTCAGGCGGTGGCGGCGGGGCCCACCTGCGAGGCGAGCACCTCGTCCAGGATGTGCTCGGCCTTGTCCTCGTTGGTGCACTCGGCCAGCGCGAGCTCGCTCACCAGGATCTGCCTGGCCTTGCCGAGCATCCGCTTCTCGCCCGCGGACAGACCGCGCTCGCGGTCGCGCCGCCACAGGTCGCGCACCACCTCGGCGACCTTGATCACGTCGCCGGACGCGAGCTTCTCGAGGTTGGCCTTGTAACGCCGTGACCAGTTCGTCGGCTCCTCGGTGTACTCGGCGCGCAGCACCTCGAACACGCGGTCGAGCCCGTTCTGGTCGACGACGTCGCGGACGCCGACATACTCGACCTTGTCGGTGGGAACCATGAGGGTGAGGTCGCCCTGGGCGACCTTCAGCCGGAGGTAGGGCCTCTCCTCGCCTTTGACGATCCTGGTCTCGATCGCCTCGATGAGTGCGGCCCCATGGTGGGGATAGACGACGGTCTCGCCAACCTTGAACGTCATGTGATGCGTACCCCTTCCGTGGGTAACCAGGATAACACGGTCCCAGCCGATTCTGAAGGGCGTTTGCCCAGGTCAGATAGGTGATGCCCACTTGACAAGCGGTCCGCGGGCGTACTCGCCCCTGGTCAGGACGGCGTGGCGGGCGCCGCGCGCCGCCCAAGAATCTTCGATTCAACCGTGGCGAGCGGCTCGTCCGACGGGGTTTCACCGCACTCGGAACGGCAACACTCTGGGCAAGCGCGGGTTACGGGCGCACAATGACTCGTACCAGCGCGGCTTGGCGGTCGGAGCCCTCTTCAGGCGGGGTGATGGATCAGTGGATTCGAGCAGCGACTATTCCGCGGCGTGGGACGGTGCGCGCGACGAGCCGGATGCGGCGATCGTGGCGCACTGGCCGGACGGCACCGCGATCACCGAGACACAGTGCTGCGCGCCCGCGGACGCGCGCGAGCTGATGCCCGATCAGCGCCGCTACCTCCGCGAGTTGCGCTGGGGCGTGCGGCGCTCCCGGCTGGCGCGGGCGCTGCGCTCGCTCGGCTCCCCGCGCGGGGTGATCGCGGTGCTGCTCGCGACGGCGCTGCTCGCCGCCTCCGTGGTCACCGCGCTCGGCGCGATCAGGTAGCCGGCGCGGCCGGCTTAAGTGCATCCCGGTGAGTCGCCGTCGACGGCGGTCAGTACGCTGTGGGCTGAATACTTCCTGAGTAGGACCACAGCCACGCGAGGAGCCTGACCACCCGTGAGCAGCAACCCCACCTCGACGACGTCCACCGTGCGGGCCCTGCGCCGCGGCCCGCTGCACTCACGACGGGGCCGGGCCGGCCTCGCCGGCTGCGCTGTCCTGCTCGCCGCGCTGCCGCTGCTCGCCGCCTGCTCCGCCGGCACCGACCCGCAGGTCTACCAGATCGTCCCGGACAACGGCGAGGGCAAGGCCGGAGCCATGTGGATCAGCAACGTGTGGGTGGTGTTCGACCAGACCACCGGCAACGCGGAGGTCATCGGCCAGGTCGCGAACACCAACCCGGCCAACGCCGCCTCGAACCAGCTGACCGGCGTCACCCTCGGCGGGAGCGCCGCCACCATCACGGCACCGGCCGCCACCGACGCCGCCGCCTCGACGCTCGCCCCGGGCGTGGTCGTGAGCGCGGGCGTGGTGAACATCCCGGCCCTGAAGTCGGTGCAGTTCGGCCAGCCGGGCCAGCCGGAGATCGAGCTGTCCGGGGCGGATCTGACCGTCGGCAACAACGCAGAGGTCACCTACACCTTCTCCAGCGGCGACAAGGTGACCGTGACCGCGGTGGTGGAGCCGAACGCCGGCCTGTGGGCGCACTACGACCCGAACGGTCAGAACACCGCGACCCCGTCGCCCGCGACCACCGGGACCGGCACGGCGACCGCCACCCCCACCGGCACCGCCACCCCGACGGGAACCGCGACGCCGACCGGTACGGCGAGTCCGACCGGGACCGCGACCGGCCTGGCCGCCGGCACTCCGACCGGCACCGCCTCCGGCTCGGCCACCGCGACCGCCACCCAGTAGCAGCGGCCGCGGTGACGGCCGCGCACGCACGAAACGGCCCCCGTCGCGCACATGGTGTGCGCCGGGGGCCGTGGACTGTCCGGGGGTGGGGCCCGACGACGGGCCTTGGGATCACGGCTCGAACTTGTAGCCGAGGCCGCGGACGGTCACCAGGTAGCGCGGCAGCGCCGGGTCCGGCTCTATCTTCGCGCGCAGCCGCTTGACGTGGACGTCCAGCGTCTTGGTGTCGCCCACGTAGTCGGCGCCCCAGACGCGGTCGATCAGCTGCATGCGGGTCAGCACCCGGCCGGCGTTGCGCAGCAGCATCTCCAGCAGCTCGAACTCCTTGAGCGGAAGCTGGACGCCCGCACCCGACACGCTCACCGTGTGCCGCTCCACGTCCATCCGGACCGGTCCGGCCTCCAGGGCGGCGTCCTCGAGCTCCTCGGTCTGCCCGCCGTGCCGGCGCAGCACCGCGCGGATGCGGGCGACCAGCTCGCGCGAGGAGAAGGGCTTGGTGACGTAGTCGTCCGCGCCGAGTTCGAGCCCGACGACCTTGTCTATCTCCGAGTCCTTAGCGGTGAGCATGATCACCGGGACGCTGGACCGGGTGCGCAGCTGGCGGCAGACCTCGGTGCCGGGCAGCCCGGGCAGCATCAGGTCGAGCAGGACCAGGTCGGCGCCGTGCCGGTCGAATTCGTCGAGGGCCTCTGGACCGGTGGCCGCCACGGCCACCTCGAAGCCCTCATTGCGCAGCATGTAGGAGAGCGGGTCGCTGAACGACTCCTCATCCTCGACTACCAGCACCCTGGTCACGTGGTTCGACTCCCTGTCGTGATTCTGGTCGGTTGGGCGGGGGTTGGAAGCTCGGTCGCGGTGGCCTGCACGGCCACCGGCAACCGCAGGGTGAAGGTGGAGCCCGCGCCCTCGACGCTCCACACCGAGACGTCGCCGCCGTGCGTGGCGGCGATGTGCTTGACGATCGCGAGACCGAGGCCGGTGCCTCCGGTGATCCGCGAGCGGGCCGGATCGACCCGGTAGAACCGTTCGAAGATCCGGTGCAGGTCCTGGTCGGGGATGCCCACCCCCTGGTCGGTGACCGAGACCTCGGCCAGTTCGCCCTCCACCCGCACGGAGACGACCACCTTGGTGCCGTCCGGCGAGTAGTTGACCGCGTTCTCCACCAGGTTGCCCACGGCCGTGGTCAGCTGGCCCAGGTCGCCGAGCACGCGGACGCCGTCCGCGCCGGCCGCGACCAGTTCGATGCTACGCGCCTCGGCGACCTCGGCCACCCGCTCCCGGGCGGCGTCGACCACCTCGCCGAGGTCCACCGGCACGGCCTTGGCCAGCGGGTCGTCGCCCTGCACCCGGGACAGGTCGATCAGGTCCTGGACCAGGCTGGTGAGCCGGTGCGACTCCTTCTGCATGCGCCCGGCGAAGCGGCGCACCGCGTCCGGGTCGTCGC
>Ga0310811_10013898_pt1 | contig 10487 bp, 8 predicted proteins | sample YCmetagenome_FD_207642 | JGI IMG/M metagenome (GOLD analysis project Ga0310811, IMG submission 207642) | Soil microbial communities from experimental microcosm in Duke University, North Carolina, United States - YC | ecosystem: Engineered > Artificial ecosystem > Soil microcosm > Unclassified ... | reverse complement strand
GGCACGCCCGATGGCATACGCTGTGACGTTCACGGCAATATCTGGGCGGGATGGGGCATGGGCACGCCGGAGCTCGATGGCGTGATGGTGTTCAATCCCGCGGGCGCGGCCATCGGCCGAATCGCCCTGCCGGAGCGCAGCGCCAACATTTGCTTTGGCGGTGCCAAGCGCAACCGCCTGTTCATGGCCGCGGGCCACGCGCTTTACGCGCTTTATGTGAACACCCAGGGCGCCGTTTGATTTTCCACGGCATGGCGGTCACCGCCATGCCGCTTCTAACTCAACGGAGGATACAACAAATCTAAACGCGCCTGATTGAATAAAATAATAAAAAAACCGAACCCGGCAGCAAGACCAGGTGAGGACAAAAAGGAGGATCCATCCATGCTTGAACAGCAAGCGAACATTGCTGACTTGCCTTATGCGGAAGTTGAAAAATTCCAGCCTTCGCGGCGATTGCGCCGGTTTCAGGTCACGTCTCTCAGCCTCCTGGTGATGAGCGGCATGATCAACATGCTCGACCGCTCGACGCTCGCCATCGCCAATCCGCTGATCCGTCACGATCTCGGCCTTTCCGTCGCGCAGATGGGGCTGCTGCTGTCGTCCTTTCTCTGGGCTTACGCCTTTTGCCAGCTGCCGGTCGGATTTTTCGTCGATCGCCTCGGCCCACGCCTGCTGCTCGGCGCGGCACAGATCGTCTGGTCCGCGGCGCAGCTGCTTTGCGGTTTTTCCCGAGGGTTCGGCACGTTCTGCGCCATGCGGATGCTGCTCGGCGCCGGAGAATCGCCGCAATTTCCCATCAGCGCGCGCGTGGTACGGGACTGTTTCAGCCCGCAAGATCGCGGCCTGCCGACCGGCGTGTTCCTGCTTTCCTCCTCGATCGGTCCGGCCATCGCCGCGCCGTTGATCACCCTGCTCATGACCGCGTTCGGCTGGCGCCACATGTTCGTCATCATGGGGCTCGCCGGCATCGCGGCGGCCTTCATCTGGCTCACTTTCTATCGGTCGCCGGACAAACATGGGTTTCAGCCGAGCGATGCGCGCTACCTCGCGCAAGCGGACAGCAAAGCGCTGCCGGCCACGCCCACGGATTGGCGCAAGCTGTTTGGCCACCGCACCAGCTGGGGAATGATTCTCGGCTTTTTTGGCACGATCTATCTGATCTGGCTCTACACGGCCTGGCTGCCGGGCTATCTGGAAATCCAGCGCCATATGAGCATCCCCCATACCGGCCTGATCGCCGCCATCCCATTTTTTGGCGGCACGGTCGGCAGCATCACCGGCGGGCTGGTGATCGACCGGGTGGCCGCCCGGCAACGCGTCACGCCGCTCACCGCGTGCAAAATGGCGGCGGTGAGCGGGCTGATCGGCATGGCGCTGTTCACCGCCGTGGCCGCGGAGGTGAGCGACAATAACCTCGCCGTGGCTGCCATGACGCTGGCGATGTTCCTGGGCTTTTTTGCGATGTCCGGCCAATGGGCGATGGTCTCGGTGGGCGCGCCGCAGCGCTTCGTCGGCTCGCTCGGCGGGATGATGAATTTCGGCGGCTATCTGGGAGGGGCGCTGGCGCCCATGACCACCGGCTTCATCGTGCAGTCCACCCATTCCTTCGTGCCGGCCTTGTTGACGGCAGCGATCATCGGCATGATCTCTGCCCTGCTCTGCCTGGCGCTGGTCAAACAGCCGGTCTCTATTTCATAAAAGAAAGAAGCCGCTTTTTGAAAAAAGCGGCGCAAAAACTTCTTCGAAACTGGGCCCGTGCCGGTGAAGCCAGCACGGCCCAAGTTAACAAAGTTTTTTTTGCTACTTTTTGTTCACAAAAAGTAGCCTTTCTTCCTTCCTAACGCCCCTGAAATTCCTGCGCCAACGCCTCAACACCACGGGCGAGAATCCCGACATCGATCCCCACCGCCGTGAACACAGTTCCCACCTCGATACAGTGCCGCGCAAAAGCTTTGTCGTTGGTGAGAATCCCCGCCGGCTTGCCGCACGCACGAACCCGACGGATGGCATCCTCAATCGTCTTCTTCACCACCGGATGCGCCTGGTTGCCGGGATAGCCGAGGCTCGCGGAGAGATCGGACGGACCGATGAAAATCCCATCGACACCGTCGATCCTGGCAATCTCTTCCAGCTGATCGAGCGCCTGCTGCGTCTCCACCTGCAGGATGAGGCAGAGTTCCTGCGCCGCGATTTGATGATAATTTTGCACCCGGCCAAAGCGGTTGGCGCGCGTCGTGCCCGCGACCCCGCGAACGCCCTCGGGCGGGTAGCGCATCGCCATCACCGCTGCATGAGCTTCGGCGGCTGACTGCACATAGGGAATAAACAGCGTTTGCGCGCCAACATCGAGGAGCTGTTTGATCTGCGCCGTGTCATTGATCGTCGCGCGCACGGCGGAAGACACGTTGTACGGTTCAGCCGCCTGCAACTGCGACATCACCGTGGTGACGCTGCTCGGCGTATGCTCAGTGTCGAATAGCAGCCAATCAAAGCCGGCCGGTGCGACAACTTCCGCGGTGTAGGCGCTCGGCAGAGAGCACCAGAGCCCGATCTGCTGCCGCCCTGCCGCAATCGCGTGCTTGAAATGGTTTTTGGGCAGCGGCAGCGCCGGCACGGCCCCCGACTGCGCGATTTTCTGTTCCTGGCTCAATGACATTTCCCTTTTCTGACTGTTTTTCACCAACCGAGAGAAAGAAAGGCTACTTTTTGTGAACAAAAAGTAGCAAAAAAACTTTGTTAGTTTGGGCCGTGCTGGTTTCGCCGCCACCGGCCCAAAGTCGCAGAAGTTTTTGCGCCGCTTTTTTCAAAAAGCGGCAACTTTCTTACTCACTTTAACACACCCCGCCGCGCGAGATTGCGCATCAGCTGCCCTGTGCCGAAATCCCAAGGCGGGCACTCGTCGGAATAGCGCATGCGATTCACCAGCGCGCCGAGTTGCGGGGTTTCCACGGTCACGATGTCGCCGATCTTATGGGTAAATCCCTTGCCCGGCGCGTCACGGTCTTCCACGGGGGCGAACAAGGTGCCGAGAAACAACACCGCGCCATCCGGATATTGGTGATGCCGGCCGACCATTTGCCCGACCAGGTCCGCCGGATCACGGCTGATCATCGCCAGGTTCGAAAGCCCTTCGAGGCGAAAATCGTCTTCGCCCTCGACCACCAATGTCACTTCCATGCGCCGCACGTCGTCGAGCGAAAAATTCTCGTCGAACAAGCGGATGAACGGGCCAATCGCGCAGCTGGCATTATTGTCCTTGGCTTTGGAGAGCAGCAGCGCCGAGCGCCCTTCGACATCGCGCAGATTGACGTCGTTACCCAAGGTCGCGCCGACGATTTTGCCGGCCGAAGACACCACAACCACGACCTCCGGCTCCGGATTGTTCCAGCTGGACATACGGTGCAGCCCCGCATCAGCGCCGGTGCCGACCGCCGCCATCGGCTGCGCCTTGGAGAAAATTTCCGCATCCGGGCCGATGCCGACTTCCAGATACTGGCTCCAGGCGCCACGCTCGATCAGATGCGCCTTCAAACGCTGCGCCTCCGGCGAGCCTGGCTTGAGCTTGTGCAACTCATCACCGACAATGGCGGTGATCTCCGCACGGATCGAAGCGGCCGCATCCGGGTTGCCGCGCGCCCGCTCCTCGATCACCCGCTCGAGCATGGAAATGGCAAAGGTGACACCCGCCGCCTTGATGGCCTGCAAATCAACCGGTGCAATGAACCAGGGTGCCGAAACATTCCGCTGCGCAGGCGGCGTGTTCTGCAAAATCGCCTCGACCGTGCCGCACAGCTCCCCTTGTGCCGCGGCGAGTGCGGCCGCCGGGTTGGCTTCCTCGCAAACATCCCGCACGGTGGGGAACGCTTTTGTCACGTCCCAAACCTGGCCATTGCGCAACGCCACAACTGCCGGCCCTCCCACCGCGGGGAGCCATACCCGGCCCAGCAAAGTCGCGCGCTCATGGTCTCGTGGCAGTGCCGTGCGGCTCTCCAGCTTGATTTGCATGGTCATCCTGCGTTTGTCTCCCAATTGTCGGCGTGACATTGCGCGGTATTTCGGCCCTAACTTACGGCCATCGTTTCATCCCGCATGTCATTGCGATTCTTTAGCGGATTTATTCTCCGCATCATCAAAGCACCAAACGCGCACCCAGAAAAGCCGGATGCGGTTTTTTCCCGCATAAAAACCTCTTCCCGGCTTGTCATACCGCGCCGCCTCAAAGCGGCGCGGATGAAATCAACTGGCGGATGGCTGGCTCAGCCGACAATCCGCCGGGGCGGCAGGTCCGGTATAGGATGTCCAGCGTTGCGTGAGGCCGAAAATCGGCAGGCCGACATAACCGCGCAAGTGCAGCTGGTGATCCGCCCCGATTCTGAACTGCGCATGATAGGCCGTGCCGTTCCGGGGATTGACAATGGTCCCACGCCACACCAGCCGCCCATCACTTTCGCGCTCCGCTGCCGCGCGAATAATGGTCAGGTCGCACTGACTCGCGCCAGCCCAATCCCGCGGCACAGCATCGGTCGGTTGCAACACCATGCCCACGATCTGCCCACACAATTCCGCCCCACAGGGGACTATTTGAATCACCGCGTCATGGTCCGGCGTCATCCAGCGCCCCGTGGGCATTTGGCCCGCCGTCTGCGCGCTGGCCTCGACCGCGGGCGGCGCAGCATTGGCCGGCGCCAGCGGGGCCAACGATACGACGCCGAAAAGCAGAGCCACAAAGCCTATCCGTCTCACATCACCACACTCCTCTATGCCTCGTCATGGCGCATAGATGAGCTGTTCTTCAATGCGCGCAGCCGGTGCTGCGGCATGGCTCATATCCGCTTTCCGCAACATATCCCGCCGGTCGTCTCTCTTCTGCTTTTTGCAAACCACCCATGCAGTTTTTTGCCGTATTCCGGCTTCCGGATCATCCCGGACCAAGCCAATCTGCGTCGCATCGCAGGACAAGGGAGGAAGGAATGTCGAAGCAAACAGCCATCGTCACGGGGGCTGGAACCGGTGTGGGCCGCGCCGCCGCACTGGCGCTTCTCGAGGCTGGTTGGCAAGTGGCCTTGGCGGGCCGGCGGCAGGATGCGCTCGAAGCCACCGCCGCCATGAGCCAGTCCGGAACCGCCTTGGTCGTGCCCACGGATGTGACCGACCCGGACGCCGTCCGGCACCTGTTTGAACGCACGCATGCGGCCTTTGGCCATCTCGACCTTCTGTTCAACAATGCCGGCGGCAATGTGCCGGCAACGAATTTCGGCGACATGACGTGGGAACAATGGAAAAGCGTGAGAGCCGTCAACCTCGACGGCATGTTCCTCTGCGCTAACGCCGCGTTTCGGATGATGCGCGACCAGTCTCCGCAGGGCGGCCGCATCATCAATAACGGTTCGATCTCCGCGCACACCCCACGCCCGCATGCCGCAGCCTATACCACCACCAAACATGCGGTTACGGGATTAACCAAATCCATCTCCCTCGACGGCCGGAAATTCAACATTGCCTGTGGCCAGATCGACATCGGCAACGCCGCCACGCCGATGACCGAGCGCATGACAACCGGCGTGCTGCAGCCCGACGGCCGGATCATGCAGGAGCCGCGCATGGATGTGGCGGATGTCGGCCGCACGGTCCTCTTCATGGCGAGCATGCCGGCCGACGCAAACGTGCAATTCGTCACCGTCATGGCGACGAACATGCCTTTCATCGGCCGCGGCTGACCGCAAGAAAGGAGAATGTGATGGAGATTCGCTCACCTGACGCTTCGCCCACCAAACGCGCACCGGCCGAATATTTTACCGGAACGGTCTGGCTGGAGACGCTCCATGAAGCGCCGCCCCCGGCCCGCTTGCGCGCCGCCCGGGTCCGCTTCGATCCGGGCGCCCGCACAAACTGGCACACCCACCCGCTGGGACAGACGCTTTATGTGCTCTCCGGCCTTGGGCTGATCCAAAGAGAGGGGCAGCCCGCGCACACGATCCGCCCCGGGGACGTGGTCTGGATCCCGCCGGGCGAAAAACACTGGCACGGCGCGGCACCTGACCATGCGATGACCCACCTGGCGCTGCAGGAAGCGATGGACGGCGTTAGCGCCTCCTGGCTGGAGCCGGTTTCTGCGCCGCAATATGAAGAGGCCGCACGTGCGGGGCGGGGCGGTTAAGAAAGGAAGTGGCCGCTTTTTGAAAAAAGCGGCGCAAAAACTTTTTGACACTGGGCCTGCGGCGGCGAAACCGCACGGGCCCAAAGTAACAAAGTTTTTTTGCTACTTTTTGTTTACAAAAAGTAGCCCTTCTTTTCTAACCATTCGCGCTGTGGATCGCATCGATCACGGCGTCAGTCACCTGTTGCGTCGTGGCCGTGCCGCCCACATCCGGTGTCAGAACACCCGCTTGGGTGACGCGTTCCACGGCATGCATCAGCCGCTGCGCGGCCTCCGTTTCGCCGAGATGTTTCAGCATCTCCGCCGCAGTCCAGAAGGTGGCGACCGGATTGGCGATGCCCTTGCCGGTGATATCGAACGCCGAGCCATGTATCGGCTCGAACATCGAGGGGAAGCGCCGCTCCGGGTCGATATTCGCGGTCGGCGCCACGCCAATGCTGCCCGCCAACGCGCCGGCAAGGTCGGAGAGAATGTCGGCATGCAGATTGGTCGCAACGATCGTGTCGAGGCTCTGCGGCTTCAGCGTCATACGCACGGTCATCGCATCGACCAGCATCTTATCCCAGGTCACATCGGGAAACTCCACGGCGACCTCCGCGGCGATCTCGTCCCACATCACCATGCCGAAACGCTGCGCGTTCGATTTCGTCACCACAGTGAGCAACTTGCGCGGCCGCGACTGTGCCAGCTTGAACGCGTAGCGCATGATTCGGGTAACGCCGGTCCGCGTAAAAATGGCAACTTCGGTACCCACCTCCTCCGGCATGCCGCGATGCGTCCGGCCGCCATTGCCGGCATATTCGCCTTCGGAATTTTCCCGCACGATCACCCAGTCGAGATCATCGGGCCCGACATCGCGGAGCGGCGAGGAAATGCCAGGTAGAATTCTCGTCGGCCGCACATTCGCGTATTGATCGAAGCCCTGGCAGATCGGCAGCCGCAAGCCCCACAGCGTCACATGATCCGGCACATCCGGCGCACCCACCGCGCCAAAGAAAATCGCGTCGAACTTTTTCAAAGTTTCAAGGCCATCATGCGGCATCATCACGCCGTGCTTTTTGTAATAATCAGATCCCCAATCGAAATTGGCGAAGTGCAGCCCAAGGTCCCCCACACGTGCTTGCAAGCTGGTGAGCACCGCCACACCGGCGGAGATCACTTCCGGCCCAATGCCATCAGCGGGAATGGTGGCGATATTATATTGGCGCATATGACGTCCTCGATTTATTTGTTGCGATATGCATACAATTTTACACCAAGATTTCTAGCCCTGCAGATAAGAAAGCGCTTCTTTTTGTGAACAAAAAGAAGCAAAAAAACTTTGTTAACCTGGGCGGTGCTGGTTTCGCTGCCACGGGCCCAAACTAACAAAAGTTTTTGCGCCGCTTTTTCCAAAAAAGCGGCCACTTCCTTTCTTTAAGCTGCCTCACCGAAAAACCTACCCAAAATCCCCTCGAACGGCATCTCACCGGGCAAGGCGCCAAAATGGCGTCCGCCACCGGCCAAGCGCGTCTGCACGAAGGCTTCCGCGAGCGGTGCCGGCGCGTGGCGGCACAACAAAGCTGCGGTAATTCCAAGCGCGAGCCACTCGGTAAGCGCGCGCGCGCTCTCTTCCGTGGCGGCCGGCATCTGTCGCAGCCACCCATCAATCCGCGGATGCAGGCCAGCCAGCTCCTGGCGCAGCAAAGGCTCAGCCTCCGGCACCCGCTGCAGCGCCCGCAGCACATCCAGGCAAATAACATTGCCGGAGCCTTCCCACAGCCCGTTCAGCGGTGCGTCACGATAAAGCCGCGCCAGCACATGCTCTTCGACATAGCCATTGCCGCCGAGGCATTCCAGCGCCTCCGCCGCCACCACGGGCGCCCGCTTGCACACCCAGTATTTTGCAACCGGCGCCAGAATGCGGCTTAAGCTCCGCTCTTTTTCATCACGCGCACTGGCATCCAGCGCCGCGGCCGCGCGCATCGAGAGCCACAATGCCGCCTCCGATTCCAGCACCAGATCCGCAAGCACGTTGCGCATCAAAGGCTGTTCGATCAGCCGCCGTTGGAACGCGCGGCGATGGCGGGCATGATGCATGGCCTCGGCCACCGCCTGGCGGATCAATCCCGCCGAGCCCAAGGCACATTCGATGCGTGTCAAATGCGCCATGTCCAGAAGCGTCGCGATGCCCCTGCCCTCTTCGCCGACCAGCCTCGCCTCCAGGCCGCGGAACTCAACTTCTGACGAGGCGTTAGATCGGTTGCCGCATTTGTCCTTCAGCCGCTGCAGCTGCAGAAAATTGCGGCTGCCATCATCGCGCCAGCCTTGCGCCAGAAAGCAGGAAATGCCGCCCCGCGTTCGCGCCAGCGTTAAAAACAAGTCACTGGTGGGCACGGAGAAAAACCATTTATGCCCGGTCAGCTGATAGCCTCCCGCCACCGGCTCGGCCACCGTCTCCGTCTGCCGCAAATCCGAACCACCCTGCTTCTCGGTCATCGCCATGGCCACGCCGAGCGCCTGTTTCTGCGCCGGCGGCAGTGGCCGAGGGTCATAGGCCGGCGAGAGAATTTTCGCCTCATATTCGGCCAAGATTTCCGGCGCGTGCCGCAGGGCCGCGATGGAGGCAAAAGTCATCACCGCCGGGCAGCCCACCCCAGCCTCTCCTTGCGCCCAGAGATAGGCCAAAGCGGCACGTGCGACATGCGCACCCGGTCGCGTCTCGGTCCAGCCCAGCGCATGCAACCCGGCACGGCGGACCATCCCCATCAGCTCGTGCCAGGCCGGATGAAACCGCACCCAATCGATGCGGCGGCCGAAACGGTCATGCGTTTGCAATTCGGGCGTGAAGCGGTTGGCATCCCGCGCCAGGGCCTGCACCTGCGCCGAGCCCACCAAAGCGCCCGCCTCATCCAGCCGCTCCCGCGCCCAGCCAGCGCCAAAAGCCTGAACCGCAGCGCCTAAAGCCGGATCCGTCGTGCAGGCGTTGAACCCCACCCGCTCGGGCGGCTGATTGCGCACCTCATGAGTCGCATACCCGAAATCTGTCATATGACCGGACATCGGCGTTTCCCTTATGGCGAAACTCTAAGCGCGGATAAGGCGGCCTGGCAATCTTGCCGCCCAGCCAGCAAAGGCCGCGCGCGCCACAGGTTCACCATATTGAACGACTCTTCTCGCGCCGCGTTCGCCGGTTGCAAAAGTGCTTATACCAGCCACATCCGCTCTCCCGCACATGCCGAACCGCTTGACTCGGAAAAATCCCCGCTTTATCCAATTGTTACACAAAAACCGTCCTCAACAGTAAAAGAGCAAGACTTTCTGTTTTGCCATTCATTTGGCAAAAACTTAAAAATGGCCGGCCGCCGCACAACGACGGACCGTTTCATACATTGCCTTTCTGTTAACAATAATAACCAGGAGCAAAAACGTTGGCGAATACGAAGCGATCTGGCCTTAGCGGCCGCACAAAAATTCTCTCCGGCGTTGCCGCCCTGGCGATTGCCGCAGGGCTCTCCGGCGCCGTACCGGTTCACGCTCAACAAGCGTCCGGCACGACCCCCACGATGCAGGATTATCCTCAGGCGCATGGCAACAACAGCAGCTGGATCCTGAGTGGCAAAGGCTACGACAATAACCGTTATGTCGCCGACAGCACGATCACGCCGGACAATGTCAAAGACCTGAAGCCGGTCTGGACGTTCAAGATCGATGATAACGGACCGATCGAAGCGACGCCGATGGTCTGGAAAGGCACCATCTTCATCTCCTCGGCGCACGACCATGTCTATGCGATCGACGCGAAGACCGGAAAACTGAAATGGGAATTCCAGGACAACCCGCACGTCATCGCCTTCGCCGCCAATCGCGGCGTCACTCTGCTCGACGGCAAAGTTTACATCGGCACGCTGGACGGCCATCTGGTGGCGCTCGATGCCGAAACCGGCAAAACAGTGTTCGACGTGCTCGCCGTGGCGGACCCCACGAACTCGTTCTACACGGCGGTGCCGATCCCCTATCACAACCCGACCACCGGCAAGGATGAGCTGCTGCTCGGCGTCTCCAACGGCGACTGGGGCGGCGTGGGCAATATCTCCGCCTTCGACCCGCAATCCGGCAAGCGCCTCTGGCAATTCGACACCGTGCCTGGCCCCGGCCAGAGAGGCCACAACACCTGGTCCGGTGATTCCTGGAAACAGGGCGGTGCGGCGGTGTGGACGCAAATGGCCATCGATCCGCAAACCGGGATGCTCTACGCCAATGGCGGCAACCCGCAGCCGGACTTCAACGGCCCGGCGCGCCGCGGTTCCAACCTCTATTCCGATTCACTGATCGCGCTGAACATTTC